>Ga0256405_10003394_pt1 | contig 32903 bp, 21 predicted proteins | sample RumenRJG_02DNA_FD_189096 | JGI IMG/M metagenome (GOLD analysis project Ga0256405, IMG submission 189096) | Bovine rumen microbial communities from Lethbridge, Alberta, Canada - RJG_02 | ecosystem: Host-associated > Mammals > Digestive system > Stomach > Rumen | place: Canada: Alberta...
TCCGTTTCCGATTTCCTGGCATTTTTTACGACCCGCCAATGTTCGCATACGTTTCAGCATCGCCGCCTGAAAGAACTTCAGGAATGACCCTGGCTTACAAATATACTACATTTTAAAGTGGACTCAGAGTTCAAGTTCCTCAAGTCGCTAACTTGTATCTCTGAGTTGGTAATAGTTTTATTTAATCGTTAGGCTTGTGAGCGCGAATCATAAGCTTCAAAGATATTCATCCTTATTATTGAGCCTGTGCGACAGGTTAACCACACAGTGTGGCGGTCGCCGCACAACAGTGTGGCGGTAGCCATCCAACAGTGTGGCGGTCGCCATCCAACAGTGTGGCGGTAGCCATCCATCAATACGGCAGTTGCCAGGTACGGTTCCCTCTCATGCTGTTGCTGTAGCCTCGGTTAGATGTTTGCGGTTTATCATTTTTCTTAACCAAGCGGGTATCTTCCATGCTGTTTTTTCCAATCCCATTCTTTGGCTGTTGAGCGTCAGAACTTGAAATGAACTTTCAGCAAGAGTTCTCTCTGGCGCAGAGGTTTGCAGTAATAGTAACGCGAGAGTGCGGTCAGACTGCTGTTGACATACTGCTTACGGTTGAAGAGATTTGTCACTTGCCCAACCAAAGACCAACGCCTTGCCAACTGCCATCTTGCTTCGGCATCTACGAAAAGATTGTTCACGTAGTGGCCCTTCGTGATCTCGCTCACTTGGAGAGTGGACGCGAGGCGCAGGGTCACCCGTTCTGCGATTCTTGCCGTCAGGCTTGCTTCGTTATACAGGCTTCTCAAATAACTGTTTTCCACCCCGTCTGTCCAACTGATGTTGCCCGTCGCTTCTTCTGTCAGTTCCATCCAAGGGAGGGGAGAGACGGATCCAGAGGCAACCGCAGAGATGAAGTTGGACTTGTTGGTGATGAAGGTCTTGTTTTGTTCCATAGGGATCTCTGTCCTGGCAAAGCTTAGGCTTAGTTTTCCAAAGACCCCTTTTCTGAATATCTTATGGGCTCCGGTATAGAGCGAAAAGGATTTCCGGCTGTTAGTTTTCCAAACGGGATAGATAGATGAGGTTGCTCCCGTATAGTCGTAAGCGAAATAATGGTCGTCTTTGGCCCAACTGTAGTAGCCCGACAGATACCAGTTGAACAAGTGGAGGATGCTTTGGTAGCGCAGCGAGAAGTCGGCATTCCATGTCTTGGACCAGCCCATCCGTCCACTTTTCCCATTCAATGTGCGGTAATCGCTGTAATACTCTGTGTTGAAAGCTTGGTTGTAGCTGATTTGCTTCGAGCATTCTCCTGAAAGCAGCAGCCTCAGGCGCGGGTTGATGTCGAGCGAGTAAGTGAGGGAAGGCGAGGGGTAGAGTCTGTCCTGCGTCTTTCCGCTCCATTTTACATGAGTGACGGTCCAGTTGAAAGGTAGGGTCAGATTGATTGTCCCTCCAAGCATTCTCATGCTGTGTTTGAGGCTTAGGCTGTTGGTGAGGATATGGTTTCCGCTTCGGTCTGACTCCTTGGAGAGCCGGGCACTCACATAGCTGCTTTTCAGCGCAACGTTCCACCATCCGCCCGGGCCGTTGAATCCCGTTGCCACTTCGTTGCTCATCAAGAATTGCCTGATTCCCAATCTTTCCGGCGAAGGCAGGTTGAGGGTCTCCTGGTCATCATAAAATCTGAAGAAGGAATTGACATAGAAAGAGTTGTGCCTTGAGTTGATGATGAGCTTCAGCTTGTTTTGCCAGCTGTTGGGCCTCGTTCCTGCCACCACGGAGTACTTCTCCCCGTTGCTGTTCAGTCGGTTTCCCATGTTGGTGTCTGAGAATTGGGCCTTAGCCTCGTTGCTCAGGTAGTATTTGGGATGATTGACCTCAAGTCGGATGGTCGGTACGATTTGGTTGGTTTGTTTCGAATAGTGGTGCTTTTCGGCCAAATCAAACGTGTCCAGCCCCCCGTAGTGGTGGAAGGCGCTGTCCTCGTTGGCGGTCTCCTCGTGGGTCGTTTGCAGTCCAACCACAATGGAGGAGTATTCCGACAACGCCAAGAGTTGGTTGAGCGAGGCGGAATGGGAAGTGTTGTCTATATATCGGTGTTGCGCAATGGGTACAAGGTTTTGGCTGATGTCATCGACGAGAGGCTGGGGCAGCATGGGCTCGCGGGTGGCGAAGTGGTCCAGTTGCATTCCTGAAAGCAATCTTCCCGTGTTGTTGGTGTTCCCCAACAGCAGTGTCTGGTTGCGCTTTTCCACACGCATGGCAGTTGCCTTGCCCTCCCACGCCGGACCGTTTCCGCCTCCGCCCCCACTGGCTCGCAATTCCCCGATGATTTTCATTTTGTAACCGGCCTTCAGCTTGATGTTCAGTGTGGTTTGGTCGGAAGATTCCCTTCCCTCCAAAGCTCTGACAGCTTGGTTGTTCTCCAGCACCTGCACTGTAGCCACGGCTTCGGCCGGCATGTTCTGCGTGGCAAGGTTGTATCTTCCTCCCAACATGTCCTGTCCCTCTATGTTGAACCGCGAGATGGATTTGCCTTGATATTTGATGGTTCCGTTCTGGTCAACATCCAGACCAGGCATTTTCTTGATTACGTCTTCAAGATAATGGTCGTTTTTCCCTCTGAAGGATTCAACATTGTAGTTGAGGGTGTCTTTCTTGCGAACGATGGCGGGCGACTTGACAATCAGCTCCTCCAGTCGTCTCGATTTGGGCAACAGCCCGATTTCCATATTCACACACGTCGAGTCGATCCTTAGCGTCATCTTGTCGTGGGCGATGTGCGACACCTCTATATAGCGGGCTTCTGCCGGGAGCGGAATCGTGAACCTGCCGTCCTTTTGGGTGATGGTATAGTTGACCAAGGAACTGTCCACGGTCAACAACTTGCAGGTAGCCATAGCGATGGGCTTGCCGGTTTCAGTATCGGTCACAAGCCCCCGCAGCTCCTGCGCCCCGGTTGGGCCACAGACGCATAGCAAGAGAATCAGGATATAGCCTTGCAGATGGTTCATTCCAGTTCTATCGGGTTGTAGGGACTCTCGTCGCTGCTGTTCGTGAAATCCGGCATACTGCCTTTCAGTCCGGCGGGATAGGCCAGCAGCAGGTTGAATTCATGGCGCAATCCCTTGTCTACCGTATCCATGATTTTGTTTCGTGGGCCGCTTTCAAGGTTGTCCACCACGGCAAGGTAAACGAGGTTGTTCACCTTGGGATTCGTGTCGAGCGCGTTCAGCGTGAAAACAAACTGGCGGTGGGTGTCATACAGCTGCATGATGAGTCCTGGCAACCCACCAAAACGGTAAGGTCCCAAGGGCAAGGCCACATCCTTTGCATACCAAGCCTCATAGTTGCGCCCCCGATAACGGCACGACGCCTTGCTGCAGGCTATGCCGTTCAGGGTAGAGTCCTGGTGCTGCAGCGTCCATTTTATGGCAGGTTGTGTCTCTTCGTATTCATACTGGTTCATTGCCACCTCGTATCTCACTTTGCATAGTCCCGTGCTGTTGTTGGTCAGCACTCTCTGTTTGTATTTGATATGGTTGGTCAATGCCTGGCCTTCCCCAAATACTGCAAAAGTCGATTTGTTCTTTGCTGCGGCATCGTTAATGAGAGAATCCTTCAGTATGGAATAGTAGTCTGCAAAAAGCCTATACTTCTCACCCCAAAGCAGTACGGTCTGTGCTGTGGTGTAATTGTCTATCGTGCTGTCTTGTTTGTATTTCATTTCGTAGTACACGGCCACCATTGCCGTATCATACACAACACGCTTTATGGGTGGAAAGGTGGAGTTGGGAACGTCGCCTTCCATCCTTATCTCCTGCGAACATGCCGGAAGGGCGCAGGACATGGAAAAGATAAAGCCAATGAAGAAAACCATAGCGATGGCATTGTGAAGCCATCGCTTGCAATTGACTTTGTACATTTCAATGCTTCTGTTTCTGAAATTACATACGATACGTTCCATCGGGGTATTTTTGGTCAACAGCGTTTGCCATGTTCCAAAACCAATTAAACAGATCCAGTGTGGATTTAAAAATCTCCGTATTCACATGGAAAACATTGCCAGCAGCCGTCGTTACTGTTACCCAGTTCGCGGCAAAAGTGTTCATGCTGATGAAGCACGCAACAGCTAAAGAAAAAGAAATCTCTTCATAGTGATAAGTTTTATGTTATTACTACGTTGTACGTTTGCAAATAGAAACAATTTTATCCAAACAACAAAATATTTTATATTTGTTTTATGTTTTTTTATTGTTGTTTTTAAGCTGGCAACTGTTTACTGATTCGCAATTGTAAGTTTTGTACCTGGATATTATTGACCTATAGGTCTAAAATTGACTGTGGGTGGTTCTTGACCTTACAGTCTTTTCCCCACTGGTCTGAATAAAGACGTATGCCCGTAGAAACGAACTTGCGTCTGCTCATAAACGTGACCTCCATTTGTACAGAGGCTCGGTGATTTTTTGTGGCTTTGTGCTTACTATCAAAGACAAGCCTAACAGATACGTTGTTCATACTTTTACCAATAAGTACGACTGGCAAATGCAGATAGGAGCGTGATACTTTTACCTGGGTATCGAGCAGGGTATCGAATTGGTATCAAAATATTGTCGTAAGCTGACATATCCCGTCATACCCTGTCGTAGCTTCACGATACACTCTTGCCCCTTGTAAACACCGTATTATCAGTGCTTTATCAATTAATCGACTGTGTGCTAAAAAGAAAGGAGGGCTTTTCAGCTCTCCCTTTTTGTGACCCGCATGGGGCTCGAACCCATGACCCTAACATTAAAAGTGTTATGCTCTACCAACTGAGCTAGCGGGTCAAACCACTTATCTCTTTTTGATAAGCGAGTGCAAAAGTACATATTATTTTTGAAACAGCCAAATTATTCGGCTATTTTTTTCGCTAAGAAACTGAGATTGGTTATGAATTGGGTGTGCTGTTTTGTTTTTTCGTATAAAAAGCGGTTTTTTTTTATTTAATGTAGCTTTGGTCTATCACGCCTTCTGTCACGAAGATCATTGCTTTCTTCCTGCCTTATTGCGGTTGGCTAACGAAAGAAAATATCAGCCGGCGGAGTTCCGTCGGCTGAGTGTGGGTGATATTATTGCTGTTCGCCGTCTGCTGTCGGCGTTTGGTCTGTTTGGGCAGCCTTGTTGACAGGCCGTGAAGTGCTTATTTCCTTGGTGACGTAGCGTTGCCAGTAAGCCATGAGAAGCGTGGTGAGGGGCAGGGCGATGATGAGGCCGATGAAACCGAGCAGAGCGCCCCATACCGACAGGGAGAGCAACAGGATGGCGGGGTTCAGTCCCATGGCCTTGCCCATGATTTTCGGAGTGACAATCATATCGGTGATAACCTGCACAATGCAGAATATGCCGATGACCAATCCGAAGACAAGCAGAAAGTTCTGACCAGTGCTGGCTGCCTTGAGCATCGCCAAGAAGGCGCAGGGGATGAGAGCGAAGGTGTGAAGATAGGGCACGAGATCGAGGATGCCGATGAGGATGCCCATGCCGATGGCCATCGGGAAGTCGATGATGGAGAAGCCGATGCAGAACATGATGCCCATGCACAAGGCCACAAGGCCCTGCCCACGGATGTAGTTGTTGAGTTCCCGGGCCACGTCCTTGCTCAGGTCGCGCCAGAACGGGCGTTGCTTCATGGGGAAGATCCTTATCCAGTTTTCCGAGAGATACTCATAGTCGAGCAGAATGAAGAACATATATAATAAGGTGATCATTGAGGCAATGATGCTGATGACCACATTGGCCGTCTGACCGAGAAAAGCAAACATCTTAGGCATGGCGGTCTTTAATGCGTCGGTGAAATCCTTGCTTTGCAGGAATTTCTCGATGGCTCGCTGGTTATTGGTCACCCAGTCACGAATGATGCCTTGGATGCTGTTGTGGGTCTGGCTGTTCACCCATTTCGAGAGAATGTCAGACAGAGAAGATATCTGTTCGATCATGGGTGGAATGATCAGATAGATCACGGCTCCGATGACGGCAAAGACAACAATCAGCGTGATGATGATGGAGAGTGCCCTCACCTTTACGTGCAGCTTGTTCTGCACGAATTTCACGATCGGGTAGAGCAGGTAAGCTAAAAACCAAGCCACAAAGAAAGGCAGCAATACGTTGCTGAGATAGTTGACCACATAGAGCACAACCAATATCAGCGTAGCTACTCCTGCCCAGCGGATGAATTTATCGAAGGTGATCTCCTTAGTGTTGTTTGTCATAAGCGGATATTTTTTCTTTTGCCTGTTCGCGTTCCTTTTGCAGGGCTTTCTGGAAGCATTCGCGGCATAGCGGTTCATATTCGAGTTGCTCGCCGAGCATGACGCGTCGGCTGTCTTTCACGAGGCGGTGGCTCACGTAGGCCAGGGCACCGCATTTCACACAGATAGCGTGTACCTTTGTCACCTCGTCGGCCACTGCCAATAGGTTGGGAATCGGTCCGAAGGGACGCCCTTGGAAGTCCATGTCCAGTCCGGCCACAATGACCCGAATGCCGGAATTGGCCAACTGGTTGCAGACATCGACGAGTCCATCGTCGAAGAACTGTGCCTCGTCGATTCCCACCACGTCAATATCGGCTGCAAGAAGCAGGATCGCAGCCGATGAATCTATAGGTGTCGAGCGGATCGAGTTTTGGTCGTGGCTCACCACGTCCTCGTCGGAATAGCGCGTGTCGATTGTCGGTTTGAAGATTTCCACCCTTTGACGGGCGAACTTGGCTCTCTTTAGACGACGGATGAGTTCTTCGGTCTTGCCGGAGAACATGCTGCCACAAATCACTTCCACTCTGCCTTGGCGATGCTTCTCGCCTTCTAAATTTTCCATCATAACGCTGCAAAGTTAGTGCAAATCGAGTGAAGAACAAAACAAACTTGTTTGTTTTTTCTTCCGAGATGCCGCCTAACTTATCCATAGTTAGTGCAAATCGCAGCCTTGGGTACTGCCGCCGTGGCACTTGCGCCTTCATATTGCCATCAACTAAGCTTTCTCAGCACCAGTAAAAAGAGGGTGTATCATAATTTGTTGCTGTCCGCTAAAACTTTTTTGATAGTACAAAATTAGGGCTGACACTTCTCACGAGGTATCAGCCCTTTTAGTTACCTTTGTAAATGCGGCACAGCGGATATTTTCCGTGGATTCATGGTAAGTTTATATGTAAAGGGGAAGGAAAATGGTCATGTTCAGGCTTACGCTCCTACCGGAGCTATGGGTCTGAAGCGATGGAGTGGCCTTACGAGCAAGCTTGACGGCCTCCCCATCGCTTCAGACCCATACCTTTGGTGGCAAGCCTGCCCATGACGAAAATCGCTATCGCGTAAAATTGCGCCCTAACGCATAAAATTCTACGGCAGAAAGCTTCAAGTCAAGGCATTCCAAACCGCTTTTGGGCAGATGCAAGGATGCGCTGATTTTATGCGCCTTTGGCGCAATTTTATGCCCAGGCAATTTTCGTCCATGATTTTCTATTACCATTTATTCATTGGCGAAGTCAGGACTATACGAAATGAAACAACATATCCAATCCACGGAAAATATCCATTGAACCTAAATAATACGAAAAAGAGGATGCACCAGAATTTTGATGCATCCTCTTTTCTTTTTATTGTTTTATGGCGTGGGGGAGAGAAGTGTACCTTGAATACGTTCCAAAAGAGCCTGTCTCAATACGACAGCATGATTTTTGATGGGATTCCGGAAGCCGTAGAGGAGGGTGACGGTATTGAAATGACCGTCGCGGATATAGGCCGCTAATTTGTCGAGTGCTTCGCTGTGCATCAATTGTTCCTTATATCGGCGGCTGAACTCCTCCCAGTTGCCGTAAGGATTGTCGTGGAAGAAACGGCGAAGTTCTATAGTCGGGGTCACGTCTTTGGCCCATATGTCATAGGGCAAGTCGGCCTTTTTGATGCCGCGCGGCCACATACGGTCTACGAGTATGCGGAGGCCATCAGTATCCTCTGCCGGTTCATAAGCGCGTTTCAATAGTATGTTCATATCTTTCCTATTTCCAAGGTGTCAACTTTCTGTAGGCCCTATGGTTCGAATATTCTTAAGAGAAGCAACTTTCCTGAGTACGTGTCGGTGGGTTAAGACCTTTCGTTGCAGCACCTTTTTGCTTGTTTATTTCTTTCTTGCAAAATTACTTTTTTTTTGAAGAATCTGGCCATCCTTATATAAGGTTTGTTTCTATCGTATCAATCGTAATCATCGATGAAAACTTCTGTTTTTTCGATTTTTTGCGCATGTCAGGTGGGTGTCTGCCCATGAATTGGTAGGGAGCAGACTTAAAGTAAAGGCAGCCTCTCGATAGAGAAGCTGCCTGAACAGATGATGAAAGTATTATTTTACGGAAATCCCTACGACACTATTTGTATTCCTCGTCAATATTCGGCTCTTGGTCTTGTCCACTGCCGTAACGATGATATTCAAATGCAATGCTCTGCTCCTTGAGGTAATGGATGAGCTCTATTCTACCGTTCTTCACGGGTGCGTCGGTGGCAATGAACTTGTTGGTGTCGGCCGCGCGGCGGTACATTTCGACGGGAATGTTGGCCGAACAAGTACGGATGCGCTCATAATCGGGAATCGACTCGACGAAGTGTTGGAGCGTTTCCTCTTTCACTTTGGCTCCTAAGGCTGCCAACTTTCCGGCCAAATCCTTGCGCTCATCAGACGGATCACAGCTGACCGTGAGCGGAGTTCCGCAGATTTGGGCGGCCAAAGCCACCATCAACGCCTGCTCGTCGGTATCGGGCTTGAAGAGACGGAGGGCCATGCCTCCCTTGAGCGGCAAATAGCGGAACACATTCTGCTCGCCGTGAAGGTGATTCCAGTCGCGCGGACGGGAGAATTCGTTCTTCCAAGCTTCGGCATAGCTTTTCCGGTAATCCGTCTTGGAGCCGTTCTTGTCGGTAATCACCGTGAACTGCTGGCAGTAGTTGGGGCCCCCCGCCTTAATGCCGGGACCGAAAGCCGACAGTTTCATTCCGCCGAAAGGCTGACGGTTGACGATGGCTCCTGTGATGCCACGGTTGATATAGAGATTCCCGGCCATGATGGAGTCGCGCCACAGGCGGCGCTCGTTCTCGTCGAGTGTCTGGATACCCGATGTCAGGCCATAGTCCAGACCGTTGACCAGGTCGATGGCCTCTTGCAGCGAGTCGAATGGGGCCACAGACAACATGGGTCCGAACAGCTCGGTGCGGAATGAGAAGTTCTCGGGTCTGACACCCATCTTCACGGTCGGGGCAAGGATGTAATGCTTCTTGTCGACCCAGCGCGGAGCCACGAGCCACGACTCGCCCGCCTCTAAATTGCTGATGGCCTTTAGGAGTTTTTCATTCTTGTTGGTAATCATTGGGCCGACCTTGTTGCCGGCATCCCAAACTCCACCCACCTTCATGCTTGTGGCGCAGTCTTTCAGCTTCACTCGGAAGTCTGGACGCTCATACACCGAACGCTCCACGAGGAACAGCGAGCAGGCTGAGCACTTCTGCCCGGCATTGCTGAACGCCGAGTGGCAGGCACTCATGATGGCATGGTCCATGTCGGCCGAGGCCGTACAGATGATGGCGTTCTTTCCGCCCGTTTCTGCCGAAAGCGGTGTGGTGGGCTTGGCACGCAGAATCGACTGAGCCGTGTCGGTGCCGCCAGTGAGGATGATGTGCTTCACTTCTGGGGCCTGGGTGAGTTTCTCAAGGGCGTCGCGCTCGGTGATGACCACCTGCAGGGCCTCTTTCGGCACCCCTGCATCCCAGAAAGCTTTGGCGAAGAGCCAGGCCACGGGTGCAGCCACAGAGGCTGGCTTCAAAATAACGGTATTGCCGGCTGCCAGTCCGGCCACGACACCGCCGCAGGGAATGGCGCAGGGGAAGTTCCACGGCGAGATGACCAGCACGGTGCCCTTGGCCTTGATATCTATATCGGTCATGGCATAGAATTTCTTCATCGACGTGGTGTAGAACCGGCAATAGTCTATACCTTCCGATACCTCCACGTCGCCCTCGACGACGGTCTTGCCAGTGATGGCGCACATGGCACCGATCAGGTCGCCACGCAGGTCACCCATGCGGTTGGCCGCGTCGTACATGATCTTGTGGCGCTCCTCTATCGTCGTCTCGCGCCAGTGGCCGGGATCGGCGGCGGCTATCTTCACGATTTCCTCCACCTGGGCAGCATTGGCCTTCGACATCTCGCAGATCTCTACTTCCTCGTCTTGCGAGCGGTCGTAGTATTTGTAGCGGCTGTCGTTCACCACCGTCTCGGCACCGATCTGTGTGGGGATAATATCCGGCTTGTCAGTGGGGCTCTTCTTCCACTTCTTGAAGATGTCGCGCTGCCACTCCTGGTTGCATTCCCGGTCGAAGTCTGTGTCCTGCTCGTTGACCATCTCGTCCTGAGGAGGCATGGGGGTGTAAGGCTTACGGCGGTCCTGGGTGCGGTAAGGTGTGTGGTTCAAATTGTCCTTGATGGCATAGGCCTCCTCGAACTGCTTGCGCAGGAACTCCCAGGTTTCCGTGCCCGGCTTGAGGTTGAACGAGTGGGTGAGGAAATTGTCGGGAGCCGTATTCTCGTCCATGCGGCGTACAAGGTAAGACACGGCGTAGAGGAATTCCTTGTCGTGGACCACTGGGGCATAGAGAACCACGTGGTTGCCGAGTTTCGACTGGGCACGCCATACATGGTCGGCCATGCCCTCGAGCATCTCGAAGCAGAAGGTCTCTTTGGGCGTTTGGTATTTCTGGGTGAGCAGATAGGCGTAGGAGATGGTGTAGAGGTTGTGGGAGGCCATACCGATGTGCAGGCATTTTGCATTCTCGGGCAGCAGTCCGCGCTCGATGATGTGCAGGTAGTTGGCGTCGACTTCTGTCTTGTTGGGACGCACGGGGGTAGGCCATCCGTGGAGCGACGAGGTGACAGCCTCCATGTCGAGGTTGCAACCTTTCACGATGCGCATTTTGATGGGTGCTCCACCACGAGAGCAGCGTTTCTTGGCAAAGTCGAGCAGGCGGCTTTGGAAATCCCAGGCGTCGGGCAGGTAGGCCTGCACCACGATGCCGGCCGAATAATGCAGGAACTCCGGCTTGGAGAGCGTGGTCAGAAACACCTTGATCGTCATGTCGAAGTCCTTGTATTCCTCCATGTCGAGGTTGACAAACTTCGGGCTCTTCTTGCCATTCTCGTCGACATAGGGATAGTCGATGGCCGTCTGATAGAGTGTCGACATGCGTCTTACCAGTTCGGGGAACGACTCCTCGTAGTTCAGCGCGTGGGTCTGGGCGTAGATGCCAGAGATTTTCACGGAGATATAGTTGATGTCGGGTTGTTTCAGCGCGTCTATCGTGTTCTGGTAGCGGCGGTCGGCCTCTTCGTTGCCGAGCACCACTTCGCCAAGCAGGTTCACGTTCTGTCCGATCTTCTCCTTGTTGCGCTCAGCCAAATGACGGGTCAGATTGGGGCGCGAGGCATCGAGAATGACGCGAGAGGTGTCCATGCGCAGACGCTTTTTGATGATGGGTATGGCGATGGGGTAGAAGAGATAGCCAAACGACTGGTACATCTTGAAGAGCCACGCATCTCGCTTGTTGAGGAACTCGGGCACTCCGTATTCGTCGATGAGCACCTTGATGCGCTTGGCCAACTTACGTTCGTCGCGGATCTGCGAGCTCTCGTCGAGCATCTTCACGAGAAACTTCTTGTCGCTGGGACGTTCCACCATGGTGGCATACATATTCTGCTCACGGCGTTCAGCAGGCGTAATACTATCCTGGCTGGTGTTGTAGAGGGTCATCAACCATGACTCTACCTCTTTAATAGTAGGCTTTTGCATAATCTTGTTGTTTATGGTGTAGTAAATACTGGTTTTTGGGGGAGCACAGTCCACAGACCGTGCTCTACGGGAGGCCTTCTTGCCACACGGGCAGCAAGGCTACGGCTATCTTCTCGTAGGGCTGAACATCACGGCCCTGTAGCGATGAAGCTCTGAAAGGGCCTGATGGGAAAAAGTGTCAAAACAAAATCTTTTCACAATGCGTTGTCTTTATATGGTCTCGTTTGCAAAGATAAAATAAAAATGGATTGAAACAAAGAAAATGCAAACTTTTTATTGTAAAAATCTACGAAATGCATAATATTGTCCTTTCAGCATTTCGCCCTGAATCGTTTCCCGTCTATTGACTTTTCATCTTGGTGATAGCCTTTTGGTGAAGGCTGCGCGCATTGGCTTTGCCGCGCTTCTGCCATACAGTCTGGTAGTAGGGATTCAGATGGTGGTTGGCATCTGCCTCCCCACGGGCTTCCATATGGCAACCCGCCGCCCCCCAAATGCAGGCCCGTGGGGAAGCAAATGGGGGCCGTCGTCAGTAACCGTTGTTCACGATGCCAATAACCCTATTTTGTGTTGGTTGCTGACAGTTTCTGATCTATAGAATCGAAGCCTACATTACGATATGGACGAATACGGGATAATGGTCCGACGGATTGCGGCGCTGCGCCTTGTCGGTCTCTTCTTGAGTTTCCTCAGTCTTGTCGGTGGTCCAATAGCTGTCGGTGAGGATGCCATAGCGGTCGACGGAAACGGAAGGCGAGACAAATACATGGTCGATGCGGCTTGTCGTGAGGCGGTTGGGATTAAAATCGTTGAAGGTTCCGTTTTCGACAAAGCGCAGGCGGGCATTGGCATAGGCGTCTTTCAATATGCCCGAATGAGAGAAGATGCCATAGATCTCATCCCTCTGGTCCACATTGAAATCACCCGTGAGCACAGTTGGTGCCCCCATGGCCATTTGGCGTATGCGGCTGATGATGAGTTTGGCCCCCTCGCGACGCGCCACCACACCCACATGGTCCATGTGGACATTGAAGAAGAAGAACTGCTTTCGCGTGCGCTTATCGAGGAATTTGCCCCAGGTGCAGATTCTCACGCAAGCTGCGTCCCATCCCAATCCAGGTCGGGAGGGAGTGGGGGAGAGCCAGAAATGCCCCTCGTCGAGCAGGGTCAGCGAGCGAGTGTCGTAGAATATGGCGGCGTACTCTCCTGCCTGCTTACCGTCATCACGCCCTACACCGATATAGTCGTAGTGGTCGAGGCTGTGCTTCATGTCCTGCAGTTGCCCGTGGAGCACCTCCTGTGCGCCGAAGATATCGGGATGCTCAAAGTTGATCAAGTCGCAGATCACTTGGCAACGCTTCGACCAGACATTGCCGGCTATGGAGTCTTCGTTGTTGCGGTAGCGGATATTGTAAGAGCCTACGTAGAGTTGTTGGGCAGAAACCCAGGCAGACAGCATCAGTGAAAGGAGGGGAATCAAGTTTCGTTTCATCTTTATTGTTTTATAGTTTTCTGTTATTACGTACAAAGGTAATCAAATATTTGGATAGCCGATAAGATAATCAGGGATATCACACTTTTCCTTAGAAAAGAGGATTGATATGTTCAATACTTCAAAATTTTCTCTTACTATTGTTACACGATTCAATGTTTTTCTGTAAGTTTGCAATTGGAATCAATCACATACTAATATGTACATCAGAGAGAATAACAAAAACGGCGAGTTGCGACGCATCATTACTTGTGCCAGACGCGCATTACCAACTTTTTTGCTGGCTGTGCTTCCTATCCATCAAGCCATTGCGGGCGATGTCCGCGTGACCCACTTCCGCTATTCGGGTCCCTATCTGATCAAGGCTCCCGTCATGGTCGACAGCATCAGTGCCCAGCGCGACAGTTTCAAAGTAGGCAAATTCATTGATACGCCTGTCGATCTTCTGCGGGCCGGGCAGGGTATTGACTATTCTGGGGTTATGGCTCCGACATCCGCCGCAGGCAACGCGCTTCATCTGTTGCAGTTCAACATCAGCAACTCCCGCTATGCCAAGGCCACCGTCAAGGTGGAGAAACTCAAGAACTATCAGCTCTTCGTCGATGGCGAAAAGAGCAACGGACAGCTGACACTCGTCCCGTCTACCCACAACGTAGTGGTGAAATATCTCACTACGCCTGCCGACAAAGACTCGCTCCTTGTCACCGTGAGCAGCGATGCCGACTCGGTCCTCACCATGGGCTGTGGTCCACGGAGGAGCCTGAATATCTATGATTTCCTCAACGGCAAACATTACTATTCCAACAGCCTGAGTGCCGACGGGCGTTACGATATTGTTGTGTCTTATGTGACTACCGGCCCTAACAAGACTACGTGGCAATACCAGGTCTACGATCTGAAGCAAAACATCATTGTCCGTACCTATGCGTCCTATATCCGATGGAAACCCGGCACCAACGACATTCTCTTCGAGCGCCAGGGCACCCATGGGAAGCAACTTGTCTGCTCCTCTCTGGCCACCGGTGCTGAGACTGTCCTTGTCGAGTCGCTGCCCGAAGGTCAGTGGACGATGAGTCCCGACGGCACTTATCTTATTATAGAACAGAGCGAGGAAGGACCTAAGGATGACAGTCAGGTGCACCAGATCATCCAGCCCGACGACCGTCAACCCGGTTGGCGTACACGGGACAAACTGCTCCGGTATGATCTTGCTACGGGGGTGGCACAACCGCTGACCTTCGGCTATCACGATGTCAGTCTCTACGACATTTCCGACGACAGCCGATATGTCCTTTATGCGGTCTCCCGAAGCCGTCTGCAGAAGCGGCCTACTTCGCTGACCTCTATCTACCGGCTCGATCTGAACACGATGAATACGGAGTGCCTCGTCGACAGCGATGGCTTCGTAGGCTCTGCCTGCTTCTCTCCCGATGGCCGGACGGTGGCCGTGAAAGGATCGCCCGAGAGCTTTGGCGGTATCGGTGAGAACCTGCCCCAAGGACGTACGCCCAGCATGTACGACTATCAGCTCTATCTCGTAGATTGCGCTACACGTAAGGTAAGACCCATGACCCGCGACTTCAATCCGAGTATTGAGACGATGGAATGGAACCGCTACGACGGGAAGCTCTATTTCAATGCTCTCGACCGCGACTACCGTCGTCTGTACCGCATGGATCCGAAGTCGGGAAAGATACAACAGTTGGCGGTGCCAGAGGACTATGTGGGCGGTGTGACTTTGGCCGACAAGGCACCCGTGATGTGCTACAGCGGGCAGAGTGCCACAAATGCCACTCGCCTTTATGCCATGAATCTCAACAGCGGCAAGAGCCAGTTGATGGATGACTGCCAGAAAGCGCTGGCCGATGTGGATATTGCCCGTTGCGAGGAATGGAACTTCAAGAGCAGCCGTGGCGATACCATCTATGGGCGCTACTATCTTCCGCCCCATTTCGATGCCTCGCAGAAATATCCCATGATTGTATATTATTATGGAGGATGCTCTCCCTCGTCACGCTATTTCGACGGCAACTATCCCTTCCCGCTCTACGCCGCCATGGGTTATGTGGTATATGTGATCCAGCCCAGCGGCGCGGCCGGCTTCGGTCAGGAGTTTGCCTCACGCCATGTCAACACTGCCGGTGAGGGAGTGGCACAAGACATTATTGAGGGCACGCGGAAGTTCTGTACCGACCACAACTATGTGGATGCCCGTCATGTGGGCTGTCTGGGAGCTTCCTACGGTGGCTTCATGACCCAATATCTTCAGACGCAGACCGACATCTTCGCTGCCGCCGTGTCGCATGCCGGAATCAGCGACCACACTGCCTATTGGGGCGAGGGATTTTGGGGCTATTCCTACAGTGAGGTGAGTATGGCCAACCGCTATCCTTGGACCGACAAGCAATTGTATGTCGATCATAGTCCGCTCTACAATGCCGACAAAATCCATACACCGCTGTTGCTTCTCCATGGGACGGCCGACACCAACGTGCCTACGGGCAACAGCATTGCCCTCTATACGGCTCTGAAACTCTTGGGTAGACCGGTTGCGCTGGTAGAGGTGGAAGGAGAGAACCATTGGATACAAGACTACACCAAACGTATCAAATGGCAGAACACCATCTTTGCCTGGTTTGCCAAGTGGCTGCAAGGCGACGACGCATGGTGGAAATCCATGTATGACAAGATGCCCGAGTGATTTCCGGATGGAGTAATTTAGGTGATAAAAAACAGCGCGGCGTTTGTAAGTCAATGACCTACAAACGCCGCGCTGTCAATTAGCTGTCTGTCATTCGTGAACGAGGGTTCCGATGTTCTCGCCTTCTATTACCTTCTTGAGATTGCCCACTTTATCCATGTTGAACACGTAGATGGGCAGGTGGTTTTCCTTGCACATCGTAGTAGCTGTGAGATCCATCACGCGCAAGTTCTTGTTGTAGATTTCGTCAAAAGTGATTTCTTCAAATTTGGTGGCCTTAGGATCTTTTTCGGGGTCAGCAGTATATACACCGTCGACACGAGTGCCTTTGAGCATCACGTCGGCTTCAATTTCGATGCCGCGCAGTGAAGAGCCTGTGTCGGTAGTGAAATAGGGGTTGCCCGTTCCGGCCGAGAAGATGCAAATATACCCATTCTTAAGTGCTTCAATAGCATTCCACTTGTTGTAGAATTCGCCAATGGGTTCCATGCGTATGGCCGTCATCACCTTTGTCTTCACCCCAATGGCTCCCAAGGCTGAACTCAGGGCCAAAGAGTTGATGACCGTGGCACACATGCCCATCTGGTCGCCTTTCACGCGGTCGAAGCCTTTCTGTGAGCCACTGAGGCCGCGGAAAATGTTGCCGCCGCCAATGACGATGCCAATCTCTACGCCCATGTCGTGGATTTCTTTGATCTGCCGTGCGTAGTCGCTCAGTCTTTCAGGGTCGATACCATAGTTTTGCTTGCCCATAAGACTCTCGCCCGAGAGCTTGAGCAAAATTCTCTTGAATCGTGTCATGTTGTTTATATTATGAATTCTACTTCTTTGAATGCGTATTCTTTGATGATTCCTTCGTGGTCGCGCAGGATCAGGTGTCCGTTGTCCTCCACCTCGACTATCGCGGCCTCAAATTCTCCATTCTTGTCGCGGTAGGCGTGGAAGCCTCGGCTGCGGTAGAGCGTGTTGTGGTAGAGGGCGGCGATGTCGGTGTAGTTGCCGTTCTCGATGAGTGAATAGGAGTATTTGAAAGCCTTGATGATTTCTTGCAGGAGTTCTTCGCGGTCTACTTCATGACCAAGAATCTGGGCCAGAGAGACTGGGTTGGGGGCACTGCTGGTGAATACAGACTGGTTGACATTGAGCCCGATTCCGAAGATACAGTTAGTGATGTGCCCCCCAGATAGGGTTGTCTCGATGAGGGTGCCACTGAGCTTACGGTCGTTCCAGTAAACATCGTTGGGCCATTTGAGCGTGATGCCGTCGGTGTATTTTGCCAAGGCCATCTTCAATGCTATGCCACCCGTCATAGATAGCAGAAACTGCCTTTGCAAGGGTACCATCACAGGATGAACGAGAATGGAGAAGGTGAGATTCTTACCCTTCTGACTTTCCCATGTGTTGCTACCTTGACCGCGTCCGGCGGTTTGGAATTCTGCTGTCACCACAGTGATCTTCTCTCCGTCGGCAGGTTGGTAGGAACGCAGGTAGTTGTTTGTGCTGTCTGTTTCCTCCAGTCGGATGATGTTCACAGAAGTGTCTTTTTTCTTGCCTTTGAATAGGGATGAGAATGAAACCATCATTTGAATAATGTTTTGGTTGGACAAAATTACGATTTTTATTTGTATTTGCAAAAAGAAAGTACTATTTTTGCACACATGGAAGATGACCTGAAGTTTATGCGCATGGCTCTCAATGAGGCTGAATCGGCCTACGAGGAGGGCGAAGTACCCATTGGTTGTGTGGTGGTCAGTCGTGGCCGCATCATTAGCCGTGGCCATAATCTCACGGAGACTTTGCGCGATGTTACAGCCCATGCCGAGATGCAGGCCATTACGGCTGCCGCCAATTCTTTGGGTGGCAAGTATTTGCAGGGCTGCACGCTCTATGTCACAGTGGAGCCCTGCGTGATGTGTGCTGGTGCTATGGGTTGGGCACAGTTGTCGCGGCTGGTATATGGTGCGCGGGACGAAAAACGTGGCTACTCGCAATATGCCCCCCACGCTTTGCATCCCCGCTGTGAGGTCACGGCAGGTGTGATGGAGGATCAGTGCCGTGAGATCATTCAACGGTTTTTCAAAGAAAAAAGGGCAAACGCTTAATCTTGCGTTTGCCCTTTCTTTCCGTGTAATGACGATTTATTTCACTACAATCACGAGATATTTGCTGGTCGACCAGAAGTTTTGGGGATTCGTGATGCGCAGCACGTATTGCTTGTTGGCATCGCGTTCCAGTGTATAGCTGCCGCTTGGGTGCACGGTTCTGATCTGTGCCGACTTCGAGTAGAGCTTGATCTCGCGTGTGTCGCGAATGTCGATCTTCGTGAAGTAGTTCTTGTTGAAGTTGCCATTCATCACCTTGCTGCCCTCTAAGATGTGCTGGTTGCGCAGTTCCTTTTTGGTGCCAAATACATACCAAGCCGTGTTGAGCAGATGATCTTGCGTACTGATCGTCTGTGATTTCTGCGCGCTCTCGGTCTTGAGGTTGCTCACGTCGCTGTTAAGGTTGTTGATGGTCTCGTCGAGCGCAGAAATGTGGATATCCTTGGCATCAAGTTCAGCTCTCAACTGTTGCAGTTGCTGGTCTTTCTCCTGCAGTTGCTTGGTGAGGTTGTCAATGGTTTCCTTAAACTGGTCGCCCTTGATAGTGCTTTGTCTCAACTGTTCACGAAGTTTAGCAATGAGTTCACGGTTGCGTGCCATCTGCTTCGAGATGAACTGAATGTCTTCTCTGATTTGTTGTTTTTTATCGGCGCGCTCTCCATCCTTGGCGATGGTGACGCGGTTCTCAGCCTCATTTATCTCTCTGAAGCCCTCTTGTATTTCGTTGAGGGTTCCCATCATGTCGTTCAGCTCATTGTCTTTCTGCTCGATGATTTTTGAGAGTGAATCCGTTTGCGCCGTGTCAACCACTGGTTGCGGTGCCTTCTTCTCACTGCATGCCCCTAATACCAGGGCGAGCAGAGATGCGAAAAATAATAGCTTTTTCATCTCAAACGTTTTTTGTGATTTTTATATGCAAAGAGTTACTTGTCTGTTTGTTTATCTTTAGGAGCACCGGCCACGACAATGACAATTTCGCCTTTGGGTGGCGTCGCCTCGAAGTGTGCGGCAACTTCGTCCAATGTTCCGCGGACATGCTCTTCGTGAATCTTCGAGATCTCCCGGGCCACGCTCACGTGCCTGTCGGGACCAAAGTAAGTCTCCATTTGCCGCAGTGTCTTCACCAGCCGGAAGGGCGACTCGTAGAACACCATCGTTCGCGGCTCATTGCGCAGTGATTCCAAATGGCTCTGGCGTCCTTTCTTTTGGGGCAGGAAGCCTTCAAAGCAGAACCTGTCGCAGGGCAGGCCAGAAGATACGATGGCCGGGATGCAAGCTGTGGCACCTGGAAGAGTCACCACTTCGATTCCCGCCTTGGCGGCCTCGCGGGCGAGATAGAATCCCGGATCGCTGATGCCGGGAGTTCCTGCATCGCTCACGAGAGCTACGTTCTGTCCCGCTTTCAGCCGCTCGACAACGGTGGCGGAAGTTCCGTGCTCGTTGAACTTGTGATGTGACATCAGATGATTCTTAATGTCGAAGTGCTTGAACAGAATCCCCGACGTGCGTGTGTCTTCAGCCAGCACCAGATCGGCTTCTTTGAGCGTGCGGATGGCCCGTAGGGTCATGTCCTCCATATTTCCGACCGGAGTCGGGACAATGTATAATGTTCCCATATTGTTTGGCAAATATAACCATTTAATCTTCTTGAACAAAAAATAATGATAAATCTTTGCATTTTTTAAGGCAAAGATCTGCGCATTTCCTTTTCTGATAGGGTTGGCGTAGGTAAGTTCGGTCCTTTCATTCGTTGATTACTGCCTTTAGTTTTAGGGGCTAAGAGTGCCTAAAGGCTTATCCGTCAAGGCTGGAAGTTCAACGACTGAGACTGAAGCGGGCACGACCCGATATCCAAAGCCCGAAGAAGGTCAGACCACCGTTGATCATCAGCATCTCGTAGCCAAACTGATAACCTGTGAGACGGCCTACAACCGTGTCGAGCAGCAGGCATAAGATGGGAGAGAGCACGCAGATGAAGGGCACCCATCGGTCATTTATGTCGCGGTGGGTGAAGAGCCCATAGGCGAAGAGACCTAACAGCGGACCATAAGTGTAGGAACACAAGGTGTAGATTGCGTCGATGATGCTCATGGAATTGAATATCCGGAAGGCGATAATAAACGCAACAAAGACCGCCGCCATCGAAATATGGACGCGATTGCGCAGCCGTCTGTCGTCTTGCCGTTCACAGATATCCACACAGAAACTTGTCGTGAGTGCCGTTAATGCCGAGTCGGCACTTGAGAAAGAGGCCGCCACGACACCTAAGGTGAACAATACGACAATGAGGTTTCCCAACCGGCCTGTGGCGGCATACATCGGCAGGAGCTGATCTCCTGTTGGTGGCGGGGTGCCGTTTTGTTGGCTCAGATGGAGCAGCAGGACTCCGAGAGCAAGCAGAAGCAGGTTGATGGGTACGAAAGCAAATCCGTAGGTACACATGTCTTTTTGCGCATCACGAAGATTCTTGCAAGTCAAATTTTTCTGCATGAGATCCTGGTCGAGGCCTGTCATCACAATGACTACGAAGATGCCGCTCAGAAATTGCTTCCAGAAGTTTTGTCGTGAGCCCCAGTCGTCGAATACGAACACGCGCGAATGGTTGTCGGCGATGATGCTCTTCACAGCCTCTGCAGGAGTGAGCTGGAGCGCGCTGACAACCTGCAGGGTGATGACGACTAAGGCTGTGAGCATACAAAACGTCTGGAGGGTGTCGGTCCAGACCAATGTCTTGATGCCGCCGCGCCGCGTATAGAGCCAAATAAGGGAAACAAGGACGGTAACGGTAATGGGGAAAGGCACGTTGTATCGCTCAAGAACAAACTCTTGCAAAACGAGACAGACCACGTAAAACCTTGCTGCCGCATTGGTCATCTTGCTCAACAGAAAGAATGAAGCGCATGTTTTATAGCTGCGCTCTCCTAATCTTTGTTGCACATAAGAGTAGATGGTAGTGAGATGGAGCTGGTAATATACAGGTAGTAGGATGAAGGCCACTGCAAAATAGCCTATAATGAAGCCCAGACACATCTGCAGATAGGTGAAGTCGGTCTTCACTACCATACCGGGCACCGAGACAAAGGTGATGCCCGAGATGCTGGCACCGATCATTCCGAAGGCTACTAAATACCAGGGCGACTGGCGATTGCCCCGGAAGAAAGTATCATTGTCCGACCGCTGAGAGGTGAGGTGGCTGACCAACATGAGCAGTCCAAAGTAGACGAGAAGGGTGAGAAGTATGATCATAGCGGCTGCAAAGGTACAAAAAAAAATGGAGAGCATCCACACCCATAGCGCCACTTTCGTTCCGTTGGCGGGTGGCTGTTCCGCGACTGAATAGGGGAATCCACGGTCTTCCATCATCTGTTCTTCCACGGCATGGGGTTAGGTGGCCGAGTCGCTGAGAAATACACGCATGAAGCAGGTGACGGCATGTTCATGGCTGACCATTGCGCGATAGGTGTCAAATACTTCTTTGAGTTGTGACTGAAAATCCAGCAGGGGGTCGGTGACACTGAGCAGCAAGTGCCATTCCCTGTCTTCCGGATTGCCAAACTGTGTGAGCTGTATGCTCACGCCATTCTTTTCGCTGTAGTGGTATTCCACCGATGGGGGTGTGTTCAATACTTGTGCATTCATTCTCTATTACAATCGTCGATTTCTTATGTATAACGCATGATCAGGCATAAGAGTGCATTCCCTCCAGGAAATAATTCACGCCGAAGTAGGTCATCACCAGGGTGAGGAAGGCCATCACCATAAACCAGTGCCACCGGCGCGGCTTGTTTAGGGCGGGCAGACTTTGCACATGGAGCGCGATGGCATATACCATGAGCGAGATCAGAGCCCACGTCTCCTTGGGATCCCACGTCCAGTAGTTGCCCCAGCTCACGTTGGCCCATACAGCTCCGATGAAGATGCCCATGGTGAGCGTCGTCACGGCGGGATAGAGCAGCAGGCGCGAGAGCAGCTGCAACACTTCTTCCAGAGAGTGCTCAATGAGCGCTGTCAGACTGCAGATAAAGGTCAGGGCAAGAAGCGAGAAACCAATCATGATGATGCTCACGTGGATGCTCAGCAGGGGACTGTTGAGCACGGGCATGGCGTAGCCTATGGCGGGATCCATCACGTTGAGGTGGGCAACCAGGAGAAAGAAGCCGGAAAGCAGAAAGCCAAAACTTACCAACAACAGCCGCAGCCCGCGGAAGTGCCACGAGCAGAGCAACATCACGAGCATCACCATCCAGCCCATCAGGAGCATTGTGTCGTAGCCATTGGTCATCGGTACCGTGGCGGTGACAATGCCGCGAAGGGTGAGCGTCAGGCTTAGGGCAAGCCAGGAAAGGGCAAGCAGAACCTGGCAGACCATCGCCAGCAGACGCAGATGGCGGAAGGGACGGCCGAGATGAGCCTGCCGGAAACTGCGCAAGACCAGACCCATCGCTACAAATCCGGCCAAGAGATTGAACATGAAGAGAAGTGACGGTATAGGTACGGCGTTGTAGAGGCGTTCGGCTCTTAGTTGCATCTGCGTGGGCAGGCTCTGTCCGCCGTTTTTCTGCTGATAGTTGCGGAGCTGCCCAATCATGACATGGGCCGTGGCGGTATCGCCAAATGCTATTTGCTGGAACACCAGCTGCACGGCGTTGTGGATGAAGAGACTCTCGTTGGCTCCAATTCCGGCGGGCAGACTGTCGGTGGGGGCATACCAGATGGTGGCTCCGTTGGCCGTGTGTGGGAAGATGCCCAACGGTTTTCCCGTGCGGAGCGAGAGTATGATTTCAAGCTTGCTGTCGATGTCGGCGTATGCCTTATGCAGTGCATCGTGATTGCCTTGGGCATATTCGGCAACAAGCGGACCGAGGGTATAATCTTGCCCAACGAAGAAACGGCTCATCGGGACATAGGCTTCAAGGCTTAACCGACGGCGCATTTTCTTATTCTTGACGTAGATGAAGGGTTCTTGTTTCCATTCGTCGGGATGCATCAGCCATCCCATAAGCACTTGCTCTGCCGTGAGTCCGTGATAGCGACGGCTGCCATATACCTTCTGTGTGAAGTCGATGGCAAAGGTCTGAACGGGACAGATGCGGCCGTTGTAGTGGATGAGGAGCTGTCCAAACTGCTCAGCCGTTTGCCTGTCGGGCGCGGGAGCCGTGGCTCTGGCCCATAGGGGCATCAGCAACAGGGCCGCCAAGAGCATTCCTTTCTGCAGCAGGGGATGGCGCAGCAGCCGGCGGAAGTTGCCGCGGGGATTGACGAGGAGCAGGATGAGGCTCATAAAGAGCATGCCATAGCCTGTATAAGTGATGCCGATACCCCAGGGATCGTAGTTCACACTGAGATAGCTGCCTTGGTTGTCGGTGTCGTAGCTGGCTTGGTAGAGCCGGTAGTGGCGATAGCTGAAAATTCGGTTCATCGACACGGAGGCGTGGAGGGTCTGGTGGCCGTCGATGATGGAAAAGTAGGTCTCATAGTCCTCGGGGGTGTCGGTGCCGGCATGATAGCGCACGTTGAAGCGGTCGAGCTTCAGGTAGAAAGGCAATTGCTGTCTTGTCATCCCGGCATCGCCACTGCCCATATTGTCGAAGAGGTTGGTGGGCTGGTCGCCACGAAGATGGATGATGCCCTGTTGCGAGCCCACATGGGTGATGAAAGCTCCCACGAGGATGACCACCAGGGACAGATGTATGATGAAGGTAATGATGGTGTTGAACGAAATAGGCTTACGCCGCAGCTGGCGGATGAGCCACGTCGTTCCTGTGGCCACAAGCATCGCCCACAGACCAACGAACCACCACGAGCCATAAATCATAGAGTGGGTGGCCTCACTGCCTATGGCGTGTTCCACGATGGTGGCCACGGCCATGGTGACGATCAGAAGGATATAGAGAGCGCCGATTCCTCGGAGCAGGGAGCGGCTTGGGCTTGAGTTTGTTGTCATGGATATATAATTTTCAACTCATAACGAGAAGAGGTGGGGATGGGAAACCACCGGGGCTTCCACTCCTTACACCTCTTCTTATAGTGATCACTTAAGAGAAAACCGCTTAGATGGCGTTGATGAAGGCCACAACAGCATCACGGTCGGCCTTGGGAAGGTTGTAGAACTGGATGGCGGCGTGGTAGGCGTCGCTGCGCTTGTCGTAGCAGTGCCATACGATGGCTTCCTCCACATTGCGGGCGCGGCAGTCGTGCAGGCGGTCGCTGGCTCCTGTCTCCTGCTGGCTCAGTCCGCGGCCCCAAAGTGGAGTGGTGCGGCACCAGCCGGTACGGATGTCGTTGGCCATAAACAGTCGATGCTGCACCAGGTCGGTGTAGGGCCAGATGACGGTGTTGCTGAAGTCGGGCATGCCATTGCCGAGCGAGCAGAACTTGCGGCTCACGGGGTCGATCCAGCTCTCGTCTTTCTTGATGGTCCACGACGGACGATGGCAGGCGGTACAGCCCATCTTGTAGAAGAGTTCCTTACCGCGCTGCACGTCGGCATTGTCCAAGTTGCGTGCCTGCGGCACGGCGAGTCCCTTGTGCCATACGGCAAAGGCATAATAGTCTTCGTCGCTCATCTCCTCCTGTCCGTTCCAAGGCGACATGTCGACGAAATACTTCTTGTAGGTGTCTGAGCCGGCCTTGGTGTTGAGGGCGAGGAGTGTGCTGACCAGATAGCGGATGCTGTCCTCTGAGCCGTCGCCATAGTAGGGATGGAGCAGTGAGGTGGCGCTCTTGCCCTCGTTCTTGATGGCATTGATCACCTCGTCGTCCTGGCTCATGGCGTTGGCCCAGGCTGCGGTGGTGTAGAGGTAGTGGCGGTCGGAGCGTGTCACGTTGGTGATGTTCCAGATGGCGTTGGCACCAGGACCGTCGAGCAGCGAGGCGCGGGTCATGGCGTAGGTATATTTCTTCACACGCTTAGTGCCGTCGGCCAAGGTATACCAGGCTGTGGGAGCCCAGTCGTTGGCCGCGGCATCCCACATGCCGGGATTCAGTTCTGCATGAGCCGACTCACGCTGATATTGTGCCTTCATAGAATCCTGCGAGATGGCATCGAGCAGTCCGGTGCCATACATACCGATGGTCGACTCCAAGCGCACTTCATAGTTGACGGGACGGGGATTCGTGTTGAAGGCCATCTGGTCGATGGTGACCTCGGGATAGATGAGCTGCAGTGGAGTGCCGTCGGGAAACTTCGTGGGATCGATGCCCGATGGCGCTGTGGTTACGGTTTTCCACTGGATATGGATGCCGCTCTCGTCGATGGGGGCCTTGAAAGGATACATGGCTTGGGTCTGGGGCATACCGGTGACCTGGCGCACATAGCTGTTGGCGGCATACTTCACGCCGTCTGGGTCTGTGCCGGCTGTGGGGTGATAGATAACGAGCAGATAACCATTGCCCATTTCATTAGCCCGGTATTTGTCTTGTCGTTTTCCGTGCCCATAACTCGGATGGCAGTATTCGCAACCAGAGCGCACCCAGGCGGGGCCCAGTCCACGGAAGGGAGCTGTGAAGAGAGTGTAGTCGTGCTCGAAGAAGGTTTCGCCGTGCTTGAACGTCTGATAGAGGTCGGCATTGTCGGCCACTTGTGGCACGGGATTGGAGTAGCATCCTTGCTCATTGGAGGTGGTTCCCTTCTCGCCACCGGGATTCCACTCCGCGGCAGAGAAGTTGCCCACGGCCTTTCCTACGTTCTCGTTCTCGTTGGGGATGACGATGTTGTCATCGTCGTTACAGGAGGTGACCGTCATGGCGGCCAGTCCTATATATATAGGTAATAACTTTAGGGTTTTCATCTGATATTTCTTTTAAGCCCATAGGCCTCAGGCCTTTCCTGTTGCGGAGAGGTCCTGAGTCTTATGGAGCCTATAGTATGTTTAATCTTTAGAATTCACGATGTAGTCGTTGGCCGCGTTGAGGGCCTTGGAGAGCTCCAGACAGGCGTTGATGGCCTCCTGACACTTGGGGCTGGTGTAGTTGAGTACAAAGGGGGCGGGGATGGCCCGTATGGCAGTCTGGGCATCGCTGATGGCTTTCTCCACATTGGCGGCTATCGTGGGATTATACTTTTTGAAGTAGCTGTCGAAGGAGTAGGAACCGCGGTTCTCCTCCACGCCGCCATACCACACGTTGGCCACACTCTGGATGTTGTCCCAGAAGTCGGTGAGCGAATTGTAGGAGTAGGGCGACTCAATATAGTGAATATCAGATCCGGTATAGGGCAGGGAGATCTTGGTCAGTCCCACCTCGTCGGAGATACCCACCGCACCACCGTCACCGGCGAGTACAGCCGAGCAGGCGCTCTTGATGCTGCGATAGAGCGAACCAGGCTGTCCGGCGGCCTTCATGTTCTGTCCGTAGCTTTGGTCTGAGTTCGACATCTTGGTGTTCCACTCCAAATCGTTCAATACGTCGAAGTGGCTCTTCGGTGCATTCTCGTTCCAGCACACTTCAAGGCGATAGATGGAGTTGCGCAGGTCGCCGGCCACAGCTTCGGCAAAGATCATCTCGTATTCGCCGGTGAACTTGGTGAAGTCGAGCCCGTCCTTGTTGTAGGAGTCATAGCTGTTGAGCTCATTGGCCTTGCGGGGCTGTCCGTCGCGGAAGAGGATGAACTCGATGCCGTGAAAGCCGAGCACCGTCTGTCCGAGGTCGGAATTGGCTTTTTGGGCATTGGCATCCTTGTCGTCGGTGTCGTAGCTCTTGATCAGGGCATCGTTGCTCAGTGTTTTGTAGAGAGTGGCCAGGTCGAGCGGCCATGTGTCGATGTGCGGGTCGATGTCGTAGTCGGCAGCCGCACCCATGAGGAAGGCCTCGCTCTTCTCATAACGTTGGCGGGCCGACTTCCAGTTATTGCAAGCCTCGTCCACCATGGCCTGTGTTACGCTTTTGGTCTTGGTGGCTTCGTGGATAGTCTGAATCTGCTGATAGAGGCTGTCGGCGGCAAGCGCCATGGCAGCGTAGGTGGGATGGATGGTCTTGTCGACATTCTCCGCGAGAACCTTTTGAAGATACTGGTCGCCCTCCGACAATGTGGTGGTCGTGTTGTTGCCATCGTCGTCGCTGCAAGAGCTGAAGCCCGTCAGGGCCAGGCACGCGAGGCAGCAAATTGCGAAATTCTTGTTTAAATACTTCATAGCTTTATTTTTTTTAAATTATTATTTGCGTTTATCCCAATCAATAGGAGGCTCAGCGTCCCGCTGAGCAACAGCAGCTTCAGTGTCCCGCTGAACAACAGCCAATTGGGGCGTAGACCCTTGCGCGGCGGGACGCCGCGCCTCCTACTAAAGGAAGAATCCCTCGTAGGCGACGCCGAGGTTGATGCTTGGTTCGTTATCGTAGGGCGACTTGAGGAAACGGTGACTATAGTCGGCCTTGACCACAATCTGTGGCAGGGGATAATAGTTCACACCCACGGCCAAACGTTGCTTCTTGGTATATTCGTAGGCCACCTGGCGCTTGTCGCGCACGTATGGGTTGTAGTATTCGTAGCGGCCGAAGATATAAAGCTTCTGGTTGTCGGCGCGCAGTTTCTGAATTTGCGAGAAGAGATCGTAACCGGCCTCGATACCTACGGCTACAGCGTTCTTACCCACCAGATCGTGAGAGTAGGGCGACGTGCGACTCTGTCGCCCGCCAAGGTTCACGATGTCGTAGGCATCGCTTAGATGGCCATAGTCGGCCTGTCCGCGCACAATCCAGTTCCAGCGGTCGAGAGTGAAGTCCACGCTTCCAAAGGCAATCGCGCCCTTCAGCTTTGACTCTTGTCCGTCGGCATTGCGCACATAGGTGTTGTCGATGGAATGGCCGTAGTAGCCGCTCAGACCGATACGCAGACCGGGCAGCGAATAGTTGTCGATACGGGCACTCACACCATACTTATTGGCGGGCTCAAACTCAAAGGGATCTTTGGTGCCATCGTGGATCCATCCCTCACGGTTGAACTCCAGCGCATCGAGACCGGCTAAGAACTGCACTTCGTAGCGCCACTGTGGCAGCCGGCCCCACAGGCTGATGCCCGTCTGGTGCCACGTGGAGGGGATGATGGTGTTCTCGCCCTCGGGACGGTAGACGGTGAAGAAGTTGAGGGGCTCGTGATGGGCGTTGTTCAGTCCCACAGGCACCACGATGTGGCCCACTCGCACATTCAGCTTGCCCTGCCAGAAAGACTTCTGCAACCAGAATTGTTCCAGCTCCACCTCGCCGCCTTTCTCCACTTCGCTCTCCCATTCGCCGCCTTCCTCATATTCGCGCTCGTAGGCCGAGCCGGTGCCGCCATGCTCAAACTCTATCTCTGAGCCCATTGTCCAGCCCTTGCCGAAATCGTAGCCCAAATAGACGACCACATGAGGGAGGCTGAACTCGCCGTGACTGGGATCTTTCTTGTATTTTCCCGGATCCATGTAGCGGTATACATTATTGCTATAGAACATGCGGCTCAAGGCCACCTCGCCATAGCCGCCCACACTGAATCGGTTGCCGCCGGCATGACTCATCACCGAGTCGGCGGCATTTACCTGTGCTTGGGTCGTGAGCGAGCAGCCCAAGAGCGCAGCAGAGAATAAGATGGATAGTTTCATGATGTATGTGTTTGTTTTCGAGTGCAAATTTAAATCTCTTTTACATCATGAACAATACCTAAAAATAGGTAATCTTTTACTAAAAAATGTAATTCGTTGATTTGTTATTCCCCTTTTTATATAGATGTTATGATCAAGTACTCGCGAAACTTTCATTGCTGGGGCCGAACTTTGTTCATTCATGATTCATAATTATGGGGTCACTGAATCCTTTTCCACTGAAAATATCCGCTGTGCCTAATTATGGCTCGTGTTCCCCCCTTCTAATGCCTAATGCACAATTACAGTTCGCGCGAACCCATATCATGCTGTATCATACGGCTGTGCGGCTCAATAATTGACCTCCGTAAATATGAGGGTTTATGCCGGGCGGCATATGTGAGCTCACTGGGCGGCATATGTGAACCCACCGGGCGGCATATGTGAACCCACTGGGCGGCATATGTGAACCCACCGGGCGGCACATGTGAACCCGCTGGGCGGCATATGTGAGCCCATTAGGCGGCATATGTGAGCCGGCACCTTAAACCACTGTTTCCTTTTCCTTAACGCGTAGAAGTGTCTTTTACAGAAATCATTTGTCAGCTTTTTAAGCGGTATCAGAAAGTGCTGGTCTCTCCGCATGTCCATTACGTATGGTGCAGTCGTTTTGGTGAAAGCGAAGAAGAATTTTCCCCTTAAGAGGGTTGTCTTTCGGTTATTTTTGCTTACTTTTGCATCATTAACAACGCTCTCCCGCGAGTGAGTGGCAGCCGTGCTCGGCTCCTTTCTCGCGCATCGCGCCAAGCCGAATCATCACATCACGCTATGGAAAGTCAATTGCAGTTTGACGGCCTTTTCAGACGTCTCTATCCCCAGCTCTTCTTCTATGCTCGCGGCATTGTCGGCACGGATGCCGATGCTGAGGACGTAGTGGAGGACGTATTTGTGGAGCTGTGGAAACGCCACACAGAGGTGGAGTGGGGCGAGCAGATAGAGGGCTATTGCTATCGTGCCGTCTTCACTCGCTCCATCAACCTGTTGCGCTCGGCCAACCGGAGTGAGCAGCGGCTTTCGCTGCTCACGGCCATCAACGACCGCCGCATGGCATTTTTGGAGAGCCAGACGGGAAATCCGCAGCGCGATGCCGAAACGGCCGACCTGCGCCGGGTCATCCATGAAGCCTTGGAGGAGCTGCCGCCCAAGAGCAGGAGGGTGTTCTGCATGAGCTATGTCGACGGTATGCGCCATCAGGAGATTGCCCGCCAGTTGGGGATCTCGGTGAGGACGGTGGAGGCGCATGTCTACTCAGCCCTGCGCATCCTGCGCAAGCGGCTGGAGGGAACACGCAGCTTGCTGAAATTATTTTTCTGATTCCTCTAAGTAGATCCCCCGTCTCAATTGTTATATCATTGTGCTTCAGAACTTCAAATGGACATTAACGACATCATTTTAATAAAGTTTCTCAATGGTGAGTGCAGTACCGACGAACTGCAAGCCGTGGAGCGTTGGCTGGAGGCCGACGAGGCCCACGGCAAAGAGCTGTTTGGTTGGGAAGCGGCTCACCGTATGGCCGGCGCGTCCTCAATGGGCGGTCGCGAGGTGGAGCAGCGTCTGCGCGAGCTTCATGGCCGTATCGATGCCGAATGCCGAAAAACGGATCGCAGGGTCTGCCGCCGGCAGTGGCTGCTGCGTGCGGCCATCTTCGTCGGTGTCATCATCATGGGCGCAGCTGTCTGCTGGCTCGTGGGCGAGGATGGTATCCTGCGCAGCCCGAAGATGCTCGTCGCCTCTACCTCGGGTCCTCATTCGCGGGTGGTGCGCCTTGCCGACGGCTCTACGGTATGGCTCAAAGCGGGGTCGCAACTGCGCTATCCTGCCACGTTCGACGGCAAGGAGCGGCGTGTGGAACTCTCGGGCGAGGGATATTTTGAAGTGGCCAAAGACCACTATCACCCGTTTGTCGTGGAGGGAGGTGCTGTGGATGTGAGAGTGTTGGGTACGAAGTTCGACTTTTCCACCGACACGAAGAAGCGGCTGGCCAGCGTGAGCTTGATAGAGGGGGCGGTTGAGGTGAAGGATGTGAAACGCAAAGGCCTGCTGCAACTCAAGCCCAATCAGCGCTTGACGGTCAACACGCAGACGGGACTACAGGAGGTGGAGCATATGGACACGCGCATTGTGGCAGCCTGGCACAACCGGCTCATCCCCTTCACGAATGCCAATGTGGGTGACATCGCTCACACGATCCGCGCGCTCTATGGCGTGAAGGTGTCGGTGGCACCCGACGTGGACGAATCTCAGACCTATTCCGGTGCAGTATATCTTGCCAGCAGCGTGGACTCGGTGATGGCACTCGTGAAATCCACCGTTCCCATCAGCTATCACCGGAAGGGTAACACCGTTTGGATAGAGAAAGAATAATTCACAATTCACTCAAAAAGATTTAGTGTCACCCAGCCATCAAAAGGAGTAGTGTCACCCATTCACTAAAAGGAGTAGTGTCACCCTTCCTTGCCAAAAGACAAGGAAAATAGTCACGGACGGGCTTTAGCTGCCGATGGAGCTATGGGGCTAAGGTGATGGAGTAGCCTTGCGAGCAAGCTCGCCGGTTACTCCATCACCTTAGCCCCACCCCTGTCGGGGGAAAACCCGTCCATGACGAAAATTGCTTTGGCATAAAATTGCCTTACGGCATAAAATCAATCACATCCCCCCTGAATCTTCCCGCAATCAGTTTAGAAAGACTTGATTATACCTTGATCATCATAACGCTCAATCTGTATAACGCTCAATCTGTTCTTTGGGCCGTGATGTTTTTCTTCCAATCGAACTCGTGTGCTGCATTATTTTATGCCGTAAGGCAATTTTACGCTATAGCGATTTTCTTCATGGGCAGGCTTGACACCTATGGTGTGGGCCAGAAGCTATGGGGTGTGGCTGCGAGCTTGCTCGCAAGGCTACACCCCATAGCTGCTGGCCCATTGCCCTCTTAGGAGCAAAAGACTGAACATGATTTTCCTAAAATCTTAAGATTAAGGTAAAAAACGTCTATGCCTGTTCTCATTCCTCTTGAGAAAAAAAACCGGTTTTATGTTTTTCTTAGCAACGAACTCGTGTGCTGCTTTATTTTATGCCGTAAGGCAATTTTACGCTATAGCGATTTTCTTCATGGTCAGTCTTGACACCTATGGTGTGGGCCAGAAGCTATGGTGTGTGGCTGCGAGCTTGCTCGCAAGGCTACACCCCATAGCTTCTGGCCCATTGCTCTATTAGGAGCAAAAGACTGACCATGATTTTCCTACCATCTTAAGATAGTAAACGTCTATGCCTTTTCTCATTCTTCTTGAGGAAACAAACCTTGGATTTCATCTTTCGTTTTCTGGCCATGACAGGGATCAAGCTGCTTGTCTCTGCTCATTTAAATATATATGCTCGATAAATGTACGACAAAGCTCGTTATCTTTTCAACGTACATTACCGTACATTGTCCATACAACGAAAACGTTCAATCTATGTGTCCTCCAACCACCATCCACGGGAAATATCTGCTGTGCCCTTATATTTTCTATCTCTTCATTAAAAAAATATTATTTTTTTCTAAGTAGTTTTTTAATTTGCCGTGTTAGAGTCTTAGATACCGACCGAATTAACGTCGAAACGAAAGATCATCATTATATCTATTAAAACCTTCACTAGTGTCCACTTAAATCCTTTAACATTCGGCTTTGCTTACTGATTGTAACTTACCATTCGTCGAAGGGTATTTCTAACTGAATATATTTGTTGGTGTTAATTATCTCACGTTTATTTTCAAGAAGTAATTCTTCTTGACAACTGCTTAACAGCTGTCTCAGTGGCATCTTTATCAGTAGTGAAGTCGACAAGACTCTTAGTACCTCGTATGTTGTCATTTCCTCAGCCATTTCTGTCTCTATGATAGACACAAGGCAATAGGTTGTGATAGCTGCGTATACTTGAATTTTTACTGCATTCTCTGTCGTGCCATAGAATTCCTTTATGCGTAGATGCTGCTTCATCCATTTGAAGGTCTTATGTAAAGCTTTACATAATCTGTTTTATGGAAAGCCACACGTTATGTAAAGTCGCAAGTAAAGTGGTATTGTAAACCAGTCAGTTACAGATACACTTTACTTTTCAACTTTACATAAAATTTTCATTTCTGGAGATTCTTGAGCCACGA
>Ga0256405_10003395_pt1 | contig 32902 bp, 25 predicted proteins | sample RumenRJG_02DNA_FD_189096 | JGI IMG/M metagenome (GOLD analysis project Ga0256405, IMG submission 189096) | Bovine rumen microbial communities from Lethbridge, Alberta, Canada - RJG_02 | ecosystem: Host-associated > Mammals > Digestive system > Stomach > Rumen | place: Canada: Alberta...
TTAAGAGGGTGACTCCCTGCGGTGCAGGGAGATGTCAGCGAAGCTGACAGAGGGTGCCGGACCCGATTAGGGTCGCCTTGCAAGTGAAGGCGTTCCCTTAAAAAATGGGGTTTATTGACAAGCTGAAGTCCCCGCAACCGCGGGGACATTTATATTAGAAAAAATCTTAGAAAACTAACGAAAAAAGCACTTCCGAAAATTCAGAAGTGCCTGTTTTATGAGGGTGGGAGATGGGATTCGAACCCACGGTCTTCGGGACCACAATCCGACGCTTTAACCAGCTAAGCTACACCCACCATATACAATAAATAAAAACGAAGCTCTCCATTAGATGGAGTCAAGTAACGGAGAGTTTCGGAATGGCGCGCCTTGCTGGATTCGAACCAGCGGCTTACTGCTTAGAAGGCAGTTACTCTATCCAGCTGAGTTAAAGGCGCACAGAAAACTTTAGCAGCTATAGCTGCTAAAAGAAAGTGGAGCGGGTGATGGGAATCGAACCCACGTGTTCAGCTTGGAAGGCTGACATTCTACCATTGAACTACACCCGCATATGGCGTTTCAACAGTTAATATTTTACCACAGAAAATTAGTGTTGTCAATAGGAAAAACAAAAAAAGTCACATTGAACAATTTTTTTTGATTATTGGACTTTAATGGAGGCAAAATGCTGATTGAGATAAAGCATCGGGGATGATTTTGATAGGATCCTGTTACGAAACGGAGTGGGAATGAGTCTAATAGATAGGCAGTTGGTTAAAGTGACAGAATTGTAATTTAAAAGTCACGTTAATGTCATCTTGACAGTGTATGATATTAGTGTACTAAGAAAAGGCACGAACTCCGAAAGAAAATACAGGCTGTTATTGAGGAAAAACGACTTAATGTAAAAATTAGGTGAAAAATAACAGTAAGGATATTGACAAGCGTTTGTCAATGATGTATTATATTTAATTGAGAGATTTTATTCACTTTCTAATTTCTTTTGACTGACTTCAGTGAAATTGTTGCAGAAAAGTTTTATTGTGTGTTTTAGCTTGCAAAAGAAAGCAAAGTGAAATTTGAGAGCGTTAAATAATGGTATGAACGGATACCGATACATTGATATGAAATGGAGTGAGGCTTGTAAAACTGCCATAAGTGCAGGAACAAAAAACAGAGTTCCATGTTTACTGCCATATATATAATAAGTACATGGACAGACAAATAATTAAGAGCAAAAGTTTTTGTGAGGTTGTATTCAGATGAAAAACAAAACAAAGAACCAGTGCGGCAGGAAAGGCGAGAGGATATTCAGTAATGTATGTGTTTGCCCGAGTCTTCTTGGAGTAATGATATTTTTTCTTGTGCCGTTCTGCATAGTGGTATACTATTCGCTTATAAACAACCCTGTTACGAAAGAATTCGTCGGACTTGAAAACTATGTCAAGCTTTTCAGCAATTCGGCATTTACAAAGGCGGCAAAGAACACAGCGTTCTTCTCGTGCGTTGCAGTACCGCTGTCGGTGATACTTTCACTCGGGCTTGCGATGCTGCTTGAAAGAAATATCCCGGGAAAGAGTATTTTCAGGACATTTTTCCTGAGTCCGCTCATGGTACCTACAGCGTCAGTAGTACTTGTGTGGCAGGTTCTTTTCCATAATCACGGAACGATAAACCAGATAATAGAGAGATTCGGCGGAGAATCCATTGACTGGCTGAAATCGCCCTACGGACAGGTAGTAATAATCTGTATGTTCCTTTGGAAAAACCTGGGCTACAACATGATACTGTTCATGTCGGCATTATGTGCGATACCCAAGGATATAATTGAGGTCGCAGACCTTGAAGGTGCGGGAAGCTTGTACAAATTCGTACATATAAAGCTCAGATATCTTTCACCGACAGTACTCTTTGTGCTTATACTTTCACTTATCAATTCATTCAAGATATTCCGTGAAGTATATTTGCTTACAGGAAATTATCCGCAGGAAAAGCTCTATATGTTACAGCATTTTATGAACAACACATTCAACAGTCTTGATTATCAGAAACTTTCTGCGGCAGCAGTACTCTTTGCGCTGCTGATGATAGTGATTATGGCGATACTCCTCATCGTCGAGAACATCTTAGGAAAGGATGTGGAGAACTGATGAGGCGAAAAGCAGGATACTTCGATGGAAAGAAAAAAATAAAATGTTTTGATGCATTTGCGTTTCTGTTCATAATACTTGTGGCAGTTGCGTTTCTGATGCCGACGATACTTACATTTGCAAATTCATTTATGACATCAAATGAGATATCGGCCAATTACGGTGCGATGTTCTCGAATATGACAGAAAGTAAGAAAACGTTCATATCAAGCAATGTCAATCTGAAATTTATTCCTGATAAGGTAACATTCGATCAGTACAAAGCGGTTCTGATACAGAATTCGGATTATCTTCTCAAATTCTGGAACTCAGTACTTCTGACAGTGCCGATAACCGTTTTCCAGATTGTGGTAGCGATCCTTACATCATACGGATTCTCAAGATATCCGAACAAATTCAAGAGTATCATATTCTTTGCATACATCATTCTTATGATAATGCCGTATCAGGTAACTCTTGTACCTAATTTCCTTGTTGCGGAGAAGTTTGATCTTCTCAATACAAGAAGTGCGATCATACTGCCTGCGATCTTTTCACCGTTCAGCATATTCCTGCTGACAAAGGTGATGAAGCGTATCCCGATATCCTATATTGAAGCTGCAAAGCTTGACGGCGCAGGAGAGTTCAGGATACTCACAAAGATATACATACCGCTTTGCAAGGGCGCGATAGCTTCTATAGCGATGCTGGTATTCATAGATTACTGGAACATGGTCGAACAGCCGCTGGTCCTTATGAAGGATCAGGTACAGCATCCGCTTTCGGTATTCCTTTCGCAGATAAATACAGGCGATATAGGTCTTGCTTTTGCGGTAGGAACTGTTTATATGATACCTACGGTACTGATGTTCCTTTACGGAGAGGATTATCTCGTGGAAGGAATAGCTTACTCGGGCGGAATCAAGGGCTGAGTTGAGAAAAAATACGGAATATTAAAGGAACAGTTTTCAAAGCTATTCTCTGAGAAGGAGTAATAATATGAACGATACAAAAGAAATAAAAGCTATGCTTTCGGCAGGCGATGAGAAGGAAAAGCTCTCTCCTGCGAAGAAAAGAGATATCATCAAGACAATAATCATCATTTTTCTAGCAGTAATGCTGGTGCTCACATTTTTCTCGAACACCATCATGAACAAGTCGCTCCCTGAGATAACAACAGTTGCAACATCTTCGGGCAAACTCACTGAGCGTATAAGAGAAAAGGGCGTTGTCGAGTCAAATCAGGTTTACAACGTTACAGTTGATCCTAATATAGTTGTTGAAAAGATCAACATAAAGAAGGGTCAGGAAGTAAAGAAAGGCGACATTCTCTTTGTAGTAAAGAATGTAGACGATGAAAAGCTTGAAACAGCAGAGACTGCACTCGATGCTGCACAGCTTGAATACGAAACAGCTCTCCTGAAAGACCCTGTTGATTATTCTTCGGAAAATCAGGAAATAAAGGCTGCCCGTGACGAACTCAATGCTGCTATCGCAAAAAGAGACGCATTCAGAGCAAGTGAGGGCGAGGTCGCAGATGCAAAGAACCGCAACAGAGTAAACAGTGCAGAGCTCAAAAACCTTACAGCTAAGAGAGATGCTCTCAAGGCTGCTTTAAGAGCAATAAGCAGCGATTCATATGACGAGGAGACTCCTTTTGAGTATGTCGGCGATCTTCCTTCACTTTACAGCAATTATACAGCTGCTGATGAGGAATACAAAACAGCTTTCGAGCTTTATGAAAAGGCTGTTGAAAACGGTGAGAACGTTGAAGTTACAAAGGCTGATGCGGACGCAAAGCAGGCTGTAAGAGATTCTGCAAAGGAAGCATATAAGAATGAAAAGAACAGGCTTCATAATGATCTCATGAATCAGTACAATGACCTTGAAGCACCTATAAATGATCTTAACGATCAGATAGAAGCATATACTGCACAGTATGATGAAAGCGGAAAAGACAGCTATGAATCCCTTGACGCTGTTGTTGTCGAAAAGAGAAGCGCTCTTGATAAGCTCATCGTTGAGCTTGATAAGACAAAGCGCGGAAACATCGTAAAGGATAAGAAGCTTGACGTTGAGATACAGTCAAAGAAAAAGGCATACGAAAAGCAGAAGGAAAAGGTAGAAAAGCTCAAGAAAAATACTACTACCGATGAGATAAAAGCAAAGTATTCAGGCATTGTAAGCAGCGTAAATGTTCAGCCTGATGAAAAATCCGTTGAGGGAACACCTCTTGCAACTATAGACCTCGTTGATGAAGGCTTTACAGTAAGTATCACTGTTGAAGCCGAAAAGACCAAGAAGATCAAGAAGGGCGTTGAAGCTGAGATCGTAAACAACTATAACGACGATATCACAGCTGTCCTTTCCGAAATAAAGAGCGATGAAAAGTCAGGTCCAAAGAACAAGACTCTTGTATTCAACGTTACAGGCAATGTTTCTTCGGGTGACAGCATTTATCTTTCTATCCCATGCGGAAGCGGTACATATGACAATATAGTTCCGAGAAGTGCCGTAAGAAAGGGCGATAATGAGAAGTATGTATATGTGGTACGCTCAAAGAACACTCCGCTCGGAAATCGTTACTATGCTGAAAAGGTAGTTGTAAACGAAGAAGCAACAGATGAGGTATCAAGTGCTGTTACAGGCGGACTTAACAGCGGCGACTATGTTATCACTGCTTCAAGCAAGCCTGTTTCCGCAGGAGATCAGGTACGTATAAAGGATAAATAAGGTGGTGGACCTTATGAGATCAAGATTCAAGACCGCTCATATAATTGCTGCGGCAGTAAATGCTGTCGCAGTAGCAGGAGCGCTTGTGCTTACGGCAATGGGAAGCTCAGCAGCAAAGTCGCAGAGCTACAATTACGCAGCCGAGCGCTGGAAGGGCGAGAGCAAGGATACATATTCACAGCTCAGCTGCTATTTCAGTGATGATGCAGGTTTTACCAAAAGTTCGGTAAAGGACCTTAAAGGGCAGATATACGGCAAGCTCGAAGAAGTATCGGTCGTTCCCGAAAACGGAAAGACTCTTATCCTTGACGCTTGCAGTACAGATGCGGGAAATTACGAGCTGACCTGTGACAGCGTAGGAAAATCGGAGGCAGAGCTTACGGCAGTAAGCGGTGATTTCTTCTTCTTTCACGATTTTCAGCTGCTGAGCGGTTCGTTCTTTGACGATGAAGACATCATGCATGACGGTGTAGTTATTGATGAGCAGCTCGCGTGGAATCTCTACGGCGGAAATGATATCATCGGAATGAATATCTACATCAACAACGTTAAGCTGTTTGTGTCAGGCGTTATAAAGATACCTGATACCGATCCCGAGCAGCGCTGTATCGGCGAGACTCCGAAGGCGTACTTATCCTATGATGCTGCGGAGATGCTCATGGGAGAAAAAAGCTCAGGATCTGAAATGGAGTCTGAACAGTCAACGGTGAAATTCGATAAGGTAACTTGTTATGAATGCATAGTTCCCGATCCTGTTGATAACTTCGCTTATAATACCATTGATAAGACAGTCGGCGAGACTTATAAGGGGAAGGTCAGCGTTGTAAACAATACAAAGCGCTTTTCTCCTGATGTAAGACGCAAAGCCTTTAAAAATATAGACGATTATGCGATAAGGAAGGATAAGGTCGTTTATCCGTTCTGGGAAAATGCATCAAGGATCGTTGAGGTAAAGCTTTCGATGATGTACGGCATAAGGAGATATTTACTTGCAGTTCCCGTAATCACGCTTATATGGCTTGCAATAAAGGTATTCATATTGTTTGAACGTAAAAAAGCAGGCATGAAGAAAGCTTTCAGAAATTTCATATCTGATAAATGGGAGTCATTTACAGGCAGATTCAGAAAAAAAGCTGTATAATGAAGAAATGTTTTCCTCAATAGCCGTCTGTAGGCGGTTATTGTACAAATATCAAGTAGAAAAAGACTTAGTTTTGGAACATAGGTCAAAAAAGCAGAAGAAAGTAAATATATATATTAAGAAAAGAGGATAATTATGGAAAAAAAGATCACGACCAGAATCACGGCATTAACAGCAGCCCTCGCGGTTATTGCAAGCTCAGCAGCATCATGCGGCAAGAAGAGTGATGACAACAATAAGGAAAAGACAGCACAAAAGCTCTTATCAGCATCTTATCGTGCAACAGAAATAGAGACTGATATCAAGCTCGACAATATTGAGTCTATTAAAAGAATAGATGATGATACTATTCTTATCGATGCATTTGACAATGCTAAAAACGAAGTTGTACTCTATACTACTGACAATGATTTTTCTGCTTTCAATGAGATAAATGTTGATCTCGGCATAGATGAAAATGCAGATGTGGATCTGGAGATGTCTCCTTCTCTCGACGGACAGATAATGGCTGTAGCAACATTTACCGATTACGGCGATATGAAGAAGCCTGACCCGAGCGACCCCGATTTCGACCCTGAAAAATTTGACTATGAGGCATTAAGAAAAAATGCCAAGTATGATTACAAGATCTATACTGTTGATCTTGAAGGTAATTTATTGTCACAGAACAAGATCGAAGGCCTCATGGAAGAAGATGACGAAGAGCCTGTTCATATCGGTGATATAACCGCTTGCGGAGACGGAAAGGCACTCCTTAATGTGTTCAGTGAAGGCGGAAAGAAGATCGTTGTAAATTCAGAAGGAAAGATCGAAAAGGAATTTTCTATCGACGGCATGGAATGGATAGACAGCTTTATTTCACTTCCTGACGGAAAGATCGCTGTAACAGGTTCAAATGGAAACGAACAGTTTATCAAAACTCTTGACGCGAAGACTTTTGAAACTTCAGGAGATGATATCAAATTAGAGGGAACTGATGTCAGCAATATCGGAAGCTTATTTGTAGGAAATGAAAAGTATCCTTTCTTTGCAAACTCTTCAACAGGTCTTGTTGGTATCGATGAAAAGGGTAATGCGACAGAGGTAATAAACTGGGTAGATTCTGACCTTTCAGAAGGAAACGTAAGTGCTATACTTCCTGTTGGCGAGGACGAATTCGTAGCATGGTACAGCATGAACGGAAAGGGTTCATTCTACAAGCTTTCAAAGCGTGATGCTTCAGATCTTGAAAACACAAATGTTATCACATTGGGTGTGCTTTACGATGACTGGCAGATAAACGAAAAGGTAAGCGAATTCAATAAGACTCATGATGACACCCGTATCAAGATCGAGGACTACAGCAAGTACGATAAGTACGATGATGAAAGCGGCGAAACTATATCAAGTGCTCTTGGACAGCTCAAGAAGGACATTGTTGCAGGTAAAGCTCCTGATATGATCGCTGCAAGCAACACCAGCCTTACACTCAGCTTACAGAACAAGGGACTCTTCGTTGACCTTTATGAGTTCCTTGACAAGGATCCTGATCTCAAAAAAGAAGACATCATGCCTAACGTTCTCAAGGCAAGCGAGAGAAACGGCAAGCTCCTTTCTCTTTCACCTTCATTCTATATAAATACATATATCGCAAAGAAGCAGTTCGTTGATACTCCTGACTGGAGCGTAGATCAGATGATCGAGACATACGAAAAGCTTCCTAAGGATATGAAGCTTACAACACTTGATTGTAAAGAGCAGATACTCGTTATGATGATATTTACTCTTAACGAGTGTATAGACTATGAAAAGGGTACTTGCAACTTTGACACACCTGAATTCAAGAAGCTCGTTGATTTCTGCGAAAAGTTCCCGTCAGAAGATGAGATCATCGACTGGGAAGATGAAGACTCATTTTCTGAGCTCATGTCAGCTGATAACTATATAAAGAACAAGGTTCTCCTTTCAGAGCTTTACCTTACAAACTTCACTGAGTATATTCAGGAGATCAAGGGTAAATTCAATAACGAGCCTATAACATTCGTTGGTTATCCATCAACAAACGGTCACGGCGGTATACTCTCCATGAACCAGAACTTCTCTATCCTTTCAAATGCAAGCGACAAGGAAGCCTGCTGGAACCTCATCAAGGAATTCTTCAAGCCGGCAGATGAGAATGATGAAGATAACGGACGTATGATGGGTATGCGTACTTTCCCTTCGCTCAGATCTGAATTTGAAAAGATCGCTGATGAAAGTATGAAGAAGCCTACATATGTTGACGATAACGGTAAGACAGTAGAAGAGGATATAACATATAATATCGGCGATAAGGAAGTCGTTTTAGAGCCTCTTACACAGGAAGAGAGAGACTTTGTCGTTGATTATATAATGAATACTTCAAGAACAGCTTATGACTTTGACCCTGAGGTAGAGAAGGTACTTGAAGAAGAAATGATGGCATACATGAAGGGCGAAAAGAACGCAAGCGAAGTTCTTGAGCTTCTCCAGAGCCGTATATCGCTCATCGTAAGTGAGCAGAGCTGATAAGGCTTTATATTGTAAATGCTTTTTAGATAAATTCGTATATAAATACAACCTCCTTAATTTTCGGCGCTGACCGCGTAATGCGGCAGCGCTTTTTTCTTTGCTCCTGATTGACAAAAAATCGCAAAAATGCTATACTGTAGGCAACACCGCACAAAGACCGCTTAACGACTTTGTACTAAATCTGCTTGCATATTTTCCGTCATCTTGCACATAAATCTCTTGACATACGACAGTATGCCTGCAAGATTTCTATACAATCTGACGAAAAATCTGTCGGCGTATCTTTAGCACAATCTCTGTGCGGTGTTGCCTTTAAGCAATATACGATCTATAGGAGAGATTATCGCGGAAACATTCTGATGACTGAAACGATAAAATGATAAACTATGAATAAACGTTATAGGATAATTGCTGCAATTGCTGTTCCGTGTGCAGTATTGCTGCTGTTTTTTATGAGAGAACGCTTGCTGGAACTTTCCGGGCATTTTCCACGCTGCTCGGTTTATCTGCTTACGGGATATTACTGCCCGGGCTGCGGAAACACAAGAAGCGTAAGAGCGCTCATGCACGGTGATATTCTGCTTGCTGTCAGGAACAACCCGATAATACCATTTTCCTGTCTGGCTGGAATAATTGCCTATACAGAGCTTATAGCCGGCTTTTCGGGCAGAGAAGTAAAGATACTGCCGCGTAAAACGTGGTTCTGGGTAGCGGTCGCTGTAGTTTTTGCGGCATTTTACGTGCTCAGGAATTTTTTTCCTGCACTTGCACCGTTAGCCGATGTGGACTGAGAACCTGTCCACATAGGGATTCACGCACGTCTTTTCGTCAAATTTTGCCGGTGACTGCGTTAAAAATCCTTGAAGGGCGACAGCCCGTCGGCGGATTTTTGCCTTGTCACCGACAAAATTATGCCTGATAATCCGTACATTCACCCTATGTGGACAGGTTCTGAGAATAGCGGCTGCATCTGAAGCAGGGCTTGAATGCCGTTGAACCTATGTTTTCAGAGATCATCCTGCTTTTTTTCTGAAACTGATGACAAATCCTGAGATTTGTGGTATAATAATTTAGTATTACCATTATTCGGAGTGTGAAAAATGAATAAATATAAAAAGCTGGTCTTTAATACGGGTATTTTCGCCATAGGAACGTTTGGCTCAAAGATACTCATATTTCTGCTCACAAGGCTTTATGCACATAATATCGATCCTGTAAATAACGGAATAAAGGATCTTCTTGAAACTACGCTGCTGTTCCTACAGCCTATTTTTACGTTTGCTTTGCAGGAGTATCTTATCCGTTTCGGACTTGACAAAGATTACGACAAACGCGAGGTATTCACTACATCGAGCATCATAACGCTTGTGGGTATGCTTCTTATGGCGCTGACAGTTCCTGTCCTGCGAGGGATACCTGCACTTGACTTCCTGAAAGGGTACACGGTGCTGTTCATATTGTATGTGGCTATGTCATCGGTGAGAATGCTGTGTCAGAACTTCGTCCGTTCGAGGGACATGGTAAAGCTCTTTTCAATAGACGGCATACTGACAACGCTTATACTGCTCATATTCAATATAGTTTTCATTTCGGGACTGCATTTCGGCGTAAAGGGATTCCTGCTCGCAGCGATACTCTCCGATGCTTTCTCAACGGTGTTCCTGTTTATTGCAGCAAAGCTCAAAGAGTTCACAGGCATAAGCTATTTCAATTCGCAGCTTGCCAAAGAGATGATGAGGTTTGCAGCTCCGCTCATACCGACTATCGTAATGTGGGCGATAACCTCTCTTTCGGACAGGCTGTTCATCAAGCAGATGCACAGCGATTATCACGAGCTCGGCAAGGGCGCTGTATCGATATACGGCTTTGCCAACAAGATACCGAACCTTATTTCACTGGTTTCGACCATATTCTTTCAGGCGTGGAGTATGTCAGCTATAACCGAGAATTCCTCCGCTGACCGAAACAAGTTCTACGAAAAGGTATACTCTGCTTATGAAGCGATAATGTTTATCGCAGCGGCAGGACTTCTCATCATCATCAAGCCTGTAACATCATTCCTTGTACCGTCGGACAAGTTCAGCGAGTACGCTGATGTATATATGTATACTCCTATACTTGTTACAGCCGTAGTGTTCATGTGCTTCAATCAGTTCCTCGGCAGTATATATTCGGCTACCAAGCATTCCCAGAATTCATGCTGGACAGCAATGGTGGCTTGTGTCGTAAACCTTGTTATGAACTTCTTCCTGATACCTCTATGGGGAATACAGGGTGCAGCTGTTGCAACTTTACTTAGCTATCTCATATGCTTCTGGACACGTATTATCGATGCAAGGTATTATGTTCCGTTCAGATTCAACGGCGGAAAGAATATACTGAATATGCTGCTGCTGCTTGCCATGAGCGGGATTATCATAGCAGACGTAAAGCTGGGCTTGTTATGGATAATACTTATCGCCGCAGTTATTACAGCTATGAATTTCAGGGCGCTTCTCACAACAGTGAACAAACTTCTGAAACGTTGATCTGTAATTGTAGGGGCGGATACCCACATCCGCCCGAAAATGTAATGAATATAAACGGGGCGATGTGGGCATCGCCCCCTACTAACTAAAAAGGAGGGCTAAATATGCCAACACCACACAACAATGCAAAGAAAGGCGATATCGCTAAAACTGTTCTCATGCCGGGAGATCCGCTGAGAGCAAAATTCATCGCCGAAAATTATCTCGAGAACCCTGTATGCTATAACGAAGTCAGGGGAATGCTGGGCTTTACGGGAACTTATAAGGGCGTACCCGTTTCAGTGCAGGGAAGCGGCATGGGAATGCCTTCCATAGGAATATACTCGTGGGAGCTGTTCAACGAGTACGATGTGGAAAATATCATCAGAGTCGGCACAGCAGGCGGCATTGCAGACAATGTACAGCTCAGGGATGTTGTTATCGGAATGAGCGCGAGCACCAATTCCGCGTATGTCTCACAGTACAGATTGCCCGGCACATATGCTCCGACTGCTTCGTGGGAGCTGCTTTCGGCAGCGGTAGAAGCTGCAAAGACGAAGGGCAGCACCTTCCATGTGGGAAATATTTTTTCCAGCGACACCTTCTACGATGATGCTGACAGCCTTGCTGAATGGAATAAAATGGGCGTTCTCGCTATAGAAATGGAAGCGGCTGCGCTGTATATGAATGCTGCAAGAGCAGGAAAGAATGCGCTTTGCATACTTACGGTGTCGGATTGTCCGCTGAAGGGACTCTCTACCACAGCCGAAGAGCGACAGACCACTTTCCGTGACATGATGGAGATAGCACTTGAAGCTGCAAGGACATTAAAATGATAAAAAATATTAAAAAACAGCAATTTCAGGTATTTTTAAGATAACTTTAAGATTATTTTAAGGTTGGGTTGGTATATTATTAGTGGATTAAGTAATCCCCCAATTCCCCTTCTATATTTATTCATTTAATTTGTATACGGGCTATGCATCATTGCATAGCTTTTTTACTTTTATGGAATAAAATATAAGAATACATAAAAAGGCGCAGCAGCTCCATTTAAGAAACTGCTGCGCCTTTTCATGGGGAAAGGGGAGAGGATCAATCCTCGTTGGTTTTTCTTGATTTCTTGAATCTGGACTTCTGTCCGAGATTAAGTGATATCGTGAGTATCTTATCTGAAGTGAAGAGTTTCAGTGCGAAGAACATCACGATTATGAAAACTGCAAACTGATATGCAACACCTATCCAGAACTGGGTCATGTTGCCGAACATCAGGTTTGTCATAGCGGTAAAAGTATGTGTAAACGGTATAGCGGAAATGATGAACTTTGGTACGGTAGGCAGTGAATTGATATCGGTGAACATTGATATCATCCATGGTATCATTACCATCATCATTATCGGCAGGAGCATTGTCTGTGCCGATTTTGAATCGTTTACGAGAGCGCCGAGGATAATTGATATCGCAAGGCATATCATAATTGTCAGGAACAGCTGGACACCTATGAGGAGATAATCTCCTGCGGTAAGGTTAAGACCGAGCTGTTTGATAGCTTCGTTAGGGGAAAGCGCAGCTGCGATATCCGAAGTATTGATGTCGCCGCTTACAGCGCTTGTCATGCTCTTTGTGTAGCTTGAGAAGCCTATCATCATAACGCCTGCATTGAGGAGAGCTATGATAGCGGCAGCAAGCATTTTAGCTGTTATTATCGAAATTCTTGAAACAGGTGCGGAAAGCAGTGTTTCGAGAGTCTTGTCGATCTTTTCATTTGATATGGAATTGATAAGAGACTGTGAAGTCAGCAGGAGAAGCATCAGAACGATAACAGGAAGTATCATATTCTGAGTAGTGATCTTTGCGAGCACTGTACCTACCGATATCTTAGCCGACTTATCGGCAACTACGGTATGTGAAGTTACCTTCAGCGGAGCTTCGATGGTTTTGAGATCATCTTCCGAAACGCCGTGCTGCTGAGCGATCTCATTTGCTACATATGCGTTTATGAGCGATTCAGCACCTTCCGTGCCGCCTGTCATGCCGCTTAAAGTAGAAGCTGATTTCATCTTGACAACGGAAAGGATTTCAGGTTTCTGACCGCTTTCAACAGCGTCTGTGAAGCCTTCGGGAATAATTACAAAGCTTTTGAGAGAGCTTTCCTTGTTGAAAGCCTCCGCGTAATTATCTCCCGAAACGGTTATCATTTTGACTTCTGAACCGTTCTCTTTGAATGAATCGATCATATCCGATGTGAATTCGGTATCGTCCATATCGCAGATGTTGATCTTAGGGTTATTTACCTCATCGGTCAGTTCATCGCTGAATGACTGCATGATGTTTCCCGTCATAAGGAAAACGCCGAGAACGAACACGAGAGAAATTATCATCTGAGCAGTAATGAGCTCGGAGAGTTCTTTTTTGAGAAGGTTAATGAACTTCATTCTCTTTCACCACCCTTTCAAAGACTTCCTCGAGGTTTGGAGCGTTGTAGCGCTCTTTCAGCTCTGTTGTACCGCCTGTCACCATGAGATGACCTTTTGAGATGATACCCACGCGGTCAGAAACGAACTCTATCTCGAGCATATTGTGTGATGAGAGAAGGAAGGACATTCCTTCTTCCTGGGCGAGCTTTTTTATCATTTTGCGTATCTCGATGGCGTTGAGCACATCAAGTCCGCTTGTAGGCTCGTCAAGTATAGCAAGCTTTGGTCTGGTCATAACAGCTCTCGCAAGGAGGAGCTTACGGATCATACCGCGGCTGTAGCTTCCTATTTTGTCATTCAGGCGGTCGCCGAGTCCGCATATCTGTTTTGCGCGGTCAACGCAGCTGTTGATCTTGTCGATATCGGTAACGAACAGCCCTGCCATGAATCTCAGGTACTTTATACCTGTCATTTGTTTATAAGCGCCTGCTTCGTCAGGGAGATAAGTTATACATTCTCTGACTTTTTCCGGATTTTTTATGATACTGTTTCCGGCAACGATAGCATCGCCCGAAGTAGGTGTAAGGAGTGTAGATATCATACGAATAGTAGTAGTTTTTCCCGCTCCGTTAGGACCGATGAGTGCGAATATCTCACCTTCACCTATTTCAAAGGAAACTTTATCGGCGGCAAGGACTTTGGAATACTGTTTTGACAGTTCCTTTACTTCAAGCACATTTGCCAAATAAATCGCTCCTTCTGGTGTAGCGTTATGTAGTAAGAACTTTGCTTTTCTGTAATTTTATGATAACACAAAACGTGCCTCTTGTCAATACAAAACGTAGAAACGGACTCAAATTTTACATTTTTTTAATATTCGTGTAACATTTGAAGTGGTTGACCAAAATGGGCTGCAACTTCTTGTAACATCTGACAAATTAAAAATATACTTGTTGTGCATAACTGACGACGTTTTGTGCCATTAAGCTAAATGACTTGAAGTAAAAATAATTATTTATAAAATGAGAACAGGTAGTTCCTTGACATTATAATATAAATTTGCTATACTGATTTTGTTAGGGCAATACCGCACAGAGATTGTGCTAAAGATGCGCCGACAGATTTTTCGTCAGATTGTATAGAAATCTTGCAGGCATACTATCGTATGTCAAGAGATTTATGTGCAAGATTACGGAAAATATGCAAGCAGATTTAGTATAAAGCCGTCAGGCGGTCTTTGTGCGGTGTTGCCTTAGAAATTGCAGTTCTGACGGACTGCTGACAGGCTGTCTGTGCGCATAATTCCCGACACAGGGGAGCTTGCGCATTTTTGTTTGTTATGAGATGATCGGAAGGCGGTGAAACTGAATGAAAAGCGATCTCCGAGCGTTCGCGGCAAGACTTCTGACCTGTATTTTTGCGGTCGGTAGTTCATTGAACGGGATGAAAGCATTTGCGGCTGATGAAGAAGCATCGGCGGCAACTATGGCTGCTATGGCTGCGGATTATTACAGCATCGAGCCGCTTGACGACGGTGTACCATCGTTCAGCGAGTATTACGACAAGTACTCAGCCGAGAGCTTTGCCGATGAGCAGATATGTATTAACGGAACAGATTATATTTCCGCCGAAAACGGCGAATTCTCCACGGGAGGATTCACGGACAGCAGCGGCGAGACAAGAAGCAAAGCACTTTTATGGAACAGCAGCGGCGGCGAGGTCACTTACCGTTTCGAAGCTCCCGAGACAGCGAATTATTGCCTTGAAATAGACTATTGTCCTATGATATCCGCAAGCTCGGATATCGAGTTCGGGCTTACACTGGACGGTGAACTGCCCTACGATACCGCATCGCGCCTTAAACTCAGCAGAGTATGGGTGAATGAGCAGGAAATATACAAGGATAAACGCGGCAATCAGGTACGTCCATCACAGGTGCAGACGACCATGTGGAAAAGCTGCTTTTTCGGTGATACGGACGGGCTTTTCAGCGAGCCGTTGTTCTTTCATCTGGACAAGGGTGTTCACGAGATAAGGCTAAGCTCGGAAAAAGCTCAGCTTGCTATAGCAGGGCTTTGTTTCCGCGCACCCGAGAAGCTTCCGACCTACAGCGAGTATGCAGCAGATGCAGGGGCAGCAGTTTCCGTCGAGGGAACAGCTTCAGCACTTTTCAGGATAGAGGGCGAAAATGCCCTGTATAAGTCCGACCCGACACTCTATCCCACATACGATAACAGCAGCTACCTTGCATCACCCTCAGATCCATGCAAAATGGTGTACAACACTCTCGGCAGCGGAAACTGGAAAAAAGCCCTGCAAACGGTCACATGGGAGATACCCGAAGATAAGGTGAGCGAGGGCGGCTGGTACAAAATAGGCATAAAGGCGAGACAGGACCAGATACGCGGTTTCCATTCTGTAAGGCGAATATATATCGACGGTAAGGTCCCGTGTGAGGAGCTTGAACAGGTCAGATTCGGATACGATACGGACTGGTCGGTGGTAAGTCCGAAAAGCAGCGGCGACTATATATATGTATACCTTGAAGGCGGAAAAGCACACACCATTACAATGGAGGCTGTTCCCGGGGAGATAGGCGAGTATCTCCGCAGACTCGATGGTATTGTTGCCGAGCTGAACACGTATTACCGAAAGGTGCTGATGATAACAGGCCCTTCCCCCGATAAATATACCGATTATTATGTCCATGAGAAGATACCCGAGCTTGTTGACAGATTCAGCAGCATCTCCGCTGAGCTGAAATCTGTACAGAATGGCATTGAGAAGCTGTCCGGTACAAGCGGTTCGGAAGCGGCTTCACTTGAAAATATGGCGGTGATACTGGATAAATGCACCGCAAAGCCGCTGAGGATACCTTCCTATCTTTCGCAGATAAAGGACGGCAGCGCCTCCCTGTCGGCATGGCTGAGAGACAACCGCGACCAGCCGCTTGAAGTTGATTATATAGAATTTGCGTCGGCTGACAGGAGCTTTTCAAGCTGTAAGGAGAAGCTGGGCAAGTCGCTGAAATTCAGCTTTGATGCGTTTATCGGCTCATTCTTCGAGGACTACACGACCCTTTCCGATGTCACGGGAGAGGACGCTATAGACGTATGGGTGTCGCTGGGACGCGATCAGGCACAGGTGGTCAAGGAAATGACCGAAAACCAGTTCATGCAGGAAACGGGAATACCTGTTTCGGTGAACCTTGTAACGGGAGGAGTCGTGGAGGCTACTCTTGCAGGCAAAGGCCCTGATGTGGCACTTTTCCTCGGGGGAGAGTTCCCTGTGAACCTTGCCGCCCGTGATCTCCTTGTTGATATTTCGCAGTTTGAGGACTTCGGTGAGGTCAGGGAGCGCTTCCAGAAGAACGCGACCACGCAATACAGCTATAACGGCGGCTGTTACGGACTTCCCATAAGTCAGTCCTTCCCCATGATGTTCTACCGCACAGATGTACTGACGGAGCTTGGATATTATTCGCCTCCCGAAACATGGAGCGAACTCATTGATATGCTGCCTGCGTTGCAGAGGAATTATATGTCTGTCGGACTTGTTCTGCCGCCGAATAATATCTCTCCTGCCACTGAGACAGGTCATACCTTTGCAATGCTCATGCTGCAAAAGGGCTTGAACTATTATAATAGTGGGCAGACAGCTTCTATCCTTGACTCGACGGAAGCGGTTCAGTCCTTCGAGGAGTGGACGGATTTTTACACAAAATACAGCTTTGAGCAGTCATACGACGCTTTCAGCCGCTTCAGAACAGGTGAATATCCCATTGTTATCGCAAATTATACCTTCTTCAATCAGCTTAAAGCGGCTGCGCCCGAGACAGACGGTCTGTGGGACTTCTGCCCCGTACCGGGAACTATGCGCGAGGACGGAAGCATTTCCCATGCGGCAAACTCCAACGGAGCAGGTGCGATAATATTCAAAAAAGTTAAAAATAAGGAAAACGCATGGAAGTTTATCAAGTGGTTCACTGACACCGAAACACAGGTGCAGTATGCTTCGCAGATAGAGGGGCTTCTCGGAACTATGGGACGCTTTGACACTGCAAATGTGGAAGCTCTGGGACGGCTGTCATGGACTCAGGACGAGCTTTCGAGACTTCGCGCACAGCAGGCTGAGCTTGCGGAAATACCTGTTATTCCTGCATCATATGCGGTAACGCGAAATATAATGAATGCGTTCAGAGAGACTATAAACGAGAGGGAAAATCCCCGTGATACGCTCATATGGTATAACAGGGACATAAACGACGAGATAACCCGAAAACGCCGAAATCTCGGACTTGAATAATGCATAATTGTCGTGGGATCAAAATGATTCGCAGGGGCTATATAGGGCTAAACAGAAAGGATGTGAAAAGGTGGCAGTTTCAGCAGAAAATATCGGAAAAAGAACAAAAAAAGAAAAGCGCAGGATGCTTTGGCGCGATATCAAGCGAAATAAAGCCTGCTACGGCATGATAGCCCCGTTTATGATATTTTTCATAATATTTACCGCTGTCCCTGTGCTCATGTCCCTGCCAATGGGATTTACCGACTTCAATATGGCTCAGCCGCCTAAATTTGTGGGATTGTCCAACTTTACCACGCTCTTTCTTTCGGATAAGATATTCCTCAAATCGATAAGAGTCACCATAGTTTTCGCACTTTTCACAGGTCCGATAAGCTATGTGCTGTGTTTTTTGCTGGCGTGGCTCATAAACGAGATGCACCCAAAGCTGAAAACTGTATTCACGCTGATATTTTACGCACCGTCAATGGCTAACGTCTATACGGTATGGCAGCTTATATTCAGCGGCGATATGAACGGCTATATGAACTCTTTCCTGATAAATCTCGGCATCATCAGTTCTCCTGTTCAGTGGCTCACGGACGGCAGATACGTTCTCGGAGTCACCATAATAGTGCAGCTCTGGATATCTCTCGGAGCAGGCTTTCTTGCGCTGAGAGCAGGTTTCCAGAATATCGACCGCTCTATGTACGAGGCAGGCGCTATCGAGGGTATTCGCAATCGCTGGCAGGAGCTTAGATATATCGTTATCCCGTCTATGGGACCACAGCTCATGTTTGCGGCTGTCATGCAGATAGTAAGCTCTTTCACGGCAGGAACTGTCGCACAGAATCTTGTGGGATTCCCAAGCACCGACTATAAGGCACACACCATAATGACCCACGCTTTCGACTATGGCTGGCAGCGCTTTGAAATGGGCTATGCATCGGCGATATGCATGGTGCTGTTTGTTGCGATGTTCGTCTGCAACAAGCTCATAAGCAAAGTGCTGGGCAAGTATATGGACTGAGGAGGACTGAGCAATGGCACAGACAAATACTGCGAAGCTCAGGGCTTCAAACAAACAGGCAGGACGAAAAATAGGCGGAAGTGTCGCTATTTTCCTCTTTCTTGCCTTACTCGGACTATTTATGGCTCTGCCGATATATCTGACAGTCGTAATGTCTGTAAAGCCTGTTGAGGAGCTTTTTGTGTTCCCGCCAAAGCTTTACGCTGTCAGACCTACTCTCGACAATTTCAGTGATATGTTCAGGGTGCTCCACCAGAACCGCGTACCATTCTCACGATATGTATTCAACAGTGTATTTGTGACGGTTACGGTGACTGTGCTGCAATGCTTTTTCTCATCAATGGCGGCATTTGTGCTTGCTAAGTGCAGGTTCCCCGGAAGCAGGATAATAAACGGCATCATAGTAGTTGCGCTGCTTTACCAGAGCAACGTTATATACATAATGCAGTACATCGTTATGGCGAAGCTGCACATGATAGACACCTATACCGCACTCATTTTTCCTGCGGTGGCATCGCCTATGGGACTCTTTCTCATGAGGCAGTCCATAAGTCAGGTGCCTGATTCCATAATAGAAGCAGCAAAGGTGGATGGTGCAGGACTTTTCCGCATATGCTGGCAGGTGGTAATGCCTAATCAGAAGCCTGCACTTATGACACTGGTGATATTTGCGTTTCAGGGCGCATGGAACATTCAGGCAGGCTCGGTCGTTTTCAAGGAGCAGTACAAGACCCTGCCGACAGTAGTCTCGCAGGCGGCAACATCGGGACTTGCAAGAGCAGGCGTGGCAATGGCTGCGGCTGTATTCATACTCATACCGCCGATAGTGATATTCATGCTCGCACAGCGTCAGGTAATTGAGACTATGGCACATTCGGGCATTAAGGAATAACAAGCCATTTTGTAAGGGCGAACATTGTTCGCCCGCAACATATATGAAATGCAACATGAAACCATATGTAGGGACGGCGTTTCGCCGCCCGAAAAACGCGAACGTCTGAAATGTAACCCGATAATGCGTAATTCGTAATGCGTTATGCGTAATTAAATCGTTAATTCGCACTGGACGAATGTCTGAAATGTAACCTGAAACCATATGTAGGGGCGAACATTGTTCGCCCGTGAATCAACAGCTAATTGCTTGTGGAACGCCGAGGCGGCGTTCCCTACAATCTGGTGCGTGTTACATTTCAGACAGGCACGGGCGGATAATATCCGCCCCTACAGGCTAAAGGCTAATAAGAAGGAGTGAGGCAAGTGAAGAAAAAATCGAACAGGTTAATAGCGGCAGTTTGCACACTTGCCGTTATGAGCGCTCCTGCGGCTGTGCTGTGCGCAAATGCAGCAGGTGAGCCGTATGAAAACTACAACTACGACAACTGGGGCGAAGCTATACCCTCTCAGGGGGGATTTGTCGCGGACAGGACTGTTTCAGGCTATGACCTCGGCATCGGAGCTTTCAACGAGCCGAGTGACATTTTCTGCGACAGCGACCACACCTTCTACATCGCAGATAAGGGAAATGACCGAATAGTTGCTGTAGACAGCACACTTGAAAATGTTCTGCACGTTTACGACGAGTTCACCATGCCCGACGGCTCGGCTACGAAGCTCAACAAGCCTATGGGAGTCTATGTATCGGCTGAAAACGGACTTATCTACATTGCTGATACAGATAATTCAAGGGTGCTCGTTTCTGATACGGACGGAAATGTCAGGTGCGAGATCACCAAGCCCGATTCAGAGGTCTACGACCGGAAAAAGACCTTCCTCCCACAGCGTGTCATTGCGGACAAGGCAGGGAATGTCTACGCAGTCCTCGGCAATATAACCACGGGAGCTGCCATGTTTGCTCCTGACGGCAGTTTTATGGGATTCTACGGCGCAAACCGCGTTGAGCCGACAGCTGAGATAATCAGCAATTACTTCAGGAGCATTTTTATGTCCGAGGAGAAAAAGGCTCACAGAACGAGAACTGTTCCGTCGGGAATAACGAGCTTTGACATTGACGGCGACTTTGTTTTCACCTGCACTTCATCGTCTACCCAGTCCACCGATACAGTGAAGAAGCTAAATGCGGCAGGAAAGAACATTTTCGCGGATATGGAGCTTTCTTTCGGCGACCACAAGCCGATATACGACACTTCTCAGAACAAGATGTTCTCACCTGCGATAGTGGATATAGATGTTGCAGAGGACGGCTGTATAAACTGTCTCGACTTCACAACGGGACGAGTTTTCCAGTATGACGAGGACTGCAACCTCCTGTTCATTACGGGAGCTCTCGCAAAGCAGACAGGCGGATTCGACCACGTTGCGGCACTGGAGTCACTCAATAACGACCTCTACGTGCTGGACTCCTTCAAGGACACCGTTACCGTGTTCAGAGAGACTTCATTCGGCAGGACAGTTCACGAAGCGGCTGCGCTCCACAACGCAGGACGCTATGAGGAAGCTCTCGGACCGTGGGAGGAAGTCCTCAGGCGTGACGGAAATTACCACAGAGCCTATATCGGCGTAGCTCTGGCGCTTCTTCGCAAGGGTGACTATGAGGGCGCTATGAAGTATGCAAAGCTTGCTGACGACGGAAAGATATACAACAAGGCTTTTGAGGGCTACCGCAGGCAGTTCCTCAAAGAGCATTTCACGGCTATAGCGGCAGTTATTGCAGTTGCAGCGGTCGGGCTGACAGCCTTTGGCAGATACAGGAAAAAGCACGGGAAAAATACCGACAGGAAGGAGAAAGAACAGCCATGATGGACTTCACACAGGGACAGTGGGTAAAGTATGCGGTGACACACCCCTTTGAAGGCTTTGAGGATATGCGCTGGAAGAAGTCGGGCTCGCTGAAAATATCGCTGCTCATCGTAGTGCTGCTCTTTTTCGGACAGATAGCCGCAGGAAGGCTTTACGGCTTTCAGTTTTACGTGACCCACGACAAGACCTTCAATATCATACCGTATATCGTTCAGAGCTTCATTCTTTTCGGTGCATGGACACTGGGAAACTGGGCTGTGTGCACGCTCCTTGACGGTGAGGGAACTCTGCGGAATATCTGTATTTACAGTGCTTATGCGCTGATACCCTATGTGGTTCAGCTTTACATCAACGTCATTCTCTCGCATTTTCTTATACGTGACGAGTATGTTTTCATGCAGGCGATAGAGGTGATAGGAGTAGGGTGGACGGTGATAATGATGTTTTCGGCTATAAAGTCCGTGCATCAGTACTCCTTCGGCAAGACCGCGTTTGCGGTCATACTGACGATAGCAGCCATGTTCATCATGCTGTTTCTGCTTGTGCTGTTCATGTCACTGATACAGCAGGTGTACATCTTCATATCCACCATTTACACGGAGCTGTCCTACAGGGCGAGAGTCTGAGGGGGAGATGCTATGAGAAAAAGTATTAAGAGCGCACTTCTCTGTCTCCTTGCAGCAGCCTCTCTGTCGGTAAATACTCACGTTTATGCGGAAGATGATACTGCGGAGCTTACGGCTGACCTTGCGGAGGAAACAGGAGAGAATACAGAACAGGAAAAAGCCAAGCGCTCGGAAACAGTGGAGAAAGCTGAGCTTTCTGCCGAAGATGCGGAGAAGTATCTGAAAAAGATAGGCTCTGCCGACGGTTATGACATATATTATAAGGATAAGGACTTTGCAGACTCTATGTGGGAGTCGGTAGGCGGCAAGCCTGCAAGCAAAAAGGATTATACCGATGAACAGCAGCTTATCGCGGAGAAAGTGGACAAGCTCAAAAAACTGGGAGAGCTTGCGGCGATAGATACTAAAACAGGACAGGCAGCAGCTTCATTCAAAAGCGGCAGCAAATGCGACGAGGGAAAGCTCTGGGTAAGCGATGCGGGGCGATATTTCGCAATTACCGACGAAAACGCAGAAAAGGTCATAAGGATACGTCAGGTCATATCTACTCTCGACAGCAAGTACGCTTTTCTTTCCGCTGACGGGAAGACACTGGAGCTTCTGAAAAAGGACATGAAGCGTCCCGAAGCAGTGTTCACATATGACAGGACTGAGGACGGCAAGTGTGTTTATGAGTCGGAAAGCGGCGATTTTGCGTGGCTTACGGCTGATAAGGAACATTTTCTCGGTTCGTACCGATATGGCGCAGAGAATGAAAGCCTGCGCATGATAATTGACGACAGGAGCGGAGTTTTCGGCATTGAAAACAAGGAAACAGGCTATATATGGTGGTCGAGTCCGCTTGAAGCATCGCAGGACAAGTCGGCGACTGCTCTCATTGCGGACGAACTTCGCTCGTCGAATGTTCTGCGCTACGGGATACCGCTGAATCGTTCGGGAAACAACGTGCTGCGTTCGGGAGTCGATACAGACTGTACATTTACTGTCAGCGACATAAAAGACGGTATACGTGTGGTATATGATTACACGAAGGCAGGCTTTAAATATCCCGTGGAGTATACTCTTGAAGGCGATCATCTCCGCGCAAGTGTAAAGGTTTCGGAGATCAGTGAGAGCAAGGCATCAAATGTGGCTACGGAAATGACTCTCTTAGGAAGCTTTGGTGCCGCATCCGACAAGGAGGAAGGCTATTTCGTCATTCCCGACGGCTGCGGAGCACTGGTGCGCTTCAACAATAACCGCTCTTTCCAGAACAATATCTATCAGCAGCGTATTTACGGCGGCGATGTTACGGCAACTCCGCAAACGCGCGGAGCTGTCAGCGAGCAGATATATCTGCCGGTTTACGGCATAGTCAAGGAGGATAATGCTCTCCTTGCGGTAGCTGCAAAGGGAGACTCAAATGCCTATATCACGGCAAATGTGTCAAAGCAGTCCAACAGCAGCTATAATATATGCAACTTCACATTCATTCTGCGCGGCACTGATAATTTTCTCATGTCGGGCAGCAATGAGCGGTATACGGTCTTTGAAAAGGGCAGGATAAAGTCCGACGATATCGAGGTGCTGTACTATCCTATCTCGAAGAAAGGGGCGGACTACACCGATATCGCCGCAAAATACAGGCAGTATCTCCTTGATGAGCAGGGAGTGAAGATACGCAGCAAGGCGGAAAAATCGGCATTGTATCTCGATCTCTACGGCGGTATGATGAAGAAAAAGCCGATACTCGGAATACCTGTATCGCTGAAGACCTCCATCACTGACTACAGTCAGGCGGCAGATATAATAAGTACGCTCCGTGACGGCGGAGTTGACGATATGGTCATCTCCTACAACAACTGGACAAACGACGGCATAAAGAATAAGGTGGACACCGACGCGAAGCCTTCGGGCAAGCTTGGCGGCAGGAGCGATTTCAACAAGCTCACAAAGCTCATAGATGACTGCGGTTACGAGTTTTACCCCGTGTCCGACAACAGAGACTTCTGCTCGGGCAACGGCTACTGGTCATTCACGAGCACTGCTGTGAGAGTTTCCGGCTCTTATTCGCAGGTGATAAGCTACGACAAGGCTTACGGCATACCCGACGGCTACCGCAAAAATATGTCACTGTTATCGCCGGGCTATTTCGGCAAGGTCTGCGGAGAGATATCAGGAAACTACTCAGATGCAGGACTCAGCGGCGTTTCACTTGCAAGTCTTACGTCGTCGCTTTACGGCGATTACGGCAAGAAGAACATCTCGCGCGCAAAGTCGAAGGAGCTGCTTGAAAGCGGCTATGAAAAGATAAACAGCAAACTCAGCGGCGGCATACTCGCAGACAGCGCAAACGCCTACGCTCTGCCCTATGTAAGCCATATCACGGGAGTGCCGATGAGCTCCAGCCGCTTCGACCTGTTTGACGAGGATATACCGTTCTATCAGCTCGTTATGCATGGCGTTATACCATATTCCACCACGGCTGTCAACGGCGATGCGGATCCGGAAAGACTTCTGCTCATGGCGGCTGCAACGGGAAGCTGTCTCAGCTTTGACATGATACATTCCGAGACAAGCAGGCTCAAAGATACAGAGTACGATGTTCTTTATTATGCCAATTACAAGCACTGGACGGAAACGGCTGCAAAGGAGTATCAGCTTCTCAGACCTGTTCTCAGCGCAGTTTCCGACAGCTTCATATCCGACTATAAGACCGACGGAAAAATAATTACTACGACCTACGAAAACGGCACTGTCGTAAAGGTTGACCTCGAAAACAGGACTATCGACTGCGGCAGCGAACATATCAGACTTTCAGAGGAAGGAGGCATCAGGTACTGATGAGCGCAAAGACAGGAGCTTCTGCAAAGAAGCACAGATTATCGTATGAGCAGCGGAAATCGCTGTACGGCTACGGCTTCATAGGGCTCTGGCTTATCGGAACGATACTGTTTTTTCTCATACCTCTGGGAAAATCGCTCTGGTATTCGTTCAGTGATGTCTCTGTAGACCCGGGGGCGCTGCATACGAAGTTCACAGGCACTAAGAATTATCTCAATGTCATTACGGAAGACCCTTACTACCTTGAATATCTTGGAGATGTGCTCCTTGAGACTCTCTGGAAGACTCCGCTTATACTGATATTCTCGCTTTTCATAGCGGTAATACTGAATCAGAAGTTCAGGGGCAGGACTCTTGCAAGAGCAGTCTTTTTCCTGCCCGTTATCATAGCTACAGGACCTGTTTTCAGGATAATCAGCGGTGATATGGAGTCTACGGGCAATTCGGGGGCAGAGCAGTTCTCGACCATGTTCTCGACAGACCTTGTGGGAGAGCTTATGCAGTTTCTCGGCATTTACGGTCTTAGCGACAGAATGAGCGGCATCATTACTGCGGTCGCGGACAATATCTTCGGCATCGTCTGGAGCTCGGGCATACAGATACTCCTGTTCCTTGCGGCGTTGCAGAATATTCCCTCATCGGCAAGAGAAGCTGCACAAATGGAAGGAGCTACCGCGTGGGAGTATTTCTGGAAGATAACCTTTCCTTATGTCAGCCCGTTCATACTTGCAAACCTGATATTTACCGTTATAGACTCATTCACAAATCCCATGAACAGTGTCATGAACCGTATCATTGACATGAAGAATCAGTGGGAATTCGGCTTCGCTTCGGCAATGGCATGGATATATTTTGCGGTCGTACTTGCTGCGGTGGGAGTTATTACCTTCATAGTAAATAAGTTTATTTACTATGAGAACGACTGAGGAGGTGCAGGAAATGGCTGATGAAATGACTGCACCAAAGGTGAAAACTGCCGATGAAGTAGGGAACGGTATGAGCAAACGGGAAGCAAAACGCATACGCATGGGATCTATGTCGGCATCTGAGAAGGGGTATCTGCGCCGAAAAGCCATAGCGGACAAGGCAATGCCGCTTTTCAGGTTCATCATACTCTTCGGGCTTGGTTTTATTATAATGTATCCCCTTATATATATGATAAGCTGCTCGTTCAGAGAGCGCAGCGATATGAGCGACCCGACAGTAATGTGGATACCGCGTCACTATACATTGCAGGTCATTGCGGAGACTCTCGATGCAATGGATTACTGGAAGACGCTCGGAAACACACTGCTGCTGAATATAGGCTGCTCGCTGGTACAGGTAGTATCGTGTGCTGTAACGGGCTATGGCTTTGCGAGGTTCAGATTCAGGGGCAAGAAGCTGTTTTTTGTAATAGTTGTCATGATGATACTTGTCCCCACACAGGTCATATCGCTTCCGCTGTATACTCAGTTCCGATATTTCGGCATAAAGGGACTGTTCACGGTGAATCTCATTGATAGCAGACTTACCATGTATCTGCCTGCTATGACCGCGAATGGTATACGCTCGGGACTTATGATACTCATATTCCACCAGTTCTTCAAGGGACTTCCCCGTGAGATAGAGGACGCGGCGTACATAGACGGCTGCGGACCTTTCATGACTTTTGTCCGCGTAATGGCTCCGAATGCGGCTTCTGCGTTCCTTACGGTGTTCCTGTTCTCGGTGGTGTGGTACTGGAACGACTACTATGTCAGCAATACATTCTTTACCAACAACAAGACCATCGCACTCATGCTCACGAATCTTGACAGCCAGCTCAAAATAAAGCTGTTTGATGATCCGACTTTGCAGATAAGTCCCCGTGAGCAGATAGTTTGGAAGGAGGCAGGCTGTCTCTTGTCCATTGCACCCGTGCTGCTGTTATACGTATGTTTGCAAAAACATTTTACAGAAGGTATCGAGCGTTCGGGACTTGTTGGGTAATAATTATCCGTCTTTCAGTTTTGAAAGGCGGATTTTTTTGTTGACAATGGCTTCAAACAGGCGTATAATTGAAGTATATCTATCTGGACTGGAGTAGACCCCCCATGAAAAAAATTCTTAACTCCGCAGGTTTGTTTCTGAGAGCTGTTCCGCATTTTCTTGTTTTTGAACTTATCTTCAAACTTATGCTGCTTGCTATTGGTACACCTGTTCTGACACTGCTGCTGAAGCTTACAATGAAGCTTTCGGGCATAACCTATCTCAATGACGAAAATCTCCTCGTTTATCTGAGACATCCCTCAACTATCATAGTAATTATTTTGATGCTTTTTGCATACGCATTCTTCTCTTTTGTAGAGCTGTCAGCGCTGGCAGCCTGCTTTTCGTGTTACAGCAAAAAACAACGGCTGTTTACGGGAGGAATGTTCCGAACGGGCGTAGGTGCGTTCGTGAAAGCCTTTAAAGGCTCAGGAATACTCATGTTCTTAGGCTATATGGCAATAATGCCGCTGGCGCAGTTCTCGCTTTCCTCGGGAATGTTCATCGCGCCGCTCATGCCTATACTGCGAAGGATATTCTCATCTGTCCGAAGCGGGACTGCCGTCGCGGCGTTTGTGCTGATACAGCTTCTCTTCATCATACTCATAATAAGCGGAAGCTACAGTATCCATTATCTTATACTGACCAAGGACTCGTTCGGCGATTGCGTCAAAAAGAGCCGAAAGAAAATGGAAGGTCAGCGCTCAAAGATGATAATTTCGCTGTTTCTGTGCAGTATTGCCGTAGTTGCAGCGATAGCTCTCATAACATTTGGTCTGAGCTTTATTGTCGTATTTATCATCAAAGGCTTTTCAGCGCCTAATGCGGCATTTGGCACGGCGTTAAAGGTACTGCGCTACACATGGGACATATTTACAGCGGTTTCGGCATTCTTCTCCGCACCTATAGTAATGTGCTGGCTCACTCAGAAATTCATGAAGGATGCCGCTGATGAAGAGCTGGAGCTTCCTGCACGTAAAGACGACAAGATAAACAAAGGAAAAAGAGTGGCAGTTGTTACGGTGCTTATCGGTCTTGCAGTAGTCATGAATCTTTCCTACTTCAAGGCACTGTACAGCGGAAGCGTGAACGTTAATGTGGGTGTGCTTACACGTACACAGGTCACGGCACACAGAGGTTTCTCGCATATCGCGCCCGAGAATACCATGCCTGCATTTGAGGCGGCGGTGAGCAGCGGTGCTGACTTCATAGAGCTTGATGTACAGCTTACGTCTGACGATCAGATGGTGGTATTCCACGACGATAGGATCGAACGAACTACAAACGGAAAGGGAATTCTGAAAAATTATACATATGAGCAGCTTCAGCAGCTTTCCGCAGGAGCGTGGTTCAAGAAGAGCGACGAATTCGCCGATGTAAAGATACCTCTCCTGACAGAGGTGCTTGATGAAGTTGGCGGCGATATCATGCTCAATATCGAGATAAAGCGTTCGGGCAACCCGAAAAAGACTGCGGAGCATCTTGTGGGCATTATCGAGGAGTACGGACTGGTGAAATCGGTCTATGTAACCTCTTTCTCATATCCTGCGCTAAAAAAAGTCAAGCAGCTCAATCCGAAAATAAAGACGGGCTTCATAGCGAATGTATCGACGGCTACCTCATATGCGCAGCTGCCGTATATCGACGCTTTAAGCATGAATTACCTGTTTGTCAATCAGAGTGTCGTGAATTCGGCTCATCACAATGGCAAGAGGATATTCGTATGGACAGTTGACCGACAGAGCGAGATGCAGAAAATGATTGCTCTGGGAGTCGATAACATCATCACTAACCGCCCCGATAAGGCGCTTGAGATCGTTGATTCAAAGAAGGTCGGCGATACCGTTCTGAAGGTATTGAAATATATTTTCGGAGGGTGAGAGTTTTGGCGTTCTGAAACGTCTATATTATGTAAAAAGAATTTTGCATCTGAGATTGACATGAATACACAAATCAGGTATAATGATTAGGTACATAGTGAAGATGCAGTTCACAATATTTTTAGGAGGTAACAAAAAATGGGCAATACGAAAAGCCCTGCGGCAGCTGATAATGAGAAAGCAACGCAGGACAAGGCAGCTGCGAAAGGCAGTGCCGTGAAAAATGGGGGAGCAGCTGCGGCGGCAGTCCCTGTCAAACCATACTTTGCGGGAATAGACATAGTCAAGATACTGGCAGTATTTCTTGTAGTGTGTATCCACTTCTTCCTTTATAACGGATTCTATTACACACCTCTTACAAATACATCAGCATACGGTCCTATAGCATTCCGCTGGATCGCATATACCTGCGTTCCGCTGTTTATGATATCAACGGGATATCTTATGAAGAACAAGACCTTCAGTGCGAAGTTTTATTCGGGACTTATAAAGATAATCGTTATTTACATATTTATAAGCATACTGTGCTTCAAATTCAAAGAGCACCATTACTATGAAGAGTTTGACGCATGGAAGATACTGAAAGGCTATCTTGAGTATGACGGAGCTCAGTACGGCTGGTATATCAACTACTATATCGGACTTTTCCTCGTTATACCGTTTATTAACCTTGCTTTCAACGGCTGTAAGACAAATGGGCAGAAATTCTTCCTTACTGCTATAACGCTCCTTCTTACCATAGTTGCAAGAAGCTTCTTCCTCGGATTCAAGGAGGGCGAGCAGATAAGAGCTCTTCCCGATTATCTCAACGGCGCATGGCCATTGGCTTATTATTTCACGGGAGCATTTATCCGTGACTGTCCGCCAAAGAGAAATATCCGCAACAAGTGCATAATACTCGGTGTTTTTGCACTCGCAACATGGTTCATCACATACAGCACCTACAAGCAGACTCTTGCAGACGATATAAACGATCATCACTTCGTATCGTGGCACTTCAACGACTACGGCACTTATCCCGTGTACGTAATGGCTACCTGCATATTCCTGCTCTTCTTCGACATCACGACTACTAACAAGCACGTTAAATTCGTACTGCGTCAGCTTTCGAGCGTAACCCTTGCACTTTACCTCATATCCTACATATTTGATAATATGTTCTACGGCGGCTGGCAGATGAACCCTGACAGTCCTCATCATCAGGGATTCAATGAGAAGTATACAGAAGTCGGCGTAAAGCTCGGACACTGGTACGAGATCATTCCTAAGATCTTCATTTGCTCGCTTATATGCGCGATAATCATTCACAAGCTCTATGACCTCGGCGCTTATCTCGTAAGACAGGGAATAGATGCTATAAAGGCTGAAAAAGACGCAAGAGAAGAAAAATAATATCAGCGTTCCCGAGGGTGTCAAAGCCTTCGGGAACTGTATTTTACGGCAAAAACAGATATAGTTAAAATAAAATTAATGTTCATTAAAAATTTACAAATAGAATTGCTGCAAACAGTTGATTTATCCGCGTATTTATGATATAATTTACTACGTTGAGTGCGCAGAACGCGTACTGACTGCAGAAGATATGCGTTGAAGCGGAAGGTTGCTGTCGGTATGACAGGTAATTTCCGTGGAGTATGTCCGATTTTAAACCGGGCGATTGGGATATCGAACACAGTTTGTGGTTATTATTCACGCAGCTTGCGTATGCGTGAACTATGCTCATTTTGTGCTCAAATATTGCTAAGACTGCTCGGAAAACATCAGTTTTTCGAGCTTTTTTGTCAGATAAGGCATGAAACACACGGAAACGTGTGAATATCTCATATTTGCGTCCCCCATAATCAATTCCAAGGAGGCGAAAATAATGGCAGTCAACGAAAAGATCAGATTCAAGATCAAGGGCTACGATCACGCTACTGTTGATATTGCAGCAGCTAAGATCGTTGAAGCAGCAAAGAGAAGCGGTGCAAGAGTTTCAGGACCTATTCCGCTCCCTACAGATAAGGAAGTTGTTACTATCCTTCGTGCTGTACACAAGTACAAGTACAGCCGTGAGCAGTTCGAGATGAGAACTCACAAGAGACTCGTAGACGTTATCCGTCCTACAGAGAAGACAACAGCTGCTTTCGAGAAGCTCGAGATCCCGGCAGGCGTGGACGTTGTTATGGAGGTTAAGTAATTAACCTGTATCACGCTTGAAAATTACCGCTCGGGAAGCGGAATGACGGTGATCCGTCGGTCACGTTGATGCGTAAATCATCAACCAATAACCTAACAGGAGGAAATGAAAATGCAGAAAGGCATTATCGGCAAGAAGATCGGTATGACTCAGATCTTCGACGAAACAGGAAAAGTTGTTCCTGTAACTGTAGTAGAAGCTGGTCCATGCGTCGTTGTACAGAAGAAAACTGTTGAAAACGATGGCTATGCAGCACTTCAGCTCGGCTACGGTGATGTAAAAGTACAGAGAGTTAACAAGCCAATGAAGGGTCACTTCGACAAGGCTGACGTAGCTTGCAAGAAGACACTCAAGGAGTTCAGACTTGCAGATTGCGATTCACTTAACGTTGGTGACATCATCAAGGCTGATACATTTGCAGTTGGCGACGCAATCGATGTTGTCGGCATCAGCAAAGGTAAGGGATTCGCCGGTGCGATCAAGCGCCACAATCAGCACAGACTTAAGGAAACTCACGGTACAGGTCCTGTACACAGACAGGCTGGATCAATGGGTGCTTGTTCATCCCCTTCAAGAATCTACAAGGGCAAGGGCATGGCAGGTCACATGGGTGCTGAGCAGGTAACTGTACAGAATCTCGAGATCGTTAAAATAGACGTAGAGAACAATCTCATCGCTATCAAGGGTGCTGTCCCAGGTCCAAAGGGCGGTATCGTTTATATCGTTGACAGCGTTAAAGCTTAAGGAAGGAGGAAGCGTAAATGTCTACAATTTCAGTTTTTGATATGACAGGTAAGCAGGTTTCCGAGACAGAGCTTAACGACGAAGTTTTCGGAATCACTCCCAACGAAGGAGTTATGCACGCTGCAGTTGTTAATTACCTTGCAAACCAGAGACAGGGCACACAGTCAACACTTACAAGAACAGAAGTAAGCGGCGGCGGAAGAAAGCCTTGGAGACAGAAGGGTACAGGTCATGCAAGACAGGGTTCGACACGTGCTCCTCAGTGGGTACACGGCGGTATCGCACTCGGACCTAAGCCCAGAGATTACAGCTATTCCCTTAACAAGAAGGTAAAGAGACTTGCAATGAAGTCCGCGCTTTCTACTAAGGTTATCGATAACAACCTCATCGTTCTTGATGCTCTCACACTTGAAAGCTATAAGACAAAGCCGGTTGTAGAGATGCTCAAGGCTCTCGGTGTTGAGGGTAAGGCTCTCATCGTAACAGCTGAGGCAGATGCAAAGGTTATAAAGAGCGCAGCTAACATCCCCGGTGTTAAGACTGCTGCTGTAAATACTCTTAATGTTTACGATATTCTCAACTATGACAAGTTCATCGTTGTAAAGAATGCCGTTGGAAAAATTGAGGAGGTGTACGCATAATGAAAGCAGCTCAGGACATCATTCTGAAGCCGGTTATCACTGAAAAGTCAATGGATGAGCTCCAGAACGGAAAGTACACCTTTAAGGTAGCTAAGGATGCTAACAAAGTCGAGATCAAGAAGGCTGTTGAGCAGCTCTTCGGCGTAGAGGTTGCAAAGGTAAACACTATGAACTGCAACGGCCGCCAGAAGAGAGTAGGCAGATATGTTGGTAAGACATCTGACTGGAAAAAGGCTATCATCACTCTTACAGAAGGTTCAAAGGCTATCGAATTCTTCGAGGGCATGGTTTGATCCCTTATTAAAATAAGTAAGAGAGTTATGGGAGTAATGCTCCCGCAAAAAATGCATTAAAGGAGAAAGTTAAAATGGCTATAAAGACTTATAAGCCTACGACACCTTCGAGACGTCAGATGACTGTAACTGACTACTCGGTTCTGTCAAAGGTTGAGCCGGAGAAGAGCCTTCTCGAACCAATGAAGAAGAAGTCGGG
>Ga0256405_10003397_pt1 | contig 32886 bp, 29 predicted proteins | sample RumenRJG_02DNA_FD_189096 | JGI IMG/M metagenome (GOLD analysis project Ga0256405, IMG submission 189096) | Bovine rumen microbial communities from Lethbridge, Alberta, Canada - RJG_02 | ecosystem: Host-associated > Mammals > Digestive system > Stomach > Rumen | place: Canada: Alberta...
ATGCAGTGTTCATCTGCGATTCCAGGGACTGCAACATTACCAATAATGTAATCACATTGATTGATGACATTACATATAAGGATGAGGCGAACTACCTGTATGCATTGGACGGCTACAGGGTTGATAACCTGTTAATTGAAGGCAACCGTATTCGTCTTGGAACTGCAGGTGGTGCTTATGCTGCCGGTACTGCATATCCAATACAGTTGACCGGTCCTGCAAGCGGTGTATTGATACAGCATAACAATCTCTACTCCAAAAGCAACGGTCCGAATATCGGTATATATTCACATAACTTCAACGGTGACAACTACATTACAATACTCAACAACTACATCAATGTCACCGGCCGTGCGGGAAACCACAGCTGGGCACTGGTGGCTGGTATTGAGTCACAGGACAACAATGACATTATCATGAACAACATCATTGAAATCCACAATACCGGTGAGGTCAAATGGGAGGACAACATTTATGGTATTTCATATTCACAGAAAACCGACAGCACACACACTTACAGGGTCATCAACAACACTGTTATAAGTGACGGATACTACGTGTCTCATATGCTTGATGCGGACAATACCACAGTGACCAATAATACATTGGTGCGTACTGACAAGTATGCTGACACCGATTATGATCCGTTCAAGCGTGGTGATTCTATTGGTGCGGATACTGATGAGTCCAGGAACAATGACTTTTCTGGAAACCGTGTAATCACAATATTCGAGTATGGTCTGGAGCATCAAAGCGATGAGGTTGACGGCGGTGATCCGTTTGTATATGTTCCGCCTGAAAACGTAAACGGCAGAACCAATGTAATCAACGGCAGCGGCATTGCACCTCAAAGGCCGGGATTTCCTGGTGGCAATCCTTTGATTCCGGGAAACAATGGTGGGGGCTCAATAAACACCGGCGGCAATAGTCCTGGTGGTTTCCACAGTCCGGATGCGGCTGATGGTGACAATGGATATAACGGTTTTCCGGACCTGAGCGGTGACAATGGTGAAAGCCTGTCACGCAAAACAAATCAGGGCAATAATGTTAAAACCGTGAATTCATTCAATAACGAGGGAAGCAATAGTAATTCGTATAATAATCTTGTGGCATCTTCGAATTCTACTTCTAGTGATGCTCCGAGTGTTGATGGTGTGGCTGTCAGTGGAAGGTCTTCCAGTGCTGCTTCTTCAGCGGGTGCTGCGGGAAGCAGTGGTGCATCACAGGATTCAAGCAAGGCTTATGAGATTAGCAAGAATATTGTGGAGAATGGTCCTGATGATATTTTAAAATTCATTGCACTTGCAGTTGTGTGTGAGATTCTGCTTGTTGTCGGATACAGGAGAAAGGAAAGTGAAGACATTACAGATTAACTGCCATTGCAGTTGATCTCTTTTTTTGTATTTTTCAAAAGCATCGAATTATTGATTTTACGATTAAGCAAACACTTGATTTTTATATTAACTTTTTGATTTATTTTTGTATGATTTTTTCAAATTGGATAGGTTCATCCCATTCATAAATGCTTTTGTGATTTTACACACTGTCGCACTTTCAAAACTTTTTAATATTTTATTAGATATATTGATATTTAGGAAAGATTTTTGGAGGAATAAAATGATGAACTTTGATTTAAGCATTGATCGTGAAAGTCCATTTCAACCAGGTAAGCCAGTTTCTCCGTATTTTTTTAAAGGAAGACATGCAAGCATTCAAAAGATTTTAAGATATTATAACAATGCCTGTAACTGTGATGTGCAGCATTTCTTTTTGACTGGAAAAAAAGGGATAGGTAAAACATCTCTTGCAGAATTTGTCAAGCAATATCTTGAAGACAATAAAAATGCTTTAGGTATTTATGTTTCCAATAAAGGTCAGCATTCTCTGGAAAATCTTGTAACTTCCATATTTGAAGCATTCCTGAATAATGTGGAAAGAGGATTTTTTGAAAGAAACTTTGAAGGGTTGTTTGGAAGTATTGAAAGCGTTGAATTCATGGGCACTAAAATCCGTTTCAAGCCGGATGAGGAGACATCAAGAGATTTGGTGGCCAGTTTTCATTATATATTAAATGAGTTGATTAATGATGAGTTTGATGATTATGATTGTATCTTTTTGGTGATTGATGATATCAACGGATTGTCCCAGCAGGAAGAATTTGTAAACTGGTATAAACGATTTGCAGACACAATTGAAGTTGACAGCTCATTTGACTTGCCGTTATATATTCTATTTGCAGGGTATCCGGAAAAATTCGACAATCTTGTTTTGCAGGACTTGTCATTCGGCAGGATATTTCACCATGAGGAAATTAGCAGTCTTGAAAATACTGATGTTCGTGAATTTTTCATCAATGCATTTGATAGTGTGGGTATGAAATGTGAAGATGATGCGCTGGAACTGCTTGTTTTGTTTTCTCAAGGGTCCCCATTAATGATGCAGCATATTGGTGATGCAGTATTTTGGAAATCAGATGGTGAAATCATAACAAAGGAAACTGCAACAATTGGAGTTTTGAATGCGGCTAATGAACTTGGAAGCAAACAGATACGTCCGGACTTAAATAGGATAGGATCTAAACATTACATTAATATTCTTTTGAAATTGGGCAAGCATCAGATTTACAGTTTTCAGAAATCTGAATTGGAGGAGTATTTGTCCGATGATGAAAAGGGTGTTTTAAGCAATTTTTTAGCAAAAATGATTAAAATCGGCATATTGAATTCAAAAGGTGTTAAAAACAGTGGGGAATATGAATTCAGCAATATTTTGTACTTCACATATTTCATGATCAAGGCAAATGAAGGTGAAGTTTTAACTTAAAAAAAATATGATGCTGATTAATTAAGTCTATGGGCAGATTTAAAGTGGTATTTTAAAATCCATAGCTCTTGCGGTGGCGTGTGAGATTCTGCTTGTTGTCGGATACGGGAGAAAGGAAAGTGAAGACATTACAGATTAACTGCCATTGCAGTTGATCTCTTTTTTTATTATTATTTTTTCTTGGGATTCGAACCTATCGAATAATTGATTTAGTAATTAATTAAATAACTACTTTTTTTATAATCCTGCCTTTTCATTAACAATATTTTTTATTATTGTAATTGTCTTTTCAAGTCGTGTATTTTTATTCATGTTGATGTGGATTGCACTATATTTTTTTAATAATTTCATGGGGATTATGTATTTGGGTTAGTGAAATTGATTTTCACTGCATCAAGTCTTATTTATAATGAAATTCAAAATATTAGATTAGTGAGGTAGCAAAAGCTTGATATATTTTGACAAGTATCTAAGTAATACTTTTTGGCGATTTTTGTAGTAATTTTTTAAATTTATTACATCTATTTTTTACCTAAAATTTGCTTCAATTGAGGGTCATTTTGTTTAAAAATTTTTTTCTACAAGAAATGCAATGTGGTCTTTTTCGTAAGGTTCCAGTTTGACTTTTTCAATAATCTTAAAACCTTTTTCTTTCAATTTCTGCTCTTGTAGTTTGAAAATCTTTTTGGGCTTTTGTACTACATCAATACTTCTAGCTTTAATCATTAAAAGACCGACACCATCATCCTTTGCAAACAGGTTCATGTTTCTCATAAACAGTTCGGTCTGTGTTGGCTGGGCAACATCGCAGTATACAAGGTCTGATTTTTCAACAATGTTAAGGTATCCTTTAGGTTTGGTGGCATCACCTAAAATCGGAGCAATGTTAAGTCTTTGACGTGAAAGTTGAACCAATTTTTTTGCTGTTGTCGGTGAAAATTCAACCGCATAAACCCTTCCGTTAATCACAATATCAGAAATATGTGAAACTGTTGTTCCGGTGGAAGCGCCAAGATATAGGACTTTTGAAGTGTCCTTAAGCTCTAGATTTTCCAATCCATTTAAAAGTGCGGCGGCCAATTTTGAACGTCTAGGATTCCATATCCTATATTCTTCATCTTCCTGAATTAACTCTTCACCATAAACTGATATTCCTGGAGTTAAATTACAAGTTGCAACGTTTCCATCTTTAAAATAAACTTTCATGCTCTACCTCCTTTTCCTTTTCTTTTTACCTTTTCTCTTTTTGGATTTGGATTTTGACTTCTCTTCTTTTCTTTTTTTAGTTGTTTTTGTTGGAAAAGGATTATTCTTTTCTATTTCATCAACTTTACTTTTGAATTCTTCTGCAACATTTTCATCGATAGTTTTGGTAAAAACGTCACGCCTTACGGCTAGGGATATTTTGCCTGCAAGCATTCTTGCAATTTTACCTCTATTCCACCATTTAGCACCTCTAACCTGTGGGTGTTGGTAAATCAAACCGTACTTTGGAGGTCTGTCTCCACTTTTTAAATGTCTAAATAATGCTTTTTCAGCACCCATTATCTGAACAGTGCTTGAAGGATACATTGCAAGGCGTTTTATTCCTCCGGCATGCGAAATCAGCTTGGCTCCTAATGTAGATCCAACAAGCAATCGTAAATTAGGTGCAATGTCCTGCATTTTTTGGTCAATATATTCTTCAATATTTTTCCTTGACTTTTGAAGTTCAAAGATTGAATTTGCATAATTATTCATTATTTCCAAATCAATTGGATTGATGTCGTCTTCTAGATCTATGAAATCTTTTGGAAATGCTTCTGGTTTTGCTTTTAGAATTTCTTCTTTTGTTTTGTTTTGAGAAATTAGGCGAATATATGTTTCATTGTTTTTGATGACATCCATTTCAGGGAAATATAATGCATACCATTCACGGATTCTTTCGATTAACTTGGAGATTGCCTCATCAATTTCATCAATGGAGTTGACTGCCTGAATCAGGTGCTTGTCTTCACCTGCAGATTCCTTTTTAATTTTATAAATTGCAAAATTCTGATAAATTTTACTTAACTCTTCATCATCCAAGTCAAATTTATCGTAATTGCTTCTGAGGTATTCTCCGGCTTGATTTGGGGTTTTTATAATTATATTATCCTTGCCGTAATCTGATAATCTTTTATTTGATTCAATTATAATTTCATCATAATCGGCTGATAATTCGTCAATCAGTTCTAATTCTTCTTTAACAATTTTTTTATCATTAATTTCAACTAATCTGTTGATTATTTCATCTTCTGGAAATAATTTTTGTGAAATTAATTCATTTTTATCATTAAAAGCAAAAAAACCTTTAACGCAATAAGTAATATAGCATTCCATGAATTAAATTATTCATTTTATTTTTAATAAGATTTATTATATTTATCAATTAAATTATTTTAATAGGTATAGTTATGTCAAAGCAAAGTTTTAGAGATTTAAAAAATGAAATTGAACTTAAAAATGCAGAAATTGATGAGATGTCAATGGAGCTGGAAAGTAAGAATGATGAAATTAACAAGTTAAAATTATATTCCACTAAGTTAAAATATGAAAAGAAGAATTTAGAGGATAAATTAGATACAAAAATTGATTATGATAAAGCAAGAATTAATGAATTGGATGACTTGCAGGAAAAATTGCGTGAAAAGGATAAAATTATTGAGGACAAGCAGGATCAGGTCAGATATCTCAGGTCTTTAATTGATGATTATAAAACGCAGGTTAAATCAAATTCGGAGGAGTTGGAAATACAGCTTAGAAAAATCTCTAGAACCTATGACGACTTGCTTTCACAAAAGGATTTAATCATTGAAAAACAGGATGAAATCATTAACAAATTAACCAAATCAAACGAGGAAATAATTAAATCTAATAAGACCAATGTTTTAAGTTTAAAGTTACAAAATGAAAAATATCAAGAAATCATTGATAAATTTAGCAAAACTAATTAAGTAATTAATTACAAAGTTGATATTATGATAAAAACAAATATTTGTGGAGTTGAATTTCAAAATCCGTTGATGTTGGCTGCAGGAATAATGGGAAGCAGCGCTTCATCAATGAATTGGATTTTAAGGTCTGGTGCAGGAGGGGTGGTTTCCAAATCATTTTCACTTAATCCTCATCCGGGTTATGTTAATCCTACAACCGTTGGAGTTGATGGGGGAATTATAAATGCGATAGGATTGTCCAATCCTGGCGTGGAGAATTTCAAAGAGGAACTGAAAAAGATCGACCGTGACGGCAATGTGGTGATCGCTTCAATTTATGGCGCAACACCTGATGAATTTTCCAAATTGGTTGAAGACGTTCAGGGGCTTGTTGACATGATTGAGCTGAATATTTCATGTCCTCATGCAATGGATGGTTACGGTGCTTCCATAGGTCAAAGCTGTGACTTGTCACATACAATAGTTTCAGCGGCAAAGGATGCTGCAGAAGTGCCGATTATTGCGAAATTAACTCCAAATGTAACTGACATTACTGAAATTGCAAAAACTTGCGAAGATGCAGGAGCGGACTGCTTATCATTAATCAATACTCTAGGTCCTGGAATGAAAATCAATATTGATGTTGCAAAACCTGTCCTGGCAAACAAGTTTGGCGGAATGAGCGGTAAGGCTATAAAGCCAATTGCAATAAGTAACGTTTACTCCGTTTATGAGGCTGTTGACATACCATTGATAGGTGTCGGTGGAATTTATACTTTCGAGGATGTGGTGGAATTTATTTTTGCAGGTGCCCGTGCGGTGCAGATCGGTACCGCCATTATGGATGAGGGTGTAGAGGTATTCGGCAAAATCAATGAAGGCTTGGAAAAATGGATGAATGAAAAAGGTTATTCTTCAATTGATGAAATGGTGGGGATTGCGCATGATTAATGAACCTAAAATCGTTGAGATAAAAGAGATTATAACTGAAACACCTACTATCAAAACCTTTAAATTTGACTGGGATTTTGAAACACTTGGCAAGCCAAATCCTGGAGAATTCTTAATGGTTTGGAACTTTAACAACGAAAAACCAATGTCAATTTCACAAATTAACGATAATGAACTTGCAATAACCGTTAAAAACATCGGAGAGTTTACATCACAGCTGCATGACCTTGAAGTTGGCGATGTGATTGGAGTTAGGGGCAGTTACGGTAACGGTTTTAACAACTCATTTGAGAATAAAAAGATCATAGCTATTGGTGGTGGAGTTGGAATGGCTCCTATTAATGCCATTGCCAGCAATTTGGCTAAGGATAATGAAGTTGAAGTTATTTCCGCCGCTCAAACAAAGGACGAACTGTTGTTCATCGATTCATTAGGTGATTTGGGTGTTGATGTGCATCCGTGCACCGATGATGGAAGTTTCGGATTTGAAGGTTTTGCCACAAATTGTCTCGAGCATTTGCTTGAAAACACAACTTATGATTATGCATTTGTTTGCGGACCGGAGATAATGATGAAAGGAATATTCGATATTCTTGAAGCATCAAACATACAGGGCCAATATTCTCTTGAAAGATACATGAAATGTGCTCTTGGAGTATGTGGTCAGTGTTGCGTTGACAGTGAAGGATGGAGAATATGTGTTGAAGGTCCTGTCTTTGAAGAAGACAAGATATATAAAATCACCGAGTTTGCAAAATACAGAAAAGATGCTTCCGGTGTGAAATACTAGGTTAGATGTGATAATATGGCTATAGACATTAGGGAATATTTAACTCCACCAATACTTTTGATAATCTTCCTGTTAATAATTTCTTTAATGTTTATCTTTCCAGTCCTGAACATGATTGTTCTGGGAGCTATCCTTGCATATGGGGTAAGGCCGGTTGCTCGAAAAATCCAATCAAAACTCAGATTCGAATCATTATCCATTTTACTTGCAATGGTTGTTATTTTAATACCATTAATATTGCTTGTGGCATATATTATAATTGAATTAACCGGTCTGATTTCAGGAGTAATGGCCTCTAAGTCATATACTGATGTCGGCAACTCAATTTCAATGCTTACAACTTATCTGCCGGGACAGTTTGATATGAATTCAATTTCAACATCAATCAATTCGTCAATTCATGAAATAGGCAGCTATGTTTTAAATTATCTTGTAAAATTTCTAAGCAGCTTAATGAACATCACATTGGATTTATTCATTCTTGTCTGTTCAGTATTTTACTTCGCCCGTGATGGCGACAATTGTCTGGAATTTATCAAGTCATTCGTGCCTGATGATTCAAAAGACTTTTTTGACAAGACTGTTGAATCAGTAAAGGACGTATTGAGAAGCATATTCTACGGACACTTTTTAACATCTGTAATCATTGGAATATTTGCTGCAATAGGTTATTCTCTTCTAGGATATCCTTATGGAATCTTTTTAGGGGTAATTACCGGAATTTTACAATTGATTCCTGTATTCGGGCCATGGCCAATTTACTGGGTGCTGTTTTTTATGGATGTCATTTCCGGAAACTATCCACGGGCAGTTGTCGTTTTGCTTTTCGGATTTTTCTTAAGCACAATAGATATGTATATAAGACCGGCACTTTCAAGCCATTATGCGGATATCCATCCGTTGATTCTATTAGTTGGATTTTTATCCGGACCTCTTGTTTATGGGGTAGTTGGTTTTATTGTAGGGCCATTGATTTTAGGAATTACATATGCCGTTTTGGATAATTATAGAAAGGAATTTCTCATGGGGGATGAATGAATGCAGAGAAATGTGGTAATTTTGGACATAGATTATGTGACTTATGAGGGAAGGCCAGTAATCAGATTGTTTTCTAAAGACGGCGATAAAAACATAATTCTAATCGACGATACATTTGAACCGTATTTGTATGTCGTATCCGACAATATTGATGAATGCATATCTCAAATAAAGGAAAATATTGATGTAATCAATATTGAAAAAGTCATAAAAAAAGATTTTCAAATTGAATCCGAGTTTATAAAAGTAACATTCAAGCATCCTCAGGAGTTGGCAAAAAATAGGGATGCAATAAGGGATTTGGATGAGGTAATTCAAATAAGGGAGTTTGACATTCCATTTTATAGAAGATACCTGATGGACCGTGATGTAATCCCGATGACAGAAGTTGTAGCCGTTGGGGAAAAACTTGACACATTCCTTGATTTGGACTCTGCAAAACAGGATGTTGAAATAATTAAATTAACCCAACCCCTTGAAAGGGTTAAGGAATATCCTCAAAATTTCAGGATACTGAGTTTCGATTTGGAAGTGAGAAACCCTCACGGAATGCCCGATTCAGCTGAAGATGAAATAATCATGATTGGTGTTGCAAGCAACTTTGGAGTAAATCAGGTCATTTCAACAAAGACAAATTCTAAAGACAGGGATGATTTTGTAAATCAGGTTTCATCTGAAAAAGAGATGATTGAAGAGTTTGTGAAGATAATCAATGACAACAATGTTGATATTATTGTTGGATATAACTCAGATAACTTTGATTTCCCTTATCTAAAAGACCGCGCAAAAATACTCGATGTTGACTTGGACATTGGAATGGACGGATCTGAAGTCAAATTCATCAGAAGAGGATATGCTAATGCAGCTTCCTTTAAGGGACTGATTCATGTAGACTTATATCTGGTCATGAGAAGATACATGACATTGGACAGGTACACCTTGGAAAGGGTATACTATGAATTGTTCGGTGAGGAAAAGATTGATGTTCCCGGCGAAAGGATTTGGGAATTCTGGGACAATGGCGGTGAAGAATTGGACAACCTGTTTGATTATTCACTGGATGATGTTGTTTCAACTTTAAAAATTGCCGAACAGACCTTGCCACTTAATCTAGAGCTTACTCGTATCATAGGTCAGCCATTGTTTGACGTGTCTCGTATGGCAACAGGCCAGCAGGCAGAATGGTTTTTAGTTAAACAGGCTTATTTTGATGATGAGGTTGTTCCAAATAAGCAGGGTTCAAACTTTGCAGACAGAGCATCTGCTGAGGATAACGAAGGTGGATATGTAAGGGAACCTGAAAAGGGGCTTCATGAAAATCTGGTTCAATTCGACTTTAGAAGCCTATATCCAAGCATAATCATCTCTAAAAATATTTCTCCGGATGTCATGACATTAGGCGAAGTTGAAAACGAGGAGGACTACAACATTTCACCTGAGCATGGGGTCAAGTTCAAGAAATCTCCACAAGGGTTCATTCCATCGGTTATCGATAAGATCTTGCAGGAGAGATTCAGAATCAAGCGTGAAATGAAAGCGTCAACCGATCCTCAACAGAAGATTGCATTGGATGTACAGCAGCAGGCAATTAAGAGATTGGCAAACACCATGTATGGTATTTATGGTTTTCCAAGGTTCAGATGGTATTCATTTGATTGTGCAAAAGCCATTACCTCATGGGGAAGGCAGTATATTAAATCATCAATAAAAAAAGCAGAAGAATACGGTTTTTATGCAATTTATGCTGATACTGATGGTTTTTATGCGAAATATAAGAAAGAATAATATTATTTAATTTTTAAAAAAGAAAAAGAGTTAAGAGAAAATAATGTTTCTCTTATTTTTTAATTTTAATAGTTGATTTTGCTTTTTTAGCAACAACATACTTGTTAGCAGATGTAACAACAACTTTGTGCTTACCAACTTTTAGTTTTTTGACACTGATTTGTGCAATACCTTTAGCATTGGTTTTAACAGTGTAGGTTTTTGCTTTTTTACCAGTGTAAACTTTAATTTTAACTTTAACTCCTTTGATTACTTTTTTAGTCTTTTTGTTTTTAACAGTGACTTTAAAGTATTTTTTAGCACCTTTTTTAGCGGTTAATTTTTTAGGAGTTAATTTAGCTGGAGCTTTTTTGATTACAATTTTGGTTGTAACCTGTTTAGCTTTAAAGTTTTTGGAATCTGCGCCTGAAACAACAACTTTGTATTTGCCCGGTTTTAAAGTGTCAAGCAATACTTTAATTTGACCGTTCATACCTGTGTTTCCGTTGTAGTTGTAGTATCTGTTTTTGGAAACAAATATTTTGATGTTGATTTTAGCGTTGAATATACCTTTTTTATTTTTAGTGTTAGTTAATTTTACAGTTAAGTATTTGCCACCTTTGTAGTATGCAGTTACTTTTTTAGCAGTGATTTTTGCACTAGCCTTTTTAACTGTAATAGTTTTGGTAACTTGTGCCGCATCATATCTATTGTCTGCAGAATATATTGCAACTTTATGTTTTCCAACATCTAGTGAAGCACTAAATGCAACTTGTCCTTTGCTGTTTGTTAGGAAAAGATATGGGTTTTTAGTATCTCCATCAATAACAACTAAAACATAAGCTCCGGATACTGGTGCGCCATCTCTGGTAACTGTGAATGTGTAAGTTGTTCCAGTGTTGTAGTAAATGGATACATCTTTACCATTAATTTTAACTGGTATTTTTAAAATATTAATTTGACCGTTAGTGGTTTCATTGTTAATATTTTTTGTATCGTTATTGTTGACAGTTAAATCATATGTTCCACTTATCAAACCGGTCACTCCAATCTCACTAATTCCTTCACTATTAGTTTGGAAGTAATAATCTTTTCCGGAAGTTTGCGGCATGTATAAATGTAAGATGATTCCAGGTACTGGTTCACCACTTTTTACATTGGTTACTGTGATTTTAACTTTTTTCTCGCTGCCATAATATTCTGTGTATGGATCAATTTTAATATTGATTGTAGCAGGAGTTATTGTTAAATTGGTAGTTACTTTGGTTGACTTAATACTACCTTCGGTGGTTAATTCAACAGTATGGTTTCCTACTTCAAGATAACTCATGCTTAATGTGCCACCTTTTTGATCAAATATGTACAGATTCCTGGTTTTGAATCTTGCAATACCATCTTTATCGGTTGTTGCTGAGTGACCTACAGAAATATTTCCTTTAATCATTAAAGATACTTTTTTACCTTCTACTGGGGTTTCAGGGTCATCTACATCAACTAATTTGAATGTAAAATTACCGTCTTGGTATTCATTAACGTTGTTTATAACTTCAATTTTAACATTGTAAATTCTGTTTAAGGTAACGTTCGCAGTTCCATTTACAGTTCCATTAGTGAATGTAATGGTTGCTGTGGCAGTTGTGAAATTACCATTTTCAAGTTCAAAGCTGATGGTGCCATTATTCAAATCAAAATCATTACCTTTAAGAGTAATAGTTTTGGTTTCATTTCCATCTTTGTAGGTGACATTTAATTGAATATTCTCTTTAGTGAATGGATATGAATCCACACCGTTAGTGATATTGATAATTTTAATTTCACCTTTTTTGCTTGAATTAACGTTGATGGATGTTCCATTTGTTTTAATGTCAATAGCTCCACGAACATTAATTAAAATGTAATTTTTAGAAGTGTCGTAAACATTATTTCCTTTGTAGGTGATTGTAATGTTGTAAACTCCTTTTTTCAAACCTGTTAATGTGAGATTTCCAGTGCTGTCATTAAATTTATTGTTGGCACCTGTTTTTGTAATGGTTAAATCATCTTTAGTAATATTAACTTTGTTTCCATCAGCATCATTAACTGTAATTGTAAATGTTGCATTTTTTCCTTCAGTTATATTAATCACTGTTGGATTGATTTCAACGGATGTTTTAAATTTAATTGCAACAGTTTTAACAATTGATTTTCCATTTTCATCAGTGTAGTTAATCACTAATGTTGTTGGACCTATTTTGCTAAGGTTAACAGTAAATTTATGATTATCCCAAGTCACAGGTGGTTTGGTTACATTAGTATTATTAAATTTTAATGTAACATTGGTATTTGATGAATTTAATAAATTGGTAAAGTCATCAACCCCATCGGTTAAGTTAATTGGAACTTCAACGGTTTTTCCATCCTCACTTACAACGAATTCCGGAACTTCAATTGTACGGTTTCCATATACGTTCATTACAACTTGTTTTGAGGATTCATTGTATGTGTCATTACCTTTGTATACGATTGTAATATTATGCACTCCAACATCTTTTATATTAAGAGTGATATTGGAATTTTCATAGTTAAAGTTAGTAATTTCTTTTCCATTATCAAAGACTTTTAAATCATTTTTACTAATATTTAATTGATTTCCTTCACTTAAAATTTTGATACTGATGTTTTTAATTTCTTCGGATTCAAATTTGGCTTTGGTAACGTTAGCTTCTATTTCAGTACTAACTTTAATACTAACAGTTTTTGGTTCAGTTATATTGGTATAACCTATGATTACACTAGCTGCAATTAATTTTACAGGTGATTCAAATTTAATTACTCCATTTTCAACACTGAAATTAGATGGGGGAATTGTTAGATTAGTAATATTTCCAGCTTCATTAGTGTATACTAAGGTTAAATTAAAATTATTTTTAATTATATTAGTAATATTTTCTAATCCGTTAGTTATAGTCACTGGAATTTCAATATCCTTTCCATTGCAAACAACACTTGTTACAGTTTCGATGGTGTTGTTTCCATAAATTTTCACTGAAATTACTTTGGTTGAATTTATGTAATTTTCATTACCCAAGTAATTAATTGTTAAATTGTAGTAACCAACAGGCAATGCATCTGTAATTGTAATGACTGAACTTGTATAATCAAATGCAACACTTTTATTTCCATTTGACACGTTTAAATCACTTTTATTTACATTGATAGAATTGTCTGATTTATCTTTAACATTGACTGAAAAATTCTTATTAGAATCTTGCTTAAATTCATAGTTGTCTTTTTCAGTTTCAATTGTAGTATTTATTTTTTCTTGATCTGTCTCATCGGGTACGTTATCATCAGTATCGCTGAGGACAACGTCTGTTCCGTCATTCACTGATTGGACATCACTGTTATCGGTGATATTCTCACTAGCACAGACGGATCCGATGCTTATTAATAGAAATATTGCTATTGCTATTAATAGAATATTCGATTTTTTTAATTTCATAAATTATTGTCCTCCTTTTTAAGAAAATCTTATTTTACGTACAAATATTTTTTGAATATTTATAACATTTATAGTTATAATCTTAATATTATTTAAAATAATCTATTTTTTCAACTAAATATTGCATTGGAGTTGTTTTTTTAGCTAATAGAATACGTTTAGAATTTGAAAAAAAGAGTTTACATTCTATTAAGGAGTTTATTTATTCAATTTATTGGAATTTAAAATTAAAATATTATTTAGGTTTAGTTAATTGAAATTTAAAAAATAAGTTAGAATGAGTTATGAAAATAACCCATTATTCTTCAACATAGGAATCTATGTCAATGTCTAAGTCATCACAGATTCCTTTAAGTTGTTCATATAATTTTTCATCTATTGCAACGCCATTAGCTTCAGCATCTGCAATTCTTTTAACTTCCAAATCACCAGGGATTGCAACGGTTTCACCGGTTGCTCTTACTTGGGATATGAAGTCTTCAGTATGTGCTTTAAACTCATCGAAGTCACCAAATTTGGAAGGGTCGATTACAACATATAAGTCTCCTTTTGTACAGTTTTTTTCAGGAGATGCTGTACCGGTTACTCCATGACCGTATCCAGCTTGTACTAGTGGTCCGGTTAAGATTTCAATTAATAAAGATAATGCGTATCCCTTAAATCCGCCAAATGGTAAGATGGATCCTTCAAGTGCTGCTTCAGGGTCATTGGTTGGTTTTCCATCTTTGTCCAATGCCCAGCCGTCAGGCAAGTCAAGTCCTTTTCTTTTTGATTCGATGATTTTACCACGGGCGGTAACTGAGGTTGCCATGTCCACGGTAATGTATGAATCGGATGGAATACCTAATGCAACAGGATTGGTTCCTATTAATGCTTCCTTACCTCCTAAAGGTGCAATTGCAGGGTCGGTGTTTGCTAAAACCAAACCGATGCAGTTTTCTCTTAATGCTAAGTCGGAGTAAAATCCAGTAACTCCAAAGTGATTGGTGTTGTGAACTCCTACACATGCAATACCCACTTCTTTAGCTTTCTTGATTGCTATTTGCATTGCCTTATAGGATACTGCTTGTCCAAATCCACTGTTACCATTGATTAAAGCGATTGCAGGAGTTTCCTTTTCAATAGTAATGTTGTCTTCCAGGTTAATTGTTCCTGCCTTAATACTAATGAGGTATTGTGGGAATCTTCCAAGTCCATGTGATGTAAATCCTTTTAAATCTGCATCAATTGTAGCTTCTGCAACTAATTCTTGATCTTCTTCGCTAGCTCCAAGCTTAGCCAATATTTCTTTTACAAGAGCCATTTCGTTATCTTTCATTATCTTCATTTAAACACCTCTAGTATTCAATAGTTGTGTCGTCAAATGCTTTGACGGTGATTTTTTCATCATCTGTCACTTTACCAATTATTTGACAATCACAATATTCTTTTAAAGTTTCCATAATTTTATCTGCTTCTGTCTCTTCACAGATTACTACAAAACCGACACCCATATTGAAAACTTTATACATTTCCTTGATGTCCACGTTTTGTTCATAAATAAGTTTAAATATTTCAGGGACTTCTGGAAGGTCAGTTATGTCATAACCAACGCCTTTTTTCAGACGTCTGAGGTTAGTGAAACCTCCTCCGGTAATGTGAGCAAGTCCGTTAATATTATATTCTTTTTCAAAAAGTGCAACAATAGGTTTGACATATAATTCAGTTGGTCGAATCAATTCTTCACCGATAGTGGTTTCACCATTTGGCATTTTGTCATCTACACTAAATCCTGCATCATCAAACAATGCTTTTCTAGCAAGACTGTAACCGTTGGAGTGAATTCCATTACTGTTGATTCCAATCAATACATTTCCTGGTTGGATGTTCTCGCCGGTAATGATTTTGTCGACATCAACAAATCCAATACCTGTTCCTGCAAGGTCAAAATCTTTAATGATTCCCGGTAGGGATGCGGTCTCTCCACCGATGATTGCAATTTTTGACTCGACAGCTCCAGCAACTAAACCTTCAGCAATTTCAGCTGCTCTTTCAGGGTCAGGTTTTTCAACAGCAAGGTAATCAACTAATGCTATTGGTTCAGCACCAACACATAAAATATCGTTTACAACCATTGCGATACAATCAATACCCACGGTATCGTATTTGTTCATCATTTCAGCAATTAAAATTTTACTTCCAACACCATCAGTACTCATAGCGATTGCTTTGTCACCTAATCTCACTAAAGCTGCATAATGACCACTGTCGGTAATAATATCTCTACATTCCAATGTAGATTTGAGTTTGTCTGCAAGTGCAGAAACAGTAACTGCTTCTAAATCAATGTCCACACCGGATTCTGAATAAGTAACCATAATTACACCTAATTTAAAAATAAATAAAATGTTGTAATAATTTACAACATAATTTAATAGTATTAATATTTTTGTTTTATATAGTATTTAAGAATTAATGTATTCTCACACAATCTAAATTAATTGGAGTTTTGGTCTCAATTTTATAACTTCTATGAATTGAGGATGCAAGGTCCACTGCCTTGTATGGGTCACCGTGACATGTGATGACCTTTTCAGGTCTAGGATTGAGTCTTTTGACATATTCCATCAGTTGTCTTCTGTTGGAGTGACCACTGAATCCATTAATTGTTTTAACTTGCATTTTAACACAGAATTGTCTTGTTTTTCCATCATCATCCTCAAGAGGTATTTCTTTCCAACCTTTTTGGACTCTTCTACCCATGGATCCTTCAGATTGGTATCCTACAAAGATGATTGTGTTTCTCTCATCTTCACATAACCATTTGAAGTATTCAACAGAGTTTCCACCGGTTAGCATACCTGAAGTTGATAGGATAATTGCAGGCTGTTTTGCTTCCACGATGTCTTTTCTTTGGTCGTGATTTTGTACCTTTTTAAACATGTCTGAAACGAATGGGTTTCTGCCCATATGGAAGATTTGGTCTCTCAAGTCTTTGCTTAGGTATTCAGGTCTTGCAGTATGGATTGCTGTAGCTTCCCAAATCATACCGTCGATGTAGATTGGTACCTCTTCAATCATTCCGTGTCTCATGTACTCTTCAAGCACAACCATAAGTTCTTGTGCTCTTCCCACAGCAAATACTGGAACCAATACTTTTCCGCCACGTTTGAGTGTTTTGTAGATTGTTTTCATCATTTCTTTTTCAGCATTGTTCCTGGATGGCTGAATATCTTCACGTCCTCCGTAAGTACTTTCCATAATTACGGTTTCAGCACGTGGGAAACGAATGGTTGCAGGTTCAAGCAATCTTGAAGGTTCATATTTGAAGTCTCCTGTATATACTAAATTGTGAGCTCCGTCTCCAATGTGCATATGGGAGATGGCGGAACCTAAGATGTGTCCTGCATTATGTAATGTCAGTCTTATGTCAGGTGAAATGTCAGTTACCTCGCCATAATCTAAGGTAATTGTATTTTTAATTGCTTGTTTCACATGTTTTGATGTGAATGGGAGAGGATTGCCTTCCCTGTGAGCAATGTCCAAGTGATCGAATTGTAAAAGGGTTGTCAAATCCCTAGTTGGAGTTGTACAGTAAACTGGCCCATCATATCCGTAATGGAAAAGGTAAGGTACAAATCCACAATGATCTAAGTGAGCGTGAGATATAATGACTGCATCCAATTCTTCAATTGAAAATTCCGGTGCATTCAAGTATGGGAATGCATTTTTATTGTCTGATGCAGCAACGTTAACACCACAATCTAATAAAACACGACTGTTTGGTGTTTGAAGTAACATTGATGAACGTCCGACTTCTTTAAACCCTCCCATAGAAGTTACTCTTGCCCAATCATTTGGGTATTTGCTTCCTTGGTGAATTTGGCGTCCGAGACGTTGTAATAATTTTTTTCTATCTTTGCTACTATTCTTTTGAATAGTTCTGATTTTTCCAATAATGTCTGAACTAATAGGTGGGGTCCTTAAAATTTTAGGTGCCCATCCAGTATTTTTAACGATATTTCTTGAGGTAACACCGTATTTTCCAATAACAAGTCCAGGTTTTTTAGCGGTAATGACCACTTCACCTGTTACGGTATCGAAGTAAATATCAGTAATTTCTGCTCCGTCTGGAACAATTTCATGAATTTTATTAATTGTTGGTTCTGGTTCAAGTAAAGCACTTTTGTCAGATCTAATAATAATTCTTTTTCTTAGTTCTTTTGCAAGTGATCTTATAAGATCGCCATTTTCAGTAATGATTTCTGGATTTTTAGTGTAAACTACTACTTCAGGTCCTTCAAATTCCACTTTGGAAACTTGAATTTCATCTGGCAGTTTTGCTAAAATCTCTTTTTTAATATCCTCTAAAATATCTGAAGTCATATAATCCCTTCAAAAAAAGTTAGTGTAGTATAATAGTTTATGAAAGCGTTTTAAGCTATAATCAGTTAAATTTCATAAACTATGTACACCATTTTATATAAAAAAATAGTTAGTTATGAAAAATTAGCTTACTTATATTTTATCAAGAATCTCATTAATTTTTTCACTATCTAACATTTCAAAGCCGTCTTTGTCCACTTTAGCGACTAAGTATCCGTTTCCGGAGTAAGTGTCACGTTCAGCAGCAGCTCTAATAGCTCTTATGGCTATTTCAATTCCTTCGTCAGTTGTTAAATCATCTCTAAATCTGTCTTCAAGAACACCGTATGCCACGATTGAACCTGATCCAGTTGAGATATAAGTATCTTTAATCATACCACCTGCTGGGTCGAGTGAGTAGAGAGATGGTTTGTCTCCATCCATTCCACCAAGTAATGTTTGAACATACATTGGTCCGGAACGTAAGATGTTTGCAGTTAATGATGCAGCTGCTTTGACACTGATTGCATCATTGTTTCTCATTTGGTATAATGATACTTCTGCTTCAATAACTTTCATTAAGCTTTGAGCATCTCCAACGGAACCAGCTATGGTTGTTACAATATGATCATCAATTTTAAATATTTTTTCTGCTACTTTGTGAGCTACAAGGTTTCCCATACTAGCTCTTCTTTCGCTTGCAAATACAACACCGTCTTTGCAAGTAATTCCAACGGTGGTTGTACCTTCTAGTATTTTATCATCCATTTAAATACACCTCATATAAGCATTTAAAATATCTAATTTCAACTACTTATAGGTTAATATAACAAAATATAAACTAATCTGAAAGATTAATTTTATTTAAAATCAGAATCAATAATTAGTATAAACTAACAATATTAATATTAGCTATTTGCATATATAAACTTTTCTTTTAGGTGCACAATGAAATATAAAAAAATTGGAGATATCCTGATATTGGACAGCAATTATTCTGGAAATGACTATGAGGAGTTGTCTTTAAAGCACAATGTTAAAACAATAATGAAAATTGACCATATTCAAGGAACTAAAAGGGAGCCGGTTTATAAAATTCTTTATGGTGGGGAAACTGAAACTGTCAACAAGGAAAACGGATGCCTGTTTAAGCTTGACTTGTCAAAGGTGATGTGGTCAAAGGGAAATAACAATGAAAGACTGAGAATTGCCAAGCTGGTTGAAGACGGCGAAAGGGTAATCGACATGTTTGCGGGAATCGGTTATTTTTCAATACCCATTGGCGTTCATGCAAATGCCTCTGAAGTTATATCCATTGAAATCAATCCCAATTCCTATCATTTCCTATGTGAAAACATCAAATTAAATAAGTTAGATAATATAACTCCAATTTTAGGTGACTGTAAAGATATAACTCCTAACTATAATGCTGATAGGATTATAATGGGTTATGTCAAAACAACTCATCATTATCTTAAGGTTGCAATAGATAGTCTGAATGAAGGGGGAATCTTACATTATCATGAAACAGTTCCTGAAAAATTAATGAACACTCGACCGATTGAGAGGATAATGTCCGAGGCTGATGGTCGTGAAGTCGAGCTGTTAAAAATTAATAAAATAAAAAAGTATGCTCCAGGTGTTGAGCATGTTGTTGTCGATGCTAGGATATATTAGAAATTTTTTCTAAAAGAGTATCATTTAGCCACTCGCTGTTAACGTATTTTTCATAAACGCATAATCTTTCAATCAACTCAAATCCTGCATCTTCAGTCAGTTTTTGAAGTTCATCAATTCCTGGCCATGGGGATGTGATATTTACAAAGTCGGGGCTCACTGGTGATACTCCTCCCCAGTCATCAGCGCCGCATAATAAAAATATTTGTGCAGTGTCATTGTTTAGGTTTGGTGGAACTTGAATGCTCACATCAGTGTCCTTAAACACTAAGGTGCCCGCTATGACTGTTCTAATCATATCCAAAAAGCTTGGTTCCGGCCAATCTTCCATTTCGATTCCAGGTATTGGAGTGAAATTCTGAATGATTACTTCCTGAATATGTCTGTACTTGTCATATAACTCACGTATTGCCATTATTGATTCGGCTATTTCTTCTTTGTTTTCACCGATTCCAATTAAAATTCCTGTGGTATATGGAATCTTTAATTTTCCTGCATTTTCAATGGTCTCCAATCTAACTTTAGGATTTTTGCCGGGACTTTTATTGTGTGCAGGCAATTCCATCAGTCTTGAAGATGAGTTTTCAAGCATAAGACCCATTGATGCATTGACTTCTTTCAGTTTTTTCAAATCATCGTATGAATAGTTTCCTCCATTGGTGTGAGGCAATAAGCTTGTTTCATCCAGTGTCATCTGGCAAACATCAACAACATAATCCACCATGCTGTCGTATCCAAATTCCTTTAATTTAATTTGAACTGCTTCTTCTTCATCTGCATCTTCGCCGAAAGTAAATAGGGCCTCTTTGCATCCATACTGTTCAGCTTCTTTTAAGCTTTCCAATATTTCTTCTTTACTTTTAAGAATTATGGCTTGAGGATCATCAGGATTCTTCTTAAAATTACAATATCCACAATCATTTCTACAGATTTCAGTCAATGGTATGAAAATATTTTTAGAATAAGTAATAAGATTATTCTCCCTATATTTGGCGGTTTCCAACATGAATTCTATAATTTCACTGTCAGTAGCTGTCAATATATTGAGAATATCCTTTTTAGTTAAATTGGTTGTCATTTTAATTGTCACGTTCAGATACGGTTACTTCCACATAGAGCGGTGGAATTTCATTTTTATCTTCCCAGATTGCAATAATCACATCAAAATTTTGAAGTTCAAAAATTTTGTATTCAACAACAAGACCCATTGACTCTAATTCTTCGGTCATTCTTATGAATCCTTTGTTGTCTAAATCACTTGTTGTCGCTTCACTTCTTTGGATGTTTTTATCTCCACTTTCAAGAATTTCTGAAATTTTTTCAGAAGTTGCATCTACTTCAGTTGCTCCGAGAATTTCACCAATTTCTGTAAGTTTTGAATCGAATTCGTCAATAGGTATTACTTTTCTTGTTCTTCCTCTAACGATTAAGATTCTTTCATTGTCTATTGCAGGTCTGGATCCTTTAAATGATTCAAAAAATCCCATTACTTCTCCTGCAATTTCATAAGTTTTCTTCATTAAATCATATCCTTAGATGTTTAATTCTTCTTTTAGCTCACCAAGAGTTGTGACTTTTTCAGCAAATGCATTGTGCCTGTGAATACTTTCTTGATTTTCCTGACGAGCAGTAATTAATGTGTCATCTGGGAAATCAGAATATTTTTGAACAATTTTTTCCATCATGTTTCTGACACAGTCTTCAACGAAAACTGGTTTTCTGTGTGCATTCATTACTGTTGCGTTTTCATCAGGTCTTTTAAGTAATTCACATACTGGTGAACTCATGGAAGTTTCGATAATTTCAATTAAATCTTCTGCTTTGACATTTTTATCTTCAGGCACTTCAATTAATAATGTTCCCACTCCTCTTTGGTTGTGGGAAGCGAAAGTAACAGTGTCTAATACTTTTTGTGTAGTTTCTTCATCAAGGAATTCTAATAATTTTGTTTTATCAGATTCCCTTACTGATTCCTGTGCACATGGACATACGGTCATTCCAATAAGTTCTGCACCTATGCTTTTTCTTATTGTCACGTTACCCTCTTCATCTCTCAGTCCAACGGCTTTTGCTTTTAATTGTGCCATTTCCTGAGTTTTGTTCTTGGTAACAGGTGATTCTTTCATGAACATAAAATCGGTTGTCATTGATATTTCAACACGTCTTGCATATTCGTGTTTTGTCATCATTTTGTCAACGATTTTTGCACATAATGATTCAACATCTACGGTAGAGTCTTTAGCTACAGTTTCGAGGACTTCACTAATGGCTTCCGGGTTTCTAGACATGTGTACTCCTTTTTGATCACTTGGTAAGTCTACAAATGCATCAAAAGAGGGTAGTAAAATTATAGGTCTTTTATTTTTTCTTTCTAGTTGTAATAATTTTTTAACTCCAGTCACACCTACTCTAGTTAGTTTTATAGGTACGCTTGGAGCATCGTCTTGAGTATCGGGTAAGCATACTGCCAATTTCATAACCTCGTTTTAAATTAAATATTACTATTTATTGTTCTTTTCATTTATATAGTTAAATGATTATTGAACTCAAAGTGTAATGTTAATATAACATTGTAATATATTTCATTGATATTTTATTAATTTCATTGAAAATAAAAAAGAAGTAAAAAGTAGTTTGCACTACTTTGATTAAAATTTATAAGATATTGGAAGATCCCATATCTTCTTTAATTACATCAAGAACAGTTTGGGTATATGTTCTTTCTATAATTGGATCTTTAAGTAATTCTTTAATAAATGCATTTAATTCATTGGTGTTTCTGAATTTTGCAATTAAAAAAGCATCATATTCTCCAGTAACGTCATAGATTCCTACAACATTTTTGTTGAAGAAAGTTTTTTCTTCCCAGTTTTTAAGTTTTCCACCTTTAACTCTAACCCCTATGATGGTGGTTAAAACAAAACCTAATTTTTCGTGGTCGATAACTGGTGAGAATTTTTTAATTACTCCAGATTTCACCATTTTGTCAATACGATTGTGGACTGTTCCTACAGACACATCTAAACTACGTGAAATTTGCCTGTAAGATGTTCTAACATCCTCGTTGATAATTTTTAATATGTTGATGTCAGTATCATCAAGCTTTACAACATTGTCTTTAGTTTTTACCATTTCATGTCTCCTTTTAATTTTTATTAAAAATGGTTGGTTAATATAACAAATTAACCTTGTTGTTTATACTAATGTTTTCCTAATATATAAAAGTTAGTGTATTTTTTTTATTTTTTCATTAATTTTTTAGTATAATTCACTACTGGTAATTTTTATATTACAAATTTTTTATAAATTTTGATTATTTTTTTATAATATATGTTATATTTGAATTAATTCTAATTTTTTATAGATAAATTTTATATATCATTTAGTTTTATTAAAATGTTCTTAATATCATTGATATTTGCATCGGTTTTTATGCCTATTGGGTTGAAGTGTGTTCGTAATGCGATGAATCCTTGATTTGTAAGTTCCTCCAATATCAAATCAAATTTAGGTGCGCTGATTTTTAATGATTTGCAAATGCTGTGAACATCATAAAAAGTAGATGGGGCATCGGCTTCAACCAAACATTTGTTTAGAAGTTTCAAAGCTTCTTTTTCAGTGTTTATCTTTTTAAAGTTTGATTCATCAATCATTTTTTGAATAAATTCCTTGTCTTGTATAGGGCCTAGCCATAATGGTCCTGCATGAACTAATTTTTCACCGCAAACAGGACAAACGTCATCGATAGGACTGGCCAAGCCTTCACTGGTTTGCCTGTGGAGACAATTTTTACAGTGACTGATGTATCCGATATTTTTTAAGGAGGCATCTGTTCTTTTTGAACCTTTTTTAACTTCAAGATACAGCCTCATATAATGTTCGGTACTATGGGACATTTTAACTTCGATAAACTTGGCATATTTTGAAAGAGTAAGCGCAACAAAGCCGGCAAGGATTCGAATTCCTGTTTCATGACAGTATTCACTTTTGTACGGTTTTGAGTTATATTTTCGAATGCATGGTTCAGGATAGGTTCCGCATAATGCAGAGGTATCTGTTGCTGTAACACATAAAAGGGAGTCTCTGCGTGCGCAATATCCTGCTGAGTCTAGAAAAGGTGAAGGTGTTCCAAACGGATCAATATCAATCACATCGAATTCGCCACGTTTCATCCTGAGAAACATACTTGCGTCATGTTGGTAAACTTGAACATCGTTTAAATTATTCAGTTCAATGTTGTGTTTTTCATAATGATTTGCAGTTTCGCTAATGTCATTAATAGAAACCTCTCCAACACCATCGATTTCATTTTTATAACGAACGCCGCGTATTCCACTTCCTCCAAACAAATCGCATATATTCAGTTCTCGGTCTTGTTCTTTTTGAAATACCTGTATAGCAAGTATGGACAAATCCCTATTCATTTCCATATGGGGATTGTAAAAAACCGGTGCATCTGATGATATTTTATCAAATTCTGGAAATTCAATTTTAGTTAGTCCTTCTTCAATACTTTTTATCTTATACTCTTCCATTAATTTCACTCGTAATTCTTTTAATCATGTAATATTTTAAATATTATTAGATTTAAATATATACTATGGTATAAATTCTAAATTGGTGATAATCGTGTCAGATATTAAAGTTCCTATTGCAAAACCAATAATTGGAGACAAAGAAATAGAAAATGTAGTTGAAGTATTAAAATCAGGAATGATTGCTCAAGGTCCTAAAGTTGAAGAATTTGAGCAAAAATTCGCTGAATGGGTCGGAGCAAAATACGGTATAGCAGTTAATTCAGGAACTGCTGCACTACACACTGCACTGCTTGCATGTGGCATCGGTGAAGGTGATGAAGTGATTACAACCCCATTCACATTTATTGCAAGTGGTAATGCGATTGTATACACAGGTGCAAAACCGGTATTTGCTGATATAGACTTAAAAACATATACTTTGAATCCTGATTCCATTGAGGATTTAATCACTGAAAACACAAAAGCTATTTTACCTGTTCAATTGTATGGTCAATCCGCTGACATGGATAAAATTAATGAAATTGCTGAAAAATATGGATTAATAGTCATTGAAGATGCAGCACAGGCTCATGGTGCAACATTCAATGGTCAAAAAGTAGGTAGTATGGGGGATATGTCCTGTTTTAGTTTTTATCCAACAAAGAACATGACTACTTCCGAAGGAGGAATAATTACTACTGATGATGAAGATTTAGCTGAACAAGCAAAAATATTCAGAGCCCATGGGGCAAGTGTGAGATATCACCACGATGCAATAGGATACAATTTTAGAATGACTGATATTTCAGCAGCAATAGGTCTTGCACAACTTGAAAAAATAGATGGATTCAATGACAAAAGAATTGAAAATGCAGCATACTTAAATGAAGGTTTAAAAGATGTTGATGGTGTAATTACTCCTTACTGTGCTGATGATTCCAAACATGTATATCACCAATACACAATCAGGGTTGAAAAAGGAGACCGTGATGACTGGGTTGATATCATAAATGACTGTGGTGTTGGAACAGGAATTCACTATCCGATTCCATTGTATAATCAACCGATATACAAATTTATGGGTATTGAAGGAAATTGTCCTAATGCTGAGCTTGCAGCGGACAATGTAATTTCACTTCCGGTACATCCATCTTTAACAAAAGAGGATTTAGATTTAGTTATTGAAGCTGTTAAAAAAGCTTCAAGCGAGTTAGATTAAATTCTAACTTCTTTTTTTATTTTAACATTTTGTTTACAGTGTCAACTTTAGCGTCTAAAGTTCTGTTTTTCAAATCTCTTCTGTCGTCTACTTTTATGACTGTATATACTCTGCCTACACCAACTTTAAAAACGGCCTCTTGAGCATTAGCTATAACTTCATATAATTCAGTTAAATTTTCAGCCTCAATTTGTGTTCCCATTCCAGTTAACTGGTAATTCAAACCGGAATCCTTTATTGCTTGAACTGCAGCGGTTACGTAATCTTTACACTCGGTTGTTTCTGTTCCAACGGGCAATATTGCGAAATCACATGTTATCATATTTTCACCTAGTAAAATTATTTATTTAACTTTCTATAAAATAATTTAGTAATGGTTAAATTAGACAAAGAAGAATTCAATGAACATATTTTTACAAGAATCAATAATTTAATTTCTGATTATGAATTAATTAAAGAGGGCGAATTAATAGCTGTGGCATTATCCGGAGGTAAGGATAGTGTACTCACGCTTCATGCATTAAAAAATTATCAGCAGTTTTTGGACTTTGATTTGGTTGCAATCAGTGTTGATGAAGGCATTGAAGGTTATAGGCAGCAGGGTATTGATTCAGCCGTCAACAATGCAAAGGAATTGGGTGTAAAATTGGTTCAAAAATCATTTAAGGAGGATGAAGGTTTTGCACTTGATGACATTTACTCTGATTTTAAAAGTGCATGCATCCCATGTGGAGTATTCAGAAGAAACATTTTAAATAAAACCGCTTATGAATTGGGAGCTGTAAAAATTGCAACTGGACATAACTTGGATGATGAAATTCAATCATTTTTAATGAGTTTTGCCCGTGGCGATACAATTAAGTTTTCAAAGTTTGGTCCTGAGCTTGATGTGATCCATCCAAAACTGGTTCCAAGAATCAAGCCTTTATGGAACACTCCTGAAAAAGAGGTGGGGATGTGGGCAGTAATAAACGAAATTGATATACATTTGGATGAATGTCCTTATTCTCATTTGTCACTTAGAGCTAAAATTAAGGAATTTTTGAATGTAAGTGAAGATCAATATCCTGGTGTTAAGGAAAATGTGATGGAATCATTCAAACAGATGTTAAATTTTGAAAATGAAATAAGCACAAGCCTCAATGAGTGTGAAGTTTGTGGTGAGCCAACTTCCTCAAGTATTTGTAAGGCTTGTGAGTTGAAAGAATTAATTTCTCATAATTGCGAAGGCCATATAAGCGATAAATAATGCTATTAATATAACACCTTCTTTTTTATCATATTTATCTTGTGTTTTACCGAATATGAAACACAATACAGTAACTGCAACCATCATTATTGTATCTATAATCATGCTTGAGCTGATTGGTATTGCGCTTATTGCACTGCTTGCACCAAGTACAAATAATATGTTAAAGATGTTTGAACCTATTACATTACCTATAACTAACTGATTTTCTCCTTTCTTTAAAGCAGTAATTGAGGTTACAAGTTCTGGTAAAGAGGTACCAATTGCCACAATGGTTAAACCTACCAATGTTTCACTCATTCCAAGTGCAATTGCTATAGCTGAAGCGCTGTCGACAACAAAGTCTCCACCAATAATGATTCCTGCAAGACCAACAACAATGAAAATTATGCTTTTTGGAAGGGACATTTTTGGTTTGTCCACATAATTTGTGACACCGGATCTAAAAGCGCCAATGATTAGGTATGCAACATAAGCAATCAATATGACAAGTAAGATTATTCCCTCAATGCTTGATATGTCTCCTCCGAGGAATATGAAAACGCCAATTAATGCGGTAATTATTACAAGAAATGGCAAATCTTTATTCAAGACACTTTTTTCCATCACTAAATCGCTGAGCAATGCCGCAATACCGATAACCATCAACAGGTTAAACATGTTACTTCCAATAACGTTACTAACTGCCATTGCATTGCTGCCAGTTAATGATGATGTAATGGATACTGCCGCTTCAGGAGCACTAGTTCCAAATGCAACGATTGTCAAACCAACAATGATTGTTGGCACCTTTAAAATTGAAGCAATGCTACTTGCTCCATCTACAAAAAAGTCGGATCCCTTAATTAAAAATACAAATCCCACAAGTAATAAAACAACTTGTATGATTATTCCAAAGTCCATTTTCACTCCTCTTCGTTTTCTTCTTCAGGTCCTAAGTCAGTAACAAGAACCTTGTCAATTTGATGACCGTCAATATCAATGATTTCAAATATGAATCTTCCGCATTCATATTTATCTTCCTCATCAGGAATGGTGCCGCTTAAACTTAAGATAAATCCTGCAAGAGTGGTATATCCGTCTTCTTCTTCATCAGGTAATTTTTCCTTAAATTCAAACAACTCTTTAAACCTGTCAATTGGATATCTTCCATCAATTAACCATGTTCCATCATCTCTTTGGGTTGCTTGAGGTTCGTCCTCTTCATCAATTCCAGGAATGTCTCCAACAATTCCCTCAAGTAAATCGTTTAATGTGATTAAACCTTCAACACTACCAAATTCATCAACAACAAGGGACATATGTACATATTCTTGATTTTCTTTGAATTCTTTAAGCAGTTCCAATGTTTCTAAATGTTCGGAAACCACTAATGGTTCTTTAACGATTTTGTGGACATCAAATTTCTCATCTTTGAACATTACAGAAAGAATATCCTTTGCCTGAACCACTCCTATAAAATCATCCAATTCTCCTTTGGCTATTGGGAAAATTGACCTTTTACTTTCGATAATTTTAATCTTATTTATGTCTCTGTCGTCTTCAAGGTCAATCCAAATGATTTCATTACGAGGGGTCATTATGCTTTCGACTTTTTGGTCATCCAGTTTGAAAACCCTTTTGATGATGTCCTCTTCTTCCTGTTCGATGGTACCGTCTTCACGTCCTTCCTTAATCATTAATTCGATTTCCTCTTCAGTAACGATATCATCATTTCTGTTTTCAATCCTCATTACCCATAAAAGAAAACTGCTTGATTTTGCAAGAATAAAACTGACAGGTTTTGAAACCTTCTCAAGTACCTTCATGCTTTTTGCCACTTTAAGGGAAACTCTCTCAGGGTCATTTAAAGCAATAACCTTAGGTACAATTTCACCGACAACCAATGTCAAGTAGGTTGTAACGATAACAACCACTGCTACACTTATAGGTTCGCTGTAAGGTAAAAATGAGATGTATTTTGCAAGAGGTTCTGCGAGTGTTACTCCACCAAAAGCCCCAGTCAAAACACCTATGAGTGAGATTCCTATTTGAACAGTTGATAAAAATTCATTAGGATCTTCTAATAAATCAAAAACAATTTCAGCGTTTTTATTTCCTTCTTCAAGGTATTTTTGCATTTTTGCTTTTCTAACGGATACAACAGCAAGTTCTGCCATTGACAGGTATCCAGTAAGTATTATTAAAATTAATATAATAATTATTTCGAGTGTCGTTCCAATCATTTTTAACAAACCATTAAAACTAATTATAAATCACTAGCCTTCATAAAACCAGTGTTTTTATATATTTTATTTTGCATTTCTTGAACTGCAAGTGAAGCATCCTCTCTGGTGGCTACCTTTTGGAAAATTCTTCTTGATTTAACTTTTAATGTTTTTCCACAAACACATTTCCGGGTAGCTACACCTTCTTTAGCATATAATGCTCTTCCACAGTCACAACGAAATATAAGATACATGATTTTTTCCATTTAAAATTAATAGTAATTATAATATTATCAGTATATTATTTAAAATTATCACCTACATTCCAAAAATTTTCATGAATAATGGAATGAAAACTTTTGATGGCAAAATTACTAAAGTCGCAATACTAACTCCAAGGTTAGTTCCAATGACTACAAGAAGTATTCTAAAAATGTTATTGTTCCACAGGTCTCTAAAGCTTTCTATATGAGCCAGATTCTTAATGTCGCTTTGTCTTACTTTCCTGAATTTAGCTTCACACAATCCTGAAAACCATCCTGCTGCAAGCAATGGGTGGATAATGGTTAATGGAGCGACTAATCCTCCAACAATTGCAGAAATTAGTTTTGAACCAGATAAAATGGATCCTATAAATCCCATAATCATGCTGATGATTATAAAGTCGTAAAGGTTCCATGCGATGTTTATCCCGCTAAAATATGCCAGAAAAAATATCACAACAAACAATATTGGAATCATTGCCAATAATATTTTAAGCCAAGGTATTCCTTTTTTGTCGTCAATAACTTCCAGTTCCCTTAAATTGGGTAATGTTTCAGGATTGTCCAGGTATTTTTCAATTCCAGGTTTATGTCCTGCTCCAACTACTGCAATAACATGATCTTGAGGTATTCTCATGATGCTTCCTGCAAGATATGCATCTCTTTCATGAACAAGGACCTCATGAACGCTTGGAGCTTCGTCCTTAAACATTTCCATCAGTTCATCAAGGTTTTCCGGATTTTTTAATTCTTCAATGTCAATGTCATCTTCATCGCCAAAACCGAAAACTGAACCAATCAATCCAAATATGAATTTGGCTTTTTCAATAAAACCCATTTTATTTAAAGCCCTTTGCAGTGTTACATTGACATCCCTATCGATTAAAGCAATTGGTATTCCCAAATCTTCGCTAGCTTCAATTGCCCCAATCATTTCAGATCCCGGTGCAACATCAACATCAGCTCCGATTTTTGATTGGAAGTAACTTAAAAGAGTACTTGTAAAGAATAATCCCACTTTATTTTCTTTAATAATTTTAGATACAGAAATAGTGTCATCATGTTCGATACCCATCATTTCCTCTTTTAGTCTTGTGTATCTGCCTCTGTCAAGCTCGATTGCCACCACATCTGGTTGATGCTCATAAATTGCATCTTTAACTTCATCAACACTGTCTTGTGATACGTGGGCAGTGCCTATTATTTTTAAACATTCTCTTTTCAAAAAAACACTTCTTTGTAATTAATATTATCTAAATATTTATTGAATTTATATATATAAAGTTAATTCATTATTATTAAATATTGCGACATTATCACTAATATTTTTTAAACAACATTGTTCGACATCATCAATGTAACCCAAGTCTATTAAACGTCTTGCAGACCTTGAAGTGATGAAAGCCTTTTTCACTGATTCATGATTCCTGCTTGCTAAAATTGCAGCTTTGGCATACTCGCTCAATTCACATTCATCTGATTTTTCATTTATCCAGTATAAAATTTCACCGGATGCAAGAAAGTCTTCAATTGCAAATTCTCCCTTAACGCCGGCCATCACAACATCAATATGATTTTCAGCAAGTTCAATACTTTTTTCTGCAACAGCTTTTGCATTAATCATTGATCCCACCAAAACTTTTGAATTCATATTTTCAAGTATGCGGGTTCCATTGCTTGTTGTTAATATGAGAGTGTCTTTTGAGGTTTTCAAATCCTTGATTCCGCAGGGGGTGTTTCCGATGTCAAAGCCGTCGACTTTTTTTCCTCCACGCTCTCCGGCTACAATGCCTCCGATTTTTTCTTTCAAACTTAAAGCTTCCTCGGGGGTAAAGCATGGTATGACCTTTTTGAAATTGTCCAATGCTAATGTAATGGTGCTGCTTGCTCTTAGGGCATCTACTATTATGGAAACATCACTGCTTGAACTTTCCTCAAAACTTAATGTTACTTTCATGAACTAGTATATATTAAATGTATTATAATAATATTATTATGAAAATAGTCACAACACCCATGTGTGAAGAAATTGTAAAATTGGCAGGAATAAAAGATTATGCTGTAAATAAATTTCCAAATAAGGATGATGGAGACTTGGCAATACTTCTTTCAGAAAGCAAAGTTGAGATGGATGCAATTCCTATTAAAATCAACACTTCAAAACAGATTTTTGAAAGTATTAAACATGTTTCCAGTATTATTGGCGATGGTTTAAGCGATGAAGAAATATCGTCCTTTTTCAATGATTATAAACTTTGCAAAAAATACTTGAATTCAAATTTTAAAAGAGAAATCAATGTTAAAGTTTATTCTGAATTTTTAAAGGATATTGTTTCGGATGTAGGGTTCAATATTGTTTCTAAAGATTATGAATATGTCATTTATCCGGATTATTTAAGCGATAAGGTTCAGGAAAGTGAAAATCTTGTGGAAATCCCTTCACATAATGCCATTTCTAAAAATCCTTTTGATAAGGCGGAATCAAGATATGCCATATTAGAAAATTTAATATAATATATGAATTAAAAATTATAATATTATACAATTGCATTTTTGAGAGTTGTTAAGATGTATGAAACATTAATATTTACTGGTGGAGTTCACAGAAGTGAAGAAATTAGAGAACTAATTGAGGATTTGGGAGGATTTATTCTTCAAGATAGTGTTCAACAAATGGAATTGGTATTGAATATGGCTGTTCCATTAGAGGATGTTGGCAAAATTGAAGAAAAATCTAAAGAACTATTGGCAAAATTATCCGTTGCTCCAATGGCAGGTTCTGAAATAGCTATTGTTTCACCAACTCTTGCAAGACATCATTTGCCTCATGCAGCATGTGACATTTCTGAGTATTTACGTGAATTTGGTGCAAAAGATAATATGATTGGTCTTGCACGTGGAGATGGTAAAGGAACTTCAGGAATTACCGAACAGGAAAAAGACTTAATTGAAGAACATGATGTGGTAATTTTTGCATTGGGTAGTTTTGAAAATTGTATAAAAGAAAAATCATTCCTTTATGATGATATAGATATTCCTGTTATTGTAACTGGGGCTCCAGATATTGATGTTTCTGAACTTCCTGGTGCTGATGCCTATGTTGGCGGCTTGGGAAGAATTCCTAGAAGGCTCAGAAGAGGTCCTGATATACGTGCACTTGACAAACTGGTTGAAACCATTGAAGAAATATTAAATAATAAAAAACGTGAAATGGCACTTGACCCACCATTGGTGCCAGCTATTGTTGTAAAAAATGCAATTGAAAATCAAATCAGAGAAATCAAGGATGTGATTTCTCCAACTCCTGTAACTTCACAGTTGGATGGTGTTCGCGTAAAATTAAATTATGATACTTATGCAACAGATATCGGCAATGTAGTTATTGACGGTAAAAAATTGTCCGAACTTGCCGAGATTAAAAAATCTAAGATGTATGATTATATCTTGGTAAAAATTAATAGTGAGAGTTCTCTTATTGAGGATTCTAACTAATTCTTTTTTTTTAAATTCGAGGATGTGACACGAAGTCACTATTTTTTTAATTTTATTTTGCTTATTTTTTCTTTAAATTTATATACTATGAAGTACAATCTTTTATTATAGATATTA
>Ga0256405_10003398_pt1 | contig 32886 bp, 24 predicted proteins | sample RumenRJG_02DNA_FD_189096 | JGI IMG/M metagenome (GOLD analysis project Ga0256405, IMG submission 189096) | Bovine rumen microbial communities from Lethbridge, Alberta, Canada - RJG_02 | ecosystem: Host-associated > Mammals > Digestive system > Stomach > Rumen | place: Canada: Alberta...
TAATCTGGTGTTCGGCACAGTATGTGTCCACCTCCAGGATCTGTTCTCTCGTAAGCATCGTAATAGCTTTTTGCAAAAGTAGCGAGGATTTCTCCCCGCTACAATATGTAGTTTATCGGATGCTTACGCTCCGATCTTGAGTATCTAAATAAAATACCCCATGAAGATGTTTTCATGGGGTATCATAATGATAGAACTCTAATCTCTTATGGATCAGCCTCTTGCCTTGTAGGCTTCGAGAGCTTTCTCGAGTACCGTCAGGGCTCTGGACAGATCCTCTTTCTTGAGAACATAGGCCATACGAACCTGATTGCGTCCAAGTCCTGGTGTGCTGTAGAAGCCGGCAGCTGGAGCCATCATCACAGTCTCACCTGTAAATCCTTCAGGGGTCTTCGCGTCCTTGTAACTGAACTCTGAAAGGCACCATTTGCAGAAATCTTCTGCATCATCCACAGGCAGTGAAGCTACTGTGTAGAATGCTCCTCTAGGCATAGGTGAATAGACTCCTGGGATTTTGTTCAATCCTTCGATGAAGAAGTCCCTGCGGGAGAGATATTCCTCAAAGCAAGCCTTGGAGTACTCCTCGGTCCCTTCTATGGATGCTTCCGCAACGATCTGACCGAGAAGGGGAGGGCTCAGACGGGCCTGGCAGAATTTCATGACGGTTTTCATCACGTCAGCATTGTGGCTGACGATCATCCCGATCCTGATTCCGCACTCGGAATACCTCTTTGACACTGAGTCGACCACTATCACGTTCTCCTCGATCCCTTCCAGGCAGAGAGCAGAAAGATAGGGCTCGTCTGTGTAGCGGAACTCGCGGTAGACCTCATCCGAAATGAGATAGAGGTCATGGTCGCGGACGATGTCGCGTAGCCTGTAAAGTTCTTCTTCAGAATAGAGATAGCCGGTGGGATTGTTGGGGTTGCAGATCAGGATTGCCTTAGTCCTCGGCGTGATGGCTTTCTCGAAGTCTTCCACTGAAGGAAGGGCGAATCCGTCTTCAATCCTTGATGTTACCGTCTTTATGGTAACTCCGGCAGTGACGGCAAAGGAGATATAGTTGGCATAGCCGGGCTCGGTCATAATGATCTCATCACCCGGATTCAGGCAGGTCATGAAGGTAAGCAGGAGGGCTTCGGATCCACCTGCCGTCACTATGATTTCACTTTCAGAAACCTTGACCCCGAATTTGTCGTAGTAACGTACGAGCTTGTCACGAAGTGGCTTGTAGCCGTTGCTGGGACTGTATTCAAGAGTCGTTCTGTCGATGGCCTTGAGTGCGTCAAGTGCCTTCTTAGGTGTTGGAAGATCGGGCTGTCCGATGTTCAGGTGGTAGACCTTTGTTCCCCGGCTCTTTGTCGCATCTGCGAAAGGAGTCAGTTTCCTAATTGGAGATGCTGGAATCTTGTTCCCGCGTTCTGAAATGCCCGGCATGTCTTTATTTCGCTTTTCCCTGGTTTGCTACAGCGTTCTGCTTGCGCTTGAGTTCTTCGGGATCGGCGAGGTAGTAATCCTTGACAAGATTGAGGTCATCGTCGAATTCGAAGACATAAGGAGTTGCGGTGGGGATGTTCAGTCCGACAATGTCAGCGTCGGAGATTCCCTTAAGGTGCTTGACGACTCCGCGGAGGCTGTTTCCGTGGGCGACGACAACGATGTTGTCATGTTCCTTGAGAGCAGGGAAGATCTCGCACTCCCAGTAAGGCATGACCCTCTCGATGCACTCCTTGAGAGCCTCGGTGCGGGGAATATACTGGTCGGGAACCTGGGCATACCTGGGATCCTTGGTGGCGCTGTTGGGATCGTCCTCAGGGAGGTTATGGGGAGCGACGTCGAAACTGCGGCGCCAGATAAGGACCTGCTCGTCACCGTATTTCTGGGCTGTCTCGGCCTTGTTAAGGCCCTGGAGCATTCCGTAGTGCTTCTCGTTCAGTCTCCATGTCTTCTTGACGGGAATCCAGTCGAGATCCATTGAATCCAGGACATTGTTAAGGGTCTTGATGGCCCTCTTGAGATAGGAAGTGTAGGCTACTTCGAAGGTGAAGCCATTCTCTTTCAGGATCTTGCCTGCATCGAAAGCTTCCTGTACGCCTTTCTCGCTGAGGTCGACGTTAGTCCAGCCTGTAAACCTGTTTTCCTTGTTCCACTGGCTTTCGCCATGACGAATGAGTACGATTCTTTTCATATCTGTGTTATCTTTTGGTATTTGCGGTCTGCAAAGATAAGTTGTTTTTTTCATATTCCTTGCACCAATCCTGAAGGGGACAGTCGTAGCATTTAGGGTTCCTTGCGGTGCAGATGTAACGTCCGTGCAGGATCAGCCAATGGTGGGCTCTGGCACGTTGGTGAGGAGGTATATTGGCTTCAAGGTCCTTCTCGACAGCTTCAACCGTTTTCCCGGACGAGAGACCGAGCCTGTGGGAGACCCTGAATACATGGGTGTCCACGGCTATTACCGGTTTATCGTAAACTATCGAAGCAATTACATTCGCTGTTTTCCTTCCAACCCCGGGGAGACTCATCAGGGAATCGATGTCGGAGGGAACTTCAGAATCGAAATCGGAGACTAGTTTCCGGGCCATCGCAATAAGGTGCTCCGTTTTGGAATTGGGGTAGGAAATGCTCTTGACAAAGGGATATACTTCATCGAAGGTTGCCGCAGCGAGGTCGGCCGGTTTCGGGTAACGTTCGAAAAGGGGAGGTACGACCATATTCACCCGTCTGTCCGTGCATTGGGCGCTCAGGATGACTGCAATCAGCAGGTGGAAGGGGGAGTCGTGGTGAAGTTCAGTCGTGGGCATGGGCTGGTTTTCTTCGAACCAAGCCATTATCCTTGAATATCTTTCCTTCTTCAGCATCTCAGATGGTAAGTGCCAGGTCAATCACTTCGTCGTTGACATTCTCTTCGCACTTTTCGTCCTTGCATACGAAGATCCTGCCATGGTACTTTTCGAATATGTTCCTGTTGTGGGTGACCATTATGATGGCGGTCCCATCTTCCTGGTTGATTCCGGTGAGAAGTCTCAGGATGCCGTCAGCGGTCTCGTTGTCGAGGTTGCCGGTAGGTTCATCGGCGATGATGAGTTTTGGCCTGTTGAGAAGGGAACGCGCTATGGCGATCCTTTGCTGTTCGCCTCCGGAGAGTTGGTGTGGCATCTTGTGTGCCTTATGAGTCATGCCGACATCCTCCAGGACTTCCCTGATGCGTTTGTCTGTGGCATTCTTGTCTTTCCATCCGGTAGCCTTCAGTACGAATTCGAGATTGTCCTCAACCGTCCTGTCCATCAACAGCTGGAAATCCTGGAAGACGACACCGACCTTTCGGCGGAGGTAAGGGATCTCCTTGTCCTTGATGCCGACGAGCTTGTGGCCGCAGACCTGGCCGAAGCCTTTCTGCAGGGGATTCTCTCCGATCATGGTCCTGATGATGGAAGTCTTTCCCGTGCCGACCTTGCCGACTATGTAGACAAAGTCTCCGGGGAACACTTCCATGTCCAGCCCGTAGATTACCGTGTTCTCTCCGTTAAGGATATCGGCGTTCCGGAAAGAAACCAGCGGCTCGCTTTTTGTTGTCTGTAGTGTTTTGTCTTCCATGATTGTACAAATATACTTCTTTTTTTTGAGTATATTCAGTAAATTTGTAGATTGTGAATTAGGACTAAATTTTCGCAAGATATCCATTATGAAAAGCAAACTTATCACGGTCCTTATTTCCGCTTTCGCTCTCTGTTCGGGAGCCTTTCTGCAGGCTCAGGACAGAATGGCCGGAGAGTTCCGGCGAGCTGTGGATCTGTACGACCACGGCATGTTCGAGCGTGCGGGGACCATCTTCAGCGGGATCGCCGCGGAGAGTGACGACGTCATGGCCAAAGGGTACGAAACCTTGTGTGCCATCCGCCTCCAGGAAAAGGGTTATGAGGCCAAGGTCTCGGACTACCTCTCCAACTATCCTTATTCGAAACTCATCCCACAGGTCAGGTTCTACAATGCCCTGAATTCCTTCGACAAGGAGGACTTCAAAGCCGCAGCCACGGACTTCGGCCTGATCGATGAGAAGAAGCTTGACAAGGACCAGGTGGCTGAATACATGTTCAAGCATGCCTACGCTCTTTTTGAGGAGAATGAGTTGGACAGGGCCAGGCAGCTGTTCGCCCGCAGCGAGAAGATGCCTTATTCGGACTACACGGCTCCGTCAAGGTATTCCCTGGGTTATATTGATTACACCCGCAAGGATTTCAAGGAGGCCTATTCATGGTTCGAGAAGGCCGGGAAGGATGCAAGGTTCACAGACATTTCCAACTACTACATGACAGAATGCCGGTTCATGCAGAAGGACTATGCCTATGTGATCAGGAACGGTGTCAAACTATTCGGAGAAGTCCCTGCCGACCGTCAGTCACATCTGGCCAGGATCATCTCTGAGTCCTATCTCGCCACGGGTGATACAGAGAAGGCAAAAGCTTTCTATGACAAGATCGAGCAGAGCCGCAGGGATATGGACAGGGACGACTTCTTCTATTCCGGGACCGTCCTTTATTCAACAGGGGACTTCAAGGGAGCGATCGACAATTTCTCTCAGATGAGGAGCAGGACTGATTCCATCGGCCAGATTGCTAATTACCAGCTTGGTTACAGCTACATCCAGACCGGAAACAAGGTGGCGGCCTTGGATGCCTTCAAGGATGCATCAGAGAAGAACTTCAATCCTGACATCCAGGAAGACGCCCATTTCAACTACGCCAAGCTTTCATTCGACCTGAATCACAACCCCAAGGTTTTCGACGACTACATCGCAAAATATTCCAACAAGAACAAGGGCGACCAGATCTACAGCTACATGGCCCTGGCTTCGCTCTACAACCACGATTACGCCGGTGCAGTCGATGCCTATGCCAACATAGACAACCTGGACAAGGATCAGAGGTCCAATTACATGAGGGCAAACTACCTGAGAGCCAACCAGCTGATCGGCAACGGTTCCTGGAGGGATGCAGTTCCGCTCCTCAAGGCCGCCGGTTACTACTCCGACAGGCGGGAAAACTTCAACCAGCTGACAAAGTACTGGCTGGGTGAGTCCTATTACCGCAGCGACCAGTTCGACAAGGCTGTCGAGACGTTCCAGGACCTGTACAACAATTCCGCCCTCGACGGGAAACCGGAAGGGAAACTCATCCCTTACGATTTGGCATACAGCTATTTCCGTCTTGGTGATTACGACAATGCCGCCAGGTGGTTCGATGAATATCTGACCGGGAATAATCTCGCCGAAGGTGAGGATGCGGCCTGCAGGCGGGCAGACTGTGACTTTATCAAGAAGGACTACCAGACTGCAGTCAAGGGCTACGAGAACGCTTTGCAGCGTTTCTCTTTCAGTTCCAACCTCTATCCTGCCTATCGCGCCGGAATCGCATACGGCCTTCTCGGGGACAGGAACAAGAAGGTGGACGTCCTTTCAAGGGCGCTGAAGGCTTCTCCTTCAGCTGACTACTATTCAGAAGCAATGTACGAGCTCGGAAGGGCCTATGTCGCCACCAACAGGAACGACGAAGCTGTCAGGACTTTCGAGAAACTCCGTACATCCACTGACGACAAGACCATAGCCGCCAGGGCCCTCATCGAGCTCGGCATGATTTCAAGGAATATCTCCGAATACGACAAGGCGCTTGCCTACTACAAGCAGGTGGTGACCGACATGCCTGGAACTGAATATGCCAGCGATGCACTTGCAGCCGTTGAATCTATTTACCAGAGCCAGGGGAGGACTGACGAGTACATCGACTATGCCGACAAGGTCGGAGCTATCAAGGATAAGACTGCAGGGGAGAAGGAAGGCATGTATTTCGCCGCTGCCGAGCAGTTATATCTTTCCGAGAACTGGAACAAGGCCCTGTCTTCACTCCAGAATTATCTGGAGCGTTTCCCTTCGGGTGCTGATGCTGGGAAAGCAGGATTCTACACTGCGGAATGCTACCGCAACCTCGGGAAGAAGGAGCAGGCATGCGACTGGTACAGGAAAGCCGCCCAGGCCGGAGATGGATCCTTCAAGGAGGCTGCAATCCTGAATTTCTCCAAGTTGTCCTATGAGATGCAGCGTTATTCCGATGCATTCGGTGGTTTCTCTTCACTTCTTGGCGAGGCCAGGATTGAAGGCAACAAGCACACTGCCAGGATCGGCATGATGCGTTCGGCCTTCAAGTCAGGTGAATATGCTTCTGCGATCTCATGTGCAGACAAGGTGAAGGCTGATTCCAAGAGTACCGAGTCCGAGATCCGCGAGGCCGACTACCTCAAGGCAAAGTCCCTTCTCTCCACCAATGAAAGGAACGATGCATTCGCGATCTTCACCTCCCTGGCTGCCAAACCTGCGACGGATGAAGGTGCAGAGGCTGCCTACATGCTGATCCAGGATGCCTACGACCAGGGTAAGTACGACACCGTGGAAAAGAAGGTCTACGACTTCTCTTCAAAGGCCGGAGGCCAGAATTACTGGCTTGCCAAGGCATTCATAGTCCTGGGAGACTCTTTCGCAGAGCAGGAGAATTTCACCCAGGCAAAGGCCACCTTTGAGAGTATCCAGAATGGTTACAAGCCCGTGGACGGAACTACCGACGACGTGCTTGACAATGTCCGCATGAGACTGGGAAAACTTAAGAACCTGATGAACTAGATGAACATGAAAAAGATATTATCCGCCGCCGCAGTGCTGGTGTGCGCAATGTCCTTCGGACAGAATATCAATCCTACGGTGGAGGTGACCAACACCTATCAGGGCAACCCTTCCGAGGTCCACAAACCGCAGATTGGAATGGCTATCCCTGACTCTCTCATGAGGTTCGACATGGATTTCAACTACGAAGTCTTCCAGAAGCCTTACCAGGGCGCATATAATTTCAAACCTTACATGCTCGCCATGAGGCCGGACAAGGATGCCTACAGGGGCAGGAAACTCTACCTCAAGGCCGGTGCTGGCTATTCGCTCCATCCGCAGCTGGATTTCGTGTTCAGTCCCGAGCAGAGCGGACCCTTCCAGATGAGCGTGTATGCCAATCACAGGTCTTATTTCGGAAAGTATCACTCACTGGTTCCTGAGCCCATGGAAGATGCTACTCGGATCGTGAACCTTCCCGGGGGCACTTTCTTCGGGTACGACGCCCTGACTTCCGCAGGATTCGACGGACGTTACAATTTCGACAAGGCCATCCTTTCCTTCGGAATCGGTTACAGCGGCCTTATGACCAAGGATACCCTTGCCCAAAGGGCCTACAATGCTTTCGACTTCAATGCCCGCCTCCGTTCCAACAGGGACGATGACAAGTACATCTTCTACGACTTTGCCACGGAAGTCAGGTACGGAAGTGAATCGAAAACATTGTCTTCCAGTCTCCCTTTCACTGCCAATTATCGTTCCTTTGACCCGGGAGCCAAGCTGAACGAAGTTTTGTTCTCCCTGAAGGGAGAGGCTGGCCCTGTCCTGAGTCGTTCCCAGAGCATCCTTCTTGGTATTGAGGCTGAGACCGGCACCTATAGCGGCTTGTTCGATGATTTTGCAGGTAATCTGGCGTTCATTCCCAAATACCGCTATGCTAACGGGAAATGGGACCTGAGCCTTGGCGTCCGCGTCGAAAAGCTTTTCGGCGGCACCTCGGAAGAAGAACTTTTCGCTCAGCATACCTATCGCAGCAACTGGCTGTTCCCGGATGTCCATGCCTCTTACATGGCGACGGATAACGTTCTGCTCTACGCTTCGTCTACCGGCGGGAACCATCTGAACACATATTCCTCGCTCCTGGACCACCATCATTTCCTCCAGGCAAGTTACCTTGCCGCGCGGATGGACAATTCTGTCGAGAAGATCAATGCCAGGATCGGTGTCAAAGGCAATTTCGGATCCAAGATTCAGTTTGAACTGGATGGCGGTGCGTCTGTCCATGATAACGGCCTCTATGACGCAGGCTTGTATTTCATCAACGGTCCGATCGTGGATGGCCCTATCAGAGGTTTGTCCTATCTCCCCGGCGTAGGTTATGCTGACTACAGCGTCATCTATGCTGATGCCTTGCTCGGTCTCCACACCGGCTCCTTCAGGATGGACGGCGGTGTTCACTTCAGGAATATGACCTTTGCCGATGATGAAGACAGTTCAATTCAGGGCCTGCTTCTTCCAAGATTCACTTTCGACCTTAGGACAGCCTACGATTTCACTTCCAGGCTCTATGCCGGAATCAACGTGATGGCGGCTACCTCCAGAAGTGGTTTTGTCAAGATACCGGGCTACCTGGACCTTGGGCTTACGGCGGGCTACAAATTCAACCGCAAACTGTCCTTCTGGCTGGAATCCGGGAACCTCCTGTGCGAGACAATCCAGAGGAATCCTTTCTATGCTGAAAAAGACCTCTGGATAACGGCCGGAATCACCCTGAATTTGTAGTTTTTTTCGTATATTTGTCTGTTTTATGGGACACCCCCTGGAACGGACAAATTTTTTATTCGGAAAATGGTAGAAAACGAAGAGATGAAAAAGGCGGAAGAGCAGTATTCCGCTAGCAGTATTCAGGTGCTGGAAGGTCTTGAGGCTGTCAGGAAAAGGCCCTCGATGTACATCGGAGACGTGGGCGAGAGGGGATTGCATCACCTGGTCTATGAAGTTGTCGACAATGGTATCGACGAGGCCATGGCAGGCTATTGCGACGAGATTAATGTCACTATACTTCCCGACAATTCAATCAGGGTCAAGGATAACGGCCGTGGTATCCCTACTGGCATGCATCCAAAGGAGCATCGCTCAGCTTTGGAAGTCGTCATGACAGTGCTCCATGCCGGAGGTAAGTTCAACAAGGATAGCTACAAGGTCTCCGGAGGTCTCCATGGAGTAGGTGTATCTTGCGTTAACGCTCTTTCCGACAGCCTTGTCGCAGAGATCCATCGTGAAGGCAAGATCCATGTGCAGAAATATTCCAAGGGCAAGCCCCTCGGTCCAGTCGAGATCGTTGGGGAGTGCGAGGACACCGGCACCATCATCACTTTCCATCCCGATGACACTATCTTCACCCAGACCATAGTCTACAAGTACGACACCCTTGCTGCGAGGATGAGAGAGCTTTCCTACCTCAACAAGGGAATCAAGATCACAATCACCGATGAGAGGCAGATTGTCGACGTCTTCGAGACTGACGCCAACGGGGACTCCAAGGACACCGGACGCAAGGAATTCCGAAACGATGTCTTCTTCTCCAGGGAAGGCCTCAAGGAGTTCATCGACTATCTCGACGCCGGCGCCAACCAGCTCATCCCCGAACCTGTCTGTGTCCAGAGCGAGAAGGTGATTCCGATCGACATAGCACTGTCGTACAACAACGGATTCTCCGAGAAGATATATTCCTACGTCAACAACATCAACACCATAGAAGGCGGTACCCACCTCCAGGGCTTCAAGATGGGCCTTTCCAGGTCCCTCAAGAACTATGCGGAGAAGAATAACCTCCTTTCTAAGTTCAAGGGTGACCTCGCTCCGGAAGATTTCCGCGAGGGTCTTACCGCTGTCGTTTCCGTCAAGATCGCAGAACCTCAGTTCGAGGGTCAGACCAAGACAAAGCTCGGCAACCCCGAAGCTACCTCCGCCGTTTCACAGGCAACTTCGGCTGCCATGGACCAGTACCTTGAGGAGCACCCCAAAGAGGGCAAGATGATCATTGACAAGATCGTTCTTGCCGCTACTGCCCGTGAGGCAGCCCGCAAGGCTCGTGCGATGGTTCAGCGCAAATCAGCCCTGACCGGAGCTGGCATGCCCGGAAAACTCGCTGACTGTTCTGAGAGGAATCCTGAGGAATGTGAACTCTTCCTCGTTGAGGGAGACTCCGCAGGCGGTACTGCCAAGCAGGGGCGTGACAGGAGGATCCAGGCTATCCTCCCTCTGCGAGGAAAGATCCTCAACGTGGAGAAGGCTGCCGGTGACCGTGCTTTTGACAGTGAGGAGATCAGGAACATCTACACTGCCCTGGGTGTCACAGTCGCGCAGGAAGATGAAAACGGAGAGAAAAGGATGGACCTCAGCAGGCTCCGTTACCACAAGGTCATCATCATGACCGATGCTGATGTCGACGGAAGCCACATTGCCTGTCTTATCCTCACTTTCTTCTTCCGCTACATGTTTGACCTTATCAAGAACGGTTATGTCTACCTGGCAACCCCTCCGCTTTATCTCGTGAAGAAGGGAAAGGAGGAAGTCTACTGCTGGACTGACGAACAGCGTTTCGAGGCGACTGCCAGGCTGGGCAAGGGCTCTGAGAAGGGTATCACCGTCCAGAGATACAAAGGTCTCGGTGAGATGAGTGACCAACAGCTTTGGGACACCATGGATCCTTCCAAGAGGCGTCTCCGCAAGATCACCATCGACAATGCGGCAGAAGCCGAGAGGACATTCTCAATGCTGATGGGAGACGACGTTCCGCCCAGAAGGCAGTTTATCGAAGAGAACGCACATTACGCTAATATTGACGCTTAATTATTTACAGATATGCTTGACATATTCGACAGGATTGAAAGAGATTCCGGTGGTCCGATCGGACAGTATTTCGAGCAGGGTTTCGGTTACTACATGTATCCGCGCCTCGAGGGTGAACTCGGCCCTCACATGACATTCAACGGGATTCCGGTCCTGAACTGGTCCCTTAACAACTATCTCGGCCTTGCCAACCATCCGGAGGTGAGGAAGGCAGATGCCCAGGCTGCTGCAGACTGGGGACTGGCCTATCCTATGGGTGCGAGGATGATGTCCGGTCACACCCGCTACCACGAGAAACTCGAAAAGATATTCGCAGACTTCGAGAAGAAGGAAGATGCCTTCCTGTACAATTTCGGTTACCAGGGTATATTCTCCACCATCGACGCCCTTACTGCACGTCACGACGTGATAGTCTACGACGCCGAGTGCCATGCCTGTCTCCTCGACGGAATCCGGCTTCACATCGGCAGCAAGTACAAGTACCGTCACAACAACATGGTGGACTGCGAGAAGGTTCTCGCACGTGCCTGCAAGGAAGCTGATGAGAACGGCGGTGGTGTCCTGCTGATCACGGAGGGTGTCTACGGAATGACCGGAGCTCTCGGAAAACTCGACGAAATTGTCGCTCTCAAGAAGAAATACAATTTCCGTATCCTTATCGATGACGCACATGGTTTCGGCCTTCTGGGCGAGCATGGACGTGGTACTTCCGAGCATTTCGGTGTGATGGACGGTATCGACCTCTACATCGGTGCCTTTGCAAAGAGCATGGCTTCCATCGGAGGATTCGTCGCCGGCCCTCATTCCATAATCAACTTCCTGAGGGCCAACATGCGCTCCCAGATGTACGCGAAGTCCCTGCCCATGCCTCTGGTACTGGGTAACATCAAGAGGATGGAGATTATCGATTCTCCTGAAGGTGATGAACTCAGGGCAAAGTGCTGGAAGATCACCAGAGCTATCCAGCAGGGCTTCAAGGATGAAGGCTTCGACATCGGAGAAGCTGAGGCCTGTGTGACCCCTGTCCACATCAAGGGTGGAATAGCCCAGGCTACCAAGATGGCCAAGGACCTTCGCGAGAATTACCGTATTTTCTGTTCGATGGTGATCTATCCCGTCATCCCGAAGGGCATGATCATATTCAGGATCGTATCTACTGCTGCCCACACGATGGAGGACGTGGAGTACACCCTGAAAGTCTTCAAGGAAATCAAGGCGAAGCTCGACGCGGGTCTTTATGACGGTGACGACATCGCCGCCATGACAGTGAAGTAGACTGTCATTCTGTGCGAGGCGAAGAATCTGAATGCCAATGAATAAAGAATATTTTCGCGACAAGGTAATCATAGTCACAGGAGCCAGCTCCGGAATAGGGTTGGCTTCTGCCCGTTTGTTCGCGTCCTTGGGAGCTCGGGTAGTGATGGCGGCCAGGTCCTATGACAAACTGCTTGAACTGGCTCCTTCAGTGAATCCCGATCCGGAGAGAATCCTCTGTGTCAAGACCGATGTGACAAAGGAGGCTGACTGTGCCAACCTGATCGGGGAAACCGTAAGGAAGTTCGGCAAGATTGACATCCTGGTCAACAATGCCGGGATTTCGATGCGGGCCATGTTCAAGGATTTGGATCTGGATGTAATACGTTCGCTCATGGACGTTAACTTCTGGGGGACGGTTCAATGCACGAAGTATGCACTCCCTTACCTTCTCGAGTCCAAAGGCCAGGTGGTAGGAGTAATCTCCATCGCCGGCTTTTCAGCTCTTCCTGCCAGGACTGGTTATTCGGCTTCCAAATATGCCGTGCGCGGTTTCCTGGACACTGTGAGGATCGAACATCTTAAGGACGGGCTCAATGTCCTGGTCTTTGCTCCAGGTTACACCGAGTCCAATGTCCGCAAGGCGGCACTGACCGCAGACGGGACTCCTCAGGGAGAAACTCCCCTTAAGGAGGACAAGCTGATGAGCGCCGAGGAATGCGCCAGGCATCTTGCCAGGGGACTTGAAAAGAGGAAGTCCCAGGTGGTCCTGACAGGTCTTGGCAAGGCTACCGTACTTGCACACAATCTTTTCCCCAGGCTTACAGACAAGCTTACCTATGGCTACATAGCCAAGGAAACAGGTAGTCCTTTCAAATAGAACCAGAAATGAAGAAGCCGGACATTAAAGTCAATTACAGGACAGTCATTCCGATGGCTCTGGTTTTCGTGATCCTCACGGTAATCTTCCCGAGGGCCGCGAAGTTCAGCTATGACTACCGGAAAGGCTCACCTTGGGCCTACGAGACCCTGATTGCCCAGTTCGACTTCCCGATCCTCAAGACTGACGAACAGCTCCGTGAAGAGCGCAGCAAGAACAAATCGGTCGTCATACCGTACTACAGGTATCGCCAGGATGTTGTGGACAATTCCCGGAAGGCAGCAGATGAACTCAACCTTGGAAACTACTCTTCAATAAGGCCTCAGATCATCTTAGCCCTTGAGGATATCTATTCCAACGGCGTCGTCTCGGATGAAGGAGTGAAACTGGACCGTGGAGATGACCCTTCCACTGCGGTGCTCTTCATCCACAAGGACAAGAGGGTCACGAAACGTCCGGTGTCCGAGGTGTTCAAGGAGTCTGATGCTAAGTCCAAACTCCTTTCCGAAGTTGCTTCGAAGCATTCCAAATTCAATGTCGATTCGGTACTTCGGGCTTCCGGGGCTTATGACTTGGTAGCTCCGAACCTTGATTACGATTCAAGGACGACGGATCTGGTCAACTCCGAGGTGTCATCCAGGATTTCGACCACCCAGGGGTTTGTGAGCGCCGGCCAGCTGATAGTTTCAGAGGGTGAAATCGTGACTTCCGAAATCGCCCAGATGCTCGATTCCTACAAGGTCGAATACGAAAACAATATGGGCTATGGCGGACCCAGGATCCTTTTCTGGCTCGGAAACGCCTTGATTGCCTTTGTGATCACCGTCCTCTTCTTCCTGGTAATATATTTCCTGAACAAGAGGATATTCAAGGATACACGGAGGTTCTGGTACCTCATCCTGGTGTTCCTGATTTCGGTTTCGGTCACCTTGTTCGTCAACAAGTTCGCACCCAGATTCCTGTACATGGTGCCGTTTACCCTGACAGCCCTGTACGTGGAGGCGTTCTTCAAGAACAAGATGAACCTTCCGATCTGCGTAGTCTCCTACCTGCCACTGCTGATCTTTGCCGGCAACGGAGTCGTTCTGTTCGTGATGTTCACTGTAGCCAGCGTGGTGGCGGTGTTCGCCTTCAAATTCTTCAACCAGGGGTGGCAGCAGTTCATTACTGCGATTATAGTGTTCGTGACCTTGGCGGTCACCTATTTCGGGTTCCGTCTGGTCGGAATGGCCGGAGACGATCCCTATCATGCGGTCCTGTTCATGTTCATCGGATCCATGCTGATAGTCGCAGGGTATCCTCTGATCTATCTTTTCGAAAAGATGTTCAACCTGGTATCCAATTCGAGGCTCAGGGAACTTTGTGACACCAATAATGTGCTTCTGCGTGAACTTGAGCACAAGGCTCCTGGAACCTTCCAGCATTCCCTACAGGTGATGAACATGGCCTATGCTGCGGCACGTGCCATCGACGCCAATGCACTCCTGGTCAGGGCCGGTGCCCTCTACCATGACATCGGGAAGATGAACAATCCGGCCTGTTTTATCGAGAATGACAGCCTTTCTCCTGGTGGAGCGCACTATCATGACGGCCTCTCTCCCAAAGAAAGTGCAACCGCTATAATCAAACATGTTTCTGACGGACTGGAACTTGCCAGGCAGCATAAACTGCCGGATCTGGTCACGGAATTCATAAGGACCCATCATGGGACCTCCAACACAGGCTATTTCTACACCAAGTACCTGAATGACGGAGGAGATCCGAACGACGTGGACTGCTTCTTCTACAAGGGCAGGAAGCCGCAGACAAAGGAGCAGATCATACTGATGATTTGCGACAGTGTCGAAGCTGCTTCGAGAACGTTGAAAGACAATTCCCCCGAGACATTCTCAAGTTTTATCGAGAACATTGTCGGCGGGAAGATGAAAATCGGCCAGTTTGACGAGGCCGACATCTCCATTAAGCAGCTCAATGCTGTCAAGGAGGTACTGAAGGGCTACCTTTCACAGATCTACCATGAAAGGGTGGCCTACCCTCAAAGAAAGAATGATAAGTAATAATAATTTATTTAAAACATGGAAGTAGTAAAGAACCAGATCGATGATCTCAACATCGAACTTACAATTGCCCTGAAGGGTGAGGATTATGCTGAACAGGAAAAGAGGAGACTCTCCGCCTACAGAAGGAATGCCGACTTCAAAGGTTTCCGCAAGGGAATGGTCCCTGCTCAGCTTGTGAAGAAGATTTACGGCGACCAGGCTCTTTATGAGGCTGTCAATGGTGTCGTTTCAGAGCAGCTTGACAAATTCATAAAAGACAACGACCTGCACATCCTGGGTGAGCCTATCGCAAGTGAGTCCCAGAAAGATAACGAATGGGTGAGCGGAAGTGATTTCGAGTTCAAGTTCGACCTCGGACTTTCTCCCAAGATCGATTTCGAACTCTCCAAGGAAGACAAGGTCACTTACTACAAGATCAATGTCACTGAGGAAGCCAAGGCCCAGATGAAGGAGAACCTCCTCCGCCAGTACGGCCAGCTCGAGGAAGGTGAGACCGCTGGTGAGGACGACTATGTCGTCGTCGATTTCGTCCAGGGCGAGAAAACCGTCGAAGGAGTCTATGTGGCTGTAAACAAGGTTGAAGGCACCGCCAAGAAGAAGTTCCTTGGAGCCAAGGTCGACGATAAGTTCGACGTTGATGTGGTCAAGGCTTTCACCAATGAAACCGACAGGGCTTCGATGCTCAAGATGAAGAAGGAAGAACTTGCGGAGATGGCACCGAAGTGGAAGGTTACCGTGGTCAATGTCAAGACTTTTGTCCCCGCATCCGAGGGGCAGGAGACCTATGACAAGATTTTCGGTAAAGACGCTGTGAAGACTCCTGAGGAATTTGACGCGAAGATCGCTGAAAGGCTTGAGGCCAACTACAAGCAGGAAGGTGACTACAGGCTTTCACAGGACCTGAGGAAGTACCTCGTCGACAAGGCTGGTGTCCAGGTTCCTGAGGCTTTCCTCAAGAGGTGGCTCTATGAATCTAACAAGGAGAAGTTCTCCAAGGAAGAAGTCGACAAGGAGTTTGATTCATTCCTGGGTGATTTCCGCTGGCAGCTTGTCCGCGGCTATCTCATGAAGAAACTTGATCTCAAGATCGAGGATAAGGACATGGTTGAGGCCGCCAAGGCTTATGCTTCCTATCAGTACGCAATGTATGGAATGGGCAATGTCCCTGAGCAGTTTATCACGGATGCCGCCATGAACATCCTCAAGGACGAGAGGCAGATCCGAAACATCGAGGAGAGCGTCGAGAACGAGAAGGTAGTCGCCGCTGTCAAGGGGCTCATCTCCCTCCCGAACAAGAGGATCTCCGAAGCCAAGTTCCGCGAATTGAAGTAAGCCATGGATAAGGAATTCAGGAAATATGCAGTCAAGGGCAGTGGACTGAGCTCCATGACCCTCGACCGTTTTGCGAAGGCTACGGACGCCTACATCAATCCCACCATCATCGAGGAAAGGAAGTTGAACGTGGCATCGATGGATGTGTTCAGCCGCCTGATGATGGACAGGATAATATTCCTCGGGGTTCCTATCGACGATGATGTCGCAAACATCATCCAGGCCCAGCTCCTGTTCCTTGCCTCTACTGATCCGGGTGCTGACATTTCGTTATACATCAACACTCCAGGAGGCCAGGTTACATCCGGTCTGGCTATCTATGACACCATGCAGTTGGTTGAGCCTGATGTCGCTACCATTTGTACAGGAATGGCTGCTTCGATGGGCTCCGTCCTCCTTTGTGCAGGCGCCAAGGGTAAACGCTCCTGTCTGCCTCATTCCAAGGTGCTGATCCATCAGCCCCTGGGAGGTGCCCAGGGACAGGCTTCCGACATCATGATAGCAGCAAAGGAGATTGAGAAGACCCGTAAGGAACTGTACGACATCATCTCCGAGCATTCCGGCCAGCCTTACGAAAAAGTCTTCGCCGACGCTGACAGGGATTACTGGATGACTGCCCAGGAGGCCTTGGAGTACGGCATGGTTGACGAAATCCTCTCCAAGAAATCCAGGTAATGCCCCAGAAAAAAGATTCATCCCAGGGCAGGCATTGCATGTTCTGCGGCAGGGCGGAACGGGAAGTCCCGTACCTGCTCCAGGGCATTGACGGTTTCATCTGCAGCGACTGCGTAGAGCTGGCTCATGACTATCTCAAAGATGTTTCGAGCCAGGATGCTGCCCAGGCGAATGCCGGACGGGTAGATGACTCAAAGAAGCCGTCCGACATCAAGGCCTTCCTGGATCAGTACGTTATCGGGCAGGACAGGGCCAAGAAGATGCTCTCGGTTGCCGTCTACAACCACTACAAAAGAGTCAATCACAATCTTGTGGATCGCCCTGACGACGGAGTCGAGCTGGAGAAGTCCAACATCCTCCTCGTCGGCCCTACCGGGACCGGCAAGACCCTTCTGGCCAAGACGATCGCCAAGATGCTGGGAGTCCCGTTCACCATAGTCGATGCAACGGTACTCACCGAAGCTGGCTATGTGGGAGAAGATGTGGAAAGCATCCTGACCCGTCTCCTCCAGGAGGCAGATTACGACGTGGCCCAGGCAGAGAGGGGGATAGTGTTCATTGATGAGATCGACAAGATCGCCCGCAAGAGCGACAATCCTTCGATTACCAGGGACGTTTCCGGAGAGGGTGTGCAGCAGGCTATGCTGAAACTCCTTGAAGGCAATGTCATCAATGTCCCACCGAAAGGCGGCCGCAAGCATCCGGAACAGGAATTCATCCATGTCAACACAGAGAACATCCTGTTTATCTGCGGTGGTGCCTTTGAAGGAATAGAAAGAAGGATTGCCCAGAGGCTTAACACCCAGGTGATCGGATTCGGATCCAGCAGCAAACAGCGGATTGACAAGAACAACCTGTTGCGATACGTCGATGCCCAGGACATGAGGGCCTATGGCCTCATTCCTGAGATTATCGGCCGTCTGCCTGTCATCACTTACCTTGATGCCCTTGACAGGGATGCCCTGCTGAGGATCCTTACAGAACCCAAGAATGCGATACTCAAGCAATACGCCAAGCTGTTCGAAATGGATGGCATGACCTTGAGGATCGGGGAGGGCGTGAAGGAGCTGATAGTGGATACTGCAATAAAGAACAAGTTGGGTGCCAGGGGATTGCGTTCCATCTGCGAGCAGATCTTCGATGATGCCATGTACGACGCTCCGTCTTCTGGAAAGAAGGTGTTCACACTGACTCTTTCTTATGCAAAGGAAAAATTATCCGACCGTATATAGTATGAACAAGTCATTCAAAAACCTAGTACTTGCCGGTGCCATGGCGGCGCTGGTTTCCGGATTTTGCTTTACGGGATGCAAAAGCGCTCTCGCTGAGTATGAGAATCCTGTCGTGGATCACAACTGTCCAGACCCGACCATCCTTGACAACCGTGCAAGGGATGGGTATTTCTATGCTTATTCAACCCGAAACAAGGTTGGTGAGACTACCTATGAGATTCCGGTCTACAGGAGTGCGGACCTTGTCAACTGGGAACAGGTCGGAGCTGCGTTCTCCGAAGAAAGCCGTCCTTCATGGGAACCCAAGGGCGCCCTTTGGGCTCCTGACATGAACTACATTGAGGGGAAGTATGTGATGTACTATGCCCTGGGTGTCTGGGGAGACCATGACAGGAGCGCTTCCGGAGTTGCTGTAGCTGATTCTCCCACCGGTCCTTTCAAGGATTTGGGCATGATTGTAGGCATGGAGAACACCGGTGTCGGCAACTCTATCGATCCAAATTATTTCGAGGACACTGACGGTCGCAAGTACCTCTATTGGGGTAGCCTGAGGCACAGGACTGATGCAGAGGTGGGACGAAAGTCCGGAATCTACGTGGTCGAACTTTCAGCCGACGGCCTTTCGGTTAAGCCCGGCAGCGAGCCTGTGAAGGTAGCCGGGGACCTGATGGAAGGTACCTATGTCCACAAGAGGGGCAATTACTATTATCTCTTCGCTTCCGAGGGCAGTTGCTGTGAAGGAAGCAAGAGCACCTACCACATCATCGTCGGCCGCTCCGAAAGCCCTCTGGGTCCCTTCGTCAGCAAGACCGGAAAGTCGATGATCGCAGGTGATGAAGGAATCTATGATGAGGTCATCCTCACCAAGGATGCAGACGAGATGTTCTGCGGCCCAGGTCACAACGGCGAGATAGTCACCGATGACAATGGCAACGACTGGATGCCTTACCACACCTATTGGAAGAACAATGAGTACAAAGGCCGTTGCATGAATATCGACCGCGTCTTCTGGACCAAGGACCGATGGCCTTATTTCGAAGGTGGCGTACCTTCCGTCAAGGCTGCCGCCCCTGTTTTCAAGAAGAAATAACTTCCTGATATGAAAAGAAGAATATTCCTCCTTGCCGCATTAGTCCTCTTGCTCCAGCCCCTCAGGGCGGACGAAGGGATGTGGCTCCCTGTCCTGATCTCACAGAGGATCGGAGACATGCAGGCAAAGGGTTTCAAACTCTCTGCAGAAGACATCTACAGCGTCAATCAGGCCTCCCTGAAGGATGCGGTGGTTCTTTTCGGCGGTGGATGTACCGGCGAAGTGGTCTCTGACGAAGGCCTGCTGCTCACAAATCATCATTGCGGATACGGCTATATCCAGAGGCACAGCAGTGTTGAACACGACTACCTCAAGGATGGATTCTGGGCTATGGACCGCAAGTCTGAACTCCCGAACCGCGGACTTACAGTAAGTTTCCTGGAGAGGATGGAGGATGTGACCGCAGAAGTCCTCAAGGGCTATGACAAGGGCATGACCGAATCCATGAGGGATTCAGTCGTAAGGGCTAATTCCGCCCGTCTTATCCAGAATGCAGTCGAAGGAGGCAAGGGACTCCGCGCTTCTATCGAGGCTCTTTACTATGGCAACCAGTATTTCCTCTTTGTCTACAAGATTTATCGTGATGTCCGTCTCGTAGGTGCTCCGCCGTCCTCGATCGGCAAGTTCGGAGGCGACACCGACAACTGGATGTGGCCCGCCATACCGGAGATTTCTCCATCTTCAGGATTTACGCCGGCAAGGATAATGAGCCTGCCGACTATTCCGAGGACAATGTTCCTTTCCGTCCCAAGAAGTCCTTCAAGATTTCAATGGCAGGAGCCCAGCCCGGAGATTTCACCTTCGTTTATGGCTGCCCCGGAAGTACTAAGGAATATGTTGTCTCGGACGACGTGAGGTATGTGGCGGAAGTCTCCGATCCCCAGAAGATAGACCTACGTACTCAGAGACTCGACATAATGAAGAAATACATGGCACAGGACCAGGCAGTCCGTATCCAGTATTCTTCAAAGGCTGCCGGAGTCTCCAATGCATGGAAGAAATGGCAGGGAGAAGCTAAGGGTATCCAGAAGATGAATACCGTGGCTTCCAAGCAGGCTTTCGAAGCCAAATTCAAGCAGTGGGCCAAAGGTACTGAATATGACGGGCTCGTGGACAAACTCTCCGCTGTCTACGAGAAACGTAATCCCTACTACCATGCCTATGAGATCTATTCCGAGTCCATCCGTCCTATTGAATTGCTTCAATTTGCCGGAAACATAAGGTCTGCATTGTCTGCCAAGAGGCCGTTGGAAGGTACGGTAGCATCTTTCTTCAAGGATTATTACCAGCCTATTGACGAAGAAATCTGTGCAGCTATGCTCAAGGCATTCGACGCCAGCATGGAAGACAGTTTCAAACCTGCCTACTTCAAGGAGAAGATGGCTCAGTACGGAAGTGCCGAGGCTTGGCAGAAAGATCTTTTCTCCAAGTCGATTTTCACTGACAAGGCCAAGGTCCTGGCGTTGACCCCGGATGACATAGACAAGGTTACTTCCGATCCTGCCTACGAGCTTTCCGACGCTTTCAACAAGTGGTACATGGAAACCTTGCGCCCTGTGATCAGCGAGACTGGGGAGCAGATCCGCCTCCTGAACCGCGACTACATGAGGGCTCAGATGGAGTTTGAGCCTGGCAAGGCTTTCTATCCTGATGCCAACCTGACCCTCAGGGTCGCCTACGGCCATGTCCAGGGATACAAGCCTTCCGACGCCGTTGAGTATGCTCCTGTTTCGACTCTCAAGGGAATCATCGAAAAGGACAATCCCGACATATTCGATTACAACATTCCTCAGGTCCTGAGGGATATCTATGCAGAAGGCGGGCACGAGAACCAGCCGGTCTGCTTCCTGGCAACGAACCACACTTCCGGAGGCAATTCTGGGTCACCCGTGATCAACTCAGAAGGCAACCTGATCGGAATCAATTTCGACAGGGTCTGGGAGGGTACGATGAGTGACATAGTCTTCGATCCGGATGTCTGCAGGAACATTTCCATTGACATCCGTTACCTCCTGTTCGTCGTCGACAAGATCGGACATGCAGGCTACCTGTTCGATGAAATGAATTTTGCAGATTAGGGCTTTCCCCCTGAGTCTTTTTATGCCTGGAGCTGGTAGGCGAGTCTTTCGTCTCCCGACTCCAGGTAAATTATTCCGCAGTACTTGAAGCCGTGCTTCAGGATGTTGTGCTGCATGATGTGGTTGTCGGGGTGCGTGTCAATCCTGAGGTTGGAGTCCCTTTCCTTGCACCACCCTATGATGCTGCTGAAAATTCCATGGACATCCGGGTAGCTGCCCATCCTGTGGATCACATGGTAGGGGAGGGTGTCTTCGAGCCACTCACCACCGAATATTTCTGAATATGTCGGTTCCGGGGATTCCATGAACACGAAGTATGCGGTGATCCTTCCGTCATCCACAACCACATGCCCCCAGCCTCTGGCCATGTCGTTCAATACTACTTCTTCCGAAGGATAACCGTTGATCCATTGGTTCATATTGCCGGAATCACGCATTATCTTCTTGGCCGCCTCAAGGACCTGCATTATGGCCTTCAGATCGGCCTTTTCCGCTCTTCTGATCGTCCTTCCCATAATCCTTACCTTTTGACGGCTATCCAGCCGAATGACCATCCTTCAAGGGTCGGAATTGTCAGGATCACGTCATTCCCGTTGCGCACAGGCTTCAACGTGACATCGCTTTCTCCTTGTTTCTTCCAGACAAACTCAGGCAATGGACTCCTGTCCGGATCTCCAGTGCGGAGCCGGAGCGTGTAATCCTGGTCGGAGATGCTGCAATTGAGCAGGGCGACTGAGCGAAGGGTTCCATCAGGTGCTGTGCGAGGTACTACTGCAGCCTGGGCAAAGCTCTCGAGGACTGCGGGGAGATTGTCTCCTGAAGCCCAGTCGAAGGCATGCAGCATTGCCAGCCTGGCTGCTCCGTTGATGTCATCTGAATATGACGGGACGACCACGAGCCTGGCGCCGTCTCTCTCGAGGAACTTTATCCTTTTTACAGAAGCGGAATACCTGAGCCCGGTCGGGAGGCCAGGATTCTCATAGTCTTCGAATAACTGTCTTTCCGGAACTTCCACAGGTTCGAATCCTTCGACCAGTTTCCTTTCAGTAAGCCTTTTCCATGAAGCCTTGTCAACGACGATGCCTCCGAGCCTGAGAAGCTCTTGTAGTTCTTCGTCGCCCGCCCCTATTACACATTCTTCATCGAGCATCCGGACTCTCGGCTGGACGGCCTCCGGAGCGAAGGGGAATCCGAGGGCAGCAAGCTGAGGAGCCTGCGCCCCTGCAGTGGTCGTGCTCCAGGCCCATTGATCCTCTCCTGGCTCAACATTGCGCAGCACCAGGTTCCTGCTGATGAAAGGATCGATTCCTGAAGGTGATGTGCCCTTGTTGAAGGATGCATATTCCTTGGCGAAGGGTTTGTATTCCGCAAGAGTCTTGAAGTAATTGTCGGTGTACCATGACAATGGTTCCTGGTTACCGCAGATGATGGCATAGCTCATCTGGGTCGCACCCAGGGAGAGATAGTACATCGTTTCTATGCCGAGACTTTTGGGAGATTTCCCGGTTGCCTTGTGGACATAGCCCTCGATCTCAGGTGCGATCTCAGAGATCCTTGGTTCCAGCCTTTGGATCTGGCGTGCTATTCCCAGGCCTTTGGTGATCATACCCCTGGGAGAGTGGTCATTGTAGTAGCCGTGGCCGGGACGGGAGACGGGAACCATGCCGGTTTCTTCCTCCATGGCCCTGAACATGGGATTCCAGTCCCATCCTTCGAGGAGCTTGTGGTGGAAGTTGGCATGCTGGAGGCCCATCCTGGTCTCGGGGGAGACCCTGTGCACTCCCCGTGAGATGGCACGGACGATTCCTGCCAGGCTTTCCTGGCCGAATGCTATCCATTCAGAACGTATCTTTCCGTCTCCTTCATTTGCCTTCAGGGCTTTCACCAAGGTCCCCCTGGTGAACGAATGGCCGTATTCTTTGTTGAACAAGGCGATGCAGTCTTCGCAGAAACATCCTTCCGTTGCCGGTGGATGCTGGGTGATCCGGAGGTCGTCGTCAAGGTAGAGACTGTGTGGGTGGACTTCACTTACATAGGGGACGAAAGCCTCCTCCATGTAGGCGAGATAATCCGGCTGCCTGGGGCAGTTGACGGTGCCGGTCACGCTCCCGTCAGGTCCTACCATGGTGCCCCAACGGATCGTTGAATCCCTGCTCGTGATGGATCCGACGATGACACCGTCGCCATGTCCGAGGGCCACTCCCTGCATTGAGGTGATAAAGCCTGCATCACGGAATTTGGCAGCTGCGATTCCCATGGCCTTTGCATGAGGTTCATGCCAAGACAAGGAATGGGACATTGGGTCGTTAGTGCAGAACCAGACTTCGTCGCAGAAGGGATACTTTTGCAAGGCTTCCAGCAGGCTGTCAGTCAGGTCAGGGTTGTCGTGATGGCCTGGCCAAAGCCTTATCATCATCCTGAAATCATCATCCTGAGCAGCAAAAGCTATATCAGACGGCTTCTTGAAGCAAGACTGCATGCAGAGAACGAAGAAGGTTATGATGATAGCAGTCGGGAAATGTCTCATATTCAATGTACTAAATGGTTGCTAAGGCCGTGCGAGAGGCTGCCTTAGCCGCTGCCTCTGCGAAATCATCCCCTGCTGAGGCATAGATGACGCCCCTTGATGAATTGATGAGGAGGCCTCCCTTGGAGTTTGCTCCGCCTGCAATGACTTCTTCTGCACTTCCTCCCTGGGCTCCGACTCCTGGGACGAGCAGGAAGTTGTCCGGGCAGAAGCTCCTGATCTCCTTGAACTTGTCTGCCTTTGTGGCTCCCACTACGAACATCATGTTTTCCGGAGTAGAGATCTCCATCATCTTCTCCATTACGGATTGGTAGAGAGGTTTCCCTTCGTTCAAGGCATTCTGGAAGTCGTAGGAAGTGGGATTCGAAGACAAGGCAACGACTATCGCGTAGCGTCCGGGATAGTCAAGGAACGGGGTGACAGTCTCGCTGCCCATGTAGGGAGAGAGGGTCACTGCGTCGAAATCGAAGGTCTCGAAAAGGCTTTTGGCATACATCCTGGCGGTGTTGCCGATGTCGCCACGTTTGGCATCTGCTATGATGAACTGCCCGGGATGGTTGTCCCTGATGTGGGCGACTGTCTTTTCCAGGACCTCGAGGCCATCCTTGCCAAGATATTCATAGAAAGCTAGATTAGGCTTGAAAGCCACGCAGTGGGGGGACGTCGCATCAATTATCCGGCGGTTGAACTCCAGAACGGCTTCAGTTACGCTCCTGCCGTCCTTGACGCAGTCCGGGATCTTGGTGTAGTCGGTGTCAAGCCCGACGCACAGCATCGAGCCTTTCTTCTTTATCTCAGAATATATTTGGTTAGTTGTCATAATACTCATAGAATTTGGCGATTGATTCCATTCCGGCAAAGAACTGCTTCAGGAGGTAGCTCTCGTTGGGAGAATGTATGGTGTCCCTCTCCAGGCCGAAACCCATGAGCAGCGGGTCGACTCCCAGGATTTTCTGCATGTCGGCAAGCACGGCGATGCTTCCGCCGCCACGGCTCGGGACAGGCTGAACTCCGTAGACTTCGGTCATGGCCTTTGAGGCTGCCTGGAAAGCTGGTGATGAGATGGGAATCAGGAAACCTTCACCACCTTCGCATGGCTTGACATCGATCTTGCAATACTTCGGGGCGATCTTTTCAAGATGCTTCTTGAAAAGCTTCGTGATCTTGGCACTGCTCTGGTTGGGTACGAGCCTCATCGAGATCTTGGCATGTGCTACGGAAGGGAGCACGGTCTTGGCACCTTCACCGATATAGCCACCCCAGATGCCGCAGACATCCAGGCAGGGGCGGATTCCGATCCTCTCCATGGGAGTGTAGCCTTTTTCTCCACGCAACGCCTTGACACCGACCGAATCCATGAACTCCTGCATCTCGAAGGGTGCCCTGGCTAGCTGGGCCCTGTCTGCCTTGGAAAGCTCGACCACATCGTCATAGAAGCCTGGGACAGTGACTCTCCCGTCCTTGTCGATCAAGCTGGAAATCATGTCGCAGAGGGTCTGGATCGGGTTGGCTACCGTGCCGCCGTAGTGACCTGAATGGAGGTCCTTGTCGGGACCGGTCAGGGTTACTTCAAGATATGCCATACCTCGCATGCCGCAATTGATTGAAGGCACCTTTTCGGAAATCATGGTAGTGTCGGAGACCAGGATGACGTCCGACTTCAGCATCCTCTTGTTTGCCTTGACCCAGGCCGGGAGGGACGGACTGCCGATCTCCTCTTCTCCTTCGAATATGAATTTGACGTTGTGGCGCAGTTTCCCGGAACGGAGCAGATATTCGAAAGCTTTGATGTGCATGAACAACTGTCCTTTGTCGTCATTGGCGCCCCTCGCATAGATGGCTTCCCGGCCTGTGGGATCCTTCTTGATCACCGGTTCGAATGGATCGGTGTCCCATTTCTCAAGGGGTTCCGGGGGTTGGACATCGTAGTGGCCGTAGACCAGGACCGTCTTCAGCTTAGGGTCGATGATCTTCTTTCCGAACACTACGGGATTGCCGTCGCTCGGGAAGACCTCAGCCTTGTCAGCACCTGCCTCCATCAGCAGCACCGCCAGCCTTTCGGCACAGCGCCTCATGTCTTCCTTATGATCTTTCTTCGCGCTTATCGATGGAATCCTCAGCAGGGAGAACAGCTCTTCGAAGAACCTTTCCTTGTTTTCTTCAATGTATTGTTTCATATCGGGTCAGGTGTTTTGTGAATATATCCATATCATCCGAATATGACTCTCGCCGCCTTTGACGGGAGAATCCTGTGGGCAATGGTAACTATGGTCCAGGAAGCGGCCAAGGCGCAGATGGCTCCCAGAGGAATCTGCATCCCGAGGGGGATGTGCAGGGCGCGCATGAGGAGAATCCCCGGACCGATCAGCAGGTAATGGATCATGTAGATCCCGAATCCGCACTTGGTCAAGTCTGCGAGCATGGCCTTTATCCTTTCATTTTTGACATTGGCCTTCTTGCAGATCATGAAGAGCGGAATGACCATCAGGACCACGTTGAAGGAGTTGAAGGTCCAGAACAATTCGGCCATCGGCTCCGTGAATCCTGGAATTCCTGTCATGTGCCTGAAGCCTAGGAAGGTGGTGAAGTAACCGACTGCGAACATCGGGACGCCGAGAAGCAGGGTCTTCCCAAGACTCCATTCGGCGTCCTTGAGGTAATGACCGAGCAGAAGGTACCCGTTGAAGCCGGCAAAATAGTAAAGCGCTCCGAACTGGTTCCAGGCGCATGAGCCCCAAAGGTAAGGGTCGATGTAATAGTTGTAATAGGGGAGCACCAGGGTTATTCCCCAGGCGATAAGGAACCATCTCTTCGCCTTGCGGCTGGCCTTTTCCACCCAGGAGGAGAATATCGGTATGTAGAGGTACAGACCGATGATCAGATAGATGTACCACATGTGTACATCCATGCTAGAGAAATTAAGCGGGATTCTCGCTATGTGCTTGAGACTCAGTGGAAGACTCTGGGCCAGGAAATCTTCGTCGGCGTAGGGGATGAAATCCCGGACTGTCTGCGGGCCTCCTCCTAGCAGTTTAAGGAACACAGGGAAAAGACAGTAAATGACGGACCATATAAGGAATGGCCAGAACACCCTTGAGATACGTTTCTTGTAGAACGTGCCGACAGATCCCTGCTGGGGGAGGAGCAAGGCACCCGTAAGCATGACGAAAAGAGGGACGCATGGTCTCATCATGCTGCCCCAGAGTGCTCCCCAGAATTTTACGTCAGCGATCATCGGGGATCCTTCAAGGGCATAGTTGAATGGGTCTGCGCTGTGGCAGCAAACGAGCAGGTACATGGCCAGAAGCCTGACTACGTCATACCAGACAATTCTTTCCTTATGTGGTGTGTCCATCATTGCAAATGTAATTAAATGTAGGGAATATTGGTTGAAATTACTTATCTTTGTGTAACCAACGAACGCTTGTAACTACCTTTTTTTACCAACTAATATCATCTAAATATGCGCAATTCACACCAGTTGAAGCTTGCGATCCGTTATTTCGGTTCGCTATGTCTATCCTTCATCTTGTGCGCACAAGGTCTTTTTGCCCAGACAAAGACCGTGACCGGACGGGTGACCGACAGCCGTAATGAGGCTGTGATCGCCGCGGGTGTGCAGCAGAAGGGAGGTAATGCCGGCGCCATCACGGACGCCGATGGCCGTTACACCATCAGTGTCCCGCAAGGTTCCACGCTAGTGTTTTCTTCCATCGGCTATGCTACGCAGGAAGTAGTCGTCGGAGCATCCTCCACGATAAATGTCGTGCTCCAGGATGACGTCGAGAGACTAGAAGATGCCGTAGTGGTCGGTTACGGTACGATGCGTCGTCGTGACCTCACGGGTTCCATTTCCCACGTGAAGACTGAGGAACTGACCGCTTACCCTGTTACGGATCCTGTTTACGCCCTTCAGGGCCGTGTCCCAGGAGTCGTGATCTCCCAGAACACAGGTAGCCCGGAAGGAGACTACTCCATCCGTATCCGTGGTGTCAACTCCATCAAGGGTAGCAACGATCCTCTGTACATTATCGACGGTATCCCTTCCAGTACTTCATCCATCAACACTTATGACATCGAGTCCCTCGAAGTCCTGAAGGATGCTTCCGCTACCGCCATCTACGGTAGTCGCGGTGCTAACGGTGTCGTCCTTATCACCACGAAGAAGGGTAAGTCAGGAAAGGCCAAGGTACAGTACGATGTCCAGAGCGGTATGCAGTACCAGATCAAGAGGCTCGACCTTATGGATGCCCAGGAGTGGGCCCGCTTCTACAACATCTATCTCGTGAATTCCAACACCCTCGCCGAGGCACCGTTCTCCGATGCCGACATTGCTGCGATGGGCAAGGGAACCGACTGGCAGAAAGAGGTTTTCAAACCGGCTCCTACCACCAACCATAGTGTCACCGTTTCGGGAGGTTCGGATAACATCCGTTACTTCATAAGCGGTTCCGCAATGCTTAAGGACGGTCTGATCGACAACAGTTATTTCGACAAGTACAACATCCGCAGTACGATCGATGCCACTGTCAACAAGTACCTTGATGTTACTCTCAACCTGGGTTACACCATCATCGACAAGATGAACCAGACCGACGGTGGAGGTAACGGTGGTTCTTCCATGATCGGAGGTACATTCTCTGCCGCCCCTACCTTTACCATTTACGATGAGGAAGGAAACTACAAGGATCTCCGTTCATGGTATCCCTGGTCTTCCCATGAGATCAAGAACCCTCTGCTCATGGCAAATGAGGCTACTTACCAGACCGTGACTGACCTGACCGACGCCAACATGTCACTTAAGTTCAAGCCGGTCAAGGGCTTGACGATCACTGCCAACTTCGCTACCGAGATTTCGGATGCCAAGTACCAGGCCTACACCACGGAGAAGTACATCTACGCAACTAATTCCGCTTCCATTACCGACACCCGCCGTGCATTCGCCCTCAACGAGGACATCATCAACTACAAGGCTACTGTCGGAAACCATGCTTTCGACCTGATGGGCGCATTCTCCTATCAGCAGAGCATAACCAAGACCCTGAATGCATCAGGAAGCGGCTACATCTCCGATGTCGCAAGAACCTACAATGTAGGAGCTGCCGAGACTCCGAACACTCCGTCCTCCAGTTTCTCCGAGTGGGTGCTTATGTCCTGGCTCGGTCGTTTCAACTATGTCTTCAAGGACAAGTACATGCTGACCCTCAGCTTCCGTGCTGACGGATCCAGCCGTTATTCCGAAGGCCAGAGGTGGGGATATTTCCCTTCAGGAGCTTTCGCATGGCGCGTTTCCGATGAGCCTTGGATGAAGAGTGTCCGCCAGATCAGCGACCTCAAGTTCCGCCTCGGTTACGGTGTGACCGGTTCGACGGCCATCTCTCCTTATGCCACCCAGAACCTCCTTTCTTCTGGGAAGGCGGCTACCGGCAGCGGCAACCTCACTTCCTACTATCCGAGCACTACCTATCCCAGCAGCCTTAAGTGGGAGACTACAGCCCAGTACAATGCCGGTGTCGACCTCGGTCTCTTCGACCAGAAGCTGAAGATTACCGCTGACTACTACTACAAGTACACCTACAACCTGCTGAACACCGTTTCCCTGCCTTGGTCCTCCGGTTACGTGAGCTCCACGGAGAACATCGGTAGCATGAGCAACAGCGGTGTCGAACTCAACGTCGATGCTGACATCGTCCGCACCCATGACTGGGGACTTACCGCCCAGTTCAACATCGCCCACAACACCAACAAGATCGTCAAACTTGCAGGTGGAACCGACATCAAGGGTACCAGCTATGCCAACTATGGTTCCGGTCCTATCAACATCCTCCGCGAGGGTTATCCGATCGGTAACTTCTGGCTCTATGAGTACGATGGCATCAATCCTGAGACCGGTAGGATGGAATATGTCGACCATGACGGCGACGGAAAGTATTCCGACGATGCCGACCGTATCATGGCAGGATCTCCGTTCCCGCTCTTTACCTATGGTCTGAACATCGGTCTGCGCTACAAGAGGTGGGACTTCAACTTCTTCCTCCAGGGCAGCCAGGGCAACAAGGTCTACAACCTCTCCAACATGAGGAACATGGCCTACAGCCAGGGTATGAACATCGAGAAGAGGGCTTGGGAATACAGCTGGAAAGAAGGTGCTGACAACAGCAACGCTTCGTTCCCTAAGATCACCAACACCAACTCCGGAAGGTATTCAACGAGGTTCCTCGAGGACGGTTCCTACCTCCGTCTCAAGAACATAACTCTTGCTTACAATGTCCCTGTCAGGCATTTCTTCTCCGGCCTTAGAGTCTTCGTGACGGCCCAGAACTTCCTGACCTTGACCAAGTACTCAGGAGTCGATCCTGAAGTCAACTCCAAGGGCGGTGACATCAACGTGGGTATCGACCACCTTTCCTACCCGAATGTCAAAACCGCTTCCATCGGTGCTACTGTCAATTTTTAAAGAATGACGAACATGAAAAAGTTATACATTGCCATTGCCGTCGTCTTCGCTTCTTTCTGCCTCTCTGCATGCCAGGAATGGCTTGATGAAACGAAGTACACCTACAACATCTCAACGGCGACATTCTACAACACGGAAAGCGAAGCCAATTCGGCCGTAGTTTCTGTTCTTGACATGATGCGTTCGGTCCACAATGCCAACTGGTTCTCCAGCCTTGAGATCAACACCGAGCACATCTACCCGAAGGGCGTCTACCAGGCTTCCGGAAACTATGCCGGTATCACCAACACCACTCACCTCCAGCGTTGCGGTACCAACTACCAGTACCTCTACAGGGCGATCATGAGGGCCAACACTCCACTGAGCCGCCTTCCTGAGGCTACAGGCATGTCCCAGGAGAAGATCAATGCCTACATGGGCGAGCTCTATTTCCTCCGCGCTTTCAATTACTGGAACCTCGTGCGTACCTTCGGTGCCAACCCGCTCAGGACAGAGGAGAACATGTACGAGTGGGATATTCCCAAGTCATCAGTATCCGACATCTACAATCTCATCGAATCCGACCTCCTGAAGGCAATCGCCAACTGCCCTGACAAGGCCAGGTACTATGACACCCCCTGCAAGAACTCAGCTAAGGCTCTCTATGCATGGGTCTGCCTTGACCTCAAGAAGTACGACGAGGCCAAGAGGTATGCCGGTGAGGTGATCAACAGCGGAGCTTATTCATTGGTACAGGTTTCCTCCGGTGACGAGTTCGCAGAGAAGGTCTTCGGAGAGGGCCTGACCACCACATCCGAGGAGGTCTTCTACATCAAGACCAACATGACCGACTCCAAGACCTGGGACTATCTTTCCTACACAGCTCATCCGCAGTACAAGTACGACGGTGTCCACACCGTCTGCAAGACCGGTTACTACACCCACTACACAGATCTTGACAATCCCGTGATCAAGAACTGGAGCGAGAAGGATCTCAGGCGTTCCCTGAATATTGCTCACTATGCCTTCTCAGCTACGACCTATGGAGAGAACACCTGCCTTCTCCTGAAGTACCGTGCACCTAATGCTTCCGGTTCCAAGTCCCAGATCGACATCCCTCTGCTGAGGTACACCGACGTCCTCCTGACCTATGCCGAGGCCTGCGCCCGTACCGGCGACATGAACAATGCAGTCGAGGCCCTCAACCAGATCAAGCGCCGCGCCTACGGCCAGGATCCTGCCGTCGCCGATCCCGAGCTCGATTACAAGGCTGCCGACTACTCGAACTACGATGAGTTCTTCTACGGAGCCCTCCTCATCGAGGAGCGCTACGAGACCTTCAACGAGGCCAAGCACTGGTTCTTCGAGGAGCGTCACGGCAAGTGGGAAGAGCTGGTACAGGCCAACTACCGTGTTGCCTGCCCTTGGCCGAGGACCGACCCGACTTCAATCGGAAGGGAAATCACCATTGCGCCGATGTGCCACCTGTGGAAGATTCCTGTAGAGGAGTTCAACTACAACAAGGCATTGGACGAGGCAAAGGACCAGAACCCTGGATATGCTAATTAATATGTCCAAGAAAATATGAGAAAAAGCATCCTTAAGGTCATGGCGGTGGTTTTCGCCGCCATGGCATTGGTCTCCTGCGCCAAGGAGAAGGAAGCCCCTATGAGGCTCCTTTACTGGAACATCCAGAACGGCATGTGGGACGGCCAGAACGACAATTACGACAGGTTCGTGAACTGGGTGAAGGCCCAGGATCCGGACATCTGCGTGTGGTGCGAGGCCCAGTCCATCTGGCTTACTGATTCCGACCAGGCCATGCCCAAGGAGGACCGTTACCTTGTCGAGAACTGGGGCGAGCTTGCAGCCCGCTACGGCCACAAGTACTGGGGGATCGGCGGTCACAGGGACAATTATCCCCAGGTGATCACTTCCAAGTACCCTATTGAATATGTGTCCAAGATCGTTGGTGAGGAGCCCGACCTTGTCGTTTCCCACGGAGCCGGCTGGGCTACCGTCGAGGTGAACGGTAAGAAGGTGAACATCGTGACCCTTCACACCTGGCCCCAGGCCTATGCCTACCGTGCCGAGGACCGCGAGGCCTCCAAGGCGGAGCAGGGCGGCGACAAGTACCGTGCGATGGAGATGAAGTACATCTGCGAGCACACTATCGGGACCGTTCCCGAGGCGAAGGACCAGTTCTGGATGATGATGGGCGACTTCAACTCCCGCTCAAGGGTTGACAACGACAAGTACGGCTATGCCGACGACGATCCGAAGCTCCTCGTGCATGACTACATCCGTGCCAACACTCCTTACCTCGATGTGATCAAGGAGAAGTATCCTGGCGAGTTCAAGCCCAGCACCGGCAGCAAGACGAGCCGTATCGACTTCGTGTACTGCACGAAGCCCCTTTATGACCGCATCACCTATGCCGACATCATCTGGGATGACTACACGACTCCGATCCGTGATCCCCAGAACCTGTCAAACTTCTGGCGTCCTTCGGACCATCTGCCGATCATAGTCGACTTCGATATGAAGTAGGTTATTGTTTCGGGACCGCCTGGGATGAAGACAAGACCTTTTACATATTCTGCCTGAAAGTCAGCATCTTTCAGGCAGAATATTTTTTACCACCTTCGTAGCTCTTTGTTGCTTTTGCTCTTGCGCATTCGGTTCTTTTTGCTAACTTTGCAACAGCCGTAAAATTTACGGCTGTAAAATTTTGATGAGATGAAGTTTTATGACAGGGAAGAGCAGTTGAAGACACTGCACGAAATGAGGGAACTATCGTACAATGGTTACTCTCGAC
>Ga0256405_10003399_pt1 | contig 32885 bp, 28 predicted proteins | sample RumenRJG_02DNA_FD_189096 | JGI IMG/M metagenome (GOLD analysis project Ga0256405, IMG submission 189096) | Bovine rumen microbial communities from Lethbridge, Alberta, Canada - RJG_02 | ecosystem: Host-associated > Mammals > Digestive system > Stomach > Rumen | place: Canada: Alberta...
ATTGAACAAGACTATAGCAGAGATGCTTGGTGGTGGGAATACTCCGTTAAAAGAGTATTTGATTAAGTTCCAAACAGAGCAGGAAATAGCTCAGGAACGAATCGAACAGAATTGGGAGTTTTTCAATCATCTTCCTAAGGGCGGTAAATACAAAGAGCAGGATGATGATGGAAATTGGGTTTCAAAGGATTATTAAGGGAGGCTTTATATTATGGCTAGAACTGGTCTTGCAATAACAGTTGGTCAATTAAAAGGTGCAATTAATGCTGTGAGTGATAGCATTACTTCTTTAGGTGCTGTTGCGTCTCCAAATATAAAGCCTATTAACGACCTTGCTTCTTCTTTGTCTTCGTTACTAAATGTTTGTAAGGGGTTTAAAACGGCAAATATAGATGGTTCTGTTATTGAAAAAGCCCTCCCTGAAATTTCTGATGATTTTAAGAGTAAGTTAGATTCTTTAGCTTCTTCTTTGAAACCTATTAAATCAAGTCTTAAGGATTTTAATATAACAGATGACATACGTTCTACTTTAACAAAAACGAGACAGAATCTATTTTCTTTTATTGAAGAATTTTATAAAGGTGATCCTGTATTAATGTTAAATAAAGATACAAATACATTAGGATGGGTTACACTTACAGAAAATCTTGAGAATGGTCTTACTAATTTATCTACAATTTCTAAAGTTTTATCCAAATATAATTCTGCCTTAAAAGGTTTGAGTGTTGCTGAGAGTGTTAGAAAAGAATGGCTTTCTACAAAAAAATATTTATTTGATTTTATTAGAGATTTTTATACTGGAAATTATGCTGATTTTGTTAATTTTGATACAATGTCTATCGAGAGACGTTCTATTGCTGAAGAGCTTGAGAATGGCCTCAAAAATATGAATACAATTTCTACGGTTCTTTCTAAGTATGCAAATGTGATTCAGACGTTGAGTAAAATAAGTGGAATTAATTTTACTTCTTTATCAACTGGATTCCGTCAATTTTTAATCAGTGTAACTAATTTATTTTCTGATAGTACTATTTCTAATATTTCACCAGATGTTGCTGAAAAATTTGGAGCACTTTCTAGAGCAATGAAAGGAATGTCTTCTTTTATTAATTCGGTAGTTAAAGGTGGCGATTTTTCAGCATTTACATCTAATATTACAAAATCAATACCTGCAATAAAAGAATTTATAGAACGAATGGCATCTCTTTCTAGGCTTTCCACTTTCCCTGATTTTGAACGTGTTGCTAATTCTCTCAGTCATTTTAATGGGAGATTAAAAGAAACAAGTACAATAACTGAACATGCAAGTAAATCTATGACTAAGTTTCGCTCTATTCTTCGTCAGATTTATACCGCCTTTGTTGGTGGTGCTGTTGTTTATTCTATAGTTCGTAGCATAAAGAGTGCTGTAAAAGAGGTATTTAATCTTGAATATGCTATGGCGCGTGTTAATACAATTGCACGTGTTTCTTCTAATGAACTTAAGAATATGACCCATTTTGTTCAAGATGTTTCTGCTTCTTATGGTATTGCAAGCGAAAAGGTGTCTAAAGCTTTGTATGATATTAACTCTGCTACTATTAAAGGTGTTTCTAGTTTAAAGATTCTAGAACAATCTGCAAAATTAGCTGTAGCAGGTTTTACTGATATTGATAAAGTTACAAATTTGATTGCAAGAGCTGTCAATGCTTATGAATATAGTGTAAGCGAGGCATCTAAGATTTCTGATATTCTTTTCGTCACAGTAGAGCGTGGTATTAACCCGATGGAAGAACTATCAGAATACATGGGACGTTTGTTTACTGTTTCTGCAAATGCTGGTGTAAGTCTTGAAGAAGTTGGTGCTGGTCTTGCTACTCTTACTGCACGTGGTTATCAGACTAATGTTGCTTCTACTGCATTAAACTCTGCTATCCTGAAGCTTTCTACTGGAACAAAAGAACTAAATAAATTGTTCCAGCAGTATGGTTATGCTTCTTCTGCTTCTGCTCTTCGTACTGTTGGTTTGACAGGAGCATTGCAAGTTCTTTATAAAGCTACGAATGGTGCTACTGAAAAATTACACGATTTAGGTTTCAATTATCGTGATATTAGGGCTGCTACTACACTTGCTTCAGGTGCTATTGATGAATATAATAAGACACTTGCTTTGATGAATGATGAGACATATAAAGCAGGTTTGACTAATAAAGCATATTCAGAAGCACAAGATACAGTAATATTTAAGTTCAATAAATTAAAAGAAACTTATACTGTTTTTATTCAAACTATAGCAGAATACTTAAATAAAAATCAAACTTTAAAGAAGTTTCTTGAAGTTCTTACTAGTGGAATTGAAAATGTGACCGAATCATTGCGCGGGTCTTCTCTTTCTCTTAAAGATGAAATTGGGTCTGGGCTTTTAACAGTAGTTCCAAAGTTTGTTGCTTTGTATGGTGTCTTGAATTTACTTTCTAAACCAATTATATCTATAAAAGATTCGTTCTTATCTGCGTCAAAGGCAGGTAAAGGGTTTTCTGGTGTTTTAGCTGGGATGAAGAGTGGTGCTTCTTGGATGCTTCCTGCTATGTATGTCACGACCGAGCTTTCAACAATAGGTAGTTGGATTAGTCAAATTAATAAGGCAGGGACTTGGGGTTCTGGTTTTAAGAATGTGTTTAACGGAGGCTTCTTAAATACATGGGGTAATTTAGGTGCGGTTGCTTTAGGCGGTTTAGGGAATGTATTAGATACAGCTTTATTAGGAAGTACAGATTTTGGGTCAAGACTTTATAATTATTATAATCGTGCAAATTATGTTGATGAAAAAGCACTTAGAGAAAGTAGATTGTATGCTGGGGATGAAAACAAATCTGGTTTTGGGAAAGCTGTTTCTGCTCAGATTTCTACACTTAAAAAATTTGACGCACTTGCAAATGGTTTAGATGAAGACAAGATTCTTAAAGCATATAATAGTGCTATAGATGAAATTCAAAAAGAAGCTCGTTCAAGAAAAGTATCTAAAGATCAGTTGGAAGTTGCACTTAAAGTTGCTTCAGAACAGAGAGATTTGTTGCTTTCTTATAACGATACTATTAAGAAGTTGTTGCCTAATACACAGGCTTTAAGTGATGTGTTTAAGCAAGCAAGTAAGAATATTGAAGAGTCTGTTGATAAATTCGCTAGTCCTATGGAAAAACAGATTCGTGAGATGGTTGAAGCTCAGAATGCTATAACTAAGATTGCTAAAATAACTGGATGGTCAGAAGAACAAATTAAAGCAGGAGGCGTTTCTGTAAGTGGATTTAATCAGTTAGAAGAAATGTGGAAGGAACAGCAAGGTCGAAGCCAAATAGAACTTGCAAATTTGATAGCACCTTCTATTGGTTCAGTCTTAAATCCGTCTTCATATACTAAAATGAGAACTAATGCGGAGAAAGATGCTTTTTCTAGATATTCTGAGTTTGCTACGTTGATGAAAAATAAAACAGGATTAGATATAGGTTATAATTATAAAGGAGCAATTTCCAAATATTCTGATGAAATGCTTGATACCGTTCGTCATTTTATGGAAAATCCTGAGTATTCTAATGATAAGAGTATTTCAAAGAGTGCTCACGAGTTTTCTTTGGCTTGGAATGAACTCAATAAAATAAAGAAAATGCCTGACTTTGAAAAATATAGCATGGGTATAGATACATTTATTTCTGATATTAGTCGTTTGTTTACTCCAGAGCAACTTGGTTTAATAGAACAACATAAAGAAGATTTATTAAACGCTTTTGTTAAGATACCAGATAAAGATAAGAACGATCCTGATATTATTTCTAAAAAGTTAATGGATATAATTGCTGATCCAGAATTAGCAAAACAGTTGGATGTTTTAGGAAAGACTTATCTTAGTTCTATTCATAATGCGGAGCAGTTCAGAAAATCTATTTTAAAGGTTGGTCTTGATTTATCTAAACTTGGAACAGAACTTTCTCCTGAAGGAATTATAGGTAATAAATTTAATCTTCAAAGTGTTAGGGAAATTAAAGAACGCTTAAAAAATACAGTTTACGATCCTAAAACAATTCTTGGTGCTGACTTAGGTGTTGTAGACCAGTATGCAAATATAGCAATGAAAGGCATTCTTGGGCATAATCCTGTAAATGCAATTGTTGATAGTTTAGTTACTGAGTTTAAGAAGAATGATGCTTTGAAGGACTTAGATACAAATGAATTGCAGAATAGGGCAATTTCTTTCATAGGCGCAATTCAGCAGATTGGTTCTTATACTAAAGATTTTGTAAAGCAATTGTCTGAGATGGATTATACTAAAGCAATGAATAAAATTAGGTTCGGGTCTGAGTTGAGTGCGTTTAAGAAGTTTAGACTGTTCGGTAAAGATATGATTTCGTCATTACTTGGTACGGATATTGCTGGTGCTGGTGGTGCTACTTTTGGTGAACTTTTACGTGAATTTGAAGCAGATACAAAGGCTTCTGGTTTTGATACTGCACGAGATAATATGATTAAGAAATTTGGTGATGCTGGAGAAACCGTTTGGAGTGCTTTTGCTGAGTTGTTTAAGGATTTGATTGGTTATGAGAATGAATTTATTAGTCCTCTTAACACTGAGTTTAGGAATCTGAAAAAGCGTGGAAAAGATTTTGTTAAGAACTATAGAGATTCTTTACTTAGTCCTATAGAGCAGTTCCAGAAAACAGAAGCTTTACTCAACAGGAGACTTGCTAATATAAGAGAACAATCTAAGAATGGTAGGCTGAATCCAGAATCAATTAAGAATGCACAGGATACTATTGAGAAGCTGTATAAGTTGAATGAAGAAACAATGAATCTTAAAGTTCCTGCTTCTATCACTGCTTCTGAATTTGTACGTAGTGGTTCTAAAGAGGCATTTGATTTAGTTGCAAGAAATGTATTCAAAGATACTTATAAGGTTAATGTAAGACAAGAGAAGTTACAGCAAAAGTTGGTTAATTATTCTGAAAAATTATGGAGACTGGCTGAACAAGGCTCTAAAAATGTAAGTGAGAGCATAACATATCCATAAGGAGGTATAGATTATGGCGATTTATAAGGCAATGAAACACGATTTAGGTACAGGTTCAATCACAGGAGGGAATGAGCAATCTTATGTAGTTCCTTATTATGTATATACTGATAATACTGATACACCTAAACAAATATATGATAAAGCTATTAGTACAGAAGGTATTTCTCTTGTTGATGTGAATAATAATGTACTTTCTGAAAAACTGCCTACTTATGGTACTGTTACTTCTAATCTTTATGTGTCTAATATTAACATTGAACGTGTTTCTGAAAGCAATATAAAAGCAGTACCTCGTTATGGTCTTAATTATAGAAATAATGCATCTTATACTTGTTGGCTTTATACTGTAACATATTCTTGTTCTGAAATTACATTCTCTAGTGGTACAGAAAAGCCTTGGGATAAAGACGAAGCTATTTCTTGTACATGGACTCCTAAAACGTATGATAGATATGATAATAGAACTTTGATTCCGAATTACAAAGAACCTAAAGATAGTGATGATTCTAAAGTTCCGAATTATCCTTTAGGTCAGGAGAAATATACAATTCTTAAGAATACTGTAGGAGATGATGTATATAGGAATAGGACTGTTTATAATTATCTTCTTAATTTTACTTATGCTGTGAAACATTTTGATGCTTTATGGCTTCCTTTATATCTCAACTCTATGAATCTTAAGGATATGGTTATTGCAGGTATTCCAATTAAAAAGTATCATGCGGTAATTAATGACATGAGGGTTTCACAGGCAGAATATGATAATGAGTTGTATTATAATGTTGATGTTGAGGTAGAAATTCAGTATCAGCAGAGGTTGACTTGGGATGAGGGTACTTCTACAGGGTATAGGGCTTATATGCTTGAAGGTAGTACAACTTCTATTCATGATTATTTAACGAATACATTAGGAATAACTGTACCAGAAGAAGCACCTGAAGGAACTACTGTAGAACAGGTTGCGGGGTTTGTTTATAAATACACTGATGCAACTCAAATTAAAAAATATCCTGTTCCTATTCAAGAGCTTACAGATGCTAGAAGAAGAGATGAGATTCCTGATAGAAGATGGTTTAGTAAGAAGAAGAATTTTGGTTATTTCCAGAGTGTTTTTAATAATATATCTAATACTGAGACTGTTCCAATTACCCGTAGAATATTTATTTCTAATGGTATTTTAGGCCAAGATATTAGCTTCTCTTATAGTAGAGACTTAGCATCAACCGAAGACCTTTATTATTTGGGTGTACATTCAGATGATGAGTATGTGTATTCTATAGAGACTATGGTTGTTCTTCCGAGTGAAACTGTAGATTCGTTAAGAAATAATCCTAATGTTAGAATTATTACTTCAAAAGTTGTATTAAATCATGATGTAGAAACTGAAATTGCTTATTATATGACAAAACAAACAGTTAAGCGTACAACTTCTAAAGAACCTGCTGATCCATTTGCAGGACAGTATGATAATATGTCAGAACCAGCAGCCCTCAATAAGCATGGTGGTCTTTATCTTGTACAGGGAGAAACAAGCACATTAGATGATGGCAATACCCCTGCTATGATAGATATGTATGACCCGATGTTAGGTAAAGTTAAAGATTATCAGCATGTAGCACGTGATTGGACTGCCCTCAAGTTCCCACGTAAAGGGATGTTCCATACTGATGCTGATGGAATAAAGATGGATATGTCTCGTGGTTCAACATTTTTTAGTTAATTTTTGATTATTAGCTTGACTTTTTTTAATTTTATGCTATATTATTTTTTTGGAATGCTTTACACCACATCATTTAGGAGAATAGAATAATGGCTGATATTTTTACTTTTGTTAAAGGTAATAAGAAAAAGGTTTACAATATTGCAGGGGGTACTGAAGAAGAAGCAATAAAATATGTACGGTACTTACATAGGAATGCTTTATTCGGGACACATACTGGCTTGCCTCAAAAAATTAGAAACTCAAAGATGAATGAGAGTCTTGTTTCTAATATAGGCGATTATTCTGTTCTTGATGTATATGCTTATCCTCAGACTAAATGTATTATAGGAACTGTTGTTAATTTTCATATAATTAATGATGTTAATCCTCTCGGTTCAACTTATGTATATCCTTGTACAGATCGAAATAAACCAATGGGATATATGATAAGTGATGCGACTTCAGAAGAATTAGGTGTTTGTCTTGTTCATGGTGTTCTTGAAGTTCCTCTTTATTATTTTAGTGGAAGTACAGAAGAGAAGAAAGATTTTGTTGAATACGATATAGAGAATGCATGTTTCAAGTTTTCTGATTCTGGCTATCCTGTATTTAATGTTTATCAGGATGTAGATGGAGACTGGATTGCTATTATTCTTTTTGGTAATGATAATAAAGAAAGTGCAGTTTACGATGGTCCATTTGCTACTACGATTGCTGGTGTTACTGGAAGCACTATGTATGTTAATGTTGCTGAAGGTGATGTTTTATTTAATGATATAAGAGGAACATATGATGAAGATTTAACAACAAAAGTAGCTTTAAATACTGGAGAATCAGTATGGCTTAAAACTTCTATTACAGGAAACACCCATGCTTATGATTTAATTGCAACTTCTACTATTCCTATAGATGGAAGTACTGTTTTCTACACTGAACTTGCTAAAAATGTTGATGGTAATATAGTTCAGAATCAGTACGGAGATATTAGGTATTCGCGCACTAAGCTTATTGCAGGTAGTGATAGAATCATATTAAGTCCTGCAAATGGTTTAGGGGATGTTACTATTGATGTTAATGAAGGTGCTGTAGGAACAACTCAGGATTTAACTCTTACTGGCTCTACTGTTGAGGGTAGTACTGCTTCTATTGGAATTACAGACAGTACAAGTAAAATCAATATTGTTCCTGAAAATGATTTATATGTAAGAACAGGTACAAATGAGCTTATTATAGGTTCTACTACTACAGCTTATATTGATGTTGTAACTTCTGTTTCAGGTACAAATGATGCTTCTATATCTTTTTCTAATATAAATGGATTAGCAAAAACTATTCATATTAAAGCAGGTTCAAATATACAGTTAAGTGCTGATGGTACTACTGGTATTATTGTTTCTGCTACAGGAGGTTCTGTTACTCCTTATGTGCAGGATTTAACACATTCATTCTCTACTGGAACTGCAACTTTAGGGCTTACAGGAAGTGCTATTACAGTTAGTTTTATGGCTGCTGGTAATACATACATTGAAGAAGGAAGTAATGGGGAAATTGTTATTGGTTCTACATTTACTGAAATCCCACAAGATTTAAGTACATCTATTACTGGAACTACTGCTTTTATTAATCTTTCAGGAAGTACAAGTAATGTTAAATTAATTAAAGGGAATAACATTACTTTAGAGGCTGGAGAAGGTAGTAATGAGATAGTTATTGGTTCTACATTCAGTGAGTTTGAATATGATGGCCCGTTTGCTGTTAAAGTAGACCATGTGGATGAAACAACACCTACTACTTTATATGTAACTGTGAATGCTGGTGTTATTACTTATGAGAAAAAGAGAAAAGATGTTAGTGCTGGGACAACTTCTACTTCTCTTTCTTCAGGACAAAGCTATTGGTTAAAATATAACACAGTTAGTGATGCTGTTTCATATTATAAGGCATCTTCTCCACAGGCAGATTCTAATAATGTAATTCAAGTAAAATTAGCAGAGAATGTTGGTGGAGTATTGAGGCAGGTACAGTTTGGGGAAATTATTTTAAGCAAGCCTGATTTGACTTGGGAATATGATACTGATAATCATATTGTTAGCCTTGGTGTTACAGGGTCTACTAAATCTATAACTATGTATGGTAAAAATGGAATTGTTTTATCTAATGACAATACTTCAAATACAATAGCTATTTATTTATCTGGTACTATAGGGACTGTTACAGGGATTACTTCTTCTGTAGCATCTAATTCTGCAACTATATCTACTGTTGGTGGAACTGGTTCTGTTATATTAAGTGGTGGTTCTAATACATATATTGAATCAGGTGATAATGGTGAAATTATTATAGGTTCTACTGTATCAGGAAATACAGGTACAGTTACAGGAATCACTTCTTCTATTTCTGGCACTACTGCTTTTGTTTCTACAATTGGTGGTACAGGAGATGTTGTGTTTTATGGTGTTGGCGGTACTACGATTTCGGGTGGAACAAATGGAGAGATAGTAATTGGTTCTACAGTAAGTGGTGGAAGTGATTTTGCATATACAGGTTCATTTAAGGTTGACTGCTGGGATACTGAGGATGATGGTGTTGTGCATAATGTTAGAATTTATGATTCAAATAACAGAGATGACATGGTTGGATATGCTGGTTGGGTTCATATAGGCAATCAAAAATATCATGTTTCAGATTATACTGATACTTTTAGTGATGGGGATGTTATTTATTTAGTAGGTACTTTTAATGATAGTAATGCTTTATCACAATTAACATTCACAAAAATACAATCATTTTTTCCTACAATAAATGACAATCAATTCTGTGTACGTATTTGTTATGCTACTAATGGTAAGATGTATCAAACACAATATGGAGATATAGTACAGCCAGCAAGATTAGTTGGTGATGGTGAAACTGTTGAAATTCATAGCAATGTAATCTCAGCTATTGGTGGTGGAGGAGGAGGTACAGTACAGGGTCTTTATTCAGCTATAAAAGGAGGAACACCAGCTATTTGTATAACAGGAAGTACGACATATGTTCCTATTGCTGGTGGTACAAATACATATACAGAGAGAGATAGTTCAGGTGCTATTATTGTTGGTAGTACTGTAAATGTTTCTGGTTCTGTTGGTTTTCCTGATTATGGAGGTAATCGTGAACCTGTTTCTTTTGGTACTACATATGGCCCTTATACTTATGATGTTTGGCTTATAGGTGAATGCGGAATATATGAAGGTACTGCTGCTAATATTGTTCTTCATTTAGGTGGACGTACTATTACATTATATGATTATCACACTAATGGTCAGGATACTGTTACAAATTATATTTCAGTATGTATTCCTGTTTCTGCAAGTTCACAACGCAGTATTCAGGTAGTTAAAGGAGATAATGACAATAGTGATATGGAATTGTATATTTATCGTTGTTTGTAATTTATTTTTGTATTTTTTCATATTTTTACTTGAAATTTTTGAAATGTGTGCTATATTATTATGTAGATATAAAAATTTTGGAATAACTTTTATTTAAGGAGGCTCTATTATGGCAGATGATACTTTAATTACAGGGACTACGGTTGGTGATATTTCATATGTTGTTGCTTACTATGATGTTAACACGGGCAATCTTTATGATGCTAACGGAAATATGTATGGTAATAGCACTTTAACAACAACACTTGATAATGAGTTTATTTTAGAGCTTCATTATGTTCAGGACATTTCTACTGATTCTGACCCTACTACATGGGCTGTTTGGGGTGGTCTTGAAGGAAAAACAGTGGATTCTTCTCTTGCATTTGATTCTGATTACAAACATGCTTATGAGGGAGCTTCAACTGAAAGTACGGCAGCTGCTTCTCACGAAATTAAAATTACTGTTTCCTCTGTAGATAAAGATACATTAAATTCTGAAGGTAATTTAATCATCAATCCTTATGGTCTAGAGCCTGAACAAATTCCTCAAGGTAGTACTGCAACTCCTCGTATGGTAGTTCCTTATGATTCTTTTGAGTATGTTTCTTCTAATACATCCGGCACTGTTTTTAAGTTCCATGTAGCAGACCCGGATGGGCTTATGTATGCAGTTCCGGCTAATATTCAAGTTCGTGTTTCTGACCCATTATACCTTTATATAAATCCGAGTTCTATTTATGAAGTTAATATTCCTCCTAGATATAATGAAGGTGTTTTTAAGTTTCCGATGAATATTATGTCTCGTAAACTTTTGAAAGCACTTGATTATACAGGTGTTAGCGGAGTTGTTGGTACTTTAGAGCATAAGATTTCTGTTAGACGTGATACTCTTACTGGTGTTTCTTATAATAGCAATACTTATACTCGTGATAAAGACAAGGATAGTACTGCTGTTTATAGTGGGGATACTTTCTTGTTCTGTGCTTGGGTTAATGGTTCTTCTACTATTTGGACTAAGGGAAATGATGTTCAAACTAATACAGCAGTTTATAGTATTAGTAATGGAACTGCCACATTATTGGGAAGCACTGCAAATCCTGTAACTGAAACCGATTCTGTATTATTCCGTACTTTTGCATTTCCTTTCCTTGTTAAAAATTTGATTGATTATAATGCTACGATTGATATTCCGATGCAAGATGTTGATTGGGCTAAGGATTATATTATCAGTATCATTAAGAATAACATGGAAGAGGTGACTGGTAAAGCAAGTACAGGGGCTTATGGTGTTGTTAAGATAGCAAATGATGGTACTATTGATGTTGATGACGGTGTTATTTCTATTGCTACTTCTCTTGCAACTAAACAGGATAACATGAGTGCTACTGCCCCTGTTGCTATAAATAATAGTACTGTTTCGCTTAATTTTGGTGATGGTCTTGATGTTGGTGTCACTGGTACTACGAATGCGAATAAGCTGATTGTCAATGAAGCAAGCGTTAAAGAAGTGCTTGAAGATGTTGTTGACGGTGGTACTGAACCTGCTGTAAATGAGATTGTTACTGCTGATAATCTTCGTGGTGCGCTCAGTGTCGGTCAGGCGGTGGATGTTAGTTGTGCTGGTCGTGATTTTAATTTTATACAATATTCTTCTGATAGTGGTACAACTTGGAATACTCTAAATAAAGACTCCTTAAAAGAAATATTTATTAGTGATTTTTGTTTACGTGCAAATTATCCATCTTCTGGTAGTCTTTATTATGGTTTTTCTGTTCCAAATAGACCTTTCCCAAAATTTGCAAGTGGTTTAAGCTATCTTTATGTAGTAGATGTAAAAGTCTTAAATAATGTTACAGGACTAAAAGGAAGCATGGCTTGTTATGCTAATGGTTCTTGGATATATGGCTCTTTTTCTATTGCATTATCTTCAGAATATGTAAGATTATATGTAAAAGCTATATCTGCACATGTATTATTACTTATTGGTGGGGGTACATCAGGTTCTGATGTTCAAGTTGAACTGAAGAATTGGCGTCAGTACGAAGTCACCGCGCTCACTGATGAAGCTATTGCTTACATTGCCCAGCTTGAAGACCCTGATGCTTTCTTCCGTTCTACTTCTGCTTATTCTATTCGTAACAAGTATCTGATTAAGCAAGATATGGTGTGCCCTTTCATTCCTACTATCGAAATGTCTAATAGTGACCTTACTGTTGCTGCTGGTCTTTCCTATAAGATGACATATAAGAGCAATACGGCTACTACACATACTATTACAGCAGATACAATTCCTACTCTTGCTTACGGTTGGGATACTCATCTTCAGCTCTTTGTTGACGATAATACTACAGTCAATTTCCAGTCTCCTCTTGTACTTGAAGACCCACTGACACCTAATGCCGGACATAATATGACAATCAAATGGCGTAACGGTCAGGCACTTGCTTATGTTGATGATACTGATGTTGGTTATATTGTTACTGTTACTGCTGGTACTGAGAATGGTAGTCTGTATTATGGTCTGACTAATGATGTTGGCGAATATATCACGTTTGCCAATACGACTGATGGACAGAGTATTACTATTGATGATGCGGCGATACTTACTCGTAATATCAATGTCATAGGAAATGGTACTGATAATACAGAAATTTATGTCACTACTTCTTCTCCTTTTAGAAAAGACAGCTGTACATATACTAATTTTTCAATATCTTGTGCTATTACGAGTGGAGAGTTATTTATGGGTAGTAAAATAATGATGGATAATGTACGAATCCATGATGTTAATGTGACTGCACCTACTCATATATTCTGGTTGTCAAATGGTTGCGTAGTGAGAAACAGTGAATTTATTGACCTTACTGCTTTTGTCTCAAATAATATTGGTGTATTTTATTCTGTTTATGGTGAATGTATAATAGAAAATTGCAAATTTAAGAATATCTCACCTAATAATTTAGTTGCTATACGTGGGTATTATACTTCTACAAATAATAAGACTATTAGTATAAAGAATTGCTTATTTGAAGAATGTTATGCTCTTGTTACACGAGCTTCTCATGCAGAAATATCAGGTTGTACTTTTGCTACTTCTGGTGCTAACATCTATATTTCTCATTCAGATGGAAGTGGTACTTTTTCAGGCACTAACATCCTGAACTCCACTGTATCAGGTGCAGGTTCAATTATTCTTTCTACAGGAACTACTCTTACTTCTCCAGAGAAAACAGGTAAAATTAATCTTTCAGGTAATACAAATTATCTTACAAATGATTTAGGTACTATTACTATTGATGGTCTTACGATAACTAATGGTTTGTACTTTGGTATTTATATTCAAAATGGGAATGTAGTGAACTTGACTAATTGCAACGTTACTGGAAATACTGTTGGTGATGCATTCATACATATTAATTCTATAGCTAATATTTCAGGTGGTACTTATGGTATTGTTGAGCTTGATTTAGGTGCTACTTTGAATCTTAGTGGAAGGGTAAATGTAAGAAAGAACATTACAGGAAGAGGCCTTGTCAATCTTGCTGACAACACTATTATTGATTGTACTGGAAACACTAATACTTCCGTTATTCTTATGGGAGCTGGTTCTATAGGTGATGAAGGTGCTGTCATAGTTGGTTCAGGATGCAAAGTTGTTACGAGCGGTGGTTCTACTGTTTCTATTACTGGTGGTACTTATTACTCTATTAATAATGCTTCAAACGCTCCTACTACTGCACAAGCTCCTTATGTTTATGGATATGCTACAGTAAAGGATTCCGGTGTATATGTTCCTGTTGAGCTTCAGAATGGTGTAGTTACTCAAGTAGATGCTTTAGTTCTTTCTAGGATGAGTTGCCATGATGCACGTATTGCTCTTATGGATGATTGTGCTACACGTCATATTAAGTATTATGTAAAACCGAATGACCTCACAAAGAAGCTGGATGGCACTGCTTCTAAACTTGATGGTACTGATGGTGACGTTATGACAGAGTTTCCGAAGAGTCATTTCCTTTACACAGAAAACGGAACTGTTGCTACTAGTGGTGGTAATGATACAAAAGATGTTGTTTTAATGTCTCGTTCAGCATTTACATATAATGGCGTGGATTCTGATTGGCATAAGTCTTTCTATATTTCGCCTGATGGAAATACTGTACGTAATCAGTTTATGGGGTATTATCTTAGCTATGTTGATGAATCTAATAAAATGCGTTCTATTAGTGGTGTTTATCCTAGAGTAAATCTCAGGCTTGGTTCTACCTATTATAGTGGGACTACGAAAGTAACGAATACAAATAATCCTTCATATCTTAAATATGCAGGTAATAATGGAGGAACTAACTGTAACAGACTTCATTACGAGTGGCTGTATCATCTTCTAATTACAAAAGAGCTTACTATTGATACGCAGTCTATTTCTCTTGGTTTCTGTTATATGAGTGGAACAGCTTGGAGTAATGCTTATCCTCGTTTAACTGGTTATTCAAATCAGGTAGACTTCTATGGTGGTCAGACTTTTGCTAATGATAATGACAAGGATATAGAAGCGATGTGGAATGGGTGTTCTATTACTTCAAATTCTCTTGTTTGGGGCACTTCGCCTGATAAACTTCAATTCACTACATCCGGCAACACTAGAACTGTTACTGCGTTTGGTTGGAGAAATGGAACGTCACCTAATTTCTCTTATGTTTACACGAAGTTTGAAGATGGTATGCCTCAAATTGGAGATACTTGCTATTCTGATGCTTCTTGTACTGTTGAATATGGTACTATAACAGCAGTAAATACAGGTATAGCATCAAGTAATAGGGTAACGTCTTGTAAGTATTTTATTGAGAATCCTTGGTCTAACTTATGGCAGAATCAGGCAGGTTATGTTCCTATTGTTACGACTGGTGGTGTTAGAACAACTGCTGGTTTCTATAGGACTACTGCTATTAATTCTTATGAAACGATTTTGACATTTGATAAGAATACCACAGATGCTACAGCGCAAATTGCAAACGTAGAGTATATTGAGCATCCTTGGGCTACTGCTAATAACTATGTTATTACTTGGAATCCTGTTACATTCCATGCTCTGACTACAGGTGCATACGGTTCAAGTAAGATGCGCGATTATCTCTATATTGTTAATACTGTTGATGTACCTCGCTGTGGTCTTGTCGGTGGGGATGCGTATAACGCGACCGATGACGGTCTCGGCTACGAGGGCGTGACTAACGCGGTCGGCAACTCTTACGCGTACTGCGTGGGGCGGCTTTCTGCGTAAAAATTCGTAGAACGGTGGGCGACATCTTTTAGCAAATCGACACGAGAAAGGAAACTAGGAACGAATGAACGGTTGGACGAAGATGATAGAGAGGGCGAAGACGTGGGCGCGCTTTGCGCGAACATGTAATCCCTCTCCATCTTCGTGTTATTCATATAATTTAATCTTAGATATTATATCTAAGGTGGCTTATGTTGTGGCTTGCTACCTCGCTGTGGTCTTGTCGGTGGGAATGCGAATAACGCGACCAATGACGGTCTCGGCTACGAGAACGTGAATAACGCGGTCGGCAACTCTAACGCGAACTGCGTGGGGCGGCTTTCTGAGAATTAACTTTTTTATATATCCGAATGTATATAAAAATTACACAACATATTGTCCATCACCGGAAAGAGGTGGCTTAATGACCGGCATAAGAACTAGTAAAGTCTCGAAAGAGAAAGCTGAACGTTCTCGGTTAAAATTCGCATAAATTAGTTGATGCATAAATGAAAAGAATACATGATATTTTTGAATTTATGGTATCAAAAGAAGTTCTTCGTTATGCGTTTTCGCTCGTGAAGAAAAAGAAGAATAAGAAACATAAATATCATATAAAAAGGTTTGAAAGGAATCTTGACGAAAATATTACAAAACTCCATGATGCTTTAATGGCTGGAACATGGGAAATGCACGGTTATAAGCATATGATCCGTGAAGAAGCAGGTAAGATGCGAGACATTTACTATTCTTCTGACATTGGTGATTTAGTAGTGCAATGTGCAGTTGGAATTACTTTAGGTGCTTTACTTAATAAAAGTTTGATTGAAGATACTTATGCAGGGATTCCTAAACGCTCCATACAAAAAGCAGTAAAACGCATTTTCAGAAAAGTTAAAGCGTATGGCAAAAAGTCAATATATGTTTACAAAAGTGATTTTAAGGGATTTTATTTGAATATAGACCATGATAAATTAAAATTTTTATTAGCTGATAAAATAAAAGATAAGCATGTTATTAATTTTTTGAATAAGCATATTGATGGATACCCGACTCCAAAAGGTTTACCTATAGGAAATTATATTTCTCCGATACTTGCAAATTTTTATTTAGATACTGTTGATAGGTCTGTGAAAAGTTTAGGTGTGAATTATTACAGGTACAATGATGATATTATTGCTTTTCATACATCAAAAGAAAAAATGTATGAAGTTAAAGATATGATTCATAAAAAAGCAGACGAATTAAAATTGCAAGTTAAATCGAATGAACAGATATTTCCTATTGATAGATTTGGGATTGATTTTATGGGTTATATAGTACAAAGGAATAGAATTTTAGTTAGGAGAAAGATTGAAAGGCATGTGAGAAGAAATGCAAGAAAATTGAAGATTAAGTATACTCCGCATAGGGCTGCCGGTCTTTCTTCTCGTTGGGGTTGGTTTAAGAGAGTAAAATCTGGAAGGAATTTTTGGATGAATGTTGTTGGCTGTGATATAAAAGATTTCAAAAAATTTAAGGAGATAGTTTTATGTGCATAAATGGTGAAGTTTTGTCTTTAGTTGATTGTATTCCTGATGTTCCTATAATGGAAGGTAAAGTAATTAATATAGATACTATCTTAAATATTCCGATTGTGTTTACTAAATGGAGTATAGGGGATTCAAAATGGAAAGATAATAAAGGAAATACAAAACCTCTTCTTACATTACAATTTGAGTGGGAAGGAAGAACTAGAATTGTATGGACTTCTTCTAAACCGCTGATAAAACAAATAAAAGCATTTAATGAGAGGTATCCAGATGCTACTTGTTTTAAGGCTTCTATTCATCATGTAGATAATAAATTTTATAAATTTTTTGCATAAGGAGATTCGATATGAAAATATATACTGATAAATACGGTAATGTTTTTAATGGTGCTTGTCCTAATCCTTTTCATTTAGATGGTGGTTCTTATAGTCCAGTGTCTGATGAAAAGTTTATTGAATTAGGAGGTGTTATTGAAGATGATGGGGAGGTTTGGACTTCTGAGGAAAAGGAGTTTCAGGCTCTTCCATGTTGCACTGCATTTAAGTCAGTCTGTGCTCAAATTGCTACGTTTATGGAAGTTGAAACTTTCCTTGGAGGTTATGATGATATTCTAGCTTTCCAACAGTCTGAAAAAGCGCAGCAAAATCCAGTTCAAGCTCTTATGCTGGCTATGATGTGGCAAGGGGCTGATGATGATTGCAATTATCGTGCTCAAAAACTTGGGATTGGTCGTCCTCGCTGGTGGTATTGTTGCTGGGACATTAACCCTGATGCATAATATTTTTGTTAGTTGATTAGTTAAGGGAGGGTTATATTATGAATGACCAGACTTTACTTGCAATACAAACATCAGTAGCAACATCTTTAGAGAGTTTGCGTACTGGTGTTAAAGCTGATGTTGATTCTATACGCAAAGAAGTGAAAGATGATATAAATTCAATTAAAAAGGATATATCTTCTATTAATACTGAGATTGCAAAGATTAATGTCACTTTAGATGAAGACCATAAGAAGATAGTAGGTAATGGTAAGAAAGGGTTAGTAGACCGTGTAACTAAACTTGAGGATGTTCTTTCAAGTGGGGGATACATTTACAGAACTATTATTGCGTTCGTAGCTTGGGTTTGTGCGACTGGTATTGCTCTTTACGCTGCAATTTATAAATAATACTGGTGAATCTTATGATAGAGTCTTGTTTTACTTGTCTTTACTTTATTGATGGCATGTTTTGTAAATTGAAAGGTTGTACTTTTAATTATCCTGCCTGTTATTCTTGTGGTGACTATGTTCCGAGAGATTATAAGAAGTGTTGTAGGTGGTGTGCTAATTCTGGTTGGATAAATAGTGATGATGAAAACAGAAGATTATTCAATTTAGGTAAGGATAGAAATGCTTATAAGGGTTGTTTATTAAGTGAAGATGAAATAATAGACCAAGAAGCTGAAACTAAATGTGATAAGTTTATTCTACCACACGAAAGGAAAGACTGAATATTTTTAAGATTTCCTATTGCATTTTTTGATAATATGGTGTATAATATAAGGCAACTCTCAAAATCTAAATCAACTATTAAGGAGAACACAATGCTTAGTAACTGTGAAAATGTAAGTAATGAAACTATGAATCAAAAGAATCTTATTGGAATTTATGAAGGAAATCAAGAAAAGATGGAGTTTAATCCTGATGTTGTTGCTTCATGTAGAGTTGATGCTTACAAGTTAGATGATAATGCTGTAGTTGGTGGTGTTGTTTGGAAGCCTGTTGTTGGATATGAAGGGTTATATGAGATTACTGATTATGGTGCAGTAAAGAGTATTAGACAGGGTGCACATTACAATAAACTTATGAAGCCTTATTTAGCTGGAGAAGGGTATCTGTACTTACATGTTAAAATTGGCAATAAATCACCTCATTTACTTTTACATAGAGTAGTTGCAGAGGCTTTTATTCCTAATCCTGAAAATAAAAAGTATGTAGACCATATTAACACAGTAAGAACCGACAATAGGGTTGAGAATTTAAGATGGTGTACAAATAGCGAAAACTCCTTAAATCCAATAACAAATAAAAGACGGAGACAGGTTGCTAAAAAAATTGCTATTAATATATCTACACATGTTGTTAATGAAGAAACAGGTGCTTGGTTTAATTCTATGTTGGATGCTGCTAAGGCTTTTAATATAAGTTTTGGAAGTGTAATTTCTTCTTGTTATCATCATCAAAAAGGATTACCTAGAAGAAAAACTTGTCGTGGTAAAAAAGTTTATCACTTTCGTTATGCTACTGATGAAGAGAATGCTATGAATCTTCCAAAGTATAAAGAGCATGTGGATGAACTTGTTAAAACGTTTTGATTTGTTTTATATGGAGGGGTTTATATGAAGAAGTGCAGAATACTTGTACTGGCAGGAGGAGGGTGTTGTGCAGCATTGATTACACACTTCCTTTCTATGTTGCCTGAAGGAAAGCAGAATCTTAATGGAATAGATGTTATTGCTGGCTGCTCTGCTGGAGGTTTGCTTGCTTCTGCTTATTCTATAGGACAACCTTTTTCTTATATTGATGCTGTATTTCAAAGAAGGGCATCTGAGTGTTTTACTAAGAGATTTAATGCCAAAATCAATCCACTAGCATGTCCAACTTATAGAAATGATACTATAGATAAAGTAATGAAAGATATGATGGGTGGAGCAAAAGTAGGTGATATTAAGAAGACATACCCTAATCTTACTTACATTGTTCCTGCATTAAACCTTACTGATGATAAATATATTGTTTTCGAGAATATAACAGGAAAGTACAACCATGTTAAATTAAGAGATATTAGTGGTTATACTTCTGCTGCTTCTACTTATTTTGCTGGACGTGATTTTGAAGGGAAGTGTATTGTGGACTCAGGCATAATAGAAGTGATGCCTCTTTTAACTGCTACTCTTGAAGTTAAAAAGAAATTTGGAATAGAGTTTTCTGATATGAATGTACTTGCAATTGGTTGTGGAAAGGACTCTGACGGAGGAAAACTTACTCTTGAATATTATAATGACTTAGGTTTAGTAGGTATTGCTAAAGAAATGCTTATCCCTTATTATACTTTTGGGAACGAGTTATTCTCTGAGTATTGCGGAAAGAATATTGGATATAATTTCTTTACTTATTTTAATCCTATAGAAACTAATGGAAAACTTGATGATGTTTCACAGATTCCGTCATTAGTGAAAGAAGCGGATAAGTATAGAGAGGAGTTTTTACGTGTTTGGAATTATTGGATTAGCTTATAAAGTCCCAACTAGCTTAATTCAGAAAGGCGCACTCTGAGTTAAAGCTACTTATATATCCCACCTTGAGTTCTGAGGAGTAACATCTTCAGGACTCTTTTTTTATGTTTTTTCTATAAATTTTAATATTTATGCTTGATTTTTTCTATTTTGGTGCTATATTAAATTGCATAAACCGGAATAAATATGGTGTTTATTCCATGAAGATTAATTAATTATAAGGAGATTGTTTTATGGCATCTAAGGATTATGTGAGCATTAATAAAGTAGAAAACAGACAATGGGTTCTATTAGGGGCGTTCTCTGTATTGGCAAGTGTAGCTGTTGCAGTAGCGATTTATACGTTTAATTCTCGAATATCTGTACTTGAAGAAAAAACGAACAATCTCCAGAAAACGATGGAATTATATGAGCAGAAGAATAAAGAACTGAAGCAAGAGAATGAAAAGTATATAAAATCTTTGCTTGCTGTAAATTCTAATGCATCTTCTTTAGTTATATTTGGTGATAAAAATGCAGAATGAGAAGAATGAGCAATATTTAACGGCTCAGGAAATTTCTTCTCGTTTTGGTTTATCTATACGTACTACTAATAACAGATTGACAGTACTACGCAAGAATGATCCTACGTGTTATAAAGAAGTCCTGACAAATACGAAGCATAAGCAGTATTTATATAAGGCTTCTGCAATTACGAAAGAGAACGTAGGCACAAGACATTATATTAAACACGAGAAAAAGATTCCTGAGGTTGGTCTTCCTCCTATTTATATAGTTAATCCGAAGAGTGGGTTAAGATACAATATATTTGCATTACGCGCTCTTTTACGTGTTTTAGAGAGTACTACTTTATTTGAACGCTTTATTGCACTCGATTCTGTTATCTTTGTTTTTGTTTTAATTTATCTTTTTGTGAGGTGATTATTATGATACACAAAGGTTATAGAAAGAAAGGTACTGCAAAGCCTGAAAAATATGGTATAGTATTTGATAGTGTAGACGAAGTTTGGATGTACGAATGGTTGACTGATGCTAAAAAAGTTGGGTTAGTTAAAGACTTTTTATATCATCCAGAATGCGTAGAAGTATTTCCGGCTTATGTAGAAGGAAAGAAAATTGTATTTCATTCATGCACTTATACTCCAGATTTTATTATTACAGGGATTCATGACAAGCTAAAGTCATATTTCAGAAAGAGTGAAGATTCGTTTTTTTGGATAGATATCAAGGGTTCATTTTCGGCACATTCTGATTTAAGGAGTTTTATGTTGATATGCAAGGCTCTTTGGTATCTTAAGAAAATATTTATAAACAAGATAATAATGAAAGATTTATGTTCTAAGACATTTGTTCCTGAGTCAATAAAATATACAGATAAGAAGAAACAATTACGCACTGCTTTTAAGGATTGCAGAACTTTAGAGGAATTTTTGAAAGATAAATGATAAATACTCTTGCTTTTTTCATGTAATTGGGGTATAATATATAGTAAAGCAGTTAATTAAAGGAGATTAGAATGAAGAAAGAAACAGAAGATACAATATATAGTTTGATTATGACAGGGCTTATTTCAGGTGTAGTGTTTCAGCTTATTTATCTCAAGACACATACATTTGATTTCACCTTTACTAAGTTCCTGTTTGTATTTATGTTGTATGAAGCAATAAGCATTAAGAAGACATTTAAGAGAGTACAGCAGGATTTACTTAATTATTCAACATATCTAAAACTTTATCTTGATGTTAAGTTTGGTGCTGTAAATGCTGATGAATTAAAAGATTATTTTCAAAAACTAGTTGAGGAGGCAGAGAAGAAATAATGCTTGAATATATTAAACTACATAACTTTCAGAAATATGCAGATTATGAGCGTAGTTTTAATGAGAAAGTGAATTATATTACTGGAGTTAATGGTGCAGGAAAGTCAACTATTCTTCGTGCTATAATGTGGGTTGCCTTAAATGTTGGAGATAGTAAGTCAATGATTCGGACTTTTAATGATGACAATTCAATTTGTGTAGCTAAAGAAGTATCTGCTGAAATTGGTGTTGACGGTCATGTAGTTAAGCGAGTGTATTCAAGCAGTAAGAATGAGTATTATGTAGATGGTCTTAAGATTACAGGCTTTGGTAAGAGTGTTCCTGAAGAAGTATCTAGCATTTTTAAGATGAGTGATTTGAACTATTCGGAACAATTCTCTCCTTTATTCCTTATTAATGACAGCGGAAACAGTTTAGCTACAGAATTAGGGGAAGTTGCATCTCTTGAGGAAATGGAAGAGCTTTCTGATTCTGTTAATGCAAGTATAAGGGCAAAGAATGTAGAAATACAGGGTTTGGAGAATACATATAACGAATCTCTAGATAAAATGAAAGCTATTGATACTCTTCCTGATGATTTAGAGGCTATGGATAATGAAATAGATGATATGGTAGAGGAATACAATAGCAAAGAAAAAGAGATTACTGAACTTGAATCTATTTGTAATACTCTTGAGAAGAAGAAAGATTTAACATATTTGAAAGATACAGTAGATTCATTAGAGCCTGAAGCAAGTTTATTTGAAGAAGATATACATTTAGTTGATTTAATGAATACTCTTACTAAACTTAAAAGCATTCCTCCTATTTCTCAAGATGTAGTAGATAGTCTTAGTTGTGATATAAAAGAATCTGATTTTGAATGTTCTGATATTTCTTTTTTAGAGAATATAGTAAATGCAATGCAAAATCTAAATTCAGATTCAAAAAGTCTCGATGAAGAACTTGCAGATATAGACAACAAACTTTCTGCGTTTGCTGTTTGTCCTTACTGTGGTTCGGATATAAATAAGGATACTCATACATGTCTAAATTAATTACGATTCATAGCGGTGATTTACATCTCACTGATCTCAAGCCTAAAGCACGAGTTGATGAAGAAGACTGGCTTGGTGCACAGATAGATAAGCTTAATTGGATGAAGAAATTGTGTGAAGAGCATGAAGTTCCTCTTATTATTGGTGGAGATGTATTTGATAAGACTACACTTTCCTTTAATTTTCTCAATAAGCTTAAATCATGTTTTCCTGATAACTGTTACTGTCTTTTAGGCAATCACGATGAAGTAGGGAATAACACACAATCCTATGATAAGTCTGTTTGGTATACAGGGCATTTAATGGGTCTTTATACTGGAATACATGATGCAGAAATAAGGGCGTTTAATGATATTTCTTTTGGTTTTATTCCAGCTACAAATACAGAGGAAGAGTTTTTAGAGTTTGCGGATAAAGTGAAGTCTGCTGATGTTATAGTAATGCATCGTTTTATTTTCGGTGATGATAGTAGAGTATTTAATAGTGAGCTTTATAAAACACATTGCATTTCATATTATAGAGAACTGTTTAATAAGTCTTCTGTAATTATAGGTTCAGACAATCATAGGAGCATTATTGATGAAAATGCTAGACCTTATGTTTATAATTGTGGAATGCCTATAAGAGATAATGCAGACCTAGTTGATTATTCTCCTATTGTATTTTTCCTGTATGATAACATGACTTGTGTTCCTGTAGCTGTTCCTATAGATAATGATAAGATTACAGATAGGCATATTAAGAAAGAGAAAGAAGAAAAGGAGAAGAATAAAGCTTTCATTCATACGTTACAGGAAGTCTCTGATATTAGGCTTTCATTTGTAGATAACTTAAAAAGAAGATTAGAAGATGCTCCAGAGTGTTATAGTTTTATTAAGGAGCAATATAATAATCTGAAAGGAAAGAATATACTATGACTGATAAAGAACTATATACGGAATTAAAGAAGAGAGCTGAGATTGTCAAGAATAAGATACTTGAAAGAAATGGGCAACGTTCAATTTATATTCAGGAGTTAAAGTCTAAGGGATTTAATTCTTTAGCTGATGTTGCAGTATATATTGAACAGGCTAAAAAAGAACAAGCTGAAAAAGAATTGGTTATTAAAGAAAAGCTTGCTAAATATGCCGATGCTATAAAAGAAGCAGAGCGTTTGTTAGGAGAGTGATATTATGGATTTTGATAAAGGTATAGTTATTCAATGTGTAGAATGTGCATCTGTTTTTAATATAGATGATTGTGATGAGATTTCTTATTCAACAAGTTCCGTTCGTTGTCCTCATTGTTCTAGGTGGAATTATGTAGACCAGCCTGATTTATTTGAAAACTATATAGATGAGATGAATGAAAATGATTTAGATGAAACTCCTATTTATTATGATTTCAGAACAGGAAAGATAGAAGAGGGCGGTTTACCTGATCTAACTAATCGTCTTGAACGTGGTAAAAAAATAGAAGAGATGTTTAGAAAGCGTAGGGAATATCATCAAAAGAAAAAAGAAAAAAGATTACTAGAAGAAGCATTGGGATTAAGACCAAAATGGAAGCATAAACATGGTAAAGCTAATCCTAATGCTCCGTTTCATACAAATAAATATAATCGTACAGCAAATAAAAAAGCACGTGAGCAAATGAGAAATAGCTATTATAAAAAGAAAAGAGAAAAGACAGAAGCAAAGAAATTAAAAGAAAAGAAAGAAGAAAAACGAAATACAGCCAGAGAAATTAATAATAAGAAAAAAGAAATAAAAAAACAGAAGGTAAAACAACAGAAGAAATTACTTGCACAACTTAAAAAAGATTTAGAGAAAGCAGGTCTATAATGTTTGAAGAATATAATAGTTTACATACGAAGAAATCTTATCTAATGAATAAGTATAAGTTTATTTGTGAAGAGAATAGAAAGAACAGAGAGCTTTTGGATGAGAAGAAAAAAGAACTTGATATAATGAATAAAAGCAGTATTGTAACTCAAGCAGCTATTAAAGATACATTTTCTTTTCTTCAACAAAACATTACTACAATTGCTTCACACGCTTTAGCAACTATTTTTGACACACCGTATGAAATTGAGTTTGTTATGGGAAGTAGAGGAAAGCAGACAAAGAGCAGTACAGTAAAGATTCAGTTAAAGAAAGACGGTGTAGTTCTGTCTAAAAATCTTCTTCAATCAGTAGAGGGGGGACAATTAGCAGTTCTTTCAGTAGTGTTGCGTACTGCATTTCTTATGTTAAAGGAAGGAGATAGGCGTATTTTGCTTCTTGATGAGGTCTTAGCACCAGTGAGCAGAGTGCAGGATGATGATGGAGAAGGAAGTAATCTAAAACGTGCTACACAAATGATAGAACAGTTAGCCGACCTATTTAATGTTCAAGTCTTATTAGTTTCACATGTAGTTGATAAATAAGAAGTTACGAAAACAAAATAAAATCCCCATCTCAAATAAAAGAGGTGGGGATTATTTTTATGTATATATTATAGCCACTTCATATAGTTCTATTAAAATCATATGGTCTAAATACTTCAAGATTTATTGCACCATTATCTGAGATTCCTATGTTTATTAATTCTATAAGTTTATTTAAAGTGTACCATTTATTTATATCTACTACACCTTTATTAAAAGCAGTGTCTGATGCAATTCTTATTAAAATGTAATTTCTCTGCTTAAAGTAATTATTCTTAAATGCATCTCTTTGTTTTGTACGGTTTAATGAAGCTACTCCATTTGTTGCGAGAAAATGGGAAATTCCGTCTAATTCAAAAACTAGTGGATATTTTGTGAATAAGAAATCAGGACGTAAACTTAGATTAGAGTCTTCCATTTTACAATCAGCTAATGCTTTATCATATATAAAATCTTCGTCTTCTTTCATTTTAGACAATAATAGTTCATATATAGGTTTTTCTAATTTTGAAGAAGAACACATTGGGCACCCTGCTTCATTATGTAATACAGATGCTACTAAATTCCTCCAATGATGCCCACAAACAGTACATTCAAAATCCCCATCATATATAACTCCTATAAATGTAGTAGTGTCAAGGAGAATTGTTCCGTTATAAATATCATAGATTCGTTTTGCAATTTCTTCTGCATCACTTCTATGTTTTCTTCCTCCTTCTTCGTGTCCACAATATTTACAACCATAGCGCAACATATTGTCTGGGGTTGTTCGTAATTCTCCATGAATAGGACAATAAAATGTTGCGTGTTTTCTCATAGTAATAAAACTACTTCTGTCATAAGTAATTCCGGGCTGTAGTTCATCTAAACGTTTCTGCAATTCGTCTAAATCTTGTTTTTGATTTTCTCCACAAATTTTATAAGCACAAGTAGAGCATCCATATTTAGTTTGTAGTACATTTTCTAAAGACTTTTTAAAGTAACTACCACAATTTTCACAAAACCAGTCATATTCAGATTGTAAATTTTTAAATACACCTCCTAAACATTTGAGATAAGGGAATCTATCAAAAATTTCTTGTAATACTTCTTTTTCATTTCTTCGTTTATTTGGTTTTCTATTTTTTGGTCGAATAATGTGCTTTTTATGACATTCAGGACACTCGTTATATTTTGCACGAAGTAAATTACTTACTTTAGGATTCCATTTATACCCGCAAATAAGACATTCTGCGTTGCATCTTTCTCGTGTATTTTTAAATTCAGTTGCTTTTACTTTACCATAATATTTTTTAAAAACACGGTCATTAAATTCTTGTTCTGTTAATTTATGTGACATAGCATTACCCCCTACAATAAAGTAGCCCATCAATACATGGTAGGGACATGCATCGACAGGCTACGATAATTTTAAGAATCTTTTCCTTTCACTGTCCCTACCAGTTACTTGAATATATATAATATAGCATAAAGTAAAAAAAAGTCAAGTAAAAATTGTAAAAAAGTTTAAATTTCTTTATCTCCATTTCTTAAAAGTCCAATCATAATCAATTGCTTTTCCGATAGCCTCTACAATTTTATCTTTATTTCTTTTATAATAATCAATAAACTCTGTGTATTCCTTTTTATCTGCCCAGCTAATAGTACTTGTTTCACATTCTGCTTTTAAATTAAACTTAAGCCAAGGAAATGCAAATCTAGTACACTCTTCCATTACTGCTTTCTGAATGCTCATTGCTTTTATAAGTTCTTGATTATCAACTATTTGCACAATATCATCATGGATAATATTACAAAGCTTAGTATTAACTTTGAAATAGTTATTTAGATAATCAAGCATGACAAGACACCATAATGTTATTGAAGAAGATGAGCCTTGGATGACAGCATTATTTATAGTTAAGCTACTAAAAAGTCCGTGTATATTTAAGCCAATCGGATACTGTGCATACCCAAATTTAAAATAACTCTCCATATTATTACGTTGCCAGCTGCTAGTTTTACGCATTCTGTTATTCCAAAAATCCTTAAGAAAATCATTAGCATGTTCAATATAGCAGTCAAGATAAAATTCTTCTTTGTCTTTGTCTTTTTTAGAAACATTATATTTCTCTTCCATCTTTAAAGAACGGATTACTCTGTCTTTTGCTAATTCAGTAGGAGTGACATGTACATTCTTTTCATCCAAATACTTCCACAGAGTTAGAGCAATTGTAGATGCACCAGCTCCATACAGTGTTGAAAAAGAAGCTGCCTTACCTCCATTTCTAGCTGTCTTTGCATAATGTGTTCCGTTCTCTTCATCATACTTCTTAAGAGCTTGAAATTCATCATCTGTCATACAAAAAGCAAACAAACAATTATCTTTATGCAAGTCTGTACCGCCTTCAATAACACTAATTGCATACTCATCATTACAAATAGATGCCGAGCCACAATTTTCAAGACCAGAAAAATCGTTTGAGGAAATTGAGCAGTTTTCATCAGGAATAAAGCAAGTCTTAACTAACTGAACCTGTTTCTCGTCTCTACTACTCATGTTCTGAAAATTGGGAGAGTTAGAAGCCATGCGATAAGAAGATACATTATTGATTGTAAAGAAACATCTAATTCTGCCATCATCATTTGTTTCTTTTTTAAGTCCGTCAAGATATGTATGTAATGCTTTTGTGTACCAACGATACTGAAGAATGTTTTCTATGAAAGGTTCTTGGTCTACTAATTTACTGAGCCATTCCAAGTCTGCTTTAGCTTTCTCTTTCATACTAATACCGTGAGGATGTAGGTGCATATGGTTAATAAACACATCAATAATCTGAGAAGCTGATAGAATAGACCTCTTTTCAACTCCTACAATCTCACCCCATTTAATCCATACAGGGTCATCTTTAATGCGTTCTTCAATCTTCTTCAGTTCATCTTGGCATTGTTTTCTCCCTGCTTCTACTTTATTCATGTCAATTAAGATGCCATTCATTTCCATATGAGCAAGTACAGGAATGACTTTATGGAATAGCTTAAAAGCAAACCACTTATTAGGATTAGGAAATTCAAGCCACTGTTTATACTGTTCCTTCATGACATTATAAGTATAAACTACATCAAGGGCATTATAGTATAGTACATCATCAATAGGGGCATTAAAAATATCATTAAGAGCATTAGTGCCATATTTATCTTTGTCTTCATCACTGGATTTAAGATAGTCATGGATACCTTCTTCATATGCAATAGAAAATAGAATATAGGTTTGGAATTTCAATGATGTGATCCCGTCTCGTGGGTCTAGAAGATGGGCAACAACTACGGTATCCCAGACAACATGTTCAAGTTTTACTCCTAAGCATACAGCCAAAAAGCATAGATCAAATTTAAAGTTTGCTCCGCATATTCTAGGATTAAGTTCTGCAATATGTTTTAACTCTGTAACAATATCTTCGTCTGCTTTAGGAATATCATCATTCTTATTATATTTAGTAGTAGCATAGATCGGATTAAGAGGGAATGAGAATGCACCGAGAGCAGGGTCAGCATAAATAGCGCAACTATAGATTCGTTTGTTAGAATCATAGCATTTTAAGCCATTAGTTTCAAGGTCAAGAGTAATAGTTTTATCAGGGTTGTTCTTTAGATAAGTATAAGTTTTTTGTAGATAGTTAATGATGCTTTCTTTATCTTTTAGAACATGTACAGGAATTGTTTTGGCTGGGTCTTCAGGAATAGGCTTCTTATATCCAATTACTGCTTTACGAATATCTGTGAGAAATAGTCTGTGAGCAATCTTATAAGAACTATGAAAGCTAACTGCATCTTCTATCTCTTTAGGAGTAGTAATAAGCTTGTGTTCTTTAGCTTCTTTGTTTTTGATAATATTAGCAAAGCAATCCTGTAGACAAACTTCGCTAAAATCAAAGGTAGTCATTAACCATGTAGGAAATCCATACGCACGATAAGGCATAAGGAAGCCACGCCAACGAACAGAATTAGAAACGTCTCTAGTATAATCTTTACCTACTGTTGTATTAAGTGTATCTGAGCCAAAAGTAATAATAAGTTTAGGCTTGACTTCTTTAATGAAATCAATTACACGCTTCTCACACTTCTTCTGATACTTTGTTAGAGCTTTACTGTCTTTAGCATAGCATCCTGTAATATGAACTTTAGAACATGCAGTAAAGTCAATACCGATAGCATCAAACTTCTCTTTATACCAGTCCATAATATTGTCTTGAAAAGGAATGCCTGTATCATCTTCAAATTTAGTAGGAGCGCCAAATAGAAGAAGAATATCATTAGTTCCTTTATAATTATCAAGACAAGGGTGTTTACAAGCAGTCCGTCCAGTACAAGAAGAGCATTGGTTAGTAAGTTCTGTATCAACTGAATCAAAAAATCCCATTTACTTATCCTTTCTCCGTGAATTATTAAGAATGTCCCAACTTAAATCAAACTTCTCACATGTAAGTTCTTCTGGAATGATTTTATTAGTCTTAGCACAAATTAATTCACCTTTTACATAGTGCTGGCATTTATAGCAAACAGGACACATAGAGTTTTCCCACTGTTGTTCCATTTTTGCAATCATAAAACGTTCTACTACCCAACGTTCTCTACACATTCATTTATTTCCTTTTCATAATATCTTTGTAAATTAGAAATAGCATTCTTATAAAACTCTTCTACTTGTTTTGCTTCTTCTAACTTATTATGAAACATCTCCATTTTTCTTTCATAGATTTCTTGTAGTGTATAGAGTTTATCAGAGCTTGCATAGAGTTCATACCCTGTATCTTCTTTTACTCTGCATGTATCTGTAATCGTGGAAGTATAAACAATAGTACCTTTTCTTGGTGTTGTTTCAATAGATTTTCCCCAATAATAACAAGTATCTCCTTCTTTCCATTCTTTCATAGTGCTTATCCTTTCTTATAAAATCTCTCAGGAACGTTTTCAAAGTAGAGTTCATCAGTAGGTGCAATATCCCATGTAGATTCACCATACTCATCTTTTGTTTTAATATAGATTGTTTTATTATGCAGAAAGAATGCTGTGTTGTCATCTTTATTGAATCTATTAAGCACTGTAGACCTATGAAATACAACTCCACCTTCTTTAATAAACTGATTCAAGAGATTAATATTTCTTTTTGTTGGTTTAAGCTTCATTTATTTAGTTTCCTTATATGTTTTTGTGGGTTATTTGGATTGAAACACTATATATTATACACCATGTTCCTATAAAATGCAAGAGGTAAATGAAAGAAATGTGTGAAAATCTATCTTAGTAGCTTAATAGTTTAATGCACTGAATAATATAGGTTTTAATTTTACAACATTTGAGCTTAATCGTATCACATATAATGGTACAGCTGTGGGGTCGTGTGTGTTGGTGGTTGATTAGTTATGTCTTATGAGAATAAAAAAGAGAAGAACACCTATTACAGTAATCCTCTCTAAAAATAACAATACGTATGATTTATTTTTCACAGTACGTATTGCAGAAAAATAAAAAAATATTAAGATTTTTCGATATTTTTTAAGATTTTGACTTGATTTTTCATTACTTTGTGCTATATTATATTATGAAACAATTTATTTTGTTTTATTCATAGTAACTGGTTGTGGAACAGTGAACTGAACGATTTAGTATTTTTATGACCTGCCTCTGAGTGTCCACAGCTCATTGGTAGGTCATTTTATTGGAGATTATTATGAGAAAATTAACAGCTATAGAACAATGGGAGAGAGTAAAAGAAGTATTTGGAGATGCTTTAACCATGTATTTAGAGACATATACTGGAAGTCTATCTAAACCCCATTTTAAGTGTAATGAATGCGGTTATGAATTTGACCGAAGGATAGATGATTTACTTCACGGACAAAACGGAGAACCAAGAGGGTGTTCTATGTGTGGTAATGGAAAAGTAAAAAACAGAAATGATGTTGCAAAAGAAATATATGAATTATCTGATGGAAGATTCGCAATGGATGTTTGTACATACACACGGACACATAATAAAGCATCAGTTCTTTGTGCTAAATGTGGGCATGTAATTGAGGTTACTCCTAATTTTTTAATTGGAGTATTAAAAGAAAATAAAGAACGTGGTTGTTGTTATTGTTCACATACAGTTACTCCTTCTGCACATGAAGTTAACGAAAAGATAATAAAAGAAAGTAAAGGCAAAACACATATGATTGAAGCAACCTTTATAAATTGTTCAACATATGCTTTAATGGAGTGTGATAAAGGTCATCAATGGTGGGCAAGACCTACAGCCGTTTATTCTTCTAAAACCGGATGTTGGACATGCACAAAACAAAGTATGGAAAAGCCTGTTTTTGATGTTCTTACTGAAAAGAAAGTTGATTTTGATAATGAAATCGGATTAAAAGGTTGTTATTATTATAGAGAAAATATGATTCAAATACATCCACTTCGTGCTGATTTTAAGTTTAAGAACTATCCCATAATAATTGAAACAGATGGAAGACAACATTTTATTGTAACATATGGGGAAGATGAATTAAAAGAAATACAAGAACGTGATGAAATAAAAAACAAATGGTGCAAAGAACACGGATACATTCTTATTCGTGTTACATCTTCTCCTACGCACGAATGGGGTACTGAGAGGCATATTACACTTAAGGAGTTACTTGATTTGATAGAGAAGTATATCACTGAAGATGGTGTTGTAGATATAGAGGCATTCCGGCCTTATGATTTCAATAGAGACTAAGAATCTATCACAACCTACTTCTCTCTATCCCTATCATCACACAGGCATACCATATATTGCATCAATTAAGCTCAAAAGTTGTAAGATTAAAATCTAAACTATTAAGGCATTTCTAAACTTTTTTCACGATTTCTTTCATTTACCTCTTGTTTTTTCTTGAATCATGTGGTATAATGTATGTATCAACCTAAAGGAGAAAGGAGAAATGAAAAATGGATGATGAAATGATGAAAGATTTCCTTTATTTTAGTACACCACATGAAAAACTCTTACTTGATTATTACGATGATGCATCTGATATAGAATATTTTTGTAAAAGACATGATAAATATAGAAATTGTATGAAAAAACTTAATAAAAGAAAAGAGAAAGAAAATGAGAATTGAAACTAAATATTGTTGTTCTTTTTGTGATGAGAAATTTTGGTTTAAGGATGAATGTATGAAGCACGAATTGGAATATCATTCTTGTTTACATTGTAGGAATCTTTGTGTTTATTATAAGAATATGAATGCTGGGACTATAGATTGTGATTGCGAAGCTCATTATTTTAATCATAATCATGGAAGTTGCAGGTATCATGTAGAAGGAGAACCTAATACTGAATTTTGTATGGAGGATAAAAACTAAAAACATAATAAGAAAGGAAACTAA
>Ga0256405_10003400_pt1 | contig 32876 bp, 19 predicted proteins | sample RumenRJG_02DNA_FD_189096 | JGI IMG/M metagenome (GOLD analysis project Ga0256405, IMG submission 189096) | Bovine rumen microbial communities from Lethbridge, Alberta, Canada - RJG_02 | ecosystem: Host-associated > Mammals > Digestive system > Stomach > Rumen | place: Canada: Alberta...
TACCCGTATAGGCACCGTTTGCCGTATGGAAGAGCGAGAGCCCGAGGTAGGTGATATGCCCACGGCCGTCGGAGTAGAATTCCATGCCGAAGTCCTTTATTTTGTTGTAGAACGGTTCAACCATGATCGAGCCTTGTGCTTGCACCAAATTGTGGAACCAACCGGCTTGCATGGATAAGGGCGTGCGGTCAGTAGAGAGGAATCGTAGTCCGCGACCACTTGACGACCACGGCGCTTTCATCACCAGTTGTCCGTACTGTCGCAATAGTCTTTCCACCTCTTCATCTGCCTGACACTCGAATGATTCGCCGACGGTGCCTTCGACGCGCAATCGGTTCAGCAGCCTGGCGGCAACACGCCGATGTGACAGCTCGCGGATGGTCTGTAGTTGCGCGGGTGTAGGCATCAGTTCTTCGTTGACGCCACGACGCAATAGTTGTGCTCTCAGGGCACTGTTCCACCCCCACGGATCTATGCTGGATGTTTGCTTACGGTAAACCTCCACTTTGCCGTAAGCAAACCTTAGGTTTGCCGTAAGCAAACCCCGAGTGCGCAGCAGGACGTCTGCACGATGCCTGATTCTGTGCCATTCCCGTTCGGCCTGCTCGGCATCGTCGACCATGATGATGTCGCCATCTTTAGCCCATAGCGCAGGCAGGAATCCAAGGTCATGACGCAGTTGCCGGCCAGCGTGTGGCGCCGTAAAATTTGACAATCCGCTAGCCAACGCAATGTCGTGTTCTGGGTTAAAGATGTGTAGGGTCATATCTGTTTTGGGTGCAAAGTTACGAATTTTTATTGCTTATTGGTAACTTTATCCGCAAAAATTTGGGATTTAAGAATAAAATAATTAATTTTGCACGAAGATTTGTATGTTATAACCGATAGTATTTAAAGAAAGACAATGAACATCCCTGCAGTATTCTGGCTTGTGCCTGTGGCATCTGTCGTAGCTTTAGGCATGGCGTATTTCTTCTTCACCCAGATGATGAAGGCCGATGAAGGAACGCCTCGTATGAAAGAGATTGCACTCTACGTCCGTAAAGGTGCGATGGCTTATCTTAAACAGCAGTATAAGGTCGTCTGTATCGTCTTTGCGGTGCTGTGCGCCCTTTTTGCCTTTATGGCTTATGGGCTGAATGTGCAGAATCCGTGGGTGCCGTTTGCTTTCCTGACAGGAGGCTTTTTCTCAGGCTTGGCAGGCTTCTTTGGTATGAAGACAGCTACGTATGCATCTGCACGCACAGCCAATGCTGCCCGTGAGAGTTTGGATGCCGGTTTGAAGATTGCTTTCCGCTCGGGCGCCGTGATGGGCCTGACGGTGGTGGGTCTTGGCCTGCTCGATATTGCCATCTGGTTTGTCGTGCTGAATTATTTTGATGCCGACGGACTGATTTCCATTACTACCACCATGTTGACCTTCGGTATGGGTGCCTCGACGCAGGCGCTGTTTGCCCGCGTGGGTGGCGGTATCTATACGAAGGCTGCCGACGTGGGTGCCGACATCGTGGGTAAGGTCGAGGCCGATATTCCTGAGGACGATCCCCGCAACCCTGCAACGATTGCCGACAACGTTGGCGACAACGTTGGCGACGTGGCTGGTATGGGAGCCGACCTCTATGAGAGCTATTGTGGTTCCATCCTTTCTACAGCAGCCTTGGGCGCTGCTGCCTTCGGCGTTGCAGGACTTGAAGTTCAGCTGAAGGCCGTCATCGCTCCGATGCTCATAGCCGCCGTGGGCGTGTTCCTCTCACTCTTAGGTATCTTCCTCGTCCGCACGAAGGAAGGTGCCACGATGAAGGACTTGCTCCACTCGCTGTCGTTGGGCACTAATGTCAGTGCCATCCTGATAGCCATCGCAACCTTTGCCATTCTTTATCTGTTAGGAGTCGAAAATTGGCAGGGACTCTCGTTCTCGGTCATTTCGGGTTTGGCTGCCGGTGTCATTATCGGGCAGGCTACGGAGTACTATACGTCGCACTCGTACAAACCGACGCAGAAAATCTCAGAGGCAGGACAGACGGGTGCCGCAACCGTTATTATTAAAGGTATAGGCACAGGAATGATTTCTACTTGTATACCCGTCATCACCATCGGTGTGGCCATTATGCTGAGCTACCTGTGCGCCAATGGTTTTGACCTCTCTATGTCGTCAGCCAGCCTGTCGCACGGCCTCTATGGCATCGGTATTGCTGCTGTGGGTATGCTGTCAACACTGGGTATCACCTTGGCTACTGACGCTTACGGCCCAATAGCCGACAATGCCGGCGGTAACGCTGAGATGTCGCAGCTGGGTGAGGAGGTGCGCCATCGTACCGACGCCCTTGACGCCCTTGGCAACACTACCGCCGCTACTGGTAAGGGCTTTGCCATCGGTTCGGCAGCCCTGACGGCGCTGGCTCTTCTGGCTTCGTATATAGAGGAAATCAAGATTGCCCTGACTCGTGCCGGTGAGACGCTGACCAACGTTGCCGGTGACGTGATTAACGCCACCGATGCCACTATTCCCGACTTCATGAACTACTACCAGGTGAACCTGATGAATCCGAAGGTGCTTGTGGGGGCCTTCATCGGTGCGATGGCCGCCTTCCTGTTCTGTGGCATGACAATGGAGGCCGTGGGGCGCGCTGCAGAGAAGATGGTGCAGGAGGTGCGCCGTCAGTTCCGCGAGATAGCCGGAATACTTGAAGGTACTGGTACGCCCGACTACGGTCGCTGCGTGGAGATATCGACCCGTGCTGCCCAGCATGAGATGGTTATCCCCTCGGTGCTCGCCATTATTATCCCCATCGTTGTGGGCATCTTGCTCGGCGTGGCTGGAGTACTGGGATTGCTCGTCGGTGGTCTGGCAGGTGGCTTCACACTGGCCGTTTTTATGGCCAATGCCGGTGGTGCCTGGGACAATGCTAAGAAGAATATCGAGGAAGGCAACTTTGGCGGCAAAGGCTCGTTCGCCCATAAGGCTTGCATCGTCGGCGATACCGTTGGCGACCCGTTCAAGGATACTTCCGGCCCGTCACTGAACATCCTCATCAAGCTGATGTCGATGGTGAGCATTGTGATGGCTGGATTGACGGTTGCTTTTTCATAATTGACAATACATCTTTATAAATATGCCGGTAAAAATTCTGAGTGTCGACGACGAGATGGATCTCGAACTCTTGTTGACACAGTACTTTAGAAAAAAGATACGTAAGGGCGAATACGAGTTCGTGTTTGCCCACAATGGTTTGGAGGCGCTGACCATGATGGTGAAGCATCCCGATATAGAGATTATCCTGTCGGATATCAATATGCCTGAGATGGACGGTCTGACGCTGTTGGCCAAGGTGAACGAGATGCGTAATCCAGCGCTGAGGGTCATTATGGTTTCGGCCTATGGCGATATGGGCAACATCCGTCAGGCGATGAATAATGGTGCCTTTGACTTTGCGACGAAGCCTATTGACTTGGATGACCTGAGTGTGACGATAGAGAAGGCCATCGAGCAGATTAACTACGTCCACAAGTCGCAGGCAGAGCACTCGCAACTGGAGTCGCTGAAAGGCGACCTGGCTATAGCCAGCGAGATACAGCAGGCTATCCTGCCAAGGGTGTTCCCGCCCTTCCCCGACCTTGTCGGACAACTGGACATTGCAGCTTCGATGACACCTGCTAAGGATGTTGGCGGCGATTTCTACGACTTCTTCCGCATAGATGATGCGCATGTAGGCTTTGTGATGGCCGATGTCAGCGGTAAGGGTATTCCTGCTGCCATATTTATGGCAGTAAGCCGTACACTGATACGTGCCACCGGTGTTCGCGGTGATAATCCATCAAACTGTATAGCCTATAGCAACAGGCTGTTGGCCGCAGAGTCGTTAGACTGTATGTTTGTTACCGTTTTCTATGGCATCCTGGATGTCAATACTGGCGAGGTGAACTATTGCAATGCAGGTCACAATCCTCCTTATCTCTTAAAATCTAACGGACAGGTGGAGGCATTGCCGATGTCGCAAGATCCTATGGTGGGGGCTATCGATGGAATTGAGTATCATGAGTCTTCCGTCCAATTGGCAAAAGGTGATGCATTGGTAATGTTTACCGATGGTGTGACTGAAGCTATGGATAGTGAGTGCAGAGAGTTTGGAGAAGAGCGCTTGGAAAGCACGCTTGCTACAGTTACCTCATACAGTTGCCAACAGATTATTGAGGCTGTGAGGGCCGACGTAGCTACCTTTGTTGGAGAAGCCGAACAGAGCGATGACATAACGGTTTTGGCACTTAAGAGAATTTGACCTTTGAAAGGTAGGTGGAACATAATTATAGGTATACTGGGGACCTTACTATTAGGAACCTCTGTTGCCGGATCCTTGGGTTGGTATTTTGAACATGAGCGAGTGGCCGACCTTGAGGCAAAACTTGCCTATGCTCAGCAACAAGAGAAACGTTCTGCCGTTGTGCGCAGCATCAGTAGTCAGATGGAGGAAATAGCCTATCAGCAGAAGGCCATTTCTGACGAGCAGCGTGAGGAGGCTATCCAGCAGAAACGCGTAGCTGAAGAGATGCGTCAGCGTTCAGAGGTAGAGCGTCTGAACGCTCTGAAGGCTCAAGAACAGGCAATCGCCTCGGAGCGGAAGGCTCAAGAGGCTCGTCAGTTAGCAGAGAACGAGCGCCAGATAGCAGAGCACCAGCGTATACAGGCAGAACTCTCCAAACGAGTGACCGATACGTTGCGATATGTTGCCTTGGCTCGTTCGCTGGCTTCGATGTCGCTGATACAGTCACAGTTGGGAAATACCGACCTGGCCGACCTGCTGGCCTATTCATCCTATCATTTTATTGATCTCTATGGCGGTGACGTCTATTATCCAGCACTCTTCCAGTCGCTGATGACGGCCAGCCAAAGTAAGCGCTTGTGGTCGAAGCATAATGGCTCGCTTATGGGACTATATATTTCGCGGAAGGATGACAGTATGGTAACGGTCAGTACCTATGGCGAAATCATGACTCATAAGAAGCATGACGGCCAGCTTCAGAGTAAGACGCTGTTGAGTGACAAGAGTTATGATTTCCGAGATGTTCTTATTGATGGCGACGTTATCTATGCTGTCAGTCGTAGTGGCCATCTGGCAATCATCGAGCATGAGAAGACGGAGATTATCCCTCTGCCATTCGTCGTTCATCCTATGTGGATTGATTTGACGGACGATGGAAACCTGCTGGTTATTGGTGATAGTGGACTATCCTTATACGACAAGAAAAGGAATATGATTGTTGCCAACCGTCAACTAAATTACCGTTTGACAGCTGTCGGACGTTACGACGGGAAAACCTTGTTGTTCGATGATCAAGGCCGTCAGCACATAGTGATGAGTGTGAAAGACTTCGTAACATCCGATGTGCCTTTCAAGGGTAGGATTACCGCCTTTGCCAGTTCGAAGAACACTCAGCAGCGTGTTTACGGCATGAATGACGGCACCATCTATCTCTACAATGAACAGAATGGTAAAGTTACCAAACTCGAAGGCCATTTGTCGCGCATATCGAAGTTGAAGTTTAATGGGTATAGGCTGTTCTCTTCCAGTTATGATGGTACTGTGAGGATGTGGAGTACAAATAGTGAGAAGATAGAGCCGATGACGCTGATTTCTGCTGGTTCCTGGATTATGAACTTCACGCTCGACAGCTCAAAGAAGAACGCCTGGATTGGCGGACAGAACGGTGACTTGACGGAAGCCTTATTGTCCGTGCCTATGATGGTTGACAGAGTAAAGTCAAATCTGAAGCGTGACTTCACAACCGACGAGTGGAACTACTATATCGGCAAGAATGTTCCTTACGAGTCGTTCGTGTCGGCAAAGGGAAAGGGGGTTGCACCATGAGGAGATTCCTGTTTTTTTCCCTGACCTTGCTATGCGTTAACGCAATTTTTGGGCAGGGTATTCCGCTAATTCGGAACTATTTGTCGAAGGAGTATCATGCGCATAATCGGAATTTCGACGTAGAAACAGATAAAAACGGCATTGTTTACTTTGCGAATTTCGAAGGATTGCTGTATTACGACAAGGTGGAATGGCGAATGATACATACGCCAGGTGTCACGCGTGTCACGGTGGTCTTCCGTGACCACAATGGTATCGTATGGGCAGGTGGCTATAACTATTTCGGACGTATCGTCACGAAACCGAATGGTGAGATTGGTCTGAAGCAGATAGGAAATTCCAGCAACTTTTATGGTGAGGTGGAGGAAATCTGGGAATCGAATGGCGAACTGTTATTCTTGGTCAACGATGGTAGTCTCTATAAATGTGTCAACGACCGGCTCGAACTCAAGAAGCAGGTTGGCAAGAATGCTCGCGGAATAGGCCTGTCAGAAGTGGTAGAGATAGAGACGGTAGAGAAGGGCGACAAAATTGTCGTCCTCGACGACATCCTGCAAACCGTGCCCCTGGGAAATGGGCAGAATGCAGTTCTCAAGCGGGGAAAAGGAATTGTTATTACAGATGAAAACGGTAAGACGCTTTATACCATTACCGAGAATAATGGCCTTTGTACAGATAATGTTGTTTGGATGGAATATGACGGTCATGGCCTGTTGTGGGGCGCTACCGACGATGGTGTCTTCTCTATTGCCGTTCCTTCGTCATATTCGCGTTTTAGTAAGTACGAGGGACTGTTTGGCGACGTGAATTCTATAGCGGAGTATGATGGACATTTATATGTTGGAACCACTCGTGCCCTCTTCCGTTTGGAAGGCCGTTCTTTTGTGGCTGTGCCTGGCGTCGACTACGCATGTTGGGACTTGAAAAAGAGTGAACGGGGACTGTTGGCTGCCACAGTCAATGGTATTTATTGCGTTTCCGGAGCAACGGTTCGCCAGCTGACGTCGGAGTCTTCTCTATCATTGCTCGTCGACCACTCACAAATCTATAGTGGAGAAATCAGCGGTGTCTATTTGATACAACTTTCTGACAATAGTCGTAAGAAAATATGCAGAATGGAAAAGGTTACCAAGATGGTCAAAGATTCTCATGGCATCATCTGGTTCCAAAGTATGTATGGCGAAGTGTGGAAGAGCCAGCCGAATTCTCAGGCGTTTAAACCCTATAATGAGGTTGCTGCGGAGGCAATAGCTACAATTGTGTTGCTTGAAGATAGTGTGGAAGTAGTGAGGACTTCTGAAGATAATCCTTTTCCATATCCTTTGTACTCGTATATTGATGATGATGGCGTTGCGTGGCTGACGAATAATGAAGGTAAGTTCTTATACAGATGGAAAGACGGAAAGCCATTGAATGATATGAACCGCTTGCTGTTCCCTGTTAATAATATCGCTGTGCGTTCCATCTGTAAGCGTAACCGTGAGTTGTGGCTGGGAAGGGACGATGGACTGACGGTCATAGATACAGGTATTGAGGATCCTTTCCTGTCGGGCAAGCCCAAACTGCTTTTCCGTACTGTCAGACTCAATGGCGATAGCCTTTTGTGGGGTGGCTTCGGCAAGATGCCGGAGAGTCTTCCCCAGTTGGACAGTCATGATCGTAACCTGGCTTTTACCTACTCACTCGACTATTGTCCTTTGGCCGGTTCGACGTTGTATCGGTACAGACTGAATGATGGTAACTGGAGCATTTGGGAGGAAGAGCAAGAAGCAGAATTCCAGAATCTGCCGTATGGTTCATATACCATTGAGATTCAAGCCCGTTTGTCAACCGGCGAATTGTCTGAGGTGGTGTCGTTGGATTTCAGCATTGCCTATCCGTTCTATATGCGTTGGTATATGATTCTGTTCTACTTGATGCTGGCCGCTCTGTTGGTCTATGCCCTGTTCCGCTATCGTATGCATCGCTTGAACGTAGAGAAACACCGCTTGGAGGCCATTGTCCAGGAGCGGACCACGGAAGTGGTGAAGCAGAAGGATGAGATTGAAGAAAAGTCAAAGAGTTTGGAGAAGGCGCTCGATGACTTGAACAAAGCGCAGCACAAACTGATACGCCAGGAGAAGATGGCCACTGTTGGTAAACTGACTCAGGGACTCATTGACCGTATCTTGAATCCTCTGAACTATATCAACAATTTTACAAAGCTCTCGGAAGGGTTAGTCAAAGATATCGAGGCAAACATCGTGGACGACAAAGATAAAATGGATAGTGAAAACTATGAAGACACGATGGATGTGCTGGGTATGCTAAGAGGCAACTTGCAGAAGGTGGGCGAGCATGGCCAGAATACCACCCGTACGCTGAAGGCTATGGAGGAGATGCTTAAAGACCGTAGTGGCGGGGTTGTCCCGATGGATCTTCTGCCCGTATTACGGCAGGACAAGGAGATGCTAAACAACTACTATGCCGACGACATTCGCAAGTATGGCATCAAGATAGAATTTGATATTCCTCAGACACCGATTCCAATAAATGGCAATGCAGACCAGTTGAGCAAGACGCTGATGAGTCTTTTGGGTAATGCTGTCTATGCAGTAGTGAAGAAAGCCCAGCGCGAAAAATACCAGCCAGAGGTCTCTCTTTCTGCCAGCATCATTGAGAATATCGCAAGCATTGTCATTCGCGACAACGGTATCGGTATTGAGCCGACCATTATCAACAAGGTTTTTGACCCCTTCTTTACGACAAAGACAACGGGCGAGGCCGCAGGTGTGGGACTTTACTTGAGCCATGAAATTGTGCTGAGTCATGGCGGCACTATTGATGTGAAATCCGAAAAGAATATCTATACAGAGTTTATAATAACATTACCAATCTCATAGGTTATGGAACAGCAGATAGAGTCTTTACAACAACAGTTGCAACAGCAGGAAAAGCTGGCATCGTTGGGCATCCTGAGTGCAGGTATTGCACATGAGCTACAGAATCCCTTGAACTTTGTCATCAACTTCAGCAAGCTCTCTGACAAGCTGCTGCGCGATTTGATGGAGATCGTTGAGGAGAATGAAGAAAAGCTCTCTGACGATGATCGTGAGGAGATCGGTGACATCGTTGGCGATCTGAAAGAGAATCTTGGCAAGATCGTTGAGCACAGCGAGCGTGCCATCAGCATCATCCGAGGCATCCTGTTGGTGTCGCGAGGCAAGGAAAACGAGTTCTTGCCAACCGATGTGTGTAAATTGGTGAAGGAGTATGTCTGGCTGTCATATCATGCTATGCGTGCTAACTGTAAGAATTTCAATATCAGCATTCATGAAGACTATCAGCAAGGGATTCCCCCTGTTATGGCTATCCCACAGGATCTGAGTCGTGCTGTACTTAATGTGATGAACAACGCTTGCTATGCTGTCTGGAAAAGGTCTGAGTCTATGGAGGAAGGTTATCAGCCGGAAGTCTATGTCGTTGTTAAAACAGCTGACGACAATATTGTTGTCAGTTTCTCCGATAATGGCGTGGGCATGACGGATGAAGTGAAACAGCGTCTCTTTGAGAATTTCTTTACCACAAAGCCGGTAGGACAAGGAACTGGCCTTGGTATGGCTATCACACGTGATATCATTGAAAATAAGCACGGAGGAAAAATGACGTTTGACTCTACGGAAGGTGTCGGTACGAGTTTTACGTTTATCATACCAATTAGGAAATAGTATAGAATTCTTATATTTTATTAATTGTAGATGTTAAGTATTTCACCTGATACCGCAGCGTTTCTTCACCGTTTGCTGAACGCTTTGTCGTCCAATGGAGATAGCGTCGCTGTTGTTGACCAAGACGGTCATCGGCAAACGACATATAAGGAGCTTTTCACGCTTGCTTGTCAGGTGGTTGGCTATTTGCAGGGAAAGCAGTACCCGGCACACTCGTTTGTAGGCATCTGTTTGCCTTCTTCTATGGAGTATGTTGCAGCAGAACTGGGAGTTTGGATGGCGGGGCACGCCATTGTTCCAATGGGCGACAGCTTCCCTCCATATCGCATTGACTATATCATGAACCATTGCGGTTCACCCCTGCTGATAGATCAAGACACGTTCAAGGAAATCGTTGCTACGGCTCCTTCAAAAACATGGAATCTGCCAGTGGAGGATGACGTCATGGCCCTCTTCTATACATCAGGAAGTACCGGTAAACCGAAGGGGGTAATCCATACGTTCCGGACTTTTGACTTCTCTCAGTTTATCTTGAACACGCTGCAGGAAGTCAAGCCGCTTGTGATGGGCATGACGCTGTCTATGTTCTTCGTAGTGAGTGAATATATGCTGGCTTCACTTTCCGTTGGCGGTAAGATAGTGATTGTGCCCCCTGCCATTATCAAGGATGTCAGAAGATTAGAGGACTTCTATAAGGAGCATCGTGTGACCTATGCTTTTTTTACTCCGTCATTACTGAAATATTTCCATGCGAAATCATCCTATTTACAGGTGGTGATGGTGGCATCGGAGCGTGTCTCAAACATTGCGCCTAACGGTTATCGTCTCATAAATATCTACGGTCAGACGGAAACGGGCGAGGGCTGTTTTATGTTTGACATTGATAAGGCTTACGACAATACGCCTATAGGAAAGCCGACGATGGATCATCTGGAATACAAGATTCTTGATGACGATATGAATGAAGTGTCGCCAGGCGAAGAAGGCGAATTGTGCTTAAGGGGACTTTTGTCGCCAGGCTATTACAAAGATCCAGAGAGAACGGCGGCTTTATGGCGGGGTGGCTGGCTTCATACAGGCGATATCGTCCGTCAGCTGCAAGACGGTAATATCGTCTATGTTAATCGTAAGGACTGGATGTTAAAGATTAACGGTCAGCGTGTGGAACCAGGTGAGGTTGAAACGACTATCAGGCAGTATGCAGGTATTAAGGATGTCATTGTCAAAGGCTTTACAACATCAGACCGCCAATACCTATGCGCATATTATGTTACTGATGGTAATGTCAATAGCACCGACCTTCGTCAGTACCTTTCTTCACGTTTACCGGCATATATGATTCCTGCGTACTTTGTCAGAATGAACCATTTGCCGTTTCTGCCTAATGGCAAGGCAGACCGTCATTCGCTACGTCCCCCAGTACAGCAGGAGACTACTTATGAGCAACGCCCTCCATATCGCTCTCCACAAAATGTTGTAGAGCAGAAACTTTGCGATGTTTTCTCTGCTACGCTGAAAGTGAAAGGCATTGGCGCTGATGACGATTTCTTTGCGTTAGGTGGTGATAGCATCCGTGTGATGGAAGTACAGTCTTTATGTTCTGAGTTAGCCCTTACAGCCAGAATGGTTTATGCAAATCGCACACCAAGTAGAATTGCTGAGGCTTTAAGTCAACAAGAGACAACAGTCTATGCTAAGCAGTCAGATTATCTCCTGAGCCAGACGCAATTGGGCATCTTCTCTGAGTGTATGTCAAGGCAGGGGGAAGCCGTCTATAATAATGGTATGTTGTTCCGGTTAGGTAACGGTGTAGACTTGGGACGTTTGGCAAAGGCGTGTGAGGCGGTGGTTGCTGCACATCCGTACATCAAGATGCGGGTGTTGATGGATGACGAAGGGAATCCGCGTCAGCGACCTTCTGACGATGAGGCCTATCGCCAAGATATAGAAACGATTGATGGTGGGGATTTTGAGTCGTTGAAACATCGTCTTATCCAACCATTTGACCTGTTGAACGACCGTCTTTTTCGTATCCGTATCTTCAAGACATCTTCCGATGCCTACTTGTTTATGGATTTTCATCATATCATCTTCGATGGCACTTCCATGGGCATTCTGATTAAGGATATTAATGATGCCTATTGTGGTAAAACCTTAGAGCAGGAAACATGGAACGGCTTTGAAGTGGCGCAGGAAGAAGAAGCGTTGCGGCTGTCGGATGACTATCAAAAGGCGGCAGCGTGGAATAGGAGCGTTTTTGGCTCTTTGGATATTTCTTCACTGCCAGAATCGGATGTAACGTCAGAAACAGTAACATATGGACATGCCTCATCACTCCTTCGTATCACTAATGATCAACTTCAGGAGGCTTGCCGACAGCTGGGAGTGACTCCTCATATGCTTACCATGGCGGTCTTTGGCTATGTGTTAGGCTCTTTTACTTACGCCAGGGAATCGTTGTTTGCCACGGTATATAATGGCCGAAAGGATTTTAAGACGGCCCGAACAATCGCTATGATGGTCAAGACGCTTGCTGTTCACACGCAATGGGATAGGGGAACAACTCTTTATCAGTATCTCCAACACACTAAACAGCAACAGCTTGAGAGCATGAATAACGACCTGTTCTCGTTTGCAGAGATGAGTGCTATGAACCGATGCATCAACAGTCAGATATTGTTTGCTTATCAAGGTGATATTGAGACTGTCGATACATTATGCGGAGAGCCGGTGGAAGATTTCTCATTAACGAAGAGCCAAACTGGCGAAGTACTTCTCTTCGAACTGTCTTGCCGTCATCATGAGCTGCATCTGCGGGCAGAATATCAGAGTAGCCGATACTCTCAGTTATATATTGACGAGTTCATCCGCTGTTATGAAGAGGTCTTGCGACAGTTTATCTTCTCTGATGCCAACAGGTTGGTTTCCGACATACCTTTAGTGTCTGATAAAGAAAAGAATAATCTTATCCAATTAGGAACGGGGCGTACTTTGGAATATGACAAGAATAAAACCCTTGTCAGCCAGTTTAGAGATGCGGCATCAAAACAACCTCATGCAACTGCTGTTATTTACCAAGATAAGCGTTTGAGCTATCAGGAGTTGGACAGCCTTACCGACCGCTTGGCTGCCTATCTTATCAGCCATTACCATCTACAGCAAGAAGATGTGGTAGGTGTGATGATCGACCGTTCCGAACTATTGGTAATTTATCCTTTAGCGATTCTGAAAGCTGGCGCTGCGTATATGCCTCTTGACTATAGTTTTCCTGCAAGTCGACTGTCTTATATGTGTGAGGGTGCAGGAGTGAAATTGATACTTTCAGAGGGACGGTATGTCGAGGAGTCCATACCCGATTTCAAAGGCGAAGTGTTTCTTGCAGATGATTTGGAGACTATTCCTACTCAAGCGGTAGACCTGCCCTTGCTCCATCCTGATTATCGTTTTGTCGTTCTCTATACATCGGGAACGACGGGTACGCCTAAGGGTGTTGCGCTGGAACATCATAGTGTCTTAAACTATTGTCTTTGGTATTCTATAGAGTTCAGCCTGTCAGCAGATGATTGTGTGATGGCAAATTCCAACTTTGACTTTGACGCTCACATGATGGATATCTATCCGGCTCTCATAGCAGGTGCTTCGGTCTGCATCATACCAAGCAGCATGAGGCTCGATATGCCTCTGCTGAATCAGTATATGGAGGAACAGCACATCACGGTCAGTTTCATGACGACACAGATGGGATATCTGTTTGTTACCAATATGGCCAACACGTCGCTTCGCGTATTGACGGTTGGCGGTGAGAAACTGATGCCTTTGCAATTACCTCCTTATCAATTATACAATATGTATGGCCCCACGGAGTGTACGATTTGTGTCTCTTACTATCATATCACTCATGATTTCGAGAGCCCTTATATTGGACGGCCTTTGCCCAATCACCAGCTATGTATTGTCAATGCTGATATGCAATATGTCCCTCGTGGAGTTACAGGTGAGTTGATTGTTAAAGGCGAAGGTGTTGGTCGTGGTTATCTTCGTTCTTTAGAAGCCAATGATCCGTTTGTGGACTTTGAGGGCGAGAGATGTTATCGTACAGGTGATATCGTCAGATGGTCTGAAGATGGAAATCTTGATTTTTTGGGACGCGTTGACCAGCAGGTGAAACTTCATGGCCTGCGTATTGAATTGGAGGAAATTGAGACGCGTGCCTTGCAGCACCCATCTGTCAGTCAAGCTGTAGCTTGCGTCAAGACTGTTGGAGACGATGACTGTCTGTGCCTTTATTATGTAGCGAAGATTCCGAATGCTTCTCTAGATACTGACGAATTGAAGTCTTTCCTTGCAGAGACTTTGGCTACGTTCATGGTGCCGACATTCATCATAAAACAAGAACGTTTGCCGATGTCGGCTAATGGGAAGATAAGTCGTAAGGATCTTCCTGCACCGCTGTTTGAAAATAATGCGTCTGTAGCACCTGAAACGGAAGCGGAGAATCGGATATTTGAACTTCTTGCCAGTCAGTTAAAAACGACCCGGTTTGGCGTTACTGATAACCTGACGTTTCTCGGCCTTTCGTCATTGGCAGCTATGCGGTTGAGCGCTGTTCTTAAAAAACGTTTCGACGTACAAGTCAAGATGTCTGATGTTATGAGACATCCGACAGTACGAGCCATTGCTGCTCTGCTCACGGAATCATCGGGAAGTCATCTGCCAGTCTATGAGCCGCGTACCTACTATCCGTTGATGGAGAATCAGCGAGGCCTGTATCTTGAATGGGAAAAGAATCCGAATACGACTCAATATAATATTCCGTTTGTCTATCGTTTTAATGGAATAGATGCTGACAGAATGATTGAAGCCTTGCGCCGGACGGTCAATGCCCATCCGTATCTGAAATCCAAGTTTGTCAGCATTGACGGAAAGATTGTTTTGCAGCGCCAAGATGAAGAGTCTGTGGAGATCTTTGTCAGCGAAGTCGGTACAGAACCTGATGATGCTTATTTCCACCAGCGTATACTTCCTTTCAATTTGCTTGGTGGCCAGTTGTATCATATAGAAGTTGTTAAGACACCGACCTGCGTATATGTCCTTTTTGATGTCCATCACATTATCTTTGATGGCTTGTCAGTTGACGTGTTCATGAACGACTTAAAGCGCGCATACGATGGTACCCCGTTGTCCGGAGAAACAGTGCAGGCTTTTGACTATGCACTCTACGAGCGTGATCATCTGTATGAGGTTATGATGTCGAAGGCTGAGAAGAGGATGGACATACTTCTTGCCAATGCTCAGGTTTTTTCCTGCTCTCAGTCTTTAAAGCCAGATGGATTAGCTTTTGGCGTTTTGGAATTGTCGATTCCCGGACAAAAGATTGACAACTTCTGTGCTGCTCATCATGTGACCGTGAATAGTTATATGCATGCAGCTTTTAATGAGACCATCAGGCGCTTGTCAAGGGAAGACTCATTGGTATATCTTACTGTTGACAATGGTCGTGAAGCCGGTGCAGAACTCATGCAGAGTGTCGGTATGTTTGTCAAGACACTGCTGTTTGTCAGTACATTACGCGATACGAGTGGCCTTTCAGCCTCTGCTTATGTCCAGGAAATTCAACGTCAGTTGCAGGAAGCCTATGAGATGGATTGTTACCCATTGACATGGATTGTAGAGCGCCACAATATTTATGCTGAAGTGATGTTTGCCTATCAAGGAGAACTGCTGGAGAAACGCTTTTTTGACAATATGGAGCAGGTTATCGTAGAGCCTGATATCCCGAAATTTCCTATCAGCATCCTGATTACTCCTCATGGAGACGAGTATTCGTTCTTGATAGAGTATGACGGCATGCGTTATGACCGTCTGCAGATGCAGCGGCTGCTATCTGCTGTAAGCGTTGTTGCCGTGCAACTGGCTACTGTGGAAACTATTGGGCATATTGAACTGGTTGATTCTGATACTCAGGCATCGCTATTGAAACTTGGCACAGGACCAACTCTCGACTATGACCAGTCGGCGACATTCGTTTCATTGTTCCGTCAGCAGGTAGGCAGTGCTCCCGATGCAATAGCCGTTGTTGATGAGTCGGGGAGTATCACGTACAGAGAATTAGACCGTCAGTCGGACATCCTTGCAGCGACGTTAGTAGAGTTGGGAGTCATTGCCGATAGTTTCGTCTGCATCATGCTCCCCCGTTGCAAGGAATTCTTGGTGGGTATCCTGGCAGTTTTCAAGGCGGGTGGGGCATACGTACCATTAGATAGTGATATGCCGGAAGACCGGCTCTCATTCATTTTAGCTGACTCGCAGACACATGTGTTGCTCAGCACGCGCCAATTATGCAGTGAGAAGTTCTCAAAGGGACGCGTTCCAGTTGACAACACCGTCTTTATAGATGAAGTTGATTTTTCAGCAGAGGCCACGGCAATGGATAACAGTAGCCCTTCATCTCTGGCATATATGATATACACTTCTGGGTCAACAGGCAATCCCAAGGGTGTTATGATTACCCATGCCGCCATGATGAACTTCCTTGTCTGGCTTGCCAAAACAGAGGAGCTAAAGCCAGGAGAGCAATGCGCTATCCATACCAGTTTCGTTTTTGACGGTTCTCTGTTTGATTTGTTCCCACCACTGATTTCTGGTGCAACATTGCATATCTTATCTGCTTCGATGCGTATCGATTTACAAGGTATGTGTCGCTATTTTAAGGATAACCATATTGTCGGCTTACTGTTGACAACGCAGGTGGGTATGCTGATGATGAGTCTTTACGACCTTCCCTTACGTTTCCTGATGGTAGGGGGGGAGAAACTGACCGGTTTCAAGCCGTCATCAATGAAGCTGTTCAATTGCTATGGCCCTACAGAGTTTACGGTATGTTCTGCTTTCCACCTGATTGATAATAATAAAGAATACGAAAGTATACCTATCGGCCGTCCTGTACCTAATAGTGTTGCTGTTGTCGTTGATTCCCAAGGTCGTCTTTTGCCCCAAGGCTTTGCGGGCGAGCTCTGTATGTTGGGCCGCCAAATGGCAAAGGGCTATTGGAATCATCAAGAGCTTACTGATAGTCATTTCACGTCTTGTCCATTTATACCTGAAGAGACTATGTACCATACGGGCGATCTCGTTCGGTGGAACGACGATGGCGAGTTGGAATATCTGGGACGTATAGATAGTCAGGTGAAGATTCGCGGCTATCGAATCGAGTTGGAGGAAATCGAGAAGAATATAATGGGGGTTGCCGGAGTGACCTCAGCGGCAGTCGTCATTCGTCAGGAGAGGCAGTTGCAATATCTTGTCGGCTATTACACGACAACAGCATCTGTCAGTGCTGATGTCATACATAACCACCTTGTTAATCAGTTGCCTGAGTATATGGTGCCTCAGCTGTTAATCCAGTTGAAGACGATGCCTATAACGCTCAATGGGAAAATCGACCGTAAGAAGCTGAAAGATGAGAATTATCTAACCGATTTGGTCGTCAGCGAGACGGTGGCTCCTATGACAAAAGACGAGTATACATTGTTTAACTTAGCCTGTTTGGTCTTGGAGACCAATAAGTTCGGCGTTACTGACGATTTGACGCTGTGGGGAATGAATTCACTATTGAGCATTAAGTTGGCAGAGTTGGCCCATCAGTCGGGACTGCTTGTCAAAGTGAATGACATTCTGAAGTACAAGTCCGTCAGGAATATTTTGTTCCAAGACCAGTCTATAGGTACATGGGAGGGGGGCTTCGACAGTAGCAAGCCGGTTGTGGTTTTGGTTCAGGGCTTGACTTCATACAAGAACCTCGAACCGCTTATTGACAAGTTGTGTAATCATTATTCCGTCTTCGCTATTGAGACGATAGGTGACCATTTCAACTTCCTTTTCAATGAGAAGGAATTGACGAGGAATGATGTGGTGGAGTTCTACCTTGACTACCTTGAAGCTTATCTGCCGTCTGATGCCAATGTGGCGTTGTTCATGGGGCATAGCTTTGGTGGCGAATTGGCTTATCGGTGTGCTGTACGTTGGCGACAGAAGACCAAAACGACCTCGAAGGTTTGCCTGTTGGATACCTACTCTCACGTTGAGACTATAGTGAAGGAAAACTGGTATCCTGATATCGATGAGCAGACGATGCAGTTGCTTCGGTCGCTGGTTGACGATAAATCACTTCCTGGGTATGAAGGTGATGTCATCTATTTTAAGGCTACGAATTCTCACAAATTTGTAAAAGAGAAGCGCGAGGACGAGCACCGTTGGAAGGCGCTCATCCCACAAATAGAAATACACCCGGTAGCAGCTGGTCATTTCTCAATGCTCGATAGTCGATACTGTGACGAGTATGTCCGCGTCATTAACAACAGTGTGTTACCTCATCAATCTTAAACTGTTTATGGGAAAGTTCTATTATCTTATAATTGTCATTTCAATCATGCTAATGCCCGTTGTGACATTGGCACAAGAGGAGAATAGCACTCGTCAGCTTTATGAACAAGCAGAAAGTGCCTATCAGATAGGAAGGCTGAAGCTGGCCATAGATTTGTTGAAGAACAACATAAACAAGTTTAATGGCAATAGCAGACAGAATGCCCTGCGCCTCATTTCTATTTGCTATCTCGCCCAGGACAGCATTGCGGAGTCGGAAAACTACGCTCGCCTGCTTCTGAAAATCAATCCGTATTATACATCCGTACAGGATCCTATCCGTTTTGAGGATATGATAACACGTTTGAAATATGGCGAATTCACTACGATTACTACTGCTTCGAGTCAGGCCGAGAGTGTGAATGAGGCGCCTGTTCCCGTGACTATTATCTCGCATGAGATGATAGAGAGCCTCAGCAATAATAAGAGTTTGGGACAAATCTTGGCGACTTTTGTGCCTGGTATGAACGAAGTGTCGTCTTATCAGCTGTCGAATATTGCCATGCATGGCGTTTATACAGCTAGTCAGGAGAAAATCCTTATTATGGAAAATGGTCATCGCCTCAACACCCGCACCACCAATAATGGCAAACTTGACTACGCCATCAGCACAGAGAAAATAGACCATATAGAGGTGCTTCGCGGACCAGCTTCGTCGCTATATGGAAATGTGGCATTAACAGCAGTGGTAAATATTATCACTAAGAACGGAAATAGCATTAATGGTATCAAGGGTAAATACGGCTATGGTACCCATCAAACGCAACGTGCCGACCTCATTGGAGGTACGACCCTCTTTGGCTCTGATGTCGTAGCGTGGGCCTCTATCTACACTTCCAAGGGGCAGCGAATAGATGTGCCCCAGTATACGGGCTATTCAATGACAAAGCACGACGGCTATACTTATGTCGGCCGCTATGAAGGAAGACCTTCCTATGACTTGGGCGCAAATATTAAGCTTTACGACTTTAATCTGGTGTTTAACCGTAAATATGGAAAGCAGGTGCCGCAATATTCGTGGTATGGTGAAACCTACGATTACGACCGCTTCCGCACTATTGGAGGCGTCAAGCCGGGGTATTCTATTGACGAAACCCATTTGGAACTTGCCTATTCACGTTCTATAGGCAGTGTGAACCTTAATGTGTCGGCTTTTGGCGATTGGTATGACGTACAGGATTATATGGCTGTCTCAGATTCCACTTTGGCACCTTTGTTCGACAGCAAAGGTAAGACTATCGTGATTGACGGCACGACTTTGAAGATGCTTTATAACGGATTGATGCAATATCTCGATTTCAAGGAATATACAATAGGACTTATCGTAAAGGCCGACGCACCTTATCATATCGGTAAAATGCATGGCAATCTCCTGTGCGGCGCACAGTTCGAGCACTTCAAACTGTCTGCTAACGATTTCTGCATGGGTGATAACTATACGGAGATATTCTTGGTGTCTCCTGAAGACTATAATATGTTGTACGTTAAACATGAACAGAGCATGTCTGGTTTTATACAGGACAAACATTATCTGGCTTCGAACCTGATTCTTAATGCTGGCCTGCGTTACGACTATAAACTCAGAGCCAATAATAATTCTGTTTCCGCACTGTCGCCTCGTCTTGCGCTGATTTTTATGCCCAATGCTGCCTTCAGCATGAAGTTGTCCTATTCACAGTCGTTCGTCGATGCACCATATTATACGCGCCAAAATACGACAAATGGCGCCAGAGGAAGTGAGAATCTTATGCCAGAATACATGCATGCCGTCCAGTTGGACTTTTTGGGAAAACTCAATAAGTACCATCTTACTTACGACCTAAACTTGTTCTATAATCGTCTGACGAACACCATCGTCAACAACCCAAGTCCGGATCCAACGACGCCGAAATACATTAATGCTGGTAGCTTAAGGGTTGCCGGTATTGAGGGTATGCTAATGTTTCAGCACCCGTCATTACAGTTGCATGCTGTAGTCTCTTACCAAAGGCCGCTCGATGCTGAATCTTATTATTATTCTGACCATCAGGTATACGGAATCCCTACGCTGACAGGGAACTTTAATGCAAGTAAACGGTTGCTGAATAAGAAAAGACATAGTCTGAGCCTGACAGGTAACCTGCATTATCAGACAAAGACGCTCGTCAAAGCCAATCCTAATGTTATTGGAAGTGCGGATTTCCATCTTGATGCCTTCTCAATCTTCGACCTCGGATTGCGCTATGCATATAATGGCTTTTTTCAATTGTCGCTCGACTGCGATAATGTCTTGGATAAAACTTACTACATTGGTGGCTCGTTCTATGTTCCATATCAGGGATTGGGACGTGTAGCAATGGCAACGCTGTCTTTCCAGTTGTAAAGTGCCGGTTTTTGAATTAAAAAAAGCAAAAACGATGTTTTTTTGCGAGATTTTGTAATCTCCGCTTTGCAATTTAACGGAAAAGTAGTACCTTTGCAGACGCTTATAGAACAAATATTACGAGAATGGAGGCTTTTTTTCGGACATACCGCTATTTAGTTGAGCATGTGAATGCTCCAGTCCGTCGTACCCTTATGGACGAGATTAATTGGGACGACCGCATGATAGGTATTAAGGGAACGCGAGGCGTCGGAAAGACAACGTTCCTGCTGCAGTATGCCAAGGAAAAGTTTGACATCAACGACCGTCAGTGTCTGTATGTCAATATGAACAACTTCTATTTTCAAGGTCGTGGCATTGCCGACTTTGCCGGCGACTTCTACCACAAGGGTGGGAGAGTGCTGCTTATTGACCAGGTTTTCAAACAGACTGACTGGAGTGCTGAGTTGCGTAAATGCTATGACCTGTACCCAGGATTGAAAATCGTTTTTACCGGCTCAAGCGTCATGCGCTTGAAAGACGAGAACCCGGAACTGAATGGTATTGTCAGAAGCTACAACCTTCGCGGATTCTCGTTCCGTGAGTTCCTAAACCTGTTGACGGGCAATGATTTTCAGCCTTACTCCCTTGAAGAAATCCTTGCAGATCACGAACGCATCGTGAAGCAGATCCTTCCTAAGGTGTCGCCCCGCCGCTATTTCCAAGACTATATTCATCATGGTTTCTACCCATTCTTCCAGGAGCATCGCAATTATTCTGAGAACTTGTTGAAGACCATGAATATGATGACTGAGGTCGATATCCTGCTTATTAAGCAGATAGAACTGAAGTATCTTACAAAAATAAAGAAGTTGTTCTACCGTTTGGCTGAGGAAGGCCCCAAGGCTCCCAACGTGTCGCAGTTGGCTAATGATATAGAGACGAGTCGCGCTACGGTGATGAACTATATCAAGTATCTCGCTGATGCCCGTCTGCTGAACATCATTTATCCTTTAGGCGAGAAATTCCCCAAGAAACCGTCAAAGGTGATGCTTCACAACTCCAATCTGCTGTATGCCATCTATCCTATTCATGTTGACAAACAGACGGCAATGGAGACTTTCTTTGTTAATGCTATGTGGAAGGATCACAAGGTCAATCAATCGGGGCATGATACCTTTTTCCTTATTGATGGGCAGATGAAATTCCGCATCTGTGATGCTGAATCAAGTGGTAAGATAAGATACGCCTCAGATACAATCTACGCTCGTTACAATACAGAAATCGGCAAAGATAATCGGATTCCTCTTTGGCTTTTTGGATTCTTGTATTGATTTGGAGCTATTTCCTTACGAATTTTTGGCTGTTTTAAGAATACCTTTTCGGTCTATAAGCCTTGTTTCAATCACGGCGCAAACGTTTTAGCATTATTTTGCAATATGTGTTTTGCATTTCGAGTTTTTCTTTGTAACTTTGCACCTGTTTTGAAACACATTATTTGGATTTTATAATTACTTAATACCTTTATTTATCTAAACAAATGGCTAAAGAAAAGAAATTTATCACCTGTGATGGTAACGAGGCTGCTGCTCACGTGAGCTATATGTTCTCGGTGGTAGCTGCTATCTACCCCATCACCCCGAGCTCGCCTATGGCCGAGCATGTTGACGAGTGGGCTGCCCGTGGTCGTAAGAACCTGTGGGGTCAGACAGTGAGTGTGCAGGAAATGCAGTCTGAGGCTGGTGCTGCCGGTGCCGTTCACGGTTCGCTGCAGGCTGGTGCTCTCACCACGACCTTCACCGCTTCTCAGGGTCTGCTCCTGATGATTCCTAACATGTACAAGATTGCTGGTGAGCTGATTCCCTGCGTGTTCGACGTTTCTGCCCGTACGCTGGCCTCTCACTCGCTGTGTATCTTCGGTGACCACCAGGACGTGATGGCTTGCCGTCAGACAGGTTTCGCCATGCTCTGCGAAGGTTCTGTTCAGGAGGTTATGGATATGACCGCAGCTGCCCACCTTGCATCTCTTGAGACTTGCGTCCCCTTCGTTAACTTCTTCGACGGCTTCCGCACCTCTCACGAGTACCACAAGATTGAGCTGCTCGACCAGGAGGATGTCCGTCCCCTCGTAAAGGAAGAGTACATCAAGCGTTTCCGCGACCGCGCTATGTCGCCAGAGCGTCCTATCACCCGTGGTACTGCTGAGAACCCCGAGACATTCTTCACACACCGTGAGGCTTGCAACCCCTACTACGATGCAGTGCCCGAGGTGGTTGAAAAGTATCTGGGTGAGCTTTCTAAGATTACCGGTCGTGAGTATCACCTCTTCTCTTACTACGGAGCCGAGGATGCCGACCGCATGATTATCCTCATGGGTTCGGCTACCGATGCTGCCCGCGAGGCTATCGACTACCTGAACGCCAACGGCCAGAAGGTGGGTATGATCTCTGTTCACCTCTATCGTCCGTTCAGCGTGAAGCACCTGCTGGCTGCTGTTCCTAAGACGGTGAAGAAGATTGCCGTCCTGGACCGCACGAAAGAGCCCGGTGCCAACGGCGAGCCTCTGTACCTCGACGTAAAGGATGCCTTCTACGATGTCGAGAATCGTCCTCTCATCGTCGGTGGTCGCTATGGTCTTGGTTCTCACGATACGACTCCCGCTCAGATCATCAGCGTGTTCAACAACCTCGCTATGCCCGAGCCTAAGAACCACTTCACCATTGGTATCGTAGACGACGTTACCTTCACCTCTCTGCCTGAGGTTGAGGAGATCGCTCTCGGTGGTAAGGGCATGTTCCAGGCTAAGTTCTACGGTCTGGGTGCTGACGGTACCGTGGGTGCTAACAAGAACTCCGTAAAGATTATCGGTGACAACACCGACAAGTACTGCCAGGCTTACTTCTCTTACGACTCTAAGAAGTCGGGTGGCTTCACCTGCTCGCACCTGCGTTTCGGCGACACGCCCATCCGTTCTACCTATCTGGTGACCACACCTAACTTCGTCGCTTGCCACGTTCAGGCTTACCTCCACATGTACGACGTGACTCGCGGTCTGCAGAAGAACGGTACATTCCTGCTGAACACCATCTTCGACGATGCCGAGCTGGAGAAGTTCATGCCTAACAAGGTGAAGCGCTACTTCGCTCAGAACAACATCACCGTATATACCATCAACGCTACCAAGATTGCACAGGAGATTGGTCTGGGCAACCGCACCAACACCATCCTGCAGTCAGCATTCTTCCGCATCACTGAGGTAATCCCCGTAGAGCTGGCTGTCGAGAAGATGAAGGCTGCTGCCCTGAAGTCTTACGGTGCCAAGGGTCAGGACGTGGTTGACAAGAACTACGCTGCCATCGACCGCGGTGGTGAGTACAAGAAGTTTGAGGTGAAGGCCGAGTGGGCAAACCTCGCTGACGACGCTGAGAAGCAGGATGACGCTCCCGCATTCGTGAAGGAGCTCGTCCGTCCTATCAACGCTCAGGCCGGTGACCTGCTGAAGGTTTCTGACTTCGTGAAGCACGGCACTGTTGACGGTTCTTGGGAGGTTGGTACTGCCGCCTACGAGAAGCGCGGTGTGGAGGCCTTCGTTCCTATGTGGAACAAGGACAACTGTATCCAGTGTAACCAGTGTGCTTACATCTGTCCTCACGCTGCCATCCGTCCGTTCGTCCTCACCGACGACGAGCTGGCTGGCTTCGACGGTCTGGAGACTCTCGAGATGAAGGCTCCAGCCGCCATGAAGGGCATGCACTTCGTCATCGAGCCTTCAGTACTCGACTGTCTGGGTTGCGGCAACTGCGCCGACATCTGCCCGGGTAACCCGAAGACTGGCAAGGCCCTCACCATGGTTCCGTTCAACCCCGATGCTGCCGACATGAAGAAGATGGCTGCCGACTGGGACAAGCTGGTTAAGGTTCCTTCAAAGCAGAACCTTGTTGACATCCGCAGCAACGTGAAGAACTCTCAGTTCGCACAGCCGCTGTTCGAGTTCTCGGGTGCTTGCTCTGGTTGCGGTGAGACTCCTTACGTGAAGCTCATCAGCCAGCTGTTTGGTGACCGTCAGATGATTGCCAACGCTACCGGTTGCTCTTCTATCTATTCTGCTTCTATTCCCTCTACGCCTTACACCAAGAACGAGAAGGGTCAGGGTCCCTGCTTCAACAACTCTCTGTTCGAGGACTTCTGCGAGTTCGGTCTCGGTATGGCTCTCGGTAACAAGAAGATGAAGGAGCGCGTAGCCAAGCTGCTCCAGGAGGCTTGCGAGAATCCCAATGCTTCTGACGAGTACAAGGCTCTGGCCAAGGAGTGGATTGACAACAAGGACGATGCCGACAAGACCAAGGAAATTGCTCCGAAACTGCGCGAGGCTATCCGTGCTGCCGCTGCTGCCGGCTGCCCTGTCAATCAGGAACTGCAGACCCTCGACCACTATCTGGTGAAGCGCTCACAGTGGATCATCGGTGGTGACGGTGCTTCTTACGATATCGGTTACGGTGGTCTCGACCACGTGATTGCTTCTGGTGAGGACGTCAACATCCTCGTGCTCGATACTGAGGTTTACTCTAACACTGGTGGTCAGGCTTCTAAGGCTACTCCGCTCGGTGCTATCGCTCAGTTCGCTGCTCAGGGTAAGCGCATCCGCAAGAAGGACCTCGGCATGATTGCTACCACTTACGGCTACGTCTATGTTGCTCAGATTGCTATGGGTGCTGACCACGCTCAGACCCTGAAGGCTATCCGTGAGGCTGAGGCTTGGCACGGACCTTCTATCATCATCGCTTACGCTCCCTGTATCAACCACGGTCTGAAGGCCAAGGGTGGTATGGGTAAGAGCCAGGCTGAGGAGAAGAAGGCTGTTGAGTGCGGTTACTGGCACCTGTGGCGCTACAACCCCGCTCTGGCCGAGGAAGGCAAGAATCCGTTCTCACTCGACTCCAAGGAGCCGAACTGGGCTAACTTCCACGACTTCCTGCTGGGCGAGGTTCGCTACCTGTCAGTGAAGAAGGCTTATCCCAACGAGGCCGAGGAGCTCTTCGCCGAGGCCCAGAAGATGGCTCAGCTCCGCTACAAGACCTACGTCCGCAAGACACAGGAGAACTGGAGCGAGTAAAAACAGTGTGGTCAGCGGTTTTGCCGCTGACACACCCATTCATAATCAAGCGGCGCACCCACATTGGATGCGCCGCTTTTTCGATAGGACGAATATTCTGTAAGAAACTCCGTGTTTCCATCCCGATTAGCCGAGTAATGAGCTCATTACTTCGTGTATCCATCCTTATTAGCCGTCTCAGGACATTCCGATTAAGTGTTTTCAGTTCCAGAAAAAGCCAGAAACTCTTTAATCCCGTATCATTTCGCCCCAGAAATCCACAAAAATTTAATATTTTTGGCTTTAATCGCTGTTTTTTAGAAGAAAAGTTGTAATTTTGCAACCGCATTTCGATGCAGACATATTGCTCAAACCTTGGGAATCACCACCTCCGAACAGAGAGCAAAATGTACACGAATGAGCCGAGCCCCAAAGGCGTAGGCTTTCCGTATCGTGTACAGGTTTGTGGTGAACCTCCAAGGTGTATGGCATAGCTTTACGCCTTTTCTTTATGGACTGAGCGTAATAAGTCGATAACGAATGATGTATTAGAGCCGAAGGGCAATGGCATATAAACGCTCATTAAGAGAAAAATGAAAACAAAACAACTATTAATGCTCACAATGGCTATATTTAGCCTGTGCATTACGTCATGCTCAAAAGATGACATCGACGAAACAAATAACAACAACGACACGGAACAAAAGCAGCAGGAACCAACTTATCTGCAAGCAAGTGACTTGCAGGGAGTATGGTCTGTCTCGGGTTCTTTCGGTCTTTATTTTATTTCATTTACAGAGACTGGTCACTATTCATTATGTTTCAATAGTAAGTTAATGGGAGCAGGAACATTCTCTCTTGCAAAAAATACGTTAACACTGAACAATGGATATCTCTATACAAAAGATGTCTTAACAATTGAAAAGAAAGAAGATAAACTCATATTATCTGGCGACATGTTCGATTTTAAGAGCAGTAGCAAGCAACCTGTTAATGTCACTTTAGTAAAAAAGACTAAAGAAATCCCCATTCCAAAAACGGGAGAAACGTTTAAGATTTGGGGATTACATGCGACATATGGTAGTATTGTAACGAAAATCCAATATCAATCCGAGTATCTTATTAAGTACCAGTATTGCAAGGACAATTCTTTGCAACAGGTTATTGAAGAAGCGATGTGGTACTATGTATATTGTGATGGAATGACGTACACGCAGAATTGCTCTGGCAACGGTAATGTCGTTATTTACAAGCTACAAGACCATTATAGCACCTTGAAATCTCAGATAGTACAACAATAATAAATAAAGTTATGAAAAAAAAATTGCTTACATTTCTTTTGCTATTACCTTTAGCATTAAAAGCACAAACCTTCATCTACGATGGGGTGTATTATTCTATTAAGTTGTTTACGAAAAACGTTGGGGTAGCATCTTCCAATAGTACAATGTTCTACAAAGACTATATTACCATCCCAGAGATTGTAAAGTATAATGATGTTACTTATACGGTGACATCAGTTGACAATTATGCCTTTACGGGTTCTGAGGGATTGTTAGGTGTGACGTTGCCTAATACTGTTACGACCATCGGGGATGGTTCTTTTAGCGGCTGTCACGGATTGACTGAATTTATAATTCCGCAGGGAGTATCGACAATTGGCTATGATGCTTTTTATGGAAGCATAAACATCAAGGAAATAACAATCCCCAATAGTATTAAGGGTATAATGTCGCGAGCTTTTTCAAAAATAGAGAACCTTGTAATTGAAGATGGAGAAGAGGCCTTGTCCCTGATGACTTTGTATAACATAAACGACAATACCCCTTTTCATATCTGCCCCTTAAAGAGCATTTATTTAGGTCGTAATTTAGAATATCAAAATAGTTATTCCCCATTCAGTGATAATTCTCTATTAGAAACTGTTACAATCGGGGAAAAAGTGACCAAACTTTCTTCTTATCTTTTTCGGGATTGCACAGGGTTGAAAGACATCTATTGTTACAATGAAGAAGTTCCTGAAGTCGGGTTATATGTGTTAGCTAGCGATATTGCAAAAAATGTAACCTTGCATGTACCGGCAAACTCCTTAGAAAAATATAAGACCGCCTCGTTTTGGAAAGAATTTGGCACAATAGTGTCTTTGCCCAATGACAATTCTGCTATTGAGAACACCTTTATTTCTCCTAAGACCATTAATAATTACTATAACATAAAAGGATAAAAAATTGGAGAACCACAAAAAGGAATCAATATTATTCGAACGTCCGATGGAAACTACAAAAAAAATATTATTGAAGTAACTATGACAATTAAAGATAAGCAAATAGAACGTATAGAAACACTGATTGAAAAAAGCCATACTATACAAGGAGTGGCACTTGAAGGGAAAAAGAATTATTTGACCGAGATTCAAGATGTGCTATATTCGATTTGCGTAGAAAACAAAGAAGAGGTTCCTCTTTGGGTATATCTATTGCAGACGGCTCCCGTGAAAATCGGGAGTAATGGAATAACTGTTGACTTTGAATCGTTCATAAACAAGCAGATTGGCTATTGTCATGGTCTCCTAAAAGATATAAGCTCCAGATATTACATTCAAAAGAATATTGAAGCCAGTCAAGAGCAGACAATCGAAATGAAAAAACAAACAAGGCTATCTAAAAAGGCATATCGTGTTTCGTGGTTTGCTATAGGCGTGTCTATTGTTTCGGCATTTTTCGCATTGTTTGCAGCTTACCAATCAACAAAAACCACAAAGATTTCGCTTGATGAGAAACAATACAATTCCATTTATCAGATGATTTCAAAAGACTCGTTAAATGCTGAATAATTATTCTTAAAATAAATAAGAGAGCGGGAACCCACGCCGACATCCCCGGCCTCGGTTCCCGCTCTTTTTTTCTCCACCTTTATTATATTATAGCGACGAGATTTCCTCTGCGGTTAGACCAGTGTACTTCGCAATCAGTTCTACTGGCATATCAATGCTTTTTAAGTTAAAGACACAACTACGTTTACCTCTCTCGTATGCACATTGAATAGAGCCTATCATGTCCCACCAAATGTGTTGCCTCCGCTCAAACTCCTTTCGGTCTGTGTCAGAACAAAGTTCAAACTGTTCTGCTGGCAAGAAGCAGTATTGCCCATCTGCATTGGTAATGAAAAACGACTGTACTTGTTTACTCTTATTGGAATCGTAGAATACTGGGCCAAAATAATGGATTGAACTGAATGTACCCAAATACATGGCATCAGCCAAATCGTCGCCATAGGTCTTTTGACCAAAGGCTAACGCCCCTGCTTCTAATTGCCGAATTTCAGTCGTTGTCATGATTTGAGACATTTAAAGAGATTGTATTTCAGAAAGTGGCAAACCTGTGCCTTCTGCGATCTGTTCATCAGACAGCCCCATTGCTTTGAAGTTCTTGGCTATCTTCACTTTTTCTTTCCATGCTGCGGTATCAAGAGAGTTTTTCAGGTCACGGTAAATCTTGACGCTTTCCTCGTAGTCCTGACGTTCCTCTGGTGTGAACTTGGCTATTTCTGCCTGTTTGAAAAGTTTCTCAAAGACACGCTCCTGCAAGGCGGCAGGACGCTCCAACAGACGGGACAGGTTACGAAGCACGAAGAGCCACTTGTCGAACATGTTCTCCAATTGGTCTTCGGTCTTGTTGAACTTCGGCATTTCCAGATAGACGAATGTCAGCTTGTCGAAGAACACGTGCTTGTCTGCCGTGTCCATCAACTTCACTTCATGGTGATAGCACTCCTCATCGTATTCATCGTCAGGGAATACGAAGTTGAGGATACCAACTGTATAAACGCTTTTCAAGTTGAAGTCCCAGTCAGAGCCGCGCTGTCCCTGTTCACGAATAGGAAATGTCGAGTAGAATACACTACGGTCTTTGAAATAGCGCTGTTCCACTTTCTGCATCTCCACGATGAACTTCTCGCCATCTTCATTCTCGCAATATACGTCGAAGATGGCCTTGCGGTCACCATAGCCCTCACCAAGTTTCTCACTGTTGAGATACTTCACATCCTTGACGACCTGCTCATCGTGGAACAGAGCATTCAGAAAGCTAATGAGCAAATCCTTGTTCATCTCCGTACCGAACAACTTCTTGAAACCGAAGTCGGTGTATGGATTGATATATTTCTCTTTTCTATCGTCTGCCATATTAAAAAAAGTATTTAACTAATCATTATCTATTAACACAGTTTGACCACTATTAAAAATATCAACAACCACCCCAATTAATATACAAACACTATATGTTAGTAAATAACAAATGACGAAATAGACTGGATAATTTATTCTGTTTGGGTGTTCTATTTCAATATTTAAGTTTGCCACACTTGAAACAATAAGCATAACAATAATAGTAATAGTTGACACTAAAAGACAGGCTGCAAAACTCGAATTTATTGTTTGTATCAAACTCTTACCATTATCAGTGCTTTTTAGTTTGCTCATGGCTTCACTTAAAATAAAAGACAGCATAATGGTATATGCAGCAAGGATTAACGCAACCATAGAAGGTACAACAGCTATTCCCAGACTAAGAATGTGCTTTACCTGTTCTAACATATCACCACCTGAGCAATAGATAACAACACATAAAATAGCTGAAATGATAGTGGAAATTAAACTATCAATCACAAAGTCTTTGATTCCATAATTCTCAAAGACTGCCTTCCAGCCAAATACAGACTTATTGTTACCCATATTTTTTAATTATGATGACCAAATATCGTTCTTAATTCATTATATAAAGTTGTACATATATTGTTTATTATTTGTGGGACAATGATTATACGAGGATGCTCATTGCTATCGATATTTTCCAATCTTGCATTTTCCGTTGCTTGAATTGTCGCCTTTACAGTTCCATTCTGTTCTGCCAAATTTACAACAGCTTGTATCATACCATCTTCTTCATCTACCAATGGGTGCTCAGCAGTTCCTTGAGCTATCATAGAGAATTTGTCAGCTCCCATACCCCTTAATTTCGTTTCGAAAGTTTGTTGAAACCCTCTTGTGTGACCAGGATTAGAGTAAGATACATTAGCTTCGATTTTCAGTATTGCATGCGCTGTGAGAATTCGGTCCAATATGTCCTTCTCAACAATAATACTCACATCGAAGCCGTCTGGCTCTATTCGATTTAACGCTTCTACCAGATACTTATGAACATTACTTAATGAAATATCACTCGATTTCTTAACAGCCAAAACATGAACAGACGGAATAAATATTAATTCAGCTTCTCGTTTATTTGCTACAACATCAGAATCCCAATCCTCCATTGTAATGTCTTCACGACTTCTACGATTGTAAAAAGCCTCAGGATCAATCATTGTATAAGCAAGCAAAGTAACCTTAACCCAATGTGGTGCAGAATCATTGTCAAGGAGTTCGCTAAATGTTATTGACTTTAAGCTCTCACATCTATTCCTTGAAAGTTCCACTAGAGGGTCTTCCTCTTGTAGACTTCTAAAAGCACGAACATAATGAGCCGCATTTTGATCTCTGCGGGCTTTTATGTTTATCACATGCCAAGTAGTTCGGCGATTAAGGATTCGTTCTTCGTTCTGACTTTGCATAATAATATCCAATTTTATGGCGCAAAGTTAATAATAATATTTTATATTTACGAAAAATCGTATAAATTCTTCACCTTTATTTATATATTATTGTCAGGTTTACTTCTCTTACGACTCGAAGAAGTCGGGTGGTTTCACCTGCTCGCACCTGCGTTTCGGTGACACGCCCATCCGCTCTACCTATCTGGTGACCACACCTAACTTCGTGGCTTGCCACGTTCAGGCTTATCTGCACATGTATGATGTGACCCGTGGTCTGCAGAAGAACGGTACATTCCTGCTGAACACTATCTTCGACGATGCCGAGCTGGAGAAGTTCATGCCTAACAAGGTGAAGCGCTACTTCGCACAGAACAATATCACCGTCTATACCATCAACGCTACCAAGATTGCACAGGAGATTGGTCTGGGCAACCGCACCAACACCATCCTGCAGTCAGCATTCTTCCGCATCACTGAGGTAATCCCCGTAGAGCTGGTTGTCGAGAAGATGAAGGCTGCTGCCCTGAAGTCTTACGGTGCCAAGGGTCAGGACGTGGTTGACAAGAACTACGCTGCTATCGACCGTGGTGGCGAGTACAAGAAGTTTGAGGTGAAGGCCGAGTGGGCTAACCTGGCCGACGACGCTGAGAAGCAGGACAACGCTCCCGCATTCGTGAAGGAGCTCGTTCGTCCTATCAACGCTCAGGCTAGCGACCTGCTGAAGGTTTCTGATTTCGTGGAACTCTTATTGGGTGAGGTGGAAGCCCAGCTCCTCCGGCAGGAAACCTACAGGAATGTCGATGGTGTAGTCGGGCATTTCATCCATGCAGACTTGGTCGTCGACAGAGTAGCGGGCGCGGATCCAGGCGAGGCCACTGCAGCGGATGCGAGCCATTTCTTCGTCGTACCACTTGTAATAGCTGTCTTCGTCGATTGCTTCGTCGTCGCCGATACCGAAATCTTTCCTGAAGTTCGCACGGAGTTCGTCGTCTTCAGACTCAATATAGCCCTGACTGATGCCGTCGGACACGAGGAAATCGAAGATCTCGTTGCGGGCAGCGGCCTCCATACGGTCGTAGAGGTCGGGGGCACCGTCTTTGAGTACGGACATATCAAATAAAGACGAAAGATTAAAAGAATGGGAATGAGTAAGTATAGTATAGAATTTTCATGTCAAAGGGTGACACGCTGACACAACCACGATGTACAAAGAACGTGCAACGTTTTGAAGGGTGACACACCCTTTATCACAAAACATAATATCCCATCTGACATTTATGTTTCGTGAATAATGAAGCGGAATTCCCTCTTCCAACTGTTCAACCACGACTGTGGTAAGTGTCTTACGGTCTTTGGGCGGTATGCGTCGCAGTATCTCACCAATAAATGACTCAAAATGCTTCTGTACGTGGTGCTTCGACAGCTTATCAACCTCCAGTCCCTCGGCCTCATTGCTACAAGGACCACAAGTGACGTCGGCGCCCTGCTTCGTCTTGCATATTTCGATGCCTTTGGACGTCCAGTTGCGCATAGCTTCCTCGGGTTTCACCCACGGCCCGCCCGACTGACTCCATCCGGGACAGTTGAACAAGCCTACGCCCTCAACCTCACTGCTGCACAGTATGAGGCAGTCTATGAGATCAACCTCGACTACCTGATGAGCCTGAACGGACACGGTGATGTCTTCGGCATCTGGTGGGATCGACCGACGACGTTTCGTGAAAAGATGTACCCGCGACTCAACGGCTTCTAAATGCCATCCCCTTACGCAAGAACCGCAGTCATAGCACTATGCTGCACCTTCAGAAGTCCGTCTCGGCGCGACAATAGTTGTTGTAGTTATCTATATGAGAAATAAA
>Ga0256405_10003401_pt1 | contig 32874 bp, 20 predicted proteins | sample RumenRJG_02DNA_FD_189096 | JGI IMG/M metagenome (GOLD analysis project Ga0256405, IMG submission 189096) | Bovine rumen microbial communities from Lethbridge, Alberta, Canada - RJG_02 | ecosystem: Host-associated > Mammals > Digestive system > Stomach > Rumen | place: Canada: Alberta...
GGTCTTGCCGTTCTCGTCGCGATAGCGCAGATGGAGCCTGTTCGCCTGGAAAGACTCGAAGTTGGAAACCGAAGAAATCTCCAGCCAGCGGCCCTGTGCGGCACTCCAGAGCTCGAAATCGTAGGTAATTGCGGAGGTGAAGGACATATCGCCGCCGCAGAGCCTCAGGATATGATACTTGAGTCCGAGCTTCTGCACGAGACTCTCCACGTGGGCGATCATCTCGTCGAGCGCCTTGTAGGAATCTTCCGGCTTCTCGACGCGGACGATCTCGACCTTGTCGAACTGATGCAGGCGGTTGAGTCCACGCACGTCCTTTCCGTAGGATCCGGCCTCGCGGCGGAAGCAGGGAGTATAGGCGGTCAACTTCTGCGGAAGCTGGTCGTTATTCAGAATCACGTCGCGGAAGATGTTGGTGACAGGCACCTCTGCGGTGGGCACGAGGTAGAAATTGTCGAGACCGACATAGTACATCTGCGCCTCCTTGTCCGGGAGCTGGCCGGTGCCGAAACCGGAAGCGGCGTTCACCACCACGGGGGGCTCGGTCTCCTGATATCCGGCCTTGGTATTCTCGTCGAGGAAGAAGTTGATGAGAGCCCTCTGCAGACGTGCGCCCTTTCCTTTATATACAGGGAAGCCTGCGCCGGTGATCTTCACGCCGAGGTCGAAGTCGATGATGTCGTATTTCTTTGCAAGTTCCCAGTGAGGAAGCGCGCCTTCGGGGAGTTTGACCTCGGGGCCGCCTTCCTTGACAACCAGATTGTCGGCTGCGTCCTTTCCTTCGGGGACGAGACTGCAAGGGGTGTTAGGCAGGAGCACGAGCTGATTCTCAAGTTCGGATGCGACCTGCTCGCCCTGTGCGAGGAGCTCCGCGCTCTTCTGCTTGAGAGCAGCCACTGCGGCTTTTGCAGCCTCTGCGGCATCCTTGAGGCCCTGTTTCATCAGACCGCCGATTTCGGCAGCCTTCTTTTTCTGCTCGGACAGCAGGTTGTCGCTCTCCACCTGGAGGGCGCGGCGCTTCTCATCGAGTTCAAGTACCTTGTCCACGATGGGCTTTGCGTCAAAATTCTTGACTTTCAGGCGGTCGATGATGGCCTGAGGGTTTTCGCGAAGCGATTTCAGTGTAAGCATAACTGTATATCTTTAATAAAACGGCCCACACTCGTCCCGGAGTGCAGGCCTCGTTCTATAGGCTCATAATCCTCCGAGACTAGTTCTCAAAAGGAATAACTGAGACGTAGGATTTGTCCTCTCTCTTGCGGGTGAACTTTACGGTTCCGTCTACGAGAGCATAGAGAGTGTGGTCCTTGCCCATGCCGACGTTCTTGTCGGGATTGTGCACGGTGCCGCGCTGGCGTACGATGATGTTGCCGGCCTTAACGACCTCGCCGCCGAACTTCTTGAGGCCGAGACGTTTGCTATGCGACTCACGACCGTTCTTGGAACTTGATTGACCTTTTTTGTGTGCCATAATGCTTAAGCGATTTCGTTAATTTTGATCTTGGTAAGTTTCTGGCGATGACCGTTCAGCGTCTGGAAGCCCTTGCGACGGATCTTCTTGAACACGAGAACCTTGTCTGCCTTTACATCGTCTGCGATCACGGTTGCCTTGACAACTGCGCCTTTAACGTAGGGAGCACCGACTTTGACCTTGCCCTCAGCGTCTACGAGGAGCACTTTGTCAAACTCTACTTCTGAATCCTTGGCCTGAGGAAGGCGGGGTACGAAAATCTCGTTTCCGGCCTCAACCTTGAACTGGCTGCCTGCAATGTCTACAATTGCGTACATAAAACAAAAAACTTTTAAAAGTTTTGGCTGCAAGCGGTCGCTCTCGGGAGCGACTCTTAATACGTGGCTCGACAGTCTTCTGAAAAATCGGACTGCAAAAGTAGCAAATTTTCGCTATTCTGCAAAATAATTTATTATTTTTGCCTTGAAAACAAAGTTGTTACGGAATGGATACCGCGTTCATTTATTACAAGCCGGTCACTGGCAAGAGCAACATAGGCCGCCGCAGCGAGCAGACGGTGATTGCCAACCTGCTCGAACAAGGCGAGAACATAGCGATTTACGAACCGGCCAAGACCGGCAAGAAGTCGCTGATGCAGCAGACCTTCCTCAACATGCGCATCTCCGGCAGGAATTTCAGCACGGCAGAGGTCCCGATGCTGCAGATACGCAGCACCGAAGAATTCCTGCTCGCCCTGGGCTCCGCCGTCATTCGCGCCGAGGCCACCACGCCGGACGAGTACCAGAGCATAGTCCAGGGTTGTCTTCCGGACACCCACTTCGTATTCGACCATGCGCAGTACGCCTCCAGCGACTGCATCCTGTCGCTTAACTGGAGCGTGGACGAAAACGACATCCGCTCCGTCCTCTGCCTCCCCTGGCGTCTCGCCGCCGTCACCGGCCGCAAGATTTACATAATACTCGAAGAGTTCCAGAACATCACCTTCCTCGACGGCTGGGAGAAGTTCATGAAAATCTTCGAAGAAGTCGTGCGCACCAACCAGAGCGGACTCTGCAACTTCATTTTTCTGGGCTCGGCGGTGAATGCCATGAAGTATCTGTTCGAAGAGAAAGTCTACTTCCACAGGCATGTCAGCCACGTGGCGATAGGAGAGATTGAATCCCGCGAGATCACCGACCACATCGTGCGCGGCTTCCTCACCAGCGGCAAGGTCATCGACCGCGACCTTATGATGAGCGTGTGCAAGCGCTTCCGGAACAATATCTGGTACATCAACCACTTCGCTTCCATCTGCGACCATCTCACCAAGGGATACATCACCGACGCCACCCTGCAGGAGGCGCTGGACATGCTGATATCCATCCACGAGCCCCGTTTCAAGGAGCTTGTATCGGACCTGACCGGTTTCCAGGTCTCGCTGCTGCAAGCCACCCTGGACGGATGCAAGCGCTTCAGCTCCGCGGAAGTGATCGAGCACTACAACCTGCACTCTTCCGCAAACGTGCGCCGGCTGAAGGACGCCCTCTGCAAGAAGGAGATCATCACCTTCACCGACAACGACGATCCCGTCGTGCTCGATCCGCTGTTCGAGTACTGGCTCAGAAAGTATTTCTTCAAGATGAAAGACGAATGAAAAAGAGACTGGCAGTTCTTACCGGAGCGGGCGTGAGCGCCGAGTCCGGGCTCGGAACCTACCGTGACAACGGCGGGCTCTGGGACAATTACGACCCCATGGAGGTCGCCTCCATCGAAGGATGGTACCGCGACCGCAGCAAGGTGCTGGAGTTCTACAACATGCAGCGGGAGCACCTCCGCGACGCTCGCCCCAACGACGCCCACAGGGCGATTGCGGACCTGGAGAAGGATTATATAGTGGATGTCATCACCCAGAACGTGGACAATCTGCACGAAAGGGCAGGCAGCACGCACGTGGTGCATCTCCACGGAGAGGCCACCAAGGTGAGGCCCGAGAACAGTTACAACGACGAAGACGGCTTCAGCGAGAAGCAGGTCTTCGACGTGGGATACGATGCCGTGCACCTCGGCGACAAGGCCCCGAACGGAGTGCAGCTGCGGCCGCACATAGTGTTTTTCGGCGAGGCCGTTCCCAAGATGGAGCAGGCCATCGACCTGGTCTCCAAGGCGGACATAGTGCTGATAGTCGGCACCTCGCTGCAGGTCTACCCCGCAGCCGGGCTCTACCGCTACGCCGATCCCGATGCACCCATTTATATCATAGATCCAGCCGACGTTCCCCTCTTCGACAAGCGCATAGTGCACATACGCAAAGTGGCGACCGAAGGAATGAAAGATTTCGTGCAGATGTTGTAGTTTCGGAAAATTTTTCTACCTTTGCACCCGCTAAATCGAAAAGGAGGTGATTTTTAAATGATTATAGTACCTGTAAAAGACGGTGAGAACATCGAAAGGGCCCTGAAGAAATTCAAGCGCAAATTCGAAAAGACCGGTGCCGTGCGCGAAATGCGCGCCCGCAAGGAGTTCAAGAAGCCCTCAGTCCTGAAGCGTCTCGCAAAGGAGAAGGCCATCTATGTGCAGCATCTCCGTCTCGAGGAAGATCAGTAAAATCTCCCCTTTTTTAGAAATCTGTAAGACCAGTCCAAATCGGGCTGGTCTTTATTTTTGACTACGGAGTACCGGCAGAATCAGGTTTTCCATGACCGTATAGCCATCCTGGTTGGGATGGCAGCCGTCGGAAGAATACTGCGAAGGCATGCCTTTCTTTGAATCGGCCAGGGCCGAATGGTAATCGACATACGCATAGCCCTTCTGCGCGGCAAGTTCCTTGATCAGCACGTTGAGCTGGATGATTATATCTTCCGGATGGATGGAAGTGGCCCAATAGAAATGCGTGCTGGGAAGGACTGAACACAAGACAACCTTGATTCCGTTTGCAGCCGCTTCCGAGGCCATCCAGGCGATGTTGTCACGAATCTCTTCGTTGGAAACATATACCCCGTCGTTCTGCGCTATATCATTTGTACCGCAAAGGATAACTGCCTGTTTGGGACGCTTCTTCGTCACTCCGGCGTTGAAAACGGTTTTCAGATAGGCGGATGTCTTGCCGGAGAAACCCAGACAGAGAAAATTATTCTCTTTGAAGAACTCCGGGTGCCCTTTGGATTCCTTGACCCAGTTGGCCGTTATTGAATCCCCAATGAAGATCGCATCGTGAATATGCGGGACCACCTCTTGTTTCTTATTATCACATCCGAACAAGAAAAGGACGAGTATGAGCGGCAACAACTTTTTCATATAGCATTTATTGTTTATCTATCGGAACGGAAAGGCAGCGCAGGAATGCCAAAGCAGTTATAAAGTGTGCCCCGGCTCCAGTTGTGGAAACAGTAACGTACTGCAACCGGAGAAGGGACATCGGGAGAGCTTACTTCAAGCGTGTATCTGTCCTTAACTGTTCCTGTGGCCGGATAGAAGAGTCCGTCTGCACCAGCCAGTTCGAAGCCCTCGAGATCCTGACCTATGGGAGAAAGGCCAAGCTTTCCAACCTTCATAGTCACAATCGCCTTACCATCAACGAAAACGGCTTCTTTATAGGACGGGCTTTCAGCATCTAATCCAACGGATTCTTTGTATGACGAGCTCCCAACAACCGTGCCTTGAATGCCATAAGTTTTGGTAAGGGCCAAGAGAGCCAGGCGGTCCCCCACTTCCTTTTTCCGGCAAGGATGGATGGTGCCATATTCGCCAATATCCACCGTGGCAGCCATGCCGCTATTGGGAATAAGGGCCAGGGTCTTCTCCTGCGCCTCATTAAAAAGAGGAATGGTAATGTTTTCAGGATGTTTGGACTTCCATGGGGCGATCTGGACGAAATAGAAATGTGCATCCGGATTCTGGAACAGAGAGCGCATCATCTGAACATAGGCCGGTTGCAATCTGACATACTGTTCAGGCCGCATTCTGTTTTCTTCGCCCTGATACCAAAGCATGCCCTTGAATGTAAAGGGGATCAACGGCGCAACCTGACCGTTAAACAAAGTGCAGGGTAGTTTCTGAGCCTTTTCCGGGAGGGATTCGTTATCCAGGAAAGAAAGGTCGAACTGATCGCCAAAATCTTTTTCTATGGTTTCCCTGTTCATCCATGCCTCAATGGGCGTTCCGCCCCAGGCGGATATCAGGATACCCACGGGAACATCAAGGACCGTCTGCAACCGCACTGCAAAAAAATACGCCACAGCGCTTGCATTCGCAACGGCCTCTGGGGTATTCTCTTTCCATGTGTTTTGAGTAGCATCCAAAGGCTCTTTTGCAGCCCTTTTCTCTATTGTACACATCCGGATGGGCGTGGATGCTTTTGCAGACATAATTACATCAATTGCTCCTTGTACAGGTTGACTGCGAAAGCCCTTCATTGGCATCTCCATATTTGATTGGCCGCTGCAGAACCATACTTCACCCAACAGGACATTTTCAATCACAGTCTTCTCTCCGTCATTGAATGTGATGCTAAAGGGCCCTCCGGCCTCGGGAGTTGGAATACGAATGAACCATTTGCCGTTCTCATCGGCATTAACACTGTACTTTTGCCTGGTCCAAGAAGGATAAATCCTAACCTTCACGGCACCTTTGTCGGTTGTCCCCCATATTGCGACATCAGTCTGCTGCTGGAGAACCATATTGTCGCTGAAGAAAGAAGGGAGACTAACCTTCGCCTGCAATAGGGTCGCGACAAACAATAACGCAAAGATTATCGGAAGTATTCTTTTAACCATACTAATAGTGTGAACGGATCATCAAAGTGGCATCCTCCAGACCGGGAGATGTGGCATGCAGATAGATCTTGCCGGCTTCGGAAGATGAAGACTGCACGATGGCGGTCAGTTTGCCTTTAAAGGCGTGCATCGAGGGCCCCTGGAAGGGCTCGATGCAGGTAGGATCGCCGTTGGCGCAGGCGCGGAAAGCACCGGGCCCGGTGACATCGAACGTAACCGGAGAATCGGCCAGGGGGCATAGATTGCCGGCGGCATCCACGATGCTGACTGTCACATAAGCCAGATCCTCGCCATCTGCCTGCAACCTGCGGCCATCGTATTCAAGTTTAACGGCTGCAGGGGCTCTTGCAGTGCGGACAAAGGCCGTGTCGACAGACTGGCCGGAAGCATCAATAGACACTGCCATCAGCTCCCCGGGAGCAAACGGAACATCCCAGCGCAGGCGGTAACGCGCTTCGACATCCTCCAGCCGGTCGCCTTTAGTCTTCTTCTTTGGCGTCATCTTGGTTTTGACCCCCAGGCTCTTCCCATTCAGGAAAAGTTCGGCCGAAGGGGAATCCGTGTAAACGAATACCGGCACTTCCTGGCCATCCTTCCAATTCCAATGCGGAAGGACATGGAGCGTATGCGACGATTTGTTCCAGGCGCTGCGGAAAAGATAAAACCTTTCCTTGGGGATGGATGCCAGATCCACGATGCCGAACATCGAACTGTGGTTGGGATAGGCGCCATCCTCATACGGAGTAGGCTCCCCAAGATAATCGAAGCCCGTCCAGACAAACTGGCCTATGGCCCAGGGATAATCCTCGTGTATGGCCAGGTCACAGTCCGGCGTGTTGGACCAGGAGGTGGACTCCAGATCGAAGGAAGAGCACTGCTGGTCCGGGCTCAGGGTCATGTCCCGCTGCTTGACGGCGGGAAGATGATAAACGCCCCTGGAACTGAGCGTGGAGCCGCTTTCTGCGCCCAGGATCAGGCGGTCTCCCACCTTCTTCCGGATCTCCAGGAACTTCCAGGGATGATAATTGACGCCGATGACATCGAACGCATCCACCCACTCCTTTTTCAGGAAGCGCTGCCACATGTGCATCCCAACGGTTACCGGACGCGTCGGGTCTTCCCTATGGCAGATTTCGGTCAGGAACTTTGCCTCTGCAAGTCCCTCCTTAGCGTTGTCCTTTACCCTGCACACCTCGTTGCCGGTGCTCCACATAATAACGCTGGGGTTATTACGGAAGCACCGGATCATCCCGGAGAGGTCTCTCTCCGCCCAATCATCAAAATGTTTATGGTAACCGTTTTCGCATTTCGCACTTTTCCATTCGTCGAAAGCCTCCACCATCATCATAAAGCCCATCTCATCACATAGCTGCACCAATTCCGGTGCCGGCTGATTGTGGGAGGTGCGGATGGCATTGCAGCCCATATCCTTGAGTATTTCCAGTTGATGCCTCAAAGCAGGCACGCTGATAGCTGCCCCCATCGGTCCCTGGTCGTGATGCAGGCAGACGCCCTTGAACTTCATTGGCTCCCCATTCAAGAAGAAGCCCTTCCCGTCAATGAACTCAGCCTTGCGGATGCCGAAGATGGTTTCTTTTTCATCTACCAGCTTGCCGTTGGAAAAGACGGAAGTAACGGCCTTGTAGAGATTGGGATGCCCAGGGCTCCATAATTCAGGGCAAGAAACGATGAAAGATTCCTTCGCTTCGCTCGGAATGATGACACTGCCATCCGGCCCGAGAATGGCCGTCCGGACCGTCACATTTTTGCCACCAACCCCTTCCACGGTCGTCTCGACGCATACCGTGGCCTTTTCAGTAGATACTTCCGGAGTCGTTATCTTCACTCCCCAGACGGGGATGTGGACAGGGTCGGTGGTAATAAGGTGAACGTTGCGGTACAGGCCTGCTCCTGGATACCAGCGGGAACTGGCCGGGAGATTCTCGAGGCGCACCGCAACAGTGTTCTCGCCCGGCACGACGGCAGCGCTGATATCAATGGGAACGGCGCTGTAGCCATTCGGCCAGGAGTAAAGTTCTTTCCCGTTTACATAAACCGTAGCATGGCTCATTGCGCCATCGAAGATCAGCGTAGCCTTCTTGTTTTCAGGAACCGTAATGATAGTGCGGTACCAGCCAACACCTTCCCAAGGCAGCGCACCAGTCCTTCCGGGATTGTTCACCCAGCCCTTGGCGCCATGCCAGAGTTCATTGTCCTCCGCGAACGGCCCTGTAATTGCCCAGTCGTGAGGCACACGTACCTTTTCCCACTCCCCTTCTTCCCCGCGGTGGAATTCCCAGTCGCGGAGCAAAGTCTCACGGCGGGGCGAGGTGTGCTGGGCTAGATGGGTGATGCGGAGGGATTCCTTCGCTTCGCCCGGAATGACAATCTCCTTGACTTCCCCGGGCATCAGATTGAAACTGTTATCCGGGAAACATTTCACCCCGGGAGCGGAGAGCCAGACGAAGTATGCGGGCTTGTCGGTAGTGAGAGACACTATCCACTTGCCATCGCGTTCAAAGGTCCTGGCGGTCACGTTTGCGTCGGGGATGTCCTTGAGATTCGGGAAGATGGAGGGCTGCGACGGGGCATCATCCGCAAATATGCGCTTTAGATGGTAATGCGCCGGTTTCCACGTGCCGTCGTACTCCAGGGTGGACCAGGATGGCCCAGGCCAGATGTCGTCCAGCTGCCAGACAAGTATGCCGTTGCAGTCCGGGAGGGTTCGCCAGTACGAGGCAGCCGTTTCGAGGCCGATGGCCTGCTCAAGTTGGGAAAGGTAGGTCAGGTTCGCGTCTAAGGATGGATTGAATAGCAAGTTGATTCTCTGAAGGATGTTCTCATATCCGCCCTTCTCCCTCATGTGGGCCTTCTGCTCTTCTATTGTGGAAAGCATGCCGGAGAAGCAGGAGTGTCCGAACTCCGACATAAACTTTGGATGATATTTATAATACTCTTCCAGAGGCCGGGCATATTTGGATACCGACCAAAGGTGCATGTCTCCCTTCGAGTCATCGTTCCAGCCATTGGTATCATAATCCCCCGGGCCGCCGCATGGCGATGTCGGCCAGTACTCGCGCTCCGGATCCAGGGCCGCCACCAAATCCCCACGGAGGTCTATAAGCTGCTTGTAGTCAGACAGATACAACTGAGGATTCTGTTTCCAGATCCGCTTGTTCATATTGTCCATCCCCTCGTTGTCGCCACACCACATGGCGATGGCCGGATGGCTCTGCAGACGCTTTATCTGGTGGGTAATCTCCGCGCTCACTTCCCTCAGGAACTCGGGAGTGGCAGGATACATCCCGCAGGCGAACATGAAATCGTGCCAGATCAGCAGGCCGAGCGAGTCGCAGATTTCATAGAAGGCGTCTTTCTCGAACTTGCCGCCACCCCAGAGGCGGATTATGTTCATATTGGCATCGCGGGCCGATGTCAGAAGGTCGAGGTAGCGTTCGCGGGTTTCGAGGGCGGGGTCGGTTTCACAGGGGATCCAGTTGGCGCCCTTTGCGAGAATCGGCTTGCCGTTAACCTTGAAGGCAAGGTTCTCCCCTACCTCAACGGTGCGCAGGCCTATCTTCTTTTTGAGCTTCTGCCCGTCTGCGCTCACGCTGATATCATAGAGATGCTGTTCTCCCATCCCGGCCGGCCACCACAGAGCGGGGTTTTTGATGACGAAACTTTGCTCGATGGTATTGGCTCCCGGGACCAGGGTGACGGTCTTCTTCTTTATCTTCTTTCCAACGGCGAAGGCGATTCTGGTTTTGCCCCCGACGGGAGATGTGACCTCAGCCCTAAGCGTCACCGTGCATCTGCCCTGCACGGAATGGTCCTGGGTGCAACGCAGATAGTCGAGCCTTGCGACGTTCACAGGAATCAATTCAACCTTACCGGCAAATCCGGCATACATGCACTTGGGGCCCCAGTCCCAGCCACCATGGTACTGTGGTTTGCGGATCAGGTTAAGATGCGGCACGAATCCCACGCCGCTCATAGGGACAGGATACGCAAGTTCCGCATTCAGCTTCTCCGAAACGGCCTCCGCATCGTAAAAAACGCCCTGCAGCACATTCTCTCCCGGGCGTAGGAAAGGTTTCACATCCCACTCCCAGCGCCTGAAATAGTTGCTGGTCGATCCCACATAATGCCCGTTGACACTGATGTCGCAGAACGTATCCACATCCTCGGCACGGAGATACACCGCCTCCGCGTTCATCATCTCTCCAGTCACCTCCAAACTCCTGGACACGACTATCTGAGCCGATGCCACCGCGGCACCGACCAACACTAACAAACTTATTAATAATATTCTTTTCACTTTTACGCCAATGCGGTTAAAGGAGTTTCTTCAATTCCTCAATATCCGGCAGGGCATCACGGAACTTCTCCGGCATTTCCTCCCTGGTGCGATAGGTGGCGACGCCCATCGGCTTGTTGTAATCTTTGATAAGGTACTCCACAATGGATTTATCAGCGCTCTTGCACAAGACCAGGCCGATAGACGGATTTTCGTGGGGCTTGCGGACGAAGTCATCCAAGACTGTCAGGTAGCCGTTCAACTGGCCAAGATATGCCGTTTTGAAGGGGCCGCGTTTCAATTCCACCGCCACAAGAGCATTGAGCTCCCGATTGAAGAAGAGCAAATCTATCTTGAAAGTGTGGCCCTTAACATCAATGGTATACTGGTTCTTTATGAAAAGGAACTCTTTGCCAAACTTGAGGATGAAGTCGCGGATATTATCTACAATCTCGTTCTCCAGCACCTTTTCATCTACGTCCTCAATGTCATCGGCATCCAGTTCCTCCACATTGATAAAATCCAGAAGGTATTCGTCTTTGAATGCACGGATTGCACGACGGGCGCTCCTGGTATCCGGGATAGTTGTGAGAAAGTTGTTGGGAAGGGCACCGCGATGATGGTAATCATCCGCTTTGATGGCCTTAATGATTCCTTTCTCTGTCAGATGCGACATCGCCGTAAGACGAATGTAGAAGATGCGCTCCTCTCGTTCCTTCACACCCTCAATAATGCGAGTGTGTTGTGTAAAAGGAACCGACAAAAACTCGGCGAGAGGGAATCCTACTGAATTCGGCAATTGTACTTGCCGAATTTCAACCGGCTGTGCATCAGTATCTTGTAATTCGGCAAGTGCGCTTGCCGAATTGTCTTCCAACTCACTCCAGGCCTCATAGAACTTACGCATATTCTTCAGACTGGTGACGCCGAAACCCATCAGGCCCGGGAGGTCATTCTTGAGCTGGTCACTGATAATATCCAGCGCCCCCGTGCCCCAGAAACCACTTCTGGAGTTCTCTGAAATGTATCTACCAATACCGAAATACAGTTTTAGCTGCTCTTGGTTGGCGAGCCGGACGGCGTTGTACTGACTCTGAAGGATGGCCCTCTTGATAAGGTCGACGGCCTGCAGGTATTTGGGTTCTATCTTGTCCATAGGGCAATCATGTTATATTCACAAATATACTGCTTCTTTTCGGATTCTCCATTCAGAATCACGGCTGTTTTTCCCAACATCCGCGTCAATTTCTTGGCCGACTAGATGTTGATACAGGCAAACAGTATTTCAAAGAACGACTTTTATCAAGAAGACTGAAACCTAAAGCTCAATAAACACGAACGAATGCGGCTGCATCGAAAGCAGCAGGGTGCCGTCGGGCTGCAGGGCCACGGGGTACTCGGTGTACATGTTGAAATGGTCGGTGACGTGGCAGCGCACCTTCCGGTCGAACTTGCCGCCGGCAAGGCGTAGTGTCACATCCTTGACGGCCGTGATATTATCGTCCATCACGTAGCGGCTAACGAGAATGCCGATGTGCCCTTCCGCATCACGTGCGGCGGTCACTCGCACGTCTGGAATGTCGCAGGAAGACCTTATCTGTGTGCCGAGCGTCTTGAGTTTACCCCAGGCATAAAGGGCCCAGTAGGGCCATATCGGGGTGTCGCTCAGACGGTTGAACAGTCCGTTGAAATTGGCTCCAGGGGTCCATACATAGTACATCATCATGTCCGTCGGACAGTTCTGGCCTTCCTGCATCGAGGCGCACACAAAGGCACCAGCCTTGGGAGATGCCATAGCGCGAACGGAATAAGGATAATCATCCGTCCAGTCCTTGATGTAATTCCACTCGTTAAGGAAAGACTCGGCATTGTTGTAGCCGTACTTGTCCAGAAGAGCGCGTACCTGATATGAGAAATCCGTAAACACGGTGGGGTCATACTCATAAATATGCCATGCAAAGAAGTCCAGCGGTACATTTCTGCGCTTCATCTCGGAAAGGAGCCGTTCATACCATACCGGGATTTCACGCACGCCCGGATCCTGTCCGGACATTGCCGGACCGCCGATCTTCAGATTCGGGAAGCAGCCCTTGAGGTGCTTCACGGCCACCTCGAAGAAGTCGTAGAACTGCTCCGGGGAACCGGCCCAGCAGCGGGGGTCCACCTTCCACTTGTCGTTGTCCCACTCGAGGTTGGGTTCGTTCCAGATTTCCCAGTACTGGATATTGTAATGGAATCCGTCGGCCCATCCCTCATTATAATGGCGGATTATGTGCTCGCATATCTGAGCCCACTTCTTATTGTCTTTGGGAGGGTAGATGTTATACTTCTTAAGAGGCTGGTTTTCAATGCTCTGGCCCAGACGATAGAATACTTCCACACCCGCATCCTGAATGCTTTTCACATACCTGTCGGTGAGTGTAAAATCATAGGATTCCGGCTTGTTTGGGTTCTTTGAGAAATCCGGGAAGATGATGGAAATGTCTACGACGTGCTCTCCGAACGCACCATAGCCTGCTGCGTCGTGATTTCGTGAATAGCCCACATTGGCCGCCCGGAAATAGCCGGTCGTGCCGGTATAGACCTGCTCGGCGTTGTTGATGCGCGGGCCGTTGTTCACGGCGTTCATGCGTTTGATAGGACCTATTTCATCGACAGGAAATACAGTAACCTGTGCTGTCAGTGCCGCCGCACTCATTAAAAACAAAAACAAAGAAGTGAGTATTCTCATATTACGAATCACTTGTTTTTATATCTATTCAAAGCCTCCAGGAAATAATAATCCGCATAAATGAGCGGGGTATCTATCTCGCTACCGCCGGGGAGGTTCCCCACACTGTGTTTCAGCAGGAAGCCAGCATTCTCTCCGGGTTCGGCAAGGTATTGGGGAGAAGCAAGAGTGCGGATCTGCCTCTCTGCCATGGCGAAGCATTGCTTCGACAGTTTCCTGTCTTTCGAAAGGCCGCTCAACTCTATGAACGCCGAACACATGACTGCAGCGGCAGATGCATCCTTATATGTATTGGGAATCTCCGGATCATCGAAGTCCCAGTAAGGGATTCCGTCTGCGGGAAGGCGCCCGAGGAGCATGTTCGCAATACCCTCGGCCTGATGCAGGAACTCGGCTTTCCTGGTTTCACGGTACATCATCGTGTAGCCATAAAGAGCCCAGGCCTGGCCACGCGCCCAGGCACTTTCGTCGGCGTATCCCTGGACGGTCATTTTACGAAGGACTCCACCCGTGGCCGGATCATAATCCAGCATATGATATGAGGAATAATCCGGGCGGAAATGGTTTTTGATGGTGGTCTCAGCGTGTTTTACGGCAATGCAATCCAGAGAGTCGCAGTGGAACAACTTCGATGCATATTCCAACAACTCCAGATTCATCAAGTTGTCTATGATGACAGGATATTCAGCCCCCTTCTCCCCTCTTGCCCAGCTGAGAGTCGCCCCCACAGCAGGGTTGAAACGGGATGAGAGTGCCGCAGCGCCATTCTCTATGAGAGGAAGATATTTAGCATCTTCGGTAAACCTGTAGGCATTTCCGTAACTGCAGTTCACCTGGAAGCCAAGATCGTGGCTCTGAGGGAAGTCCAGAAGACAATCCAGGGCCAGGGTACGCCTCTCTGCCATAGACAGGATGTCAGGATCCGGAGACAGGCCATATAACTGCCAAAGCGTTCCGGGGAAGAAGCCACTGGTCCAGGAACCCACGCTGCAATCCTTCGGACTTCCGTCGGGATAGATGCCACGCGGCGTCATGTCGGGAGCGAGGCGTTCGTCCAGAAGCTGATACTGCGCCTTCGCCAGGCCGCTCACCCTTTCGGCAATGTCCGGGATGGTCTCTTTCTTCGAAGCATCTATCTTGATAACATAGCGTCCTCGCTTATCCTGCCTTCTGGCCGTCAGGCTTATACGGTACAGGGCATCTCCCCAGCGGGAGCTGAACCCAAGACCGACAAGACTTTTCTCCTCTATACTTGCGGTAAACAAGTCGGGATCATAACTCATCTGCATACCTCCCGGCAGGGCGATGGTGCCGTTGACGAGGATCTCCGGCTTGTCAGCCACGAGGAAATGCAGGACATTGGGCACGCAAGCCTCCTTCAACGAAAACCTGTGAGTGATTTTCAGGCCGCCCTTGCGGGAAAGACGGTATACCATATTCCAGGACTCCACCCCAGCGGAATCAGGATAGGCCCCGGCAATGTCGGTCGAAAAACGCCTCAACAACCTGCTTGCATGGCTGCCAGAGGCCTTGTACTCCCCACCAAAGGGCTGCTCGCAGCCATTTATGACGGGAAGGTTATGCCACCCGCTCTGCACGAACCAGTTCTCGTAGCGGCGGGGGCCGAAGGTGTTCTTTTCGTATGTGCCTACGCCGGCATCAATGAGTACAGGAGCGCTGTCATAGAAATAGATGCATGTTCCGATATCGTTATGATTATGCCGCTCGCTGTTGTTTCCGCCCTTTGAGGCGAGGAAGCCTTTCCCGGCACGGATAAAGCACACTTCGGACTCGGGATAGTATACGAACGGTTGGGGCGCGACATCCGGCGAAGGCAGCGCCTTCATTTCACGGCACGCGGCAATAGCCTCGAGCCCCTGATAAAACAACACCCAATCCACATCCGTAGGATCATTGCCGAAACGATGCCAGGCATTTACGGCAAAATCCGTCATCAACTTGTTGCCAGATGCCTTGCCATAACGGTATATCCAGTAGGAAATAGGCCTTCTGGACGGAGTTCCGTCGGCAAAATTAACCTGCCAGCAATCGCCGATGTCAGCATTGACGATATATTCTCCTATATGCTGGAGAAAAGGCTCATCCCAAAGGGATACGGCCCCTCCAGTGATACGTTCAAGGTTTTCCAGATAGTCCAACAGGTGCCCGACGGATTTATACCAATAAGTTGTGCCTTCATCGCAGGCACCGTCGGCGGGCAGCGACTCCAGCCACAGGTCCACCGAGCGCATGGATTTTTCTACAGCCCTGGCGAGTGTTTCCCGGTCGTTTTCCAACAGCATGAAGCATAGCAGAACATTCTGGTTGCACCATGGATTCCAGTTATTTATCTTCTTGCCGGGTACAGGCTCAAAGCCCATCCAGCGGAAGTCATCTCTCTCCAGATAGGGATCCATAGTCTTCTCCTTTATGGCGCACTTAAGCCTAAGGGAAAGACCTGAATTCAACTCGTCCAACTGCGGGCCCAGGAAATAGTAAACCCAGGACAGCAATTGAGATATGTTTCCGGAATACAGTTCGATGATCTGCTCACTACGATCCGGTACAGGGCTCTTGCTTTTCTGGTACTTCGCCAGATGGGAAACAACCGCCCAAGAATACATACCGCAGTACCATTCTACACCGGCGGCAATATCATTCATGTAACGGCCTTTCCCTTCAGCGAGCTCTGCTATGAAAAGATTTCTCAGAGCTCTCGCGTTGGCAAAAAACATATCTTCCATCGGATGGCGGTCATCGTAACGGTCATAGGCAAGATAGTCTTCTTCGGTTATGTCCTGCCACGTGTATCCGATGAATTCCAATCCATCGTCCGATAAGTCGTCCTGGTATTCCCCCAGAAAAGCAGCCCAACCGTCCCTGTCTGAATAGGATGGATAATGTACCCATCCCTGGTGCATGACCAGGGATGAGGCAATATCAACATTCTGCGAAGCCCTTTGCAACGGGTTAAAGGCCGCTGCAAACGTTGCTAACGCAATCAGTAAAGATTTGAACATCAGATGGTTTCTTCGTCTTCCGTCAACAATATTTCTGTCAGGTTATTCTGGTCGAAAGAACCACAGATAACTCCATGTTGGATAAAAGAAACAACACTGATGACAGGAGTTTTGTATTCTTTACTCATGTCCATTGAATTAAATTAATTCTTCAGCATCAATAATGAATTCTTCCGTTGCATCTATTGCGTCGAAGCCCGGAGAACCACAGATAATACTGCCTATTTTCATAATTAAAACCTGACAGTCTGGTTCCATATATTTTTTCATAACAGGACTATTTAAACAATAACGGCGATAATCGGATAATGGTCGGACAAGAACTTCTCGCCGTTGGTAGAATATCCGCCGTAATCGTGAACGGACTGTGTAAGTGTAAGATAATAGAGAGATTTGACGGATTTGCTCACCCAGATGTGATCCACCTTATTGCGGTCCTTGCTGCTGTCGCCGAAAGCGTTGTATGTGTACAGGTCACGATTCTCGGTGCTGAGAACGGAAGTGGCCGAATAGCGGGTGTTGTACATCTTGGTCTTGATGCTGCCGAAAGCGTCGTCATTGCTGTAAACGGTGTTGAAATCACCCATCAGAATGACCGGATAGCCGTTGGTATTCAAGGCTGAAATACGGCTTTCGAGCAGCTCCATTGCATTAACTTGACCATCCGAACTAAGCGGAAGGTGAGCATTCACGAAAAAATAGTTCTTCTTGCTGTTCTTGTTGTAAATATTGGCGTATGTAACGGACCTGACATATCCGTCCCAGCTGTCACCGGCAGTGCTGTAATTGTCACGGAGCCAGAAACATCCTGTGCCCGTGACTGTGAGGATTGAACTGTCGTACAGGAACGGCGTATGGCAATCATCAGTGCTTGCACGGTAGCCCGTGTAAGCACTGAGGTTATCTTTTAGATAGTCCCAGGGATGGTCTTCGGTAAGATGATCCCAATAGTCTAGATCCTTCACCTCCTGCAGGCCGATGATGGCCGGGTGCTCGCCGTTAATCATAGCGACAATGGCCCCTTTACGGTCGGCCCAGTGGCTGCCCTCACGGATATTGAGACTAGCCACCTTTGTGTCCGGACAAGTTACATATATTGTAGTTGTACCCGTGTTGGCATTGCTGCCACATTTGTAAGTCTCTATATTTGCAGATGTAATTGCCGTCTGCGAGAGACCACCCCTTTCAATGGTACCTGTCGCCTGAATGGGATTGTCGCTTTCGCCAAAGACTATGGTCTTGCTGCTTCCAGTAACTCGCCCCACAATAACACCAACGCGCACCTGATAGACAGAGGATATGGACCCGCTGAAGACACAAGGATCACCATCCCTGTTAGTCATGCTGGGATAATCGCCTGAATTGGCTCCACCCCAGCGGCCCATAAGTCCGCCGATGTGATAGTACCAATCCTTTCCGGCTGAACCCCAGTCGCTGTCGGCAAAAATAGTTGCAGCGCAAGTACAGCCCTTAATGGTGTAGTTTGCAGCGCCACCGGCGACATAACCGACAAGACCGCCCACATCGCCTTTACGGCCGTTAACTGAGATAGAACAATCTGCCGTGACCGTGTTCTTAATCTGCTTACCACTCCATCCGAAGATGCCGCCAACAGCCATGGTGCCTTTACCGGTTACGGTAATGTCGCCTTGCATCTTGCAATAATAGGCATAACTGCCGGTATTGTAACCAGGATAAGCGCAGATGCCGCCAACCGCAGCACGCCACTTGTCATCGGCATCATACAGCCCGTAGTACTCCACTTCGATGTTTCCGGAATTCGTACACGAGGACATACCCAAAACATCCCAACCCATACCGGAGATGCCGCCTACGGCGAGCAGATAATTCCTCTTCTTCATTTCACTCTCGGAGGGTTCACCTGTAACGAGGGATTCCGCCTTAATGAGAGCATAGTTCTTGCATTTATTGAAATCAGCCTGACCCATACCCAAAATGCCGGTTACGCAAACTGGTCCGGTGTTGCCGGTATCTGCAGCAAGTCCTGTGATATCAGTATGCTTGAGATAAATAGTGCCTGTGTCCTCGTTGTTGCACTGGTCGAACGAGGCCTTATAAGTAGCATTGTATGTTGACACACCGGCAATACCAGCCACATTAATACCCTTTGAATTTCCGTCGCCACCGTAGGTAAAGCTCACATTGGGATCACCATAGACAGCAAGCAATGTTATAGGCCCGCGGTTGACGCAGGAGGAGAAAGTAGAGTTGGCAGTGGAGTTATCAATAAGACCCACAATACCACCAAGGGCAACCTGCTTGTGATTGTATCCAGTAGCGTCGTATTTGATTTCTCCACTATTGGTACAACTCGTAAATGTAGATCCACTGGCTACCGCTACGAGACCGCCAAGAATAATCTGTTCAGTTTCGTTTGCCGTAGCTGTCAATGTAACATCGGCTTTGTTCCGAACTGAAGTGTATGTACCTCCATTATCAATCTTCACCAGCGGTGCGAATTCTTTGCTACCTGCAGTAAAGGTGCAACTCGCATCAATAATGAGATTCTGAATAGTTCCGGCATTGGTCGCGAACATTGGCACGCTGGAGGAAAGATTCTTTATAGAATGGTCACCGCCATCGAGCGTTCCGCCAAAGCCGGAGGCACTGGTGATGGTGTAGCCGGTCATGTCAAGGTCGGCCGTAATGGTGTAATCACCCGTATCACCTGAGTCTGTGCCGGCAAGGAATGCCGCAAACTCGCGGGGTGAATCTATGCTGGAGTCATAACCGCCAATAACCGGAGTCCAGTTAGCGCTTGCCAGATCCAGATTGAGCGGCTTTAAGCCTGCACGTTTGTATTCGCGAGACGCTCCTGAAACATAAGTGTATTCAGCCTTGTTAGTGCGGATCTTGAATGTTCCACTATAAGTGCCGGGAGCTACCACAAAGTAGAATACGCCACCGTTTGCTTTTTCCGTACCAACTGTAATAGGGCTGGCCCCATTTCCTGTAACAACGACATCAGTTTCCGTATAGCCGCTGATGGCAGCAGGGGATGATGCATTTGCAGTAGTGAGGTCATATGTAAAGGTGCCCGCACATGCGGTGCCAGCCTGGAAGGTCACGTTCTCGATGGTCTCACCCTGGTAAGAAGCGTTGCTTGAGAAGATATTCAGCTTGACGACTGAGCCCAGATTCAGGAACTGAAGCGTACCCACCTCGGTATTCTCGTATTTATTCACCGCGCCCGTCAATTCGAACGGAAGTGCTACCATAGGCATTGCATCCGCGCTGCCAGAAACCTGATTGCGAGGGATTTCAAGAGTCACTGCATCAGCTTCCTTACTATTGTTTGCGCTGCTGTGCGGATAGTAAGCATAGACCATGTCACCGGCCGAAAGAGCCACTGAACTGCGGATGGTAATGTGCGGGATACCGCTGCCATCAATAGTTACAGGAGTGGATTTATTCAATGATGTCAGGGCATAAGAAGCCACCAGATCATCTGCATTCCAAGCCACGTGATCGGTGTCGAACGTGGTCTTGGTTTCTGGATTGCCCACCTTGAAGACATAGGAGAACTCTCCGTCAGTTTCCTCAGTCGAAGGAGTTATTTCTTCCTCCGGCACAAGAGGCTCCTCCTTCTGGGAGCAGGCCACGAGACCTGCCGCAAGGAGAAGACAGCAAAAGAATTTGAACTTCACTTTCATAATAATATGATTTTGATGTTATTTAGTTGCATACAACATACATAGTCGTAGTGGCTTCACTCGCGCCATACTTATATGTGTCAAGGTTTTCCGCACTGATGGCCACTTCCTCAACGTCTTTCCAGGAGATGGTGCCGGAGACCTTGATAGGGTTATCACTTTCTCCGAAAACCACTTTCTTGCCACTGCCCCTGACCATACCGACAACGACACCTGCCCTGGGGCCTTGATATACTGACGATATTGAACCGCTGAACACGCAGGGATCGCCGTCGCGGCTGGTCATACTAGCATTGCTGCCCTCACCGGAAGCACCACCCCAGCGACCCATAAGACCGCCGATGCAATAGTACCAATCCTTTCCGGCGTCACCCCAGTCGCTGTCGGCAAAAATGGTTGCGGCGCAAGTGCAGCCCTTTACAGTGTAGTTTGCAGCACCGCCGGCAACGTAGCCCACAAGGCCACCGACATCACCTTTTCGGCCGTTCACGGTTATATGGCAGTTTTCAGTAACGGTATTCTTGATTTGCTTTCCAAATATGCCAAAAATACCACCTACACCCATAGTTCCGTGCCCGCTCACCGTGATGTTTCCGTTAGTCTTACAATAATAGGCAAAGGTGCCGGTACTGCCGTATGCGCCCTGTCCGCAGATACCACCCACGGAAGCACGCCACCTGTCGTCATTATCATAGAGGCCATCGTATTCCACCTCGATATTGCCGGAATTATTACAGGATTCTATCTCCAGATTATCCCAAGGCATACCGGCAATACCGCCAACGTGAAGCAGATAGTTTTTCTTCTTCATTACAGATTCTGAAGGTTCTCCTTCTGCAACCGCACGCGCCCGGATTAGACCCAGATTCCGACATTTGTTGAACTTTCCCTGGCCGAATCCAATAATACCAGCTACTCCCACAGGTCCGGTAGATCCAGAAGTCAAGGCCGGCAGCGGGCTGATATCAGAGTGATTGAGCGAAATGATTGCAGTCGCTTCGTTAATGCACTGTTCAAACGTTGACGTATTCTCTTCGCTCCAACTTGTCGTCCCGACGATACCTCCCAGATTCACCCCGATGGCATTACCGGTACCGGTGGATGAGAACTCATTGACCGGATCCCCGTACTTCGCATTCAGGCTAATCTTGCCGCTGTTGACACAGGCATAGAAGGTGCAGGGGCCTTCCAGATGGTTGACCAGACCTACAATGCCGCCCAGCGTGGCGTTTTTATGCACACATCCCGGGGCTTCGAACGAGACCAGTCCCTCATTGGAGCAGTTCTCAAAACGGGCGCCCTGGGCCCGGCCAGCAATACCGCCCAGGATGATTTCTACATCTACATCGGCCGTGGCGTTATACGTTACCGAGGCCTTGTTTACAACATTCTTGTAGGCTCCGCCAACGCTTTGGCCCACAAGCGCACCGAACTCATTGCTCCCGGCCGTGAACACGCAGCTTTCGTCCAGAATAACATCTTTTATGGTTCCGGAATTCTGTGCAAACAGAGGCACGGAGGATTTCAGGTTCTTAATTGCATATCCCTGACCCTCAAGAGTTCCTGCGAAACCGCTTGCGGAAGTAATTGTTATGCCCTGCATGTCAATATCATTGACAATGGCGGCGACATCGCTCGTCTCAACACTGATGGAGGAGAGCCATGCTGCCAATTGCTCACCTGTGGAGATTAACGTGGAAGGAGCCTGAGAGGTCGCAGTCGTTACAATCTCGGAATAGGACATACTGTAACCTTCCGCGATAGCTCCAACGCGGACATCATATGACACTCCACTCTGCACGTTTCCAATTTTGAAAGTGGTTTCATTTCCTGTATAATCCACACTCCACTCGGAAGCCACCGAAACCTTGTGCTCCACACTGTAGGAAGTTGCACCTTCGACAGCGTCCCAGGCTACGGCGATGAAGGAAATACCTGCATCAGCGCGAACGACAGGCTTAGGAAGGAATCTGAGGACATCTGCAGAGGCCAACTCTGACCATTCGCTCTCAACATCACCGTTGACGGCTTTTACACGGAAAAGATATTTGTTTCCGAATTCCAGCCCAACAACCTCAAACGGACTATAAGTCGGCGAACCTGCAACATGGAATTCAGTCTCCTGTTCATTCCTGTATTCGACCTTGTAAGAAGTGGCATTGACTACCGGAGACCATTTCAAGATGACCTTCTCCCCGTTAAATTCGGCCTCAACGACAGGGGCAGTCAATTTGATTTTAGGAACCTCGGGTTTCTCATTCTTTTTACAGCCAATGAGAAGCGGTAAAAGAATGAGAGCACCTGCAACAATTTTAAAGAATGTCTTTTTATTCATAATAATTATATTAATATCCAGGGTTTTGTTCAAGATTCTTGTTCATAGTGATATCCTCCGAGGAAATCGGGTCGAGATACATCCGGTCATTCCAGACGCGCCCGGACAGATCGTCACGAAGCATCAGGCCGCCGGGGACTGAGACGAAGTGAAGCGGAGCACCGACTGACACTGCGATGCCTGCATAAGCTTCCGGAACAGTGGGCATCTTCGGATCCGGGAAATAAACGTCGGGAGTGCCGTCTCCGTTCATATCCAGCGGGGTGTCGTAACCGGGGATGCAGATGCCGGTCCACGGGAGATTGGCCCAGAGATTACCGCATGCCCATCGCTTGATATCCTTCAGGCGGAAGCCTTCCAGACAAAGCTCTATGGTGCGTTCCCGGCGGATTTCCAGAATGACAGGATCAGTTATGTCTGGATAGAACGTATTCTTCAGATAGCTATCCACGATTGTCGGCTTGGTGTCCAGGTCACCACCGGTGATGCCTGCTCTGCGACGCAAGGTGCCGATAGTGCTCTTCCATTCCGCATCGGTCAGGGTTCCAAGTTCAGCCTTGGCCTCGGCATAGTTGAGAAGCGCCTCGGCATAGCGCATTAGAGGGATGTCGTTTCCGTTAGCACCATACAGATCGGCGGCTTCATCGTCCACAGTGAACTTAATAATATGATACCCCGTAAGCGAATAGCCATAATCCGCCGTTGCCCGGACCTGGCTTCCATCGGCAGTCTTTCGCTCATAATCGACGGAACGGATGGTCTGGCCAAGGCGCTGGTCCCGACCGGTCATTTCTTCAGGGAATGTCTTATATTTACCGTCCGGTTTTGTTTCGGAGTAATAGGAGCCATCCTGATTGAGGTATGTATTGATGAAAGGACGGGTCAGCGATGCGCGAACATTCTGTTTATTATAGTAGTAGTTGGCGTAACCCACAGAAAGAGGATTATCCTGCTCAACAGCAAGCATGACTTCGTCCGTCGGAACCGCATCGCTGGAGAAAAGATCACGGTATGATCCTTTGCCTTTATTGTATGCAGCCCCGGTGTGGATGGAGAATTTGCCGCTTTCCATCACAGATTTTGCGGCATCGGCAGCGGCCGCATAGAGGTCATCGGAACTGATGCTGCAGCCGGCAACATAGGCAGTGCCTGCATGGTACTTTCGCCAGGAGGCCTCATATAGGCAAACGCGGGATTTAAGCAGAAGAGCACACCACTTGTTGATAAAACTTGCTTTGCTTGACGAGGAATTATCCGCCTTGATATGCTCGAAAGCAAAATCGCAGTCATCCATTATATGGGTGACAATGACATCACGGGTATCCCTAGGAGCAGTGAGCTCCGGATCTCCCGGGTTAAGGACATGGTCTATCCACGGAACGCCACCGTACCAATAGAGCTTTTCGAAATACAGCCAGGCACGGAAGAAGCGGGCAATTCCGTTGTAGTTGTTTCGGACATCTTCCGGGACCGTATCGTAATTATTGTGGTCCAGGAAATAATTGACGCTGCGAATATTACCCCATCCCCACTTGCCCTGTGTGTCAGGAATCAAGGCCCCAAGTTCATAATCATCAAGCTCGGTCTTGGCCATATAGTCACACGCCAACCCGTCCTGATGATGGACAGCCGTTCCGTTGGGGAAGAAGCTGTAGAAAGAATTGCAGTACAACTTCAGGCCGGTCTCGGAACCAAAAACGAGTGCCGCGTCAGCTGAAGATTTCTGGTTCTCCGTAAGATCACAGGCAGACAGCAATGCTATGCCGGCGGAGAGTAAGACGATAGTTCTAATTATTCTCTTTTCCATATTGCTCTCTCCTTAGAATGTCATGTTAATACCGAAACTGTAGGACTTAAGGACAGGATAGCATCCACCTGTCCCTGCGGTCGTATCGTGATTTTCCGGATCCTGGCCAAGGGCAAGTACGTCAACCGTGCCCTTAATGTACTTGTACATCGGCGACCAGTCCCAGAGATTCTCTCCGGAGAAGAATATGCCGACTTTCGAAAGATGCAGCGGTTTTATCCATTTATCCGGAAGATTGTATCCAAACTGGACGTTTTTCAGGCGGATATAAGAGACGTCCAGCATATAACGTGTATTGCCGCGCCGGCTTGTTCCAGCAAGGGGATTGGCACCCGAAGCATAACGGGGCAGCCAGGCATCGCGGTTCTCCTCCGTCCAGTAATTGCCAAGGACCCATTTGGGAATCTGGTTATACGCACGGTTGTACTGGCCCCAGATCATTCCACTGTCGCCTTCCGTGATAAAATCCTGCTTGCCAACTCCCTGGAAGAAGACGGAAGCGTAGAAATTGTTCCAGTCGGCACTAAGGGTAAAACTGTAAATGTATCTGGGCTCGGAATTACCGATAATCATCCGGTCTCCAGGATTGGAAAGTGTCTGGTCTCCCCTATCGATGTATCCGTTGCCATCCAAGTCCTCAATTTTGGGATCGCCGGGGTGGATCGAATAGTCCTTTGAGAATTGGTTGATGATGTCGTAACGCTCAGCGCCTGCTGCCCTAGCTACTGCTTCTGCCGCATCGATATCTGCCTGATCCTGCCAGAGGCCATTGCAGACAAACCCCCAGAGTTCGCCTATCACCATTCCGGGATAGTATTCCGGGATATTTCGACCGCCAATATAGCCGGTGTCGTTATTGTATTCGTCAATTTTGGAGACATAGTCCGCCAGCGTACCCTTGATGCTGTATCCGAAGGGTTTGCCGGCCAGTTTGAAGCTATTCTTCCACAAAATGGTTAACTCACAGCCGCGCGTCGTAAGGGATGCGTAGTTGCCCTCGGGGGCATCCGCACCATAAACCGACTGGATGCTGGGACCGGCCGTAAACATATCCTGCGTCTTTCGGGTGTACCAGTCGGCGTTGATAGTCAGACGGTCCTCAAAGAAGCCTAGATCCACACCCGCATCGTATGTCTGTGACTTCTCCCATGTGAGGTTGTCCGGAATGGGGTCCGGAGCATCTGTCTGGCGGTATTTGGTACCATTCAACAGGCGGCTGCTACCAAAGCCGAAGGTTTCGTCGTAATAGTACTCGCTCACGTTACTGTTACCAAGAGAGCCATAGGAGAAACGCAGCTTGGCATTGGAGAGATACTTTTTCCCGATAGGCTTAATCCAGGGTTCTTCGGTGATCCTCCAACCCGCTGATAATGAAGGGAAGAAGGCCCAACGCTCATTGGAAGGGAATTTGGAAGAACCGTCATAGCGGCCGTTGAACTGAATCAAATAACGGTCGTCATAACTGTAGTTGATCCTGGAGAAGATGCCTACGGAGCGCCATTTTTTCCAGGTTCCGGTTATTCTTTTGTCATCCGTACCAAAGGTCAGATTGATGTTCTCTACGGTTTCAGAAAGAAGGTCAGTATTTTGTACGTGAATCTTGTCACTGGAACGCTGCTCATAGTTGTAACCGAGCATTGCCTTGAAATAATGCTTCTTAATGGTCTTTGTGTAATCCGCATAGGCATTGGCCGAGATATATTTTATAATATTCCGGTCATCTGTAAAGGATGACACAATTCCCGATTTGGTTTCCATGACGCCGGGCCTGGGGGAATACTCATCCGGATACTTTCGGGTATAGCCGTTGGAGTTGGTCAACTTGTAGGTGGCATCAGCGTTGAAGGTTAAGGCATTATCGAGGAAGGACGCACTGAGGCCGACAGTATTCTTGACATCGTCATTTTCATAGACATTGGTACTGGCGCCATAAAGGAAACCTCCTACAGAGTTGGCCGCAGCCTGCGTCATCGTGCCGTCCGGATTATAGAAAGGCATACATACAGGAGCCTGGGAATTGATGTTGGCCCAGATGTTACCGGCCGATCCGCTGGAGACTATTGGGTTATTATACTTGCGGTGCCCCTGTTCGAAGTTGTTGCTGATCCTAAGCCATGGGAAGGGCTTATAACCAATCTTCACACGGAAGTTCTCCGTAAGGCATTTATCCGTATTGGTGTCGGAGTTATACAGTCCCGAGTAATGATAGACGCGGCCTGAGACATAATAGTCGAATTGCTTGTCCGAACCAGACAGGGAAAAATTGTGCGTCTGGCCGAAAGAGTTGTCCTTGTAAAGGATTCCAAACCAATCGGTACCTTCGGGGAAGTATGCATAATTGCCTGCATCAACTCTCCATGAACCGTCACTCACAACTGTACCGGTGTTGCCGGTATCGTGGCGCAAGCGATATTCGTTTAGCCAAGCGAGGGAGAACGGCATTATGAGATTCATGTGCGTGGGAAGGTTTCCATTGTAATTGAACCAGCCTTCACACATCATCGTCGCCCATAGGAGACCATCGGTGACGTAATCGGGCGTCACCACCGGGGAGGACAACGTGAAGTTGTTGGAATAGGTTATGACCGGCCGGCCTTTCTGCGCGCTCTTTGTAGTGATTAGTACCACTCCATAAGGAGCCCGGGAGCCATAGATAGCGGCCGATGCGGCATCCTTAAGGACGGAAACGGAAGCAATGTCGTCCGGATTCAGCATAGACGGGTCGCCTTCAACGCCATCCACAAGAATCAGGGCACTACCGCCCTGGCCGATGGATGTGACACCACGAATATTGAAATCGGCAGTACGGATTGGCTTACCGTCGGCGAGGGATATGTTCAGGTTAGGAACGGCACCTTCCAGCATCTGAGTCACGTTTGCATTTGGACGGGCGTTAAAGACATCTCCGCCAATCTGGTCAACGGCTCCGGTGAGGTCGACCTTACGCTGGGTACCATATCCGACAACCACCGTTTCTTCCAACATAAGGGCATCTTCTTTGAGTGTCACGTTTATGACGGAGAGATTGCCGATTTCAACCGTCTCTGTGACATATCCGATGCAGGAGAATTCCAGCGTCTTGCCGGATGAAACGTTAATGGAATAGTTGCCATCAAGGTCGGTAGCCGTGCCATTAGAAGTGCCGGAGACCATGACGACGACCCCTGGAAGCGAGGCGCCGCCAGCGTCTTTCACCGTCCCCTTTATGACTCTGCTGCCCTGACCGAACGCCGCGAGTGGCAAGAGTGCGAACAAGATTATGATTTTTTTCCTGAGCATACTTAGCGCGATTAGAATTCGATAATAGAATAGACCGGGAAGTGGTCGGATACGTATTTATGGCCATCGTACCATTGGGTGACCGTCTTGTATTCCGAGCATTTTATAGTGTTGTTTATCCAGATATGGTCGCATTGATAAGCTTTTGCCTCATTGCCCCATGCATTGTAGGTCTTCACCTCATCCGTAATCGGAGCGACCTCCCTGGTGCAGACCATCGACTCACGGATGCCTTCGAAGACGGAATCGGTGGCATGAGTGTTGAAATCCGCCATCATAACGATAGGAAGGTTGTTCGTGTTGAGCAACTTGATCCGCTTCTGGATCAGCGTCATCGCGCTTTTACGTGATGCCGTAGTCAGGCCAAAGTGGGTGTTAATGTAAAAGAATTCCTGCCCGGAGGAGAGGACCTTCATAACGGCCCAGTGGACATAGCGGACATATCCGTCCCAACTCGTAGATGATTTATCCGGGGTGTCGGAAAGCCAGAAAACTCCCTCCGAGAGCACCTCAAGTTCGTCAGGGCGGTACATAAATGAATTCATCGGGTCATCGACCGGGGCCCCTACGTACCCGTGACTGGCGAGGGTCCCACTCATGTATTTCCACTCGGTCGCCACAAGTTCCTGAAAACCAACGATGGACGGCTGCTGGTCAATGATCATGTCACGGCAGGCACCAGCTCGCATTCCCCAGTTGTTGAATGCATCGTCTTCGGTTGTCGTACCCCTTATGTTGAAGGTCATCACTTTCAACTGCCCGGGACCCAGGTTCGGGTGATTGTTCTTAGGTTCCTCTTTCTGACATGAAAGAAGAACAAGCAAGAGCAAAGGGAAAAGGAAGAAATGTTTTTTATGCATAATTTTATCATTAGAATCGTCAGAATGCCAATGTGGTGCTTATTGGATAGTGGTCCGAAATCAGTTCATGTCCACCATATGGAGTTGTATCTGTGTGATACTCAAGGCATTTGATGTCCGGAGTAATCCAGATAAAGTCGATGATGCGCTCCTTCTGTTTATTTCCCCACGCATTGTAGGTGGGAACATCATCGCTGACAGGTGCCACGTCGTGTGAATTGAGCATAAACTGTTTCAGGCTGTCGAAAGCTTTACTGGAGATATCCGTGTTTAGGTCTCCGCTGAAGATAAGGGGAAGGCCTTCCGTGTTGAGTTCCTGCATCTTCCTCACAATCATATTCACACCTTCTATCTGCGACTTCCAGGTCAGGCCAAGATGGGTGTTAAAATAGAAGAAGCGCTTCCCGGTCTTGTTTACTTTGAAAAGCCCCCAGGTCAGGGACCGGTTGTATTTTTCGTCGAAGGAGTTCGAAGGGACATCAGGCGTTTCGGACACCCAGAAGGTGCCGCTGTCAAGCAGAGTCAGTACGGAAGTTTTGTAAAGAAATCCGGAGGTTTCACCTTTATCAACGCCGTTGTCCCGGCCAATGCCGACGCTGCCGTATTCCGATGCGAGACTGTCACGGAAGAAGGACCACTGCCCCTTGAACTGCGCCTCCTGGAAACCTACAAGGTCCGGCTTGCGGGTCTGGAGCATTTCCAGGCAGGCTTCCTTACGGTTGTCCCAGGAATCGTTCGGGTTCACCTCTTTGGCGTGGCTCTGCCGCACGTTGAAACTCATAACCGACAGCTTTGCCGTGCCGCAAGATGCCACAGTCAGCATCAAACAACCGACAGCAATTCTGAAAATGTTTGAAAGTGAATGCATTTTGGCTTGGTTATCAGTTTCCTTCATCGCAAAGGTAATCGGACTCTTTTTCAATAAATATCGCATTTGTCAAAAATGTTGTTAATTTTGTGCAAATGTCATTTTTGTCACACATATTAATATCCCTGCTTACCGGATCGCTGTTTTTCCACAGCCTTCCGTCAGAAACCACCGGAATCAACATAGAAACCGTCTGCCAGGATAGTCTGGGCACCATGTGGTTCGGAGGGCTGAATGGGCTTGTATCTTTCGACGGCAGCAGATATTCCGTCTTCAGGCACAACATTCCCACGGAGCACAGCATCCCCGACGACCGCATCTATAAAATTATTTGCAATAGCGCCGGCAAGCTCCTTGTAGCGCATATTTCCGGTCTTTCGGTATTCGAATATGCAACCGGGACATTCCACAACTTCCCAAGCCCGGACGGCATAGTAAGTGACATAGTTCAGCTTTCGGAAAGCCGTTATCTGGCCATTGTAGGGAGCAGACTCTGGTTATTCGACAGCACCATAGAGAGATTCTCCCGCGAGCAGATCCCGGACATTCTTTCCGATCTTAATGCAAACACCCTCTATACTGTCGGCGATACAATATATATAGGGAGTATTGACGGGCGTATCATAAGGATGTCTGCAGAACTGACCAACATTTACTTTATCCCGGCGGATATCGGCAATGTCAAGGTCAATTGCATACTACCCGACAGTCTCGGGCATATCTGGGCAGGAACCGAAGGGCAGGGCTTATGGGAAATGAAGGAAGATGGTTCCATCCTGAATCACTACAGGGCGTCATCCCGAAAGGGAGGCCTCAGCTTCGACTACGTCAGAGTTCTGTGCCGCGGAGAGGACGGCGCCATCTGGATTGGTACCAAAAACGGCCTGAACATACTGAAAGACGGGCGCTTCGAGGTGTATTATCACGACTACTATAACCCCGGCAGCATCACCCACGACAGTGTCTGGGATATCTATTGCGACAGGCAGGGAACCATGTGGCTCGGCACCTACTATGGAGGTGTGAGCTACTGCAACCCAATGTTCTCCCAGTTTACAGAGATCCCTTCCCGGCCCGGCAACCAATACCTTAACGGAAGGATTATCAGCGATATAGCCGAAGATTCCGACGGATCCCTATGGATAGGAACCAACTCCGGTGACCTCAGCCATATGCGCACAGACGGCAGCTTCGACCATATAAAGGGACTCGGCAAAAGTTCCCAGGACCAGCCGGACATCAAATGCATATACATCAGCCGTTATACCGGCCGTATTTTCATTGGCTCCGACAATGGAGAGCTGCTGGTGCTGAACAAAGGCAGCCGTCAACCGAGGAGGATCGAAGACAGGCAACTCTACAGCACATACGCTATCCTGGACAATGGCCACGGAGGATTCTTTGTCGGCACCCAGGAAGGGCTGTTCGATTATGATGAGATGACCGGGCGAGTAACAAGGATTCAGGTTGCGGACGACCTGTCCAAAATCAAAGCCATTGAACTTGACTCGCAAGGCCTATTGTGGATAGGCAAAAAGTTCGGTACAACAGCCCTCAAGCTCGACACTTGGGACATCACACCACTCCCTAAAGTTCTGTCTGAAATCAAATACGTGGAAGATATCCATGAGGATTGCAACGGACGGATATGGCTCGGTTCCAGCGAGGGGCTGTATTGTTATAACCGCAAAGACGGGTCCGTCCGCTCATATACCGTCCAGGATGGTATGCCGGACAACGTCATCCACGGCATTGAAGAAGACTCCGATGGTATACTGTGGATAAGCACAAACAACGGACTGTGCCGGCTGGATCCGAAAAGCGGGGACAAATGCATTTTCACGGTGGCGGACGGCCTGCCGGACAATCGTTTCACCACATATGCCCATTGCAGGACAAGCAATGGCGAAATGTACTTCGGCGGGCTTACCGGCCTGGTCCGCTTCAACCCTTCGGCAATCAGCATCACTCATAAAGCCGTCCCGCCTATTATTACAGGTATAGAAGTGAATGGTGTAAGGAGATATCCAGAAGGGAATTCCATAGTCCTTAAACCCAAAGAGCGCGACATCTGCATACTTTTTTCCGCTCCGGATTTCATCTCCGGAGAGAACGGACGTTTCCTCTACCAGTTGGGTGGCGTCAACGGTTCCTGGCGTGAGGCCGGAAAGGACAGGCGCGCTGTCTACTACGGTCTGGCGCACGGCTCATATACCTTCCTCCTGGCATATCGGAACAGTTCCGGCATTCGTAATCCGGAGAACCTGGAGTTCCACTTCAAGATTCTCCCCTATTGGTACGAAACCATGCTGGCCAGGATGATTGCCGTGCTGCTGGTGGTTGCTCTGGTCGCATTCTTTATTATGCGTTTGCTTGCCAGGAAAAAGAAGGAATACCAGACCGAGATGGAGAAGGTGCGTAACAAGCTCCTTAGCGATTTCTCACTGGAATTCATCAGCATCGGTGCAGGCAAGTCGCCCGCCAACGAGACCAGTGTTGCTAAAGTGTTCCACAAAGGGGATGAAGATTTTATGCGTGCGGCGATGCAGGTAGTGAAAGAGAATATTGACAATCCGGATTTCTCCGTGGAGGCTCTGGCGAGCGCTATGAATATGAGCCGTTCTAACTTACACCTGCGGGTGAAGGCCCTCTTCGGCGTATCCTCGCTGGAATTCATCAAGACCGTGCGCCTCAACGAAGCCTGCCGGCTGCTGCTGGAACGCAAACAATCCATCTCGGAGATTGCCTACGCCACCGGCTTCGCCACGCCCTCTTACTTCGCCGCCACCTTCCGCCACGTTATCGGCTGCACCCCAACCGAGTACATCAAACGCAACACTCCTGCGTAAAAATTATTATATTTGTGGATATGAACACTAAAGCTAAACTGGTCGAGAAAAAGTATCTCGTTCCTTTCATACTGATTACCAGCCTGTTTGCGCTCTGGGGGTTTGCGAACGACATTACCAACCCCATGGTGGCGGCGTTCCAGACTGTGATGGAACTCAGCGCGGCGAAGGCGTCGCTCATCCAGTTCGCGTTCTATGGCGGATACGCCACGATGGCCATCCCGGCGGCGCTCTTCATCCGCAAATACTCCTATAAGAGCGCCATCCTGCTGGGCCTGGGCCTGTATGCGGTCGGGGCCTTCCTGTTCATTCCCGCGGCGGCATACCAGCAGTTCAGTTTCTTCTGCATCAGCCTCTACATCCTCACCTTCGGCCTCGCCTTCCTCGAGACCACGGCGAACCCCTACATCCTTTCGCTCGGCAGCAAGGAGACCTCCACACGCCGCCTCAACCTCGCCCAGACCTTCAACCCCATGGGCTCGCTCTGCGGCATGGCCGTGGCATCCTTCATCGTACTTCCCCAGCTCCTTTCCGACAAGCGTGACGCGGCCGGCGAAATCATCTTCCCCATGCTCTCGGAAGCCGAAAAGGCCGACATCCGCCTGCACGACCTTGCAGTCATCCGCAACCCCTATGTAATCATTGGAATCGTGGTGCTGGTGGTGTTCGCGGTAATCGCGCTGGTGCGTATGCCCAAGACACAGAGCGAGGAGGAGAAGGCGGCCGGCAACACCCATACCACCCGCCAGACCCTCGGCAACCTCTGGCACAACAAGGCCTACCGCGAGGGCGTTCTCGCACAGGTATTCTACGTCGCCGCGCAGATCATGGTCTGGACCTTCATCATCCAGTACGCCGACAATCTGGGCATCAACAAGGCGACCGCACAAACCTACAACATCGTCGCGATGGTGCTCTTCCTTTCGAGCAGG
>Ga0256405_10003402_pt1 | contig 32868 bp, 26 predicted proteins | sample RumenRJG_02DNA_FD_189096 | JGI IMG/M metagenome (GOLD analysis project Ga0256405, IMG submission 189096) | Bovine rumen microbial communities from Lethbridge, Alberta, Canada - RJG_02 | ecosystem: Host-associated > Mammals > Digestive system > Stomach > Rumen | place: Canada: Alberta...
GTGTTTGCCAATCCCCGGACATTTTCGCAGCTTACCGCGTCCTTCATCGCCTGCGGAAGCCAAGGCATCCTCCGTACGCCCTTGCTTCTCTTTCTCAGTGAATCTTACAATTCTGTGAAATTGATTTACGCTTTACTTTTTGTAAAATAAGCTAATCTTAAATTTACCTCGTTGTAATCTCTCAGTATTGTCAATGATCGTTTCCGTCTTTTCCAAAACGGGCTGCAAAGATACGGACTTTTTTGAACCCTGCAAATCTTTTTTACATTTTTTTTCGTTTTTTTTCGTTTCCGAAGGCATAAAACCATTTTTAAGGGGCACCGGACAATATCTTGGAAGGTTTTGGTTATCTTTGTAAGAAACAGCTGACACAAAAATGGAAGAAAAGAGAAACGCACTGCCGGAAAACGCACAGCGGGAGCTGGCGCCGGGCGAAACCTACAAACCCTTGCTGGGCGCGGACCGCAAATGGGCGGAAGTAACCCCCTATTCGGTCCTGCTCGGCCTGCTGATGGTCGTGCTGTTCTCCGCGGCGGCCGCATACCTGGGGCTGCGCGTCGGACAGGTCTTCGAGGCCGCCATCCCCATCGCGATCATCGCCGTCGGCCTGACCAGCGCCCTCGGGAAGAAGGACGGACTCGGGCAGAACGTGATCATCCAGTCGATCGGCGGCTGCTCGGGCGCCGTGGTGGCCGGAGCGATCTTCACCCTCCCCGCCATATATATATTAGGAGTGGAAGTGGACTTCGTCCAGATGTTCCTCTCCTCCCTGCTGGGCGGCATCCTGGGCATCCTCTTCCTCATCCCGTTCCGGAAGTATTTCGTCTCCGAGATGCACGGCAAGTATCCGTTCCCGGAAGCCACCGCCACCACGCAGATTCTCGTGAGCGGCGACGGCGGCGGAAAAGATGCGCGCATCCTGCTGGTCAGCGGACTGGTCGGCGGCCTGTATGACTTCGTCGTGAACACCTTCGGGGCCTGGGCCGACACCGTTTCCACCACCGTCGTCGGCATCGGGCAGACCATCGCCGACAAGGCGAAACTCGTCCTGAAACTGAACACCGGCGCGGCGGTCCTCGGACTGGGCTACATCGTCGGCCTGAAATACGCCTTCATCATCTGCTGCGGTTCCTTCCTCGTCTGGCTCGTGATCATCCCCCTGATGAACCTGATCTGGGGCGGGCAGGTCATCGACCTGATGCATACCGGCGTCACGCAGACCATCGGGCAGATGGCTCCCGAGCAGATCTTCAAGGACTACGCCCGCCACATCGGCATCGGCGGCATCGCAACCGCCGGCATCATCGGCATCATCAAGTCGTTCGGCGTCATCAAATCCGCCGTCACCCTGGCGGTGGGTGAATTCGGGAAGAAAGGCTCCGACGCCGGAGCGGCTCCCCGCACGGAGCAGGACCTGCCCATGAAGACCATCGTCTTCGGCATCGTCCTCACCCTGCTGGCCGTCTTCGCATTCTTCGCCTTCGGCGGCGTCGTCAACAACGTGTGGCAGGCCCTGGTCGGGCTGGTCATCGTCGCCATCGTATCGTTCCTCTTCACGACGGTGGCCGCCAACGCCATCGCCATCGTCGGCACGAACCCCGTCAGCGGCATGACGCTGATGACCCTGATCATCGCCGCGCTGATCCTGGTGGCCGTCGGGCTGAAAGGGAACGCCGGCATGGCCGCGGCCCTGATCATCGGCGGCGTCGTATGTACGGCACTTTCCGTCGCGGGGTCCTTCATTACCGACCTCAAGATCGGATACTGGATCGGCTCGACGCCCAAGAAACAGGAAGGATGGAAGTTCCTCGGCGTCGCAGTTGCCGCCGCGACCGTCTGCGGTGTGATGCTCGTCCTCAACAAGACGTACGGTTTCGTGGGCGACCAGGCACTGGTGGCCCCGCAGGCCAACGCAATGGCCGCAGTCATCCAGCCGATGATGAACGGAGGCGGCGCACCCTGGCTGCTGTACGGCATCGGCGCCGTCATCGCCATCGTCCTGACACTGATGAAAGTGCCTGCCCTCGCCTTCGCGCTCGGCATGTTCATTCCGATCGACCTCAACCTCCCGCTGCTCATCGGCGGCGCCATCTCCTGGTACGTCAGTACCCGCTCGAAGGACAAGGCCGTCAACGACACCCGCCTGAACAAGGGGACACTGATCGCGTCGGGCTTCATCGCCGGCGGCGCCTTGATGGGCGTCGTGAGCGCCTTGCTCAAATTCGCACAGGTCGACTGGTTCCTCTCCGACTGGAACACCTCCTGGGGAGAGGCCGTGGCCATCGTCCCGTTCCTGTGCATCGTCATCTATATGATCCGTTCCTCGATGAAAACAAAAACCGAATAAAGATATGGAAAAGATACTGGACCGTTTCCTGCGCTATGTCGCCGTGGACACCCAATCCGACGAGAATTCAGAAAGCCAGCCCTCGACATCCAAGCAGCTGAACCTGCTCCGGATGCTGCGGGACGAACTGGAAGCGATGGGCGTGGAGGCCACCCTGGACGAATACGGATATGTGATGGGGCGGATTCCCTCCAACCTGGACGCAGGTGCCCGCGTGCCCGCCATCGGCTTCATCGCCCATGTGGACACGTCGCCGGATGCATCCGGGAAAGACATCAAACCGCAGATCATTCCCGACTATGCGGGAGAAGACATCGCCTTGAAGGGCGTGGAAGGCCTCTGGCTGCGCCCCGCAGAATTCCCGGAACTCCTTGCGCACAAGGGAGAGACACTCATCACGACGGACGGCACCACCCTGCTGGGCGCCGACGACAAGGCCGGCGTGGCGGAGATCATGGACGCCGTCCAGTACCTGCAGTCGCACCCGGAATTCAAGCACGGCGAGGTCCGCATCGGCTTCACGCCGGATGAGGAGATCGGCCGCGGCGTCGTGAAATTCGATGTTGCGCGCTTCGGCGCCGACTATGCTTACACGATGGACGGCGGCGAGGTCGGCGAACTGGAATTCGAAAACTTCAACGCCGCCTCGGCCCGCATCCACATCCAGGGGCGGAACGTCCACCCGGGATACGCCAAGGGCAAGATGAAGAACGCCATCCTGATCGCCACTGAGTTGGGGGAACTGCTGCCTGTCGAGCAACGGCCGGAGTACACGGAAGGCTACGAAGGCTTCAACCACATCATCGCCTTCAACGGCACGGTCGAGGAAGCCACCGTCCGCTACATCATCCGCGACCACGACCGCGCGAAATTCGAGGCGAAGAAAGCCTTCATCGCCCGCTGTGTCGCGTTCATCAACGAAAAATACGGAGAAGGGACGGCGGAGGCCGAGATCAAGGACCAGTACTACAACATGCGCGAACAGGTGGAGCCGCACTACGAGATCGTCCGGAAAGCGGTCAAAGCCATGGAGATGGCCGGCATCCGCCCGAAGATCCAGCCCATCCGCGGCGGAACGGACGGCGCCAACCTCAGTTTCAAAGGTCTCCCCTGCCCGAACATCTTCGCAGGCGGCCTGAATTTTCACGGAAAGATGGAATTCGTGTCGCTGCAGAGCATGGAAAAAGCTTCCGCGGTCATCCTGAACATCCTCGGACTCTTCGCGGAAGCCTGATCCGTAAACGACCTTCCTAGGAAATCACACCCAGGGACTTGCCGACTTTGATGAAGGCGGCAATAGCCTTGTCGATCTGGGTGCGCGTGTGCGCGGAGGAGAGCTGGACGCGGATGCGCGCCTGGCCCTTCGGGACCACCGGATAATAGAATCCGGTCACGAAGATGCCTTCCTCGGCCATGGCTGCGGCAAACTTCTGGCTCAAGGGGGCGTCGTACAGCATCACGGCACAGATGGCGCTCTGGGTGGGCTTGATGTCGAATCCGGCGGCCAGCATCCGCTCCCGGAAATAGGCCACGTTCTCCTGCTGCCGGTCGTGCAGCTCGTTGCTTTCGGAGAGGATCCGGAACATCTCGATGCCGGCGGCAGCGATCATCGGAGGGATGGAGTTGGAGAAAAGATAGGGACGGGAACGCTGCCGGAGCATGTCGATGATCTCCTTCCGGCCGGTGGTAAATCCGCCCACGGCGCCGCCGAAGGCCTTTCCAAGCGTACCGGTGAAGATGTCGATCCGTCCGTAGCAGCCGAACTGCTCGGCAACACCGCGGCCGGTCGCGCCGACGACACCGGCGGAATGGCTCTCGTCCACCATGACCAGGGCATCGTACTTCTCGGCCAGGTCACAGATCTTGTCCATCGGAGCCACGTTGCCGTCCATCGAGAATACACCATCGGTGCAGATGATACGGAACCGCTGCGCCTGGGCTTCCTGCAGGCAGCGCTCCAGGTCCGCCATGTCGGCATTGGCATACCGGTAGCGCACCGCCTTGCACAGGCGCACGCCATCGATGATCGAGGCATGGTTGAGCGCATCGGAAATGATTGCGTCTTCCGCCGTCAGCAGGGGTTCGAACACACCGCCGTTGGCATCGAAACAGGAAGCGTAGAGAATGGTATCCTCCGTATGGAAGAAATCGGACACCGCCTTTTCGAGCTGTTTGTGCAGGTCCTGCGTACCGCAGATGAAGCGCACCGAAGACATGCCGTAACCGCGCTCATCCATCGCGCGTTTCGCGGCCGCGATCAAGCGGGCGTCGTCGGCGAGGCCGAGATAGTTGTTCGCGCAGAAGTTCAGCGCGACGGAGCCGTCCTCCAACGTGATTTCCGCCCCCTGGGCGGATGCGATATTCCTTTCCCGCTTGTACAGGCCCGCCGCATCGATAGCGGCCAGTTCATCACGGAGATGTTGTTGAAATTTTCCGTACATGGTATTATGTGGTTATTTGTTTAAAGGGTCAAGCCGTGCCGAAGCGCTTGCGGAGCTCCGCAATCATGTCGTCGACCATCTCATCCAGGCCGAAACGCGGTTTCCAGCCCCACTCCTCGCGGGCGCAGGTGTCGTCCAGGCGGTCCGGCCAGGAATCGGCAATCGCCTGCCGCACGGGATCGACCTCGTAGCGCATCCGGAAGGACGGGATGCGCGCGCGGATCTTGGCGGCGATCCGCTCGGGATCGAAACTCATCGACGCGATGTTGAACGCGTTGCGGTGCTTCAACCGGGAAGGATCGGCCAGCATCAGGTCGACGGCCCCCTGCAGGGCGTCGGGCATGTACATCATGTCCATATAGGTTCCTGCAGCGATCGGGCAGACGAATTCCTCGCCCTTCACGGCGGCATAGAAGATCTCGACAGCATAATCCGTCGTCCCGCCGCCGGGCAGCGTCACATGCGAGATGAGGCCGGGGAACCGGACGGAGCGCGTGTCCACCCCATATTTGAGGAAATAGTAGTCGCTCAGCAGTTCGGTCGTCACCTTGGTTACGCCATACATCGACTTCGGGCGCTGGATGGTATCCTGAGGCGTTTCCAGCCGCGGCGTTTCCGGGCCGAAAGACCCGATGGAACTCGGCGTGAAAACGGAGAGATGGCGGTCGCGGGCAATCTCGAGGATGTTCATCAGGCCGTCGATCTGGATCTTCCAAGCGAGTTGCGGCTTCTTCTCCGCCACGGCGGAAAGGAGCGCAGCCAGATTGAAGACCGTATCCACGTCATACTTCCGGATGACATCGAGCAGCTGGTTGCCGTCGCAGACGTCAGCCTGCGCACTCGGTCCGCTCTCCAGCAATATACCCTTCGGCTCGGCGCCGGGGATATAGCCCGCTACGATCTGTCCATCGGGGAACATGCCCCGCAATTTCATCGTCAGTTCGGATCCGATCTGTCCGGTCGATCCGATGATCAGCACATTCTTCATTCGCTACCAGTGTCTAAGTCGGCTTCGGGCTTCTTTTTCCGGGCCGCCTTCGCCTCTTTTTTCTCTTTCTGTTTCATATATCGCTCTTTGTACCGAGCGATGATCTTCTGCTCCTTCGCTTCACGCTTCTCCATGGCCTGCAAGATCTTGCGGGTCTTGATGCGTTGCTTCCGGAGTTGTTTTTCCTGTTTGGCCGCTTCCTTCGCCGCGTCGCGGGCGTCGAGTTCCGCCCATTTCGCCTCCCGCGCGTCGATGCGCGCCTTCTGGCGCTGCTCGCGCTCGGCTTTCTTCTGCTCCCGTTCGGCCCGCTTCCGCTCACGATCCGTCTGTTTCAGCTGTCCGGACGACAACGTGTCTGAAAGGACAGGCAGTGAATCCACAGGCGCCGCCAGGGTCGAATCGGCAGCCGGCTTTAGGTCCAGGCTGTCCGCAGCAGCAGCGTCAGGCAGCGGCGGCCGGGAAGACAGGCTGTCCGTCGCGGCATGCAGGCTGTCGGCAGCAACCGCGGCAAGACTGTCAGCAGCGACCACGGCAAGGCTGTCGGCGATCTCCCGCTGCCGGGCACGTTCTGCCCGGCGGACGCGTGCCAGCGAATCCTGCCGGGCAAGTTCCTTGTGCACCTCGTCCATATACCCCGGGAAATACTTTTCCGTATACTTGAACTTCGGCCGGGGCATCTTCTCGTATTTCTCCCGCTCCGAGCGGCGCGGCTGCAGGCTCGTCACGTCCGAAGGCGTGGCCGGCCGCCTTTCCGGCTGCCACCGGTATCCCTTCAGCTCGCGCTCGTCCTTCCGGAGCTGCACGACCGGGAAAGCGTCGCTCTTGACATCTTCGAAGTAATTGATATCGTGGATGTCCCCGTCCTTCATCCGGGCGGTAAACATCTTCGCTTCAAACTTGTTGACCGTCGCAAAGGCATCGTTCTCCTCGATATAGAACAAGCCCGACGCGCCTCCGAGCGCATCGAAACGCGACAACGCGCCGGTAGAGTCGAAAAACGCCAGCATCTCCGCCCCGCGGATCTGGTCGAAACACAGGGAGTCTTCCTGCACGATGATAAAGGCGGACGACATCAGGCTGGCCTTCTCGAGCGACTGGTTCCGTACCAGGACATAGATGCTGTCGGAAGAGTACTGCCGCCGCACCTCGTTCCAGACGACGGGGCTGTTGTACATCCGCGCCAGGGAATCGAGATCCGTGAATGCCAGGGAGTCGCACACCGCCTGCATGTCCTTGCGGAAGATCTTGACGTTGCCCACCGCCTTGAGAAAGGCCACCGGCGTCGTGTCCCGGGGCGCCAGGACGGTCGAATCCGCATTCGCCAACGTGCTGTCACGCGGCGCAAGCGAACTGTCCGCCGGCACTGGAAGCGAATCCTGCAGCATCAGGGAATCGGGAGGCTGCGGACGGTGGATGTAGCGGAAGAAAGCCGGAGCAGGGGCATCGTCGTCCGGGCCAGGCAGGTTGGGTTGCCGGCCCCGGTCCCGGGCGGCCGCCGCATTCGGGTCGGCCATTTCCTTCTCCTTCTTGGCCTGTTCCACCTTTGCGCGGGCCTCCTCGGCCGCTTTCTGGCGATACGCCGTCACCGGATCGGCCGCCATGTCGGAAAGCCGCGTCCGGGACTGCTTGACCGTAGAGGAGTCCAGGTCGCACTTGGGCACGGTCCAGTAGACCAGCATGTCCGCCCCGATGTACGTCGTGTCTGCGACCGATTCCTGCCGGTCGATCCCCATCACAGCAGCATCCTGCCGCAGGGTCACGCTCCGTGCCGTATCGACGTAGTGCGCCGACCGGGCCACCGCCATGACATCACGCGTCGTATCCAGGACGGCGACATTGCCGCACATCAAGGCATCATTGGAGAGTCGCCAGTAATGCAGCGAATCACACCAGGCTTCCTGGTCGCGGGTCTGCAGGTGCACATCGTGGGTGAAGAGGAAATACTCGCGGGCATGCTCATATTTTCCGGCTTTGGAGAAAAGCATGTAGTCGTCGCCCTTCCAGGCACAGGTCCCCGTGCCGAGCAACGCCACAGAAGTCTCTGTATTATAAGTCAGTACATCCGTCTTGATAAAGATAGAATCGGTGTACATATTCACGTCGTGCAGGAACAGGAACTCCTTTCTCTTGGAGTCATAACTACCCGTTTCACTCTCGATCACCTGGCCGTCCTGGTCGCGGAAAGAACCACCGCGCCGGAACGTCGCCACACTGTCCTGCGTGTTGTAATCCAGGTCGGACGTGCGGAGCGTGTTGCGTTTCTTGTCCTGCAACTGCACCACGGTGCCGCGGAACTGGGCCAGGTTCGACTCGACCAGGTAGACGAGCCGCTCGCTGCTCAGGATGGTCTCGTTCTGGATGATGCGGACATTGCCGAACGCATCGATGATTCCTTCGTCCACGCGCCAGTAGGCCGTGTCACAGAGAAGCATCGTGGCGTTGTGCTCGAAGCGTGCGTTCCCCAGGGCCATGCGGGTGCTCCTCCCGTGGTCGTCCCGCTGGCGCAGCTCATCACAGCCCAGCAGGCGGACCAGACTGTCCGTCTGCTCTGTCCGCTGCCGCTGGGCGGAAAGCGGAACCGCCACCAGCAGTGCAAGGAACAGATATGCCAGACGAAGGCCCCGCATCGACAACGCTTCTTTCTTAATCTTGTTTCTTGATCTTGGTCGCCCAGACTGCCCGGCGGAAGTCGCAGTCCTCGAAAATGGGATCGATCACGATCCGGGTCTCGGCGATCTTCTTCTCCAGGAACGCATCGACTGCCTTGACCTGCTGCTGATTGAGCACCAGTTCCTGCAGTTCACTGAAATCGCTCTCGAAGGAAGCCGTATGGGCAGGGATGATCTTATCGAGCCGGATGATCTTGTACATCAGCTTGCCGTTCACATACCCCTTCGTGGGATCGGCGCGGCCGTCATTGTCGCTGGAGACCACCGGTGCGGAAATCTCGCCCTCCTGAAGATTGCGGATCGCCGCATAGTCAGACGGCTTGAGCTGGTCGACCTCGAAATAGGCCGCGCCGGTGTTCGGGTCCGCCATCTGGCCGCCGTTCGTGCGTGACGGTGCGTCCTCGGAATAGAAGGAGGCCGCCATTTCGAACGAGACAGCACCGGAAAGGATTTCGGAACGGAGGCTGTCCAGGCGGGCGAACGCCTTCTCCTGGTCGGCCGCCGTATATTTGGGCGTCAGCAGGATATGACGCGCATTGAACATGTCGCCCTTCTTCTCGAGCACCTCGATGATATGGAACCCGTCGGGGGTTTCGACGATCTGGGAGATGGTCCCGGGACGGAGCGCCATCGCGGCATCGGAGAACGCGGGCCAAAGCAGGGAGCGGGACAACATGCCCAGTTCCCCGCCGCGGCGGGCGGATTCCGTGTCGTCGGAATACATGCGCGCCAGCAGGGAGAACTTCTCCCCGGCGATGATCCGCTCCCGCAGTTCAAGCAGTTTTTCACGCGCAGCCAGCGCGGCGGCTTCCCGGTCGGGATAGAGGCAGATCTGGCTGAGCTTGTATTTCGCGGGCACCATCGGGAGCGATTCACGGTCCACCGTGTCCATATAGGCCTTGATCTCGAAGGGAGTCAGGTCGGGAACCGTCTTCATGATCTCCTGCCGCTCCTGCTCCGTGAGGCTCATCTCCTCGTACTGACGGCGCAGGTCGTTGCGGATCCGGTACATCGGCTTGCCGTAGAACTCCTCCACTTCCTTCTCGCCGCCGAAATAGGACATCGCCTGGTCCAGGTCCTGGGAGAGGCGTCCCTCGACCCAGTCGTTGTTGACCGACAGGGAGTCGATACGCGCCTGCATCAGGAGCAGCTTCGATTCGAGGACGGTTTCCAGCAGTTCACAGCGCACGCTCCGGTCGGAGGCCATGCCGCGGGCCCGTTGGTTCTTCACCTCCCCTTCAATCATCGAAAGGGTGATGGGCTCGTTGCCGACCACCGCCACCGTCTTGTCGATGTATCTGTATTTCTGCGCGTTCACGACTGGGCAGAGAGTCGCGGCCAGCGCGACCGTGAGTAACAATCTTCTGATCATTCCGAATAAATAACAAATTTATCTTTCATCCGGGCTTCTTCTATCAAGTCCTGTTCCAAAGTCTGGAGCAGTTCGTGCTTCCGGGTGCTGATGAGGATGTCGCGGATCCGTTCGCGGCAGAAATCCAGCGGCGCCGCCTGACCGGCCTTCACCGTCTCGGCCAGATAGGCCACGGACACCTTGTCCGCACCGTCCGGCAGGACGATGAACGCACCGTTGCGGGCCGCGAGCATCTCGGCATAGTCCACCTGGAACTCAGCCGCCAGGGAGACGGCGTCGGTCCAGTGCGCGGAGGCGTCACGGTAGCGGTACGCCGAAATGGAGGCGATGCTGTCGGCGGCCTCCACATCGGCCAGGTCGTCTGAAGACATGAGTTTCCGGATGACGGGCAGGCTCGGGGAATCCTTGGCGATATTCAGGAAACGGACCCGGAAGACGGGGCGCTCGAGCACGAACGACTCGGGATGCGCCTCGTAATAAGCCAGGATCTGCGCCTCGCTGACCGCCGTGTCCAGCCGCTCGTTGATGTAGCGCTGTTCGAAACGGTAGCGCAGCAGGGAGGCCCGGTAGGACTCGAGCTCCTTGGACACATCCTTTTCTTCCTTGGAAAGCTGCGCGGAGGCGACATCCAGGAAAGCCTGCTCCTTCGCCCACGTATTGATGTACAGCATCGCGAGATTCGTGCTGTCCTGGGAGGACGTCCCCGGCGGGATCACCGCCTCGACCTCGTTTCGGAACAACTTGTGGTCGCCCAGGCGCGCCACCACCTCTCCGTCGTGCACGATGGAGGAGATCCAACGGCAGGACGGCAGGATGCCCAGCAGGAGGGCGGCGGCAAGCAGGGAAACTCGGATGCGCATCTCGGTCGGATTACCGGGAATAGTTCGGGGCTTCCTTGGTGATGGTCACGTCGTGCGGGTGGCTCTCCAGGAAACCGGCGTTGGTGATGCGGACGAACTGCGCATTCCGCAGGTCGGCGATGGTATGGGCGCCACAGTAGCCCATGCCCGCGCGGACGCCGCCGACCAGCTGGTAGATAACCTCGGAGACGGTACCCTTGAACGGGACCTGGGCGACGATGCCCTCGGGAACGAGTTTCTTGACATCCGCTTCCATGTCCTGGAAGTAACGGTCCTTGGAGCCCTGCTCCATCGCCTCGAGGGAACCCATGCCGCGGTACGACTTGAAGCGGCGGCCGTTCATGATGATCGTCTCGCCCGGAGACTCCTCCGTGCCGGCCAGGAGGGAACCCGCCATGATGGTGCTCGCACCGGCTGCAAGGGCCTTGACGATGTCGCCGGAGTAGCGGATGCCGCCGTCGGCGATCACGGGGATGCCCGTGCCCTTCAGGGCCTCGGCCGCGCTCATCACGGCCGTCAGCTGCGGGACGCCGATACCCGCGATGATGCGGGTCGTGCAGATGGAACCGGGACCGATACCCACCTTCACCGCCTTCACGCCAGCCTCGGCGAGGGCCTTGGCACCCGCGGCGGTCGCCACGTTGCCGGCCACGACCTGGTAGTCCTTGAACGCCGCACAGGCCTTGCGGATCATCTGGAGCACGCCTTCGGAATGGCCGTGCGCCGTGTCGAGCACGACGGCGTCGGCTCCGGCCTCGGCAAGCATCGCGATCCGGTCGAGGGTGTCGGACTTGATGCCGACGGCCGCAGCGACCAGGAGGCGGCCCTTGCTGTCCTTCGAGGCGATCGGGTTATCCTTGATCTTCATCAGGTCCTTGTAGGTGATCAGGCCCGCCAGGCGGCCGTCCTTCTCGATGACGGGGAGTTTCTCCACCTTCTCGCGCTGCAGGATGGTCGTCGCCTCGGCGAGGGTGATCCCGACGGGCGCCGTAACCAGGTTGCTGGACGTCATCACCGACGAGACCGGCTCCTTCATGTTCTCCTGGAAGCGGAGGTCGCGGTTGGTGACGATGCCGATCAGGAATCCGGCGGCGTTCACCACGGGGATGCCGCCGATGTGGTGCTTCTTCATCATCGTCAGCGCGTCGCCCACCGTCGCGTCGGGGGTGATCGTGACCGGGTCGTAGATCATGCCGTTCTCGGCGCGCTTCACGCGGCGTACCTGCTCGCACTGCGCTTCGATGGGCATATTCTTGTGTATCACACCGATACCGCCGGCACGCGCCATCGCGATCGCCAGTTCCGACTCGGTAACCGTGTCCATCGCGGCGGAAATGATCGGGGTATGCAACTGGATGTCGGCCGTGAAAGCGGTCGTCACGTCGACGTCGCGCGGAAGCACGTCGGAATGAGCGGGGACCAGCAACACGTCATCGAAGGTGAGACCTTCGGGAATTTCTCGGTTTACGTAAATAGCCATTGCGAACAGTTTAATTTGACAAATATAAGCATTTTTTGCGTAATTCTTCCCGAAAGGGAAGGGAATGCGTCCCGCGGGGATGGATTATTCGGAGGAAATCGCGATATTTGGGGAAAAATAAACGGAACACCGCGATGAAAACACGCATAGCCGCCTTCCTGGCCGCCGGCCTCCTGCTGGCCGCAGCCGCACAGGCACAGGACAAAGCGGTCGTAGCCCTCTCCGCGAACCTGATGCGGGAAGCGCCGGACTACACGGCCGAACTCGGAGACCAGGCCCTGATGGGCACGGTCGTGGAACTGCTGGACACCAGCGGCTACTGGATCAAGGTCCGGACGCCGGAGCCCTATACCGCCTGGGTGAATGAACTGGGGCTCGTCCCCCTCGACGCCGCGCAGCTGGAAGACTATCTGGCAGCGCCCAAATACATCTGCACCGCCTTCCACAGCACTGTCTACGCCGAGCCGTCGACGGATGCCGCCGTCGTCTCCGACCTGGTGGCCGGCGACCTGGTCCGCATCCTCTACAAGACCAGGGCACATACGCGCGGCCGGCTCGCCGGTTACGAAGAAAACACTGCGGTACTCTCGAAACGCTTCGTCGGCGTCGTCCTGCCCTCCGGGAAGCAAGGGTATGTCCGGACGGAAGACGTGGACATTTTCTACCGCTGGGCGAAGGAAACGCACGCCGCGGCCCTGGACGGGAAGAAACTCGGGAAACAGGTCTGCCAGACGGCACTGCGGCTGCTCGGCGTCCCGTACATGTGGGGCGGGACCACCACCAATTACGTCGACTGCAGCGGTCTGACCCGCACCGTCTACTTCCTGAACGGCGTGCTGCTGCCCCGCAACGCTTCGCAGCAGGCCATGGTCGGGGAGGACGTTCCCATCCACGCCGCCGACGGGGGCATCACGGCCACGGCGCTCCGGCCCGGCGACCTCCTGTTCTGGGGCAAGGCCGCCCCTGAAGACTCTCTGCGTGCACACGGGTTCCGGCGGGAAGACGCCCGGGGCGCCCGCGCCGCGGGAGAACGCGTCAGCCACGTAGGCATCTACCTGGGGGAAGGCCGGTTCATCCACGCCGCACAGGTCGTGCGCATCGGATCGCTGGACCCGTCCGACCCGGACTACTACGCCCGCACGCCGATCCGCGCCCGACGGATCACCGGGTATGTGGACGAAGAAGGGAGCGGCATCCGCTCCCTCTTCACAAGCGCCGCTTATTTCCCTGAGGAATACTAGTTTCCGTTCTCCGAAGCCAGCAGTACGATCAGCCGGTCCAGCAGCGGTCCCACTTTGGAGCCGCCCGCCAGGGCGTTGTTTGTCAGGATCGAGAAGACGATCGTCTCGTCACGGGCGCCCCGTTCCGGGATGATGTACCCGCTGAAGCACAGGGTTCCGTTCATCGAACCGCTCTTCATGCGGACCCGGGCGCGCACCGTCTCCTTCTCGCCGCGCAGGCGGGAGGCCAGCGTCCCCTTCCCGGGCTGCGGCAGGCTCGCCACGTAGTCCTCGAAGACCGGAGAATCCATCATCGCCCCGAGGAAACGGACGAAGTACGAAGGAGAGACATAGTTGTGACGCGACAGGCCGCTGCCGTCTACGATCCGCACGTCGGCGGGATCGGCGCCGAGGGCGGACAGCACCTCGCCCAGCGCCACATAGCTCGAATCATAGCTTGCGGAATGATGGAGCCGGCGGCCGAGCATCCGCAGGAGCGTCTCCGCGTAGAAGTTGTCGCTGATATGGTTGGTCCGCAGGACGATGTCTTTCAACGACGGGGAGGAAGTGCCGCCCAGGATGCGAAGATCATCCACCTTCGCGGCGTACGGGCCGTTCTCCAGACTGGCCGGATCGGTGCGGAGCCGCCCGCCGCGCACATCCGCCGGCCCGCCCGAGACGGTGATGCCGTTCGAGCGGAGGAATTCACAGAAATAGTGCGCACAAGTGTAGGCGCCATACTTGTTGCTGAATTCCTCGGTCTTGGCCGCCCGGTCGACGGCGAACGTGCCGCGCATCTCCGCGAAAGGCCACACGTCCGACGTATACAGGTACAGTTCGTCCCCAGTGCCGGCGCCTCCCGTCCGGGAACGGTTCGCGAAGCGGAGCCACGGCAGCTGCGGGAAGGAGACGATGGCGTTCACCGGCGTGCCCGGAGCCGTACCGGCGCTCACCTTCACTTCCAGGCTGTTCTCATAGAAACTGAGCCCGTCACCGCCCGTGCCGTAGGCGGTCCCGATGTCCTGGTACGACCAGGTGTCCTTCTCGATCGGGCCGTCGAAATAGCGGCCGTCTCCGATGACGCGGCCGTTGACAGACTTGATGCCCGCGTCGTCAAGCAGTTTCTTCCAGCGCGCGAACAAGGCCCCGCGCGAGAGGGCGGACGTGTCCTTCGAAGCCAGCGTCGGGTCTCCCCCGCCGATGATGTACAGGTCGCCGTTCAGGGCGCCGTCGGCGGACACCTCTCCGCGCACGCCGATACGGGTCTCGAAACGGAATCCGGATCCGAGGGCATGCAGGGCCGCGCCCGTCGTGACCAGCTTGAGGTTGGAGGCGGGGACCATCCGCGTGTCCGGATGGATGCAGGCAAGGGTGTCACCCGCCCCGTTGACGGCCAGGACTCCGAGCAGGCTGCTTTTCAGCGCCTCGCTGCCGGAGATCAGCTCGACATAGCGCTGGGCGCGGGTTTTCGCTGCGCCTGCGGCGGGTTGTTGGACGGGGACCTGGGCATGCAGCGCGACGGTCGCCAGGAAGACCGCCGGAAGGGTTATGCAACGAAAAAGCTTCATAAACACAAAAATAATCCTAATTTTGCATATCCAAAAAGAAAGCGGAATGAAAAAATGCGTATTGGTTTCCGGCGGAGCCGGATTCATCGGCTCGCATGTGAGCGTGGAACTGATCGAGGCCGGTTATGACGTCATCGTCGCCGACAACCTGTCGAACTGCGACCTGTCCGGCGTCGAGGGCGTGAAGAAGATTACCGGGAAGGAAGACCTGCCCTTCGTGAAGATGGACTTCTGCGATGCAGAGGCGGCGATGCGCCTTTTCCGGGAGCACCGGATCGACGCCGTCATCCACTTCGCCGGTTTCAAGGCCGTAGGCGAATCGGTCGGCGAACCGCTCAAGTACTACCGCAACAACCTCGAATCGTTCATCAACGTCATCGAAGCCGCCCGCGCGAACGGCTGCCGGAACATCCTCTTCTCCTCATCGGCGACCGTCTACGGCGAACCCGACAGCCTCCCCGTCACGGAAGCCTCCCCGCGCAAGGAAGCCACCTCGCCTTACGGGAACACCAAGCAGATGTGCGAAGACATCCTGCGCGACAGCGTGAAAGCGTATGAGGGCCTGCGCGGCATCGCACTCCGCTACTTCAACCCGATCGGCGCGCATCCTTCCGCCCTCATCGGCGAACTTCCGCGCGGGGTGCCGAACAACCTCGTCCCCTTCATCACGCAGACGGCCATCGGCCGCCGGGAATGCCTGTCCATCTTCGGGAACGACTACCCGACCCCCGACGGCACCTGCCAGCGGGACTTCATCGACATCGTCGACCTGGCCCGTGCACACGTCTTCGCCGTCCGCCGGATGCTGGACGGGCGGATGACCGAAGCTTACGAAATCTACAATATCGGAACAGGGACGCCGCTCTCCGTCATGCAGCTGGTCAACGCATTCCAGGAAGCGACGGGCGTCGCGCTCAATTACCGGTTCACACCGCGCCGGCCCGGGGACGTGACCGCCATCTGGGCCGACCCCGCCAAAGCGAACCGGGAACTGGGATGGAAGGCGGAAAGGGACATCCGTGACACCCTCGCCGCCGCCTGGGCCTGGGAAAAGCACCTGGCTGGGAAAGACTAACGCCGGCGGATCTGCCGGACCGTTTCGATCAGCAGCACAATCCCCGAACTGATACCCAGCGCAAGGGTGTCAGCCTCGAAGTCGCGCAAATCGCCCGACCGCCAGGACAGGTAAGACTGGACGACCTCCGTCCCGCCGGACAGCACAAGGCCGGCTGCGAAGATGCCGGCCACCAGCAGCAGCGACAGGAAGAACGAGCGCGGGCGCACGCCCAGGGCGCCGTATGCCAGCAGCGGAAAAGGAAGGAACATCAGGAAATGGACGACCTTGTCGGTCGGAAAGCCCCACAGGTACCGGCTGACCGACGGTAATGACTTGAAATAACCGAAGCACAAGTACAGGACCGCCAGCACGTACACGACCAGCAGGATCCGGAATACAAGCTTGCCCGTCCGTCTTTCCATGGGCCTATTCATCGACCAGGAAACCGCGGCGGAGCAGTTCCTCCGCGATCTGTACGGCATTGGTCGCCGCCCCCTTGCGGATGTTGTCGGAGACACACCAGAAATTGAGGCCGTACGGCACGGAAGGGTCGCGGCGCAGCCGTCCGACGAACACGTCGTCCTTGCCGAGGGCGAAGCGGGGCATCGGATAGCGGTTCTGCGACGGGTCATCCTCTACCGTGACGCCGGGGGCCGCTTCCCAGAGGGCGCGTACCTCCTCGAGGGTGAAGTCGCGTTCGAACTCGAGGTTGATGGATTCGCTGTGTCCTCCGATGACCGGCACGCGGGCGGCCGTCGGGCTGACGCCGATGCTGTCATCACCCAGGATCTTGTGGGTCTCGTTCACCATCTTCATCTCCTCCTTCGTATAGCCGTTTTCGAGGAAAACGTCGATATGGGGAATCACATTCTCGTCGATCGGGTACGGATAAAAAGCGGGATATTCGCCCCACCGGGCGCCGCCACGCTCCGTTTTCATCTGGGCGACGGCCTTGTTGCCGGACCCCGTCACGCTCTGGTATGTCGATACCACGATCCGCTTGATGCGGAAGCGGCGGTGGAGCGGCGCCAGGGGCAGCAGCATCTGGATGGTGGAGCAGTTCGGATTGGCGATGATGAAATCCTCTGCCGTCAGGACGTCGGCGTTGATTTCCGGCACGACCAGTTTCTTGGTCGGATCCATCCGCCAGCAGGAGGAGTTGTCCACCACGCGGCAACCCACCGCGGCGAAACGCGGGGCCAGCTCGCGGGAGGCGTCGCCGCCGGCGGAGAACAAGGCCAGGTCCGGCCGGAGTGCGATCGCTTCATCGGCACTGACGACGGTGTGTTCCTGTCCGTGGAAAAGGATCTTGCGGCCCACCGAACGGGCGGAGGCCACGGGGATGAAGGAAGACACGGGGAAATGCCTCTCTTCCAAAACTTCGACCATTCGGGTTCCTACCAGGCCGGTCACGCCTACGACAGCTACTTTCATTTCTTTGCCGTTTCGTTCGTTTTATACAAAACCGGGGAAAGACCCGAAAGCCTTCCCCCGCATATCTTACAAAGGATCAGCTTCCGGTTACTCCTTGGCTGCTTTCTGGACCATGTCGCTCAGACGGTTGTACAGTTCGTCCGTCTTGTCGAGCAGCTCCTTGCGGATAGCAGTGTAGTAAGCGGATTTCTTGCCTTCCACTTTCTCGTTCACCTTGTCTTTCAGGTCGTTGTAGAGGTTGACGGCGTCATCGAAAAGCACGCCGAGAGCGGCATCGTCCGCATTCTTGTTCACGGCGCTGAAAAGGGAGCAGTCATCGATGAATGCACCGATCACGTACTCGATGTCTTTCTTGATGTCACGAAGATTCATTGTCTTTCTGTTTTTATTCGGTGCAAAGATACAGATAATTTCAAAAAAAGGCAATTATCCTTTTATTCTTCATTCTCCCTCGTCCTCTTAGGCCGTCTTTGTGCATCTCTGTTTCTGACACGCCGAGGCAGTTATTCCGGCTCGGAGGCGATGGCTTCGCGGAACAGGTCGATCCCGTGGAGCTGGAAGTCCGTTCCTTCCGCCGTGCAAGGGCTCCAGGGGGCCATCATGAAGCCGTACAGGTGGTCCTTGGAAATGACCTTCCGGCATGTCCGGACAAGTTTCCCGATCACGTCGTCCGCACCGACATTGAGCTCCCGGCGTTTGTAGCCCACCCAGTTCGTACCGCAGGGCACCTGGTCGAAACCGGCTTCTTCCAGTTTCCAAAACATGATCAGGCGCTCATGGTCGTCCGTCCGGTTCGTTTCGGGGTCGAATCCGCCATAGGCCTCGTCGTAGTACCAGTTCTGCTGGATGACGCTCTTCGGGCAGCGCTCGAAATATTCGGGGTGGGTCCAGCCGTAATCACACCAGACCCAGGGCCGGGCGCCCTGCTTCTCGACCTCGCCGAGGATGAACAGGAAGTCGCTCCACCACGATTCTCCGACCCGCTGCATCCGGTAGGTGAACCCGCTCTGATGGCCGACGGTCTCTTCGTCGTATCCGATGTGGAAGAAGCGCGGATGCCCGAAGATTTCCGCCGCATCGGCGATCACCTCGGAGCACATCCGGTAATATGGGGCGGACGACACCATGTGACGGTAGTCCTTCATCCAGCCGTTGTGGGTGTTGGAAAAGTTGAGTTTGGGGATGACTTCCATGCCCAGCGCATTCAGGCGGCGGATTTCGTCGCGCATCTTCTCGACGCTCCAGCTGCCTTCGACGGCCAGTTCCGGGTGGCTCGGATACTGGAGTCCTTCGCCAAGGTCGACGACCAGCATGTTGACACCGTTCGCGGCTGCGTAATCCGTCACTTTCCGCCACAGGGAATCCACGGTGGTCAGCCGCAGGTCGGGGCGTTTGTTTTCAGGCAGCAGTTTGACCGCCTCCTGCAGGTCGCTTCCCATCGTCTGGACGGGCCAGTCGCACCACATATTGTTGCCGAGACGGATGTACAGGGCCCGGATGTCGCCGACGGGGGCCTGGAAGCTCTGCGTGAAGGCGTCCTGCTTCTTGCAAGCGCCGAGGGTGAGCAGCATCACCGCGAAGAGTAACAGCTTTTTCATATCGATTCCGTTATTTTTCCAAAGGTAACATATCCATGGGAAACGTGTCCGTTTTTTTGCTATTTTTGTAGTCACTTTCAAAAAACAAATGTAACTATAATCGTAAAACAATGAAAAAAGTATTGGTTTTATCGGCAGTGCTTTTGGCTTTTTCGTTCTCTGCGTTTGCGCAGATAACCAGATCCGGCGAGGATGTCCAAGCAAGGTCGGCAGATGCTGTCCAGTCCGTATTCGTTCATCCTATGGTCATGGAGTCCGTCCCCGTCCAGGTACAGGGCGCAGACAACTCCGGGAAGGTCACCTTCGTCTACAGATTCAAGAAAAAGGATTACCGCAAGCATTTCGGCGGAAACCTCGAGAACCTCAAGGCCTACACCGTTTACCTTGCATCAAAAGAGTATGGGGTTGATGCATTCGGCGGCAGCCTCTTCTTCTTCACGACGGAGAACAACGATTGCACCATGGTCATGACAGGATATCCCGTAAAATATACAAAGATGCGGGAAGCATCCGATGCGGATCTCGATTGGATGAGCCTGGTCGCTCCTTTCCCGCAGTCCGTCACGAATACCCTTTCCAGAAGGTTCCATGCTAAAAAGTAGTTTCAATTATGAAAAGGATCGTTATACTTATCATAACCGCTGTGGCACTCTTTTCCACCGCCAATGCGCAGATCGTCTCTTCCCATTACAATGACAGCTACGGTTCTCCGTATTTCCGTTTGGATGGCATGATGAGTTCCTATTCATCGTCCGAAGAGTCTTCTTTCATCCCTTCCTCCGACGGGTTCCACGGAACCGGCTTCAATGCCTCCATCGGGTATTATGTCCCTATCTCCCGGTCCCTCTTCTTCTATGCGCCAGAAGTCGGGATCACCGGTCGTATCGGCAATGACAAGGCTGATGCGGATGATACTAACTTCGACTCTTATACCGGATTCGGGCTCAAACTTGTCCCCCTTCAGTTCGGATATCAGTTCGAAATCAGTCCATCCGTCGCGGTTTGCCCCAGAATCGGAGTGGGCGTGTCTTTCTTCCCTACCGGAAAAATCTCTTACAAGTCCGGCGACCAAACGAACAAACGCGATTGGGATTGGGACCAGTCATTCGACACCCTCGACCTGCAGAAAGTCATCGGTTGTGACTTTGTGTTCCGCGACAGCAATTTCCTTCTTTCACTCGTGCTGGAGAGCGGTGGCTTTACCCAGGCAGGTATAGGCATCGGTTTCCTGTTTTAAGGCTCCCGTCTCAATGGCAAAGCCCGGGACAAAGACATAACGACCTTTGCCATTGCATGGGAAGAACGACGGACAACGGAGCGCGCCTGCAGCGGCTGGTCATCGACGCCGGGTTCACCTGTCCGAACCGGGACGGGACGCTCGGCCGGGGTGGGTGTACGTTCTGCGACAACAACGCCTTCCACCCCGCATACAGCCATCCGGAAAAATCCATCCGCGAACAGCTGGACGACGGAATCGCCTTCCACCGCGCCAGAGGCCGGAAGGCGGATGGCTATCTTGCTTATTTCCAGTCCTACTCGAACACCTACGGGCCTGCCGGAAAGCTTCGGGAGCGCTATGGGCAGGCCCTTGCCCACCCCGCCGTGAAAGGCATCGTCATCGCGACGCGGCCCGACTGTGTCGACGAGGAGAAACTGGACCTCATCGCCTCCCTCCCCGGCATCGTCATCCTCGAGCTCGGCATCGAATCCTGCTACGACAGGACCCTCGCGCGCGTCCACCGCGGCCATACCTTCGCTGACACGGAACGGGCCGTCCGGCTTGCCGCAGAACGGGGGATCGACACCCGGGGGCATCTCATCCTCGGCCTCCCCGGTGAGACGCGGGAGATGCTCCTCGGAGCCTGCGACCGGATCAACGACCTCCCGCTCACGGGCGTCAAGCTCCACCAGCTGCAGATCCTGAAAGGGACGCCGATGGCCCTCGAATACGAAAAGCATCCGGAGGATTTCCTGATGCCGGACCTGACGGCGTACATCGAACTCCTGGCCGAAATGATCGGGCGGTTCCGGGCGGACCTTCGGATCGACCGCATCGCGGCCGCCGTTCCGCCGCGCTTCCTTGCCGTCTCCCCCTGGTCCGGCGTCCGTCCCGACCGCATCCGCGTCCTGCTCGAAAAAAAGCTCGCGGAAAAGGGAAACCCTATTTCCCCTTCCCCGGGGTGACGGTGAATGTATAAGAGGCCTTCGGGGAGGCCTTGCGCTCCCGGAGGGTGACCCGGTAAACCTTGTCTCCCCAGACTTTCCGAAGCGGCGGATCGTCCTGCACGATGGTCTCCATGACCGGTTCCAGGCGCTTCCCGTCGTAGCCGAGCGTGACCGTCTCCCCCTGGACCGTGATCGTGACCTTTCCGGGCACGGTGACGTCGACATCCCCCCATGTGAGCCAGTTGAAGTCGGCCGGTTTCTTCGATTCCGTCAGCTCATAGCTGTCCCTGACGGTCACCTTCCCGTGTTTCAAAGAGACCTTCCGGAGCATGCTCCGGACGCACGCTTCGGCGGGGTATGTCCCGGCGAAGTCCACCGAGAACGTCATCGTCTTCGGGTCGAACTCCGACGGCTTGCTGGCGTACTCATGCCCCTCTTTCTCGGGAATCCCGTTGAGCATGGGGACATTGTGGTAGTTCGCCTGCATCGTCCAGATCTCATAGCGCTGCGCACTGAACGTCTTCGTGACGTACGTTCCGACCCCGGCGTCGATGAGGAACGGGATGGCCTTGTAATAAACGGACACCGTACCGATGTCGTTGTGGTTGTGGCTCTGCGCGTTGTGGCCGCCCTTCGACGCGACGAAGAATCCGTCTTTCTCCTGCATGTAGCAGATCTGGGTCTCGGGATACCAGGTATAGGGCTCGATGACCCGCTCCGGGGTCTCCTTCCGGAGGTCGTCCTTGACCAGCAGGGAATAGAGCATGCGGATGATAAAGCGGTCCTTGACCGCCGGAAGCTCCGCTCCGTCAAGCACATAGGCCGCATACCGCATCATCAGCGGACTGTTGACGCCCTTTCCGTAATTGTAAATGACAAGCGGATTCCCGCCGCCGCGGGCACTGGCGTCGGAGAAGTTCACCACCCAGCCGTTCCCGATCACCGAACGGGCGATGTACTCGCCCATCCGCTTGATCATCGGATCGCCCAGCGCATCGACCTTGCCCCCCGTGATCCAACGCAGGAAAAGGAGATACTCGAAATTCTTCGCCGGCCCCTGGTACCAGTAGCTGGGGCCCTCGTCGCAGCAGCCGTCGCCCTCGATGTTGTTGAGGTACTTGTCGACGGACTCCATGGACATGTAGGCCGCCTTCGCGAAACGGTCCATGTCCTTCTCCAGCAGCGCGAACACCTGGAGGCAGTTGACACTGCACCAGGGTGTCCAGTTGTTGAGGCGCCCGGTCTCCGGGTTGAAGTTGTCTCCCTTCCAGCCGAAATGCTTCTCGGTCAGGTAAGGGGTCATGATCCGCTTGTCGAGCTCCTCATAGAGGCGGCGGCTGATCTCCGGCTCGATGCCGTCGAAGGCTTCATGGAAATAATAGTAGACCCATGCCAAGATGGCCCCCACGTCCCCGCAGACCAGGTCGATGGCGTTGTCGAACGACTGCGGGAAATAGTGGCCGCTCTTCTGCAGGTACAGGTGATGCGAAAGCACCCAGGAAGTGGTCTCGCACAAGGCGAACGTACCGTTCATCAGCTGGTCCAGGTAACGGCCTTCGCCGCTGGCGAGTTCCGCGAAGAACAAGTCGATAACCGTCAGGACATTGGCATAGAGCCGGGAACCGGCCGCCCCCTGCGAACCGCCGCGGTCGTGTGTGAGATAGTCCGTCGCCGTGACGACCTTCCACTCGAACTCCAGGGCGGCCTCGCCCCGGGCGATGAAGTCGTCCTTCCAGTCGCCCAGCAGCGCATCCCATCCGGCACGGTCGGCATAGGCGGGGAAGGGGACCCATTCCTGATTCGGAATGAGCAGCGTTTTCAGTTTCGCTTCATCCGCCTGTTTCCGGAGCAAGTCACGCTCCACGTAGGCAGACAGGGTTCCTGCGGCAAACAGGCACATCGCCAGCAGGGAAAGCAATATCCTTTTCATATCTTGATTACTTGAGTGTCAATTCTTCCAGCGCGATGTTGCTGCGGGCTTGGACCAGATTCAGGCGGCGCGCGTCCGTACTGTAGATGATGCAGAGCCGGTCACGTGCCGGAATGCGCCACAGCCATCCGCGGCCCGGCTCGACGTAGAACGTTGCATAATGGATTCCTTCAGGGACCGTCTTCGAACGGACGAACACCAGGGAAGCGCCATCCCCGGTAATCCGGAAGAAAGAAACGGTGGCACGGAAGGCGGAGCCGAAGCCCTCCACCTCAGAAGGGCCGAAGGTATTGCAGTACAGGTATGTATTTCCCTTGTACTCAAAGATTTCCGGCCGCGCGGTAATGCCGTCTTTGACGGCCTGGAGATGAGAAAACGCGCCCGTGGCCGCATTCCACGTCCCGTAGATTACGCCTTGCTCATCCTGGACGCGGATGGCGAAGGCGAAAATGTCGCCATGAAGCGGATGCACGACTCCTTCCCAGTAGCTGTTTCCGAGGTGGAGGGGGGACAGGTCGGGAATACCGACCGTTTCCCATCGAACCAAGTCCCGGGAGCGGACAACCATGCAGGTAAATCCCTGCGCATAGGCACTGACGACGCTATAGTACCAACCCCGGTGACGCACGATCTCAACATTCATCCCGATCCCATAGGCCGTCTCGGCGCCTCCGTCCGAAAACCAGGGGATCTCGGCGCCGGTGCGGGCCTTGTAGTTGTCAAGGACGCCGGTAACCGTCATCGGAACACCGTCCAGCGTCATGACCTCTTCCTTGCCCAATCGCTTCTTTTTCAGATCATAAGGGACATGGACATACGAACTGCGCCCGTCCACGCCGGGACAGAAGAGGATGTGCAGCACGTGTCCTTCAATGATTCCGGTCGGGTCATACGGCGCCCGGAAATCGTCGGTAATCCCCTGCCCGGTCCGCCAGACCTGACGAACCTCTCGATGCGCGGCATCGTCCGTTTTCCAGCGGCACAGTTTCACGTCGATGTCGAGGTTCTTCGGATGCTCCACGGTGGAGGCATAACCGGCGTTGTACAGGCCGTACCGCCAGCCGCCATATTCCCCGACATAGCGGAAATCGTGCGACATCAACTCCGTGGAAGGGTCGGAAAGCGTTCCCAGGAGCCTGTCCTGCGCCGATGCAGACGAGGCACCGGACAAGACGAGGAGCATCGCAAGGGTCAAAACAAGGGAATGCTGTTTATCCTTCAGCAAAGAGAAGCGACCAGAATACATTGATCCGACTGATTTAAAATGACTGATCCAGACGCCTACCTTTCTCTCAAGAAAGTCACCGGGCCGAGCAGGCCGGAAGGAAGCAACGGGGAATCCGCTTTATAGAACGACACCGGAGTATAGGTCAACGGGTCTTTTTCATCTTCCTGGCAATCTCCGATGAGACGGTTGACCCAAAGGTTGGTCACACGAACCTCGACCTGGTTTTTCCCTTTCCGGACAGCCTGGGAGACATCCACGATAAAAGGAGACTTCCATACGGTTCCGCAGGGATGACCGTTGACATAAACCGTGGCGATGTTCTTCACATCACCGAGATCCAGCAGCACCTTGCCTCTTTTGCTCCCGGGCAGTTTGACAGAGGCCCGGTATGTGGCTGTTCCGGAAAAAAAGCGAACGCCTTTTTCGGCATGCTCGGACAAAGGGACCAGTTTGTCCAGGACGATGCTCTCCGGCGCCTTCCGCCCAGGCTGGAACGAAACCTGCCAAGGGGTGTCGACGGTCCGAAGCACCTCACGTACAGGAGTGGGGACTGTCATCGCGTTCCGGGTGGCCGGAACGGAGAAGACGACAAAGAAGGCGTCGTCACTTTCAAAATCCAGCGAAACGACGGTCCGTCCCCCTTCCATCCGGTATGAGACCTCCGTCACCGAAGCATCCTCAGGGTGCCAGACCTGCGGGATCCGCCCGGAAGTCCGGAAAGAGACCTCGGTAGAGAACCGGTCGTAAGAAAGGTTTTTCACCCAGTAGATTTCCGCATCCGGAAGTGACCGGTGGACATGGAGAATCGTCCGGTCCGCCGCATGCCGGACATCCGGCTCCTGCAGGATATCCCTGCAAGACTTGCCATGATGGACATTCGGAAGTGCCAGCAGCCGCTCGCGCAAGCGGGAATACGCAGAAGGGTCGTCCATGAGGCTGGCACATTGGGAAGGGATGCCGCCACAGATCACCGCCCCTTGCGAAGCCAGCGTGTAAAGGCGGGAAAGCATTTTGAACGACATCCGGGTAATGAGCGGATCAACGACAAGGACCTGGTAATGCATGCCAGACCTGGACACGACCCGGGAGTCTTCGACAAAGACCTCGTCATAAAGGACTTCCGGATTGGCATAGTCATAATTGAAGCCGTCCGGGACATCGGGAAGGCGCCTGCTGTAGAAGGCGGTCGCATTGTTGTCTTCCCCGTAGAACCACAAGACGTCAGCCACCGGCTTCCCTTGCGACAGCATGAAACAACTTCTGGACAGATAATCCGTCCAGACCCATGCCTGTTCGGCCCAGGTCTCATGGCGATGGAACCACTGGCCATATGCGCCCAGTCCAAGACCCGGAATCTTGTCATCCAGCGGTTGATGCGCGGAATCATGGATCACAAAACGGGTGACGCCCGCGTACAATTCATAATCGGCCGTACGCTTCAAGTTCCCGGGGTGATAGGAATAAGCCCTCCCGGTCAATCCTTCACAAGTCAGGGACTCTACCGCGACGATGGACTGGCCATAGATGTGCGCGACGGAAGCCGATTCCTTGATATCCGTAATCCCTTCCGGAATCCTTTCGATGGAGCTCTGGATCTCGGGGACCCACATTTCAGACATGGGGACAGCCGCCGTCTTCTTGATGGACATGCCATCGAAAAGATAGACGCGTCCGTTGGCATGCGACTCGATATAACTCCCTTCAAGGCCATATTCGTCCCGAAGCAGGTCTGTCATGACGGAGAAATTCTCTTGGAAAAGATTCCCCAGCGTCATCCTCCAATCCCAAAGGAACCGCTCCGTCTCTTCCGAGGAGGAAACAATCATCCCCGTCAATGCCGGAAGCCAGGGGACAAGATCGTAGCCCGTTCTGGAACGGAACGCCTCCGGAAGGATCTCCGTCCATGTTTCCGATTCCGCCTCATAGCTGTCATTGAGAATGTAGCGCACGCCTTTCCGGCCGAACAAGTCGCCGGACGCCTCTTTGTACAAATCAAGATAGTTCCTGAAGTATTTTTTCCAGGGTTCCGGAGACAATTTGTCGACTTCCAAGCCCGTCGCTTCAGGGGAAGCCGGATGGTTGGTCTTTCCTGTCAGGGAAGCGCCGAAACGGAAAACCCTCCACCGGCCCTCGGGCGCCGTCCAACGGAGGACACCATCCTTGACACAGTCCGTAATATCCCGGACTTCAGTAACGACGTCGGACGGGGGTGCCGGCGGCGTAGGATAGTCATACAGGTCGAAGGCTCCGCCGAAACCCGCCTTTTCTTCCGCATGGTCCACGCGGGTAACCGTGTGGAGTTGCAGTTCAGAGACCGTCTTCCTGGATTTGCTCAACTTGAAACGGAGGAATCGCGCAGTGACGGGGACGATGTCGAACGTCTCGAACCGGGTACTTCCCGTCGGGAGGCCGGCGACGGTACGGAACGTGATTCCATCGTCGCTGACCTGCAGGGAGTCGCGGCAGACAAGGGGCATGTTGTGCCGCATGTTCCGCGGGTACTCGGCGACAAAGCTGACAGCCTTGACCCTGACGGGCTGCGGGAATGCATACTGGATCCACTTGACGCCGGTGGAGTCCGCCACGATGGGCGCATGGTCGGAAAGGTCACCGTTGTTGAGCTGCTCCGGAGTAAAAGAGCCACCACTGGAGGAGACTTCCGCCCCGCAGGAGGCCATGTCCACGAATCCGTCCGGCAAGCGGACGGCCAGGACGGCGATGTCTTCGTAAAACGACCACCGGTCCTTGGACCCCCAGTTGGCGAAAGGGCCGCTTTCAACGAAGGGCGGAGGGAGTGTCAGGGCGACCTCTCCCCCGTCGACATCAACCGTCCGCCAGACAAGTTTCTTCATCGCGTCCTTGGGTTCGACCCACGGACCGCCGGTCGCACTGAACCCCGGGGAGCTGGCGATGGTCACTTCCATGCCCAGGGAATCGGCCAGGGAAAGCGCCGAACGATACGCCTCCTTCCATGGAGCCGACATGTACTCCAACCTTTCGGGGACCACCTGCGGCGTGCTGAAATTGGCATCAAAGATGTGAAATCCGGCGATGCCGCTCCGGTCCATCCACAAGATGTCTTTACGCAGGCCTTCCGGTGTAATGTTTCCGTTCATCCAATGCCACCAGACAAGGGGCCGCGAGGAACGAGGAGGGCACCGGAACCCCTCATGCAGGTCCTGCGCCGGCGCCGGCAGCGCATGGCAGGCGACGAGGAGGAACGCAAGTGCGGTGGCGTACGGAAGGTGCTTGAAAGACATGGTGCGGAGGGTTATTTCTCTTTCGGGTGGATCCTCTTATACAGCTTGAGGCCGGTCAGCAGGGAACCGAACTTGCCCTTCGTCACGTAGGTGGCGCGGACGATGCCGTTGGTGTCCGTAGGCAGGCTGAACTCCAGGATCTTCGACGACAGGAGCCTTCTGGATGTGACCGTTACGGTCTGGAGCTTGTCGCTGGGATAGGCCGCGGAGAAGCTGCCCTGCAGTTCCGTCGTGGTCTGCCGGGGCAGCTTGAAAAAGGCCTTGATCTCTTCCATCTTCGCGATGGCTTCCTCCAGCGTTCCGCCCAACGGGATGAACAGTTCGAAGATGGGATCGAAATCGATCTGGACGAGGTCGATGCCGACACCCAGATTCCCCAGCGAAAGGTAATAGACGCGGGGGTTTTCGTCATTCATGTAGAACACCTGCAGATTGACGTTGCTGGTCTCACTTTCCAATTCGACGATCTCCATCCGCTGGCGGAGGAGGGAAGATTTCTGTGCAAAAGCGCCGGTGGCGACGCAGGCAAGCACGAGGAGAAGGATAATTTTTTTCATGGGTAAATAATGATAAGTGAATGATCCGAGAAAATGCCGGTCAACGGTTCCGAACCCAGACGGAATCCGTCCGGTCGGTGTAGAGGATGCCGTCCAGATGGTCGATTTCGTGCTGGAAAATGACAGCCGTGAAGCCACTGACGGTATCCCGGACCGTCTGCAGCGTCGCAGGGTCCTTGTAGGAGACGATGACGTGGGTATAGCGGGGTACGCTCCCCCGGTATCCGGGGATGGACAGACAGCCCTCGGGGCCGTCCTTCACCTCGCCGTAGAGGGAGTCGATCCGGGCATTGGGGAAGACGGCGAACGGCTCTCCGGGGCGGTCGAAACGCTGCACGGCAACCACGCGCCGGTTCAGCCCGACTTGCGGGGCCGCGATGCCCACCCCGTCCTGCTCGGGCGAGGTGACGGTCGCCAGCAGTTTGGCGGAAAGCGTCCGGAAGGTCTCGCCGCGAAGGTCCGCGTCGGTGAAATCCGTGGAGAAGGCGCGCAGGACCAGCGAATCTTCGGGGACGAAGACGCTCAGGACGCGCATCACGGAGTCGGAAGACACGATCAGGGCGGTCTCTTCCGCGGAAAGCGGGACGGGGCTGACAGCGGGCGTCGTCCTGCAGGCGGTGGCAAGCAGGGCAACAAGGCAGAGAAGGAAGGATATCCGTTTCATAAATAATTTATTTTCAACTGTTTCCGGACTAAAAAAGGGCGCGGACCAGCGCCGGGACGTCCGCCACGGGGACGATCCGGATGCCTTTCGGCGGATGTTCGACCGGCGCGAAGGAGGAGACGAAGATGCGCTCGAAACCGAGCCGGGCCGCTTCCGCGACGCGCCGCTCGAGCTGGGCGACCGGCCGGATTTCGCCGCTGAGTCCGACCTCGCCGGCGAAACAGGTCTGCGGCGGGATCGGGAAGTCGAAATTGGAAGACAGCACCGCACAGACGACAGCCAGGTCGCAGGCCGGATCGGTGACCCGGATGCCGCCCGCCATGTTGAGGAAGACATCCTTCTGTGCCAGTTTGAAGCCGGCGCGCTTCTCCAGGACGGCCAGCAGCATGTTCAGCCGGCGGGTGTCGAAGCCCGTCGCCGAACGCTGCGCCGTGCCGTACACCGCCGAACTGACGAGGGCCTGCACTTCGAACAGGAAGGGGCGCGTCCCGTCCAGCATGACGCTGACCGCCGTGCCGCTGAGCCCCTGTTCGTGCATCGGGACCAGCAGGTCGGAGGGATTGGCCACCTCGCGGAGTCCTTTCCCCGTCATTTCGAAGACGGCGAGTTCGGACGTCGAGCCGAAGCGGTTCTTGATGCTCCGCAGGATGCGGTAGGCGCCGCGGCCCTCCCCTTCGAACTGAAGGACGACGTCCACGATGTGCTCGAGGATCTTCGGGCCGGCGATGTACCCTTCCTTGGTGATGTGGCCGATCAGGATCACGGGCACGCCCGTCTCCTTGGCGAACCGCAGCAGCAGGGCCGCCACTTCGCGCACCTGGGTCACGGAACCCGGCGTGGATTCGGCGTTCTGCGAATACATCGTCTGCACGGAATCCACCACCATCAGGTCGGGCAGTTCGGCGCGGGCCTGCTCCAGGACGTTCTCGATCAGCGTTTCGCTGTAAATCCGGCACGACGAAGCGTCTCCTCCGAGCCGGTCGGCACGCATCTTCACCTGCCGGGCGCTTTCCTCGCCGGTCACGTAGAGGGTGCGGAGCGAAGGACAGCCGAGCGGGATCTGGAGCGAGAGGGTGGACTTCCCGATGCCGGGCTCGCCGCCGATCAGCACCAGGGAACCCCGGACGATGCCGCCGCCGAGGATCCTATCCACCTCACTGTTATTCAACGAGATGCGTTCATCCTCAGAAGCATCGATCTCGGCGAGCGGGCGCGGTCGGGACATCGACCCCGGGACCGCGGTCGCCGCAGCGCGGGCGCTTCCGCCCGATACGGCCACCTTGTGCTCTACGATGGTGTTCCACTCCCCGCAGGCGGGGCAGCGCCCCATCCACTTGGCATATTCGTTTCCGCAACTGGTACAGTACCAGACCTGCTTGATTTTCGAGGCGGCCATGGTGCGTTATAATCTGATGACGATTTTTTTCTTGTAAAGCACCCACTGGATGCAGAAGATCACCCCGGCGAACAGCAGGGCGTACAGGAGCGAGGTGTACTCGTTGGCTCCGAAATACTTCGACGGGCTGAACCCGAAGAAGACGTAACTCTTGGCGATGATCCCGGAAGCCAGGAACGCCACCAGCGGGTTGGTTCCCATCGCCCGCATGGGGACGAATGCTTTCTCATGGCCGCGCAGGTCGACCAGCCAGCTCAGGAGCGCCAGGCACAGCAGCGCCCAGCCTCCGGCATAGAAGACATAAGAGGCCGACCACAGGGGCTTGGAAATGGGGATCCAGATGCTGAGGACCATGGCCAGGGCCAGGGAGGCCATGCCGCCGGCAAAGAGGCGGTTGACCGTCGCCTCGGTCACGCCGTCGCGGCGGACCAGCCAGCCGGCCAGCCAGCCCAGCAGGCAGGTGCAGGCCGTGGTAACCGCTCCCAACGGGCCCTCCGGGTCGAAATCCGTACCGCTGTAACCGTGGTAGCAATGGTCGCTGCCGACCAGCCAGCGGTCGATCCGCACAGACACGTTCCCTTCCAGGGTAAACGGTCCGGGATCGGTGCCGAACAGGAGCAGGACCGCCGTGTAGGCAGCACAGAGGACGCCGACGGCCGTGAGGACGCGGCCGGGCTTACGGAGCCACAGCACAAGGCAGCCGGCGATGGCATACGCCATGCCGATGCGCTGCAGCACGCCGAAGACACGTTTGTGACCGAGCCACCAGCCGAAGTTCTGCCAGAAAGAAGCCGTCTCGTCATGGGGCGACACGGGGAAGAACGGATACAGGGCCAGCAGCACACCCGCCAGGAAGATCAGGGCGCCGCGCTTGAGCACGTGCAGGTATGCCTTCGCGCCCGCATCCTCGTACTTACGCAGCGAGAAAGCCATTGCACAGCCGGCGCAGAAAACGAAAAACGGGAATACCAGGTCGGTCGGGGTGCATCCCTCCCAACCCGCATGGCGCAACGGAGGGAAGATCTTCCCCCACGTGCCCGGGTTGTTGACGATGCACATCAGCGTAATGGTCAGTCCTCTGAGTACATCCAGCGAAACATAGCGTTTGTTCATGTCGATACCGTTCTATTTGCAAAAATAGCATTTTGCAGCCTATTTCCACGCATTATTTTCTTATCTTTATACCTGGTGATTCTTTTCATTGCTTTCAAGTCCATGCATCACATCTACAGATCACTCATGGCCTCCATGGCTGTCATCGCCCTGGCGGTCTCATGTACACGGGGGACCGGTTCGATTCCCCGGATCGTTACCACGACCGATGTCTTTGAAGACGGCTACCCGGCGGAAAAGGCCATAGACCGGCTCGCCCGCCTCGGCTACGAAGGCATCGACATGGGGTTTGACTACTGGACGTTCGACGGCTCCCCCTTTGCCTCCGACGATTACCTGGAATGGGGGCGTTCCCTGCGCAAACACGCCGATTCCGTCGGAATCCCGTACACGCACGCACATTCTCCCGGCGATGCCGGCAGTGACAAGTGGGTGAAGCGTTCCATCGAGGTTTCAGCCCTCCTCGGAGCAAAATACCTTGTCGTACATCCCATCTTCAGGATCGACGGAAAGATCATCGAAGACAAAGAGACATTCCTCTCCGTCAATGCGTCGGCAGTCCGGAAATGGCTTCCGCTGCTCACGGAGAAGGATGTCGTCATGCTCTCCGAAAACATCCTCTGGGGAGCGTCGGCCGATCCCTGTATCATCGCCGACTTAGTCAAGGAGGTCGACAGCCCGTATTTCGGCTGGTGCTTTGACGTCGGCCATGCCTGGAGCAGCGGATTCGCACCCGACATCGTCAAGCGATGCAGCGTCGTCCCGCTTTCCCTGCATATCCAGGACAATCACGGAAACGGAGACGAACACCTGATCCCGGGCGACGGGACCATCGATTTCAATCTCTTCTTCGATTCACTCAAAGAGGTGGGTTACCACGGCGACTGCGTGCTCGAGGCGCACCACCAGAGCCTCGAGGCTCCCGACCCGGAGCGGGACGCCATCCTCGCGAGGCTCCTCGACGTCGCGCAGGAGCAGCGGAAGGAGCTGCCTCCCCGCCGGTAGGGCGCCGCGCAGGAAAACACAACTGTAAAGGGATGGAAAAAGAGGATGACTAAAAGTCAATATGACTTAGAGGTCATCCTCTTTCTTTATGTTGTTTCAAGTTCGCGGGCGGGTTGTCCTGCAAACCTTCCGCTTCGCTCCATCCCTCCCACCGCTTCGCGGCGGGCCCCTCCCGTTCACGAGGCCACGGGCGGCCACGGGGTTGCCAGGACAACCCGCCCGGCTCACTTTTTAATAAAAAAAGAAGACGACCAATAATCACTTATTAGTCGTCTTCTTCCTTGTGGAGGTAGTCGGAATCGTATCGACACTGCATTCAGCCCTACAGGCCTCTACAAATCACTATTCTACACTGAAGAAATGCAGGTATAGGTATTGGATATTACCCAAATTTGTTACATTTTTGTAGAAGAATAATAGACAGAGTGTAACAAATGATCCTGAAAAGGCACATCGCTTTCAAGTTACGTCCGTACGGAAAACAACGGACGGTTTATCAGATTCAACTGCATGTC
>Ga0256405_10003403_pt1 | contig 32856 bp, 28 predicted proteins | sample RumenRJG_02DNA_FD_189096 | JGI IMG/M metagenome (GOLD analysis project Ga0256405, IMG submission 189096) | Bovine rumen microbial communities from Lethbridge, Alberta, Canada - RJG_02 | ecosystem: Host-associated > Mammals > Digestive system > Stomach > Rumen | place: Canada: Alberta...
CCACGGTTGAAGGAGCGAAGCGACGCGCAAGCGTGTGCGAATCGCTTAGTTCGATGCGCGGAGCGCAGTCGAACATCCATAATGTCAGGGAGTTTCTTCTGTATAGTTTTGAGAGAATTGAGAAAAAAGTTGTCATAAATCATTTGATTTATGACAACTTTTTTGTTTTGCCATCATCTGCTGAGGCTTCTGCTGACTTATGTTTTCTTGTGCATCTTGGTTCCTTTTGGTTGACGTTTTTCTTTCTCCTGTCTTATAATGGATAGTAAACATGGATGTGGTGGACTGCATCCAATTCCTGAAATCGAGTAGCGCAGACGGGAAATAGACGATCCATGTTTTCTTGGAACAGCGCTGCTTAGGATTTCACGAAGGAGAGAGATTTGGTGAAGATTTTAGCGCGACAACTTACGTTTGATTTATACAACTGCAAGAACAGTAAACTCCGGGAAGTGGATGAGGTTAAGGGAATGCTGCGGGGAGTGCTCCTTGAAACAGGATGTTCCTTGCCCCATACGGAGGCACGTTCGCTCAGCCAGGAACATTTTGTCCTCGTGGCTCTTTTTGCAGAGGGACATATCCTGCTCCATGTGTATCCCGCTATGCGTTATGTGGCCGGTGATATTTTTCTTTGCACAGAAAACGCGGCGCCAGAGGAATTTTTCAAGGGGCTGCGTCGTTTTTTTCAGCCGGATAAAACGAAAACGACATTTTTCAAGCGTGGCAATTTCCAAGCCAATACCGAAATCAAGCCGAAGACTAAAACGCGCGTGGCACCCCTCAGAAGGATTCATAATACAGGAGCGAAAGTCATCCGCATTCTCGCACGCCGCAATCGTCAGTAGGAGCGGCATGAAAGATGTCTTTGTGCCATGTTTGTCCGCTGCCTTGAGATTCTTGAAACCGCAAGGTATAATAAACTCAACGCACAAACGTCCACTTTGTGGACATTGTGCGCCCGCCCTTGCAGTAAATCCAGCCAATCGCGCTGCGCCTGCGGCTTGCGCTCTTGGGGATTTACATAGTGGAGGGCAGTGGTGCGGAGGGCACTGTCTCAGACGTTGAAGCGGTTGCTCGTACGTAGATTTTTTCATAGAGGAATTCACGCAGGGATTTTATAATTGGGAGACGATAGATGATGATCGGTGATTTACTTCGCGCCGAGAGAGAACGGCAGAACTTATCGATTAAAGATATTGAGAAAGGGACGAGTATCCGTTCCCTTTATATAGAGGCCATTGAAAAAGGCGAGTATAAGACATTGCCCGGCGAGGTTTATACGAAGGGGTTCATCCGTAATTACGCGAATTTCTTAAAAATGGATGCGGATGCTGCTGTCAAGCAGTTCAATGAGGAACGTCATCCGGATCAGGCGATAGCGCCGGAAGTTGAGGCAAAGCAGACACAGCCTGCGCCTAAGGAGGTGCCTGCTGCGAAAAAGATTCCGGCGAATTCGTCTGCGCCGCGTCAGCAGAATGATTTCATGCAGCGCGTGGAGAGTTCGCACCATCGCCAGACGCTTATCATGGGTGTCGTGGCTGTGCTTGTTGTGCTTGCCGGAGCTTATTTTCTTCTCGGCAGCAGTGATGAACCGCAGTCGGGGAAGACGCAGTCGTCCGTTACGCAGCAGTCTGTGCATACGACGGCCAAGCAACAGGCGGCACAACAACCGACTGAGAAAGAGAAAGCATCAGAGGTCAAGGTGGCGCTGAAATTTACGGGACGTTGCTGGATCTCCGTGAAGGCTGACGGCAAAACCCTGTTCGAGGGAACCGTTGAGAAAGGCGAGACGAAGGAATGGACGGCGGACCAGCGCCTTGATCTCACGGCAGGTAATGCCGGGGCCGTGACGCTCTCGTACAATGGGGAAGACCAAGGCGTGCTAGGCAAGGAGGGCGAGGTTGTCGAGAAGACGTATCGTCTCAGTGGTGCTGAGGATGCCGCGGCTGATAAACCAGCTGACAAAAAGAAGAAGTAAGACCGCATGAATAGATTTTTACCAATTTCGCGCGCGGATATGGAAGAACGCGGCTGGGAGACGTTGGATTTTGTTTTTATCTCGGGAGATGCCTATGTAGATCATCCGAGTTTCGGGCCGGCGATTCTCTGCCGCTTGCTGGAGAAGCATGGCTATAGAGTCGGCATTATCCCGCAGCCGGACTGGCATTCAACGCGCGATTTTGCTCGGCTGGGACGGCCGCGTCTCGCGTTTCTCGTCTCGGCGGGGAATATGGATTCTCTGCTCAATCAATTTACGGCTGCAAAGAAGCGGCGTCACGAGGACGCGTATTCGCCGGGCGGCGAGGGCGGTCATCGGCCAGCGCGAGCGACGATTGTCTACGCGAACCGCCTGCGGGAGCTCTATCCGGAGGTGCCAATCATCATCGGAGGCATCGAGGCGAGTTTGCGACGCTTTGCCCATTATGATTATTGGTCTGATGAGGTGCGCCGTTCGATTCTCGTTGATAGCATGGCGGATCTGCTCGTCTACGGCATGGGAGAGCGTGCGTTACTGGAAATCGCGGCTGACCTGCACCAGGGCGTGGCAGTGGAAAATATCCAGGATGTCGCGGGGACGTGCTTCCGCGTGCCGGGATTCGACTATGTTTATGACTATCTGAAGCTGCCCTCGTTCGCCGCTGTGCGCGCGGAGAAACGGGCGTTTGCCGAGGCGTTCCGAACGGCGTATCTCGAGCAAGATCCCATTCGCGGGCGCAGGCTCGCGCAGCAGAATGACGAGTGGTGTGTCGTGCAGAATCCTCCTGCGAAGCCGCTCACGGAGACGGAGATGGATGAGGTGTACGATCTGCCCTACCAGCGGACGTATCATCCTATCTATGAGAAGGCAGGCGGTGTACCGGCAATCAAGGAAGTGCAGTTCAGCCTGGTCTCGCAGCGCGGCTGCTTTGGTGGTTGCAACTTCTGCGCGATTATTTCCCATGAGGGTCGTATCATTCAACGCCGGAGTCATGCGTCCATCCTGCGCGAGGCGCGGCTGTTGACACAATTGCCGGGCTTCAAGGGCTACATCCACGATGTCGGCGGCCCGACGGCGAATTTCCGGCGGACATCCTGCGACGCGCAGCTGGTGCGCGGCACCTGCCGCGGCAAGCCGTGCCTGTCGCCGGAGCCCTGCGCGCATCTCGTGGCCGATCACAGTGATTATCTCCAGCTCCTGCGGGAGTTGCGCGCGCTGCCGGGCGTTAAGAAGGTCTTCGTACGCTCGGGGATCCGGTTCGACTATTTGCTGCTCGCGAAGGATGATTTCCTCGAGGAGCTTTGCGCGCATCATGTGAGCGGGCAGCTCAAGATCGCGCCGGAGCATATCTCTGACCGCGTGACGCGGCTCATGGGCAAATCGAACCGTGCTGTCTATCTGGAGTTTGTCAGGCGTTTCCGGCGGGTGAACGAGAAACTGGGAAAGAAGCAGTATCTCGTTCCGTATTTCATGTCAAGCCATCCTGGGGCGGAACTTTCGGATGCCATCGAGCTTGCGGAGTTCCTGCGTGATATGGGCTATCATCCGCAGCAGGTGCAGGATTTCATCCCGACGCCGGGGACGCTCTCGACTTGCATGTGGTATACGGGGCTGCATCCGCTCACAGGCGAGCCGGTCTATTCGGCGAAGCGCCCGGAGGAAAAGAGGATGCAGCGCGCTCTCATGCAGTATTGGTTGCCGCGCAACCATGACATTGTGCGCAGGGCGCTGCGGCTCGCCCACCGGGAGGATCTCATCGGCTATGGCGCGCATGCGCTCGTGCCGCCGGCAGAGTGCGAGACGGCGCATCGTCCCCGTGTGAGAACTGTGGCGGCAGGGAAACGCCGCGAGTGCCCACGCAGCGGGCACGGCGAGCAAAAAAGGAAAAGAAGGTGATGTCATGCGTTGTCCTTACTGTGGCAAGGCGGACAGCCGCGTGGTCGATTCCCGCGCGGCAGATGAGGGCGCGACCATCCGGCGGCGCCGCGAGTGCACAGGTTGCGGGCGTCGTTTCACGACGTACGAGGTGGTCGAGAAGGTACCGCTCATGGTCATCAAGAATGACGGCAGGCGGGAGCCGTTCAAGCAGGAGAAGCTGCTGAACGGGCTGATTCGATCCTGCGAAAAACGCGATATCCCCATGGAGCGGATCGTCCGCCTGGCCAATGAGATCGAGCGCGAGGTGCGCAATACGATGGAGCGTGAGATTCCGTCGAAGAAGCTTGGACAGTTGGTCATGGATCACCTGCGGGATTTCGATGAGGTGGCGTATATCCGCTTTGCCTCTGTCTATCGCAAGTTTGCGGATATCGGCAATTTCATCACAGAGCTTGATGAGCTCCGTGAGTCGAAGAAGAAGAAAGACTGAGCCTGCCGCACCCGGTGGGCTTTCATTTTAGCGGCAGTGGGCCGCGCAGGACGGCAGGGGGTCGGACAGTGGACTGGGAACTCAAGAGGGAGCTTCAGGAAAAACTCGCAGGCGAACAGGGATACTATCGTTATGCAGCGGGAACGCGGCAGCGGTTCGCGCTGGTCTATCCGAATTCCTATTTCGTCGGCATGTCGAACCTCGGGCTGCACATCATTTACGATTTGCTCAACAAGCGGCGGGATACGGCATGCGAGCGGTTTTTCCTGCCGGAGCGGCAGCGCATCGCGCGCTATGAGAAGACGCGCACGCCGCTCATGAGCATCGAGAACCAGTTGCCACTCTATGAGTTCCCGCTCATCGGCTTTGCTGTCTCCTTCGAGATGGATTATTTCAATGTGCTCAAGGTGCTCGAACTGGGGAAGATCCGCCTGCGCGCGGCGGAGCGCACGGAGCAGGATCCCATCGTCATCGCGGGCGGTCCCTGCGCGACGTTCAATCCCGAGCCGCTGTCGCTCGTCATCGATGCCTTTATCATCGGCGAGGGCGAGGTCATCATGCCCGCGTTCATGGACGCGTACGCGAGGGCGCGCGCAGCGGGAGTGTCGCGCGCAGAGCTCCTGCTGGCACTTGCGGCAGTGCCGGGCGTCTATGTGCCGTCGCTCTACGAGCACCGCTATGATGCGGCGGGGCGGCTTGCTGCCGTCGAGCCGCTGCCTGGTGCGCCGGAGCGTGTCTGCCGCCAGTGGGTGAAGGATTTAGACGCGTGGCCCGCGCATACAGTGGTCGTGACAGACGATACGGAGTTCAACCTCTATCTTATCGAGACGGCGCGTGGCTGCGGCCGCCATTGCAGGTTCTGCATGGCGGGCTATTGCTTCCGCGTGCCGCGCAATCGCAGCCTGGCGATCATCGAGCGGGAGGTGCGGGAGGCACTGCCCTTCGGCAAGCGCATCGGACTCATGGGCGCGGCGATTTCAGACTATCCGGAGATCGATGCGCTCTGCCGGAACATCCTCGGCGAGGGCCTCTCGATGTCCGTCGCGTCGTTCCGCGCCGATTCCGTGACGGAAGAGCTCGTCGCCTCACTTGCCGAGAGTGGTCTCAAGACGCTCACGATGGCGCCGGAGGCGGGGAGCAAGCGCATGCGCGCCGTCATCAACAAGGGCATCGAGGAGGAGCATCTCTTCCACTCGATGGATCTCGGACTCGCGGCGGGCATCCCGAACTATCGCCTCTATCTGATGATCGGCCTGCCGTTCGAGACGGCTGAGGACATCGAGGCGATCATCGACCTCGCGGGGAGGCTCAAGGATTATATGGAGGAGCGCGGCGCGAAGGGAACGCTGACGCTCTCCATCAATCCGTTCATCCCGAAGCCGTTCACGCCGTTCCAGTGGTCGCCGATGTGCGAGAAGAAGACGGTCGAACGTTCCTTGAAGCGCATCGAGCAGGCGCTGCGCCGCCGCAAGCATATCCACATCATCGCGGAGAGCCCGCGGGAGGCGTATGTGCAGGGCGTGCTTGCGCGCGGTGACAGGCGGGTGGCGGCGGTGCTTCTGCGCGCGCATGAGATGGGCGGCAGCAAGGCGTTTCGGCGCGCGATGCGGGAGGCGCAGCTCGATCCGGCGTTCTATCTGTATCGGGAGCGTTCACCGGAGGAGATGTTCCCGTGGGAACGCCTCGACATGGGGTTTCGGAAGGAGTATCTTTATGCGGAGCTGCAGCGTGCGCAGAAGCTTCTGCTGACGGTGCCCTGCTTCGCGGGGTGTCACCGCTGCGGTGTTTGTTGACGGGAGGCGCAGATATGGCGTATTATCTCAAGCGGGCAGGGAAGAATCTCTGGCATGGAAAATTTTCTATCTTTCCGGAGGATGTGGCAGTTCATGCGATTTCTACGCGTCTGGGCGGCGTGAGCCGGCCACCGTATGACGCGCTCGACCTCGCACTCCACGTCGGAGACGAGGTGGCAGCTGTGCGGGAGAATCGCGGACTCTTTGCGCGGAGCCTCGGACTCGATGCACGGCGCATCGTGACGCCGGAGCAGGTGCATGGCGACGCGGTCGCCTGCGTTGACGAACAGGATGCAGGGCGCGGCAGCCAATCGTATGATGACTGTATCAAAGAGACGGATGCGCTCATCACAGATACGCCGGGATTGCCGCTCATGCTCTGCTTTGCTGACTGTACGCCCATCGTCTTTCTCGACCCGGAGAAGCGTGCTGTCGGCATCGCGCACGGCGGCTGGAAGGGAACAGTTCAGTCTATTGCGGCGAAGACGCTCGCGCGCATGACGGAGGCGTTCGGCACGCAGCCGCGCGACGTACTCGTCGGCATCGGCCCCTCCATCGGTCCGTGCTGTTACGAGGTCGGTGCGGAGGTCGCGGCAAGGTTTTGCGCAGCGTTCCCCTACGCGGAGGAACTGCTGCTGCACGAGACAGACGGCCATGTGCACCTCGATCTCTGGGAGGCGAATCGGCAGCAGCTGCTGCGCAGCGGCGTGCCGGAGGAAAACATCGAGGTTGCGGGCGAGTGCACATGCTGCCGCCATGCCTGGTATTATTCCTATCGAGCGGATCAGGGAAAAACGGGGCGGATCGCCGCCCTCATCTCATTGCGCTCATGAGGAATCGCCGTATGATGGCATGGTTTCGCAGGGGCGCGGTTTTCGGGAGGAATCATTCATGATTGCAGAAAAGCTTCAGGAAGTAGAGGAGAAAATCGAGGCGGCGAAGGCGCGCCGGACACCGCAGATCACAGAGGATGTCGAGCTTGTCGCCGTCACGAAGAATCACGATGTGGCCGCTATGCGCGAGGCCATCGACGCTGGCGTCACGGATATCGGCGAAAACCGCATCCAGGAGGCGATGGGGAAGTATGAGACGCTGGGCCGCCAGGTCACATGGCATCTCATCGGTCACCTGCAGACGAATAAGGCAAAGCAGGCCGTGAAATATTTTGATCTCATCCATTCGGTTGACACGCCGCATCTCGCCCGCGCTCTCGACAAGGAAGCGGGGAAGATCGGCAAGGTGCAGGATGTGCTCGTACAGGTGAACCTCGCAAAGGAGGAGAGCAAGTCGGGCGTCTACGAGGAGGATCTGCAGCCGCTGCTCCAGCTCGTCGACGAGTTGCCGCATTTGCGTCTTTGCGGTCTCATGTGCATTGCGCCGAATTATGACGATATCGAGAAGTGTCGGCCGCTGTTTCGGCGCATGCGCGAAATTTTTGATGGAATAAAGGATATTCCGTTTCAGACAGCGAATATTAAATATTTATCAATGGGAATGTCGCATGATTACGAGATTGCCATCGAGGAGGGCGCGAATATCGTACGTGTCGGCACGGCGATTTTCGGGCCGCGCCAATATTGACCGTAGGGAAGCGCTGGTAAAATGAAGTGCTCTGGAGTTACGTGGATATGCTGAATCTCTCTAGGAGACAAACTGGAGGCGTAGCGGCAAAATGCTCCATCGCGTTTTGTGTTGATGACTGTAGGGCGACGAGAGCACAGCGCAGACGCGTGAAGACGGAGTGCTGAATAAATCAGTGATTCCTAAGGAACCGCGGGGAGTGAACGCAAATGAAAATCATCGATAAGGTCTGTGGCAAGATCGGGCTCATAGACAGCGATGAGGAGAAGAAACTCAAGGAAGAGCTTGAGCAGGAAGAGCAGGAAGCTGATGAGGAGGAAGAGGAAGAGATGGCGAAGTTCGAGCGCCCGGGGGGACAGGCGGAGACGTCGGCGCGCAATGTTGTCGATTTCACGAGTGCTGCTTCCGCGCGGGAGAATGGCGGCAATCTCAAGATGAAGGTCATCGTCATCGAGCCGAAGACGTTCGATGACGCGCAGCAGGTGGCGAATTGCCTGCGGGAGAAGCGTCCCGTGGTGATCAATTTCGAGAATACGGACGGCGATGATGCGCGGCGGATCATTGATTTCATCAGCGGTACGACGTATGCGTTGAACGGTGAGATCAAGAAGGTGGGGCACGATGTCTTTTTCTGTGCGCCGAGCAACGTTAATGTAACGTATACGGAGGAGGAGCGCAAGGTATCGACAGAGATGCCTTGGCTCAAGAAATAAGGGATACTATGGCATCAGGACAAAGAGACAAGATCATTCGTTATTATCGCGGCACAGAAGGTGCCGAGACAGCTGAACGCCTCGTCGATCTCGCAGAACAGGCGCTGAGGAGCCAGAAGTTCCGTCTGACGGATTTTCTTGACCCGTTCGGGCAAGAGATTGCGGAGACCATCGCGGCGAATTATCCGGGATTGGTCGTCGATTTTGACGGCGGATACCCGGGCGCGGAGCGCTGCCGTGCCGTGTTCAAGGACAAGACGTTCGGCGGAACGCCTGGCTTTGAGATCACTGTCGTGCGCGCGGAGTGGAACGGCCAGTTCGTGCGGCTCGGCCACCGAGATGTGCTCGGGGCGCTCATGGGGCTGGGCATCGAGCGCGGCAAGCTGGGCGATATCCTCGCGACACAGGAAAGCGCGCGCCTGCTTTGCGACACGAAGATCGCGCCGTTCCTCATCGAGCATCTCACGCAGATCGGTGCGGCAAGCGTGCAGTGCAGCGAGGATGACCTCGCTGCCATCGCGCCGAAAGAGGAGCGCGCGAAGGAGATTCGCGCGACCGTGGCTTCGCTGCGCGTGGATTCCATCGCGGCGGCGGGGTTCGGCTTCTCGCGGAGCCGTGCGGCCGCTGATATCAAGGCGGAGAAGCTCAAGCTCAACTGGCAGAGCGTCCGGAGCGCCTCGCAGCTCGTCAAGGAGGGCGATGTTCTCTCGATGCGCGGCAGAGGACGCCTCGAGGTTGAGGAAGTGCGCGGCCAGACGAAGAAGGGGCGGACGAGCGTCGTCCTCAAGCGGTATCTATAAGGAACCGCTGATTAAATGAAGTGCTCCGGATTTACGTGGATGCGCTGTATTCTTCGGAGACAAACCGCAGGCGTAGCCGAAGCTACGCTGAGGATGGTAGAGGGCGAGAGGACAGTGCAGACGCGTGAAGACGGAGTGCTGAATTAATCAGTGGTTCCATAAAGAGGGCGTGCGCCGTTCTGTTTTTGTTTTTATCGTCTCTCAAGCGCCACAAGGTAAAGGGGATTTTCATTTTGCTTACACCAATGGACATTCACAACAAGGAATTCAAGCGGAGCTTCCGCGGGTATAACGAGGATGAAATCGACGAGTTCCTCGATCAGGTCGTCAATGACTATGAACGCCTCTACAGGGAAAATGATCAGTTCAAAAAGGATCTCGAGCGGAGCCGTCAGGCGAATGCTGATTATGTGGAGCGTGAGCAGACCATCAAGGATACGCTCGTCATGGCGCAGAAAACAGCGGAGGAAGTGACGAGGAGCGCTAAGGAGAGTGCGCAGTCGCTCAAGGAGACGACGGCGCGCGAGTGCCAGAATCTGCGCCGCCAGACGGATATCGATTGCCGTGAGATGCGTCACCGCGCGGAGGATGAGGCACGCCGCCTCGTCGGCGAGGCAAGGGAGCGGGTGCGGATCATCGTAGCGGAGTACGACCGCCTCGTGCGTGAGAAGAATGCCTACCTGACGAAAGTACGGACATCGCTGGCGCAGGAGCTGGCCGTCATCGATCAGACGATGCAGGAAATGCCGGATCCTGTTGCTGCCGACAAGCGTGCGCAAGAAGCTGCGGCGCGGGCAAAGGCAGTTGCGGAGACGCCGGAGCAGGAGCTGTCAAAGGCAGAGAATGCCCCAATGGAGCAGGTGGCACAGACGCAGCAGGCGTCTGCTGAGGATTGATGATTGATGACGGTTGTTTTTTTCTTTGTCATCCTTTTCTGCGATCAGGCGGTCAAGGCGTATATCCGTTCGTCCTTCCTGCCTGGAGAGTCGCTGCCGGTGGTACCGCATGTCTTCCATATCACGTATGTGCTCAACCCAGGGGCGGCCTTCGGGATTTTCGCTAACCAGCGGCTGTTCTTTATCGCGGCGGGCGTGCTGCTCTTCTGTCTCGCGGTTTATTTCTATCCCCGCCTGCGGCGCGAGGGGCGCTGGCTCCGCTTCAGCGTCGCGTCGCTGCTCGCCGGGGCGGCGGGCAACCTGATCGACCGCATCGCGAGCGGGCTCGTCGTCGATTTCCTCGATTTCCGCATCTGGCCGGTGTTCAACCTCGCGGATATCGCCATCGTCGGCGGTGTCATCGGCATGATGCTGGTCATCCTGTTCCCCGCTCGCTTTGACGCGGACGCGGAGAGGAGGCGGCCGCATGGCTGAACAGGAAGTATATCAGATGGAGACGGCAGGCGAACGCCTCGACAAGTTCCTCGCGGCGCGTCTGACGGAGCTGTCGCGCTCGCATCTGCAGAAGCTCATCGAGGCGGGCGCTGTCCTTGTGGACGGCAAGCCGCGCAAGGCGAATTACAAGAGCCGCGGCGGCGAGAAAGTCACACTCACATTGCCGGCACCCGAGGCGACGGAGATCGCTGCAGAGCCGCTGCCGCTCGCAATCCTCTATGAGGACGCGGATATCATCGTCATCAATAAGGCGCGCGGCATGGTCGTGCATCCGGCGGCGGGCGTCACGCATGGGACGCTCGTCAACGCGCTGCTCGCGCATTGCAAGGATCTCTCCGGCATCAACGGCGCCATCCGTCCGGGCATCGTGCATCGCCTCGACAAGGACACGTCGGGCGTCATGGTGGCGGCCAAGAATGACCGCGCGCACATAGACCTCGCCGAGCAGATCCGCACGAAGGCGGCGCGCCGCGTCTATTGGGCCATCGTGCACGGCAACATCCGGGAGGAGTCCGGCACGATCAAGGGGGCCATCGGCAGGAGCGCGAAGGACCGCAAGTGCATGGCCATCGTCCCGGGCGGCAAGCCTGCCGTCACGCATTTCCGCGTGCTGGAGCGCTTCGGTGACTACACACTCGTCGAGTGCCGACTCGAGACGGGCCGCACGCATCAGATCCGCGTGCACCTCACGAGCATCGGCCATCCGCTCGTCGGCGATCCGAAGTACGGCCGCAGATCCTCGCCTTTCGCCATCGCGGGGCAGGCGCTCCATTCGCTGACGCTCGACCTCACGCATCCGGTGACGCGTCAGCCGATGCATTTTATGGCACCGCTGCCTGAGGATATGGCGCGCATCCTCGCGGCCTTGCGCGCGCGCCGCAGCAGAGGATAGGAGAGATAGGAGGGCAGCTCTATCAGCGTCTTCGCAGAATAGTCGTTACAGAGGGAGTGAATCGTATGCCAGTGCTTATTGACAAAACCGTTCTCATGGATGCCAGCGGCATCCGGCGCGCGCTCACGCGCATTTCTCATGAGATTCTCGAGAAGAACAAGGGCATGGAGGACATCGTGCTCGTCGGTATCCGCACGCGCGGTGTGCCGATTGCCGAGCGCATCGCGAAGAGCATCGAGAGCATCGAGGGCAAGCGTCCGCCGGTCGGCATCCTCGATATCACGCTTTACCGCGACGATCTCTCTACGCTTTCCTATCAGCCTATCGTCCATCCCACAGAGCTGCCCGTCGATATCACGGGCAAGCATGTCGTGCTCGTCGACGATGTGCTCTATACGGGGCGCACGATCCGCGCCGCGCTCGATGCGCTCATCGACATGGGACGGCCGAAGAGCATACAGCTCGCAGTGCTCATCGACCGCGGCCACAGGGAATTGCCCATCCGTGCGGACTATGTGGGCAAGAATGTGCCGACCTCCTCGCACGAGCTCGTGAGCGTGCAGCTCAACGCGACGGATGGCCTGGAGAAGGTCGTCATCCGCGAGCGCCGCGAGGACGCTTGAGATAGGGTCTCGCGTTGTTGCATGATGAGCGGCGAGACTTTGGTCAGGCGACAGAAGCAATGCGTGAAAAAGGCGGCGCCTGAGGTTTCACAGGAAACCTCAGGCGCCGCCTTTTTGCGGACAGCCGTCAGATGATATGACCAAGCTGGTGTGTCTGGCGAGCACCGGTCAGGGCACCATGATGAAATGAGCGAGCCAGGGATGCTGTTTGCCGAGGCTGGTCTTGCAGTCGTTGAGCGGTGCCAGCAGCGGCGCGAGCCGCAGGCGGAGCTTGAATCGCGCGAGCGTGTGGCTGTTGCTGCCGAAGATCGGCACGCGGTCGAGGATGAAGGGATCCTCCCCCGGTGCGGCGAGGCCGTAGTGGACGGTGAACGCCGCGCGATAGCCGGCCGCCTTCGTGAGTTCCTCGATGTCCTCATCGTATTCCCCGCAGGGGTAGGCGATGAAGCGCACCTCTTTGCCAAGGTTCCACTCGAGGGCTTTTTTCGAGCCTGCGAGCTGGTGCTGCGCTTCCTCGAGCGAGGGAGCCTTGGTCAGCTCCTCGTGTGAGAGCGTGTGGCTCTCGAAATCGATGAGGCCGCTTTCCTGCATTTCTGCGACATTGGCCCAGGTCAGGTAGTTCGGATATGTGCTGACGTAATCGGAGATGAGGAAGATCGTCGCCTTGAGATGGTATTTCTCGAGGATGGGGTACGCGTGGTTGTAGTTATCGAGATAGCCGTCGTCGAAGGTGATGATGACGGGCTTCTCTGGAAGCGTGCCCTTGCCCTCCCAGGCATCTATCATTTCCGCGGGCGTGATGGTCGTATAGCCTTCCTCAGCGAGATACTTCATCTGCGCCTCGAACTGCTTGGTATTGACCGTCAGGGAGTTATGCTCGGTGTCGTTGATCTGGTGATAGTTGAGGACGGGGACACCGCCCTTTGCCTGCTGGAACAAGGCGGCAATGCCGAGCAGCAGCAGGACGACGAGGAGCGCGCCCAACGCGAGGAGCGCTTTCCATTTTTTCTGCAACAGGAACACATCCTTTTCAAGGCGGCGGGAAAATACACCGGGATGCCGCCGCTGGCTTGTCTTGTCATACGACCTAATATATTACATTGTCCTTTACCTGTCAAGAAATCCGGCATATAATAAGGAGGTAGGTCTGTGCCAGAAAATGAAGCCGGAGCTGTTTTTTTATGGGTTTGCTAAAGGAGTTTTTTTCGAGAATGAACCGCAACGATTTATGCTGGTGTGGCAGCGGCAAGAAGTATAAGAAATGCCACATGGAATACGACGAACGCATCAACGAGATCAAGTTTGATTTCTTCAAGGGGCAGTGCCGTCCGCCCCATAAGATCATCAACAATGAGGCAGATATCGCGGGCATCCGCGCGGCCGGCGTGATCAACGACGCGGCGCTCGACCTCATGGCGGAAATGGTGCGCCCGGGCATCGATACGGCGTCGCTCGACGCCGCGGTGTATGATTTTCTCACGGCGCGCGGCGCGCGCCCTGCAGATCTCAATTTCGAGGGCTATCCCAAGAGCGTCTGCATTTCCATCAATGATGTGGTCTGCCACGGCATCCCGTCGAAGAAGACCATCCTCAAGGAGGGGGACATCGTCAATATCGACATGACGACGTTCTACAACGGTTATTACGCCGATGCTTCGCGCATGTACATGATCGGCGAGGTGAGCCCCGCAGCCGAGCGCCTCGTGCGCGTGACGCGCGAGTGCATGGAGCGCGGCATCGCCGCGGCGAAGCCGTGGCATTTCCTCGGCGACGTGAGCGCGGCCTGCGGCGATCACGCCCATGCGAACGGCTATTCGGTCGTGACGGATCTCGGCGGGCACGGCGTCGGCAAGGAGTTCCACTCCGAGCCGTTCGTGCCGCATGTGGGCGAGCCGGGGACGGGCATGCTGCTCGTGCCCGGCATGACGCTCACGATCGAGCCGATGATCAATGAGGGAAGCTCGAAAGTGCGGACGGATACGAGCGACGGCTGGACCGTGCGCACGCGCGACGGCAAGCTCTCCGCACAGTGGGAGAATACGATCCTCATCACGGAGACGGGCGCGGAGGTACTTTCATCGTGACATCTTTTGCAGAATTCGGACTTTCTCCCTCCGTGGTCGAGGTGCTGCGCCAGCATGGCATTCGCGAGGCGACGCCGGTGCAGGAGCGCGCCATCCCTGTCTTGCGCGCGGGGCGCGACGCCATCGTGCAGGCGCAGACGGGCACGGGCAAGACGCTCGCGTACCTGCTGCCGCTCGTAGAGCGCATCAAGCCGCAGGCGGAGACGGCGCAGGCACTCGTCCTCGCGCCGACGCGGGAGCTCGCGCAGCAGATCGACAAGGTGGCGTCCGTCGTCTGCGGTGCGGCGGATGTGACGAGTCTCGTCCTCTACGGCGGGCAGGACATCGAGCGCCAGAAGCTGCGCCTGCGGCGCCATCCGCAGCTCATCATCGGAACGCCGGGACGCCTGCTCGACCACCTGCGGCGCGGGACGCTCGCGATCTCGCATGTCAACAAGGTCGTGCTCGATGAGGCGGATGAGATGATGAAGCTCGGCTTCATCGAGGATGTCGAGCGCCTGCTCCAGGCTGTGGCAGCCGACCGGCAGTTCCTGCTCTTTTCCGCGACGATGCCGGAGCGTGTCCGGGGACTCGCGCGCGCCTATATGAAAGCGCCCGAGGAGATCATCATCAAAGGCGAGCATGTGACGCTCGAGAACATCGAGCAGGAGATCATCGACACGCATGAGGAGACGAAGCTCGATACCCTCTGCGACGTCATCAACCGCACGCAGCCGTACCTCGCGATGGTCTTCTGCCATACGCGGGCGCGTGTCCATCAGGTCACGATGGCGCTTGCGGCGCGCGGCTACCTCGTCGATGAACTGCACGGCGACCTCACACAGGTGCAGCGCGCGCTTGTGCTCAAGAGATTCCGCACGGCGAAGCTGCAGATCCTCGTCGCGACGGATATCGCGGCGCGCGGCCTCGACATCGAGGGCGTCACGCACGTCATCAACTACGATCTCCCGCGGGACACGGAGGCCTATATCCACCGCATCGGCCGCACGGGGCGCGCGGGGGAAAAGGGCGTGGCCATCACGTTCGTGAACGCGCGGCAGTACGACCAGCTCCGCCGCATCGAGGCGGGCATCAAGGCGCGCATTGCCAAAGCCCATGCCGAGCGGCACCGCCGCCATGTAGCAAAGCAGGAAAAGATCAAGGCGCAGCTCGCGGAAGAACGCCGCGAGAAGCAGCCGAAGCGCAAGCCTCTGAGCAAATACGCGAACCGCAAGGGCGCGAAGCACAAGGGGTACAACCTGCGCAGCCGTCGCGAGGGTGCGGGGAAAGCCCGGCGGAAAACGAATGTTGGGCACCGCTCGAAGATCGGCGGCCGCCGGAAATAAAGATTTGAAAGCGGGGCGCGGGGAAACGCGCCTGTTTGGACAGCCGTGAGGGATTGCTGCGGGCAGCAGTTCCTCGCGGCACTTCTTTTTTATCGCAAGATGTTGGTGTATTGCTTTTTGGGAAGCACTGATTAATTCAGCACTCCGTCTTCACGCGTCTGCGCTGTCCTCTCGTCGTCGACAAACCTCAGCGTAGCTTCGGCTACGCCTGCGGTTTGTCTCCTAGAGTGATACAGCACATCCACGTAAATCCGGAGCACTTCATTTAATCAGCGCTTCCTTTGCGGAAATTTTCCACAGAAAGCAGGAGATTGAGAAAAGAAAGAGAATTAGAACAAGGAGAAACACAAGCAAACAAGATAATCAGCCTGCAAAGGGGGACTCGGAATGATTGGAATCAAGAATGTCATTGCCATCGTCTGCGGCGGTGGCCCGGCACCTGGTATCAACAGCGTCATTTCCGGCATCACGAATGAGGCGACGCGCCACGGCTGGGATGTGCTCGGCATCTACGACGGCTTCTCCCGCCTCGCGCGCGGCGAGAAGAACTACATCCGCCTCGAGCCGAAGGATATCAGCCGCATTCACCTGACGGGCGGTTGCATCCTCAAGATGAGCCGCTTCAATCCGACGAAGAAGGAATCGGATCTTCGCACGGTGGTCGAGACGCTCACAGAGCTCGGCGTCACGCATCTCGTGACCATCGGTGGCGACGATACGGCGTATAGCTCGGCAGCCGTCTCCGACTATGCGCGCAAGATGGGGCGCACGATCAACGTCGTGCATGTGCCAAAGACCATCGACAACGATCTGCCGCTGCCTGACGGCGTGCCGACGTTCGGTTTCGAGACGGCGCGCGCCTTCGGCACGGAGGAGGTCGAGAACCTCATGGAGGATGCGCGTACGACGAACAACCGCTGGTACTTCACCATCGCGATGGGGCGCACGGCGGGTCATCTCGCGCTCGGCATGGGCAGGAGCGCCGGGGCGGCGCTCACGATCATCCCCGAGGAGTTCCCACAGGAAAAGATCCCGCTGCAGCAGGTCGTCGATGTCATCACCAGCTCCATTGTCAAACGCTATCTCATGGGCAAGAACTACGGCGTGGCCGTCATCGCCGAGGGCATCATCGAGAAAATCGCGCCTGAGGACTTCAAGAAGCTCGGCACCGTCGTGACGGACGAGCATGGACACATCCGCTACAGCGAGCTCGACTTCGGCGAGATCCTCAAGCAGGCCGTCCTCGCGGAGACGAAGAAGCTCGGCATCAAGCTCTCCATCATCGATAAGGAGATCGGCTACGAGCTGCGCTGCACGGCGCCGATTGCCTACGATATCGACTACGCGCGCTCGCTCGGCTATTCCGCTGTGCAGTTCCTCATGGCGGGGGATTCCGGTGCGCTCATCACGATTCAGGACAACAAGGCCATCCCGATGCGCTTCGAGGATATCAAGGATCCCGCGACAGGCAAGACGAAGGTCCGTAAGGTCAACATCGAGTCGGTTCACTACAAGATTGCCCGCGGCCTCATGATGCGCCTTGAGGAAGGCGATCTCGACGATCCCGGGCTCGCAAATGCCTACCGCATGACGCAGGAGGAATTCCGCAATCGTTACGCTTATCTTTTCGAAAAACCGGAGACGATGACATCAGCATCGGAGGCCGAGAAGAAATAGGGGAGACGCCGCAAAGCGGCTGCAGGGGGGCGCCTGGCTCAAGAAAGAGCGGCGCCCTCCTTTTTTAGTTGAAGAACGGTTGAAATCCCTTGAAGATGTTGAAAAAATCTCTTGACATCTATGTAACCCTGCACTATAATAATATCTTGTCAGCCGGGAGTTGATAAATGATGAACGGCAAACATCGCGGGGTGGAGCAGTCGGTAGCTCGTCGGGCTCATAACCCGAAGGTCACAGGTTCAAGTCCTGTCCCCGCAACCAAGATATTTCACATATATTGTTTCATATATTAGGAAAGAAATTTCCCGTAACATCGCGGGGTGGAGCAGTCGGTAGCTCGTCGGGCTCATAACCCGAAGGTCACAGGTTCAAGTCCTGTCCCCGCAACCAAGCATGGAAGCGCTGATATAGCTCAGTCGGTAGAGCGTATCCTTGGTAAGGATAAGGTCACCAGTTCAATCCTGGTTATCAGCTCCAGATAGAGGCGGCATAGCTCAGTTGGCTAGAGCATGCGGTTCATACCCGCAGTGTCCGGAGTTCAAATCTCTGTGCCGCCACCAAGACGACTTCAGGCCCCTCTTCAGGGGTTTTATTTATGCCTGAATCCGGCTCGCGCAGAGGAACCTCGACTTTGTTGCGCGCGGCGAAATTCGGGTTGACACACCTAGACAGGTGTGCTAAATTATATTAGTGACGTTTTCAATCAGGAGAGTCATAATCCGCGACGTAAGGGGTGGAAACAGGAATGCGCAACAATATCACGCTGGAGTGCACGGAGTGCCATAGCCGCAACTACCGCACCAACAAGAACAAGAAGAACAACCCGGACCGGCTTGAGATGAACAAGTACTGCAAGTTCTGCAAGAAGCACACGGTTCATAAGGAAACGAAGTAAGGGCTTCATGGCAGCAGACAGGATGTGAAGAATTTGTCAGACGCTAAATCGTCGTCGTCGCAGGGGACGAGCCCCGTGGAGTTTCTGCGGGAAGTCGTCGCCGAGATGAAAAAGGTATCGTGGTCGAGCAAGAAAGAGCTTGTCACCTATACGTGTGTCGTCGGCATCGCTGTGGCGATCGTCTGCGCGCTCATCTGGGTGTGCGATACATTCTTCGCGAGATTGTTCCACATCATTCTGAGATAAGATGGCTGGGAGAAACCAAATGGAATCACAAAACGAGACCGGAAAAGCGGAAAAGGAAGCCAAGCGTGCCTGGTACGTCATCCATACGTACTCGGGGTATGAGAACAAGGTCAAGACCGATCTTGAGAGCAAGGTACATTCCGCTGGCATGGAGAATAAGATTTTCAATGTCGTCGTACCAACGGAGGATGTCGTCGAGGAGACGAATGGCCACCGCAAGGTCGTCAAGCGGAAGATTTTCCCCGGCTACGTGCTCGTTGATATGATTGTCAACCCGCGCAGCTGGTATGTCGTTCGCAACACGACGGGTGTGACGGGCTTTGTCGGTTCCGACAACAAAGAGCCGATTCCTCTGACGGATGCGGAAGCACAGCGCATCCTGGGCTCCATGGGTGAGACGGAGAAGAAGCCGGTTCTCGATGTCGAGGTTGGTGACTCCGTCCGCATTACTTCTGGAAGCTTCGAGAACTTCACAGCGCGTGTCTCCGCTATCGATTCGGAGAAGGGGCGTCTCACCGTCCTCGCTGAGATGTTCGGTGGAGCGGAAACACCGGTGGAACTCGGCTTCGATGAAGTCGAGAAAATCTGACTTCCCTTTAAGGAGGTGGAAAACACATGGCAAAAAAGGTTTCTAAAATCGTGAAACTGCAGGTCGTCGCCGGCAAGGCGAATCCGGCACCTCCAGTAGGTCCGGCACTCGGCCAGGCAGGCGTCAACATCATGGGCTTCTGCAAGGAGTTCAATGAGCGCACGAAGGCACAGGCTGGTCTCGTGATCCCGGTCGTGATCACGGTCTATGAGGATCGTTCCTTCACGTTCATCACGAAGACGCCGCCGGCAGCTGTTCTCTTGAAGAAGGCTGCCAAGATCGACAAGGCATCGGGCGAGCCGAATAAGACGAAAGTCGCGAAGCTCCCGCGCGCTGAGGCGCAGAAGATTGCCGAGCTCAAGATGAAAGACCTCAACGCTGCAGACATCGATGCCGCTACTCGCATGATCGAGGGCACGGCGCGCAGCATGGGCATCGAGATCGTCGACTAAGACATCTCACCCGTGGGAGGCATGTACCGTTATGACCACGAGAGGAGTATAAGAAATGGCAAAAGCTGGTAAGAAATACCAGGAGGCTTGCAAGCTCGTTGAAGCGGGTAAGCTCTACACGGCTGCAGAAGCCATGGATCTCGTCAAGAAAACGGCAACGGCGAAGTTCGATGAGAGCATCGAGCTCCATGTCCGTCTCGGCGTCGATCCGAAATATCCGGACCAGCAGGTCCGCGGTGCCATCGTTCTTCCGAACGGCACCGGCAAAACGAAGCGCGTCCTCGTCTTTGCAAAGGGCGAGAAGGTCAAGGAGGCGGAGGCTGCTGGCGCAGACTTCGTCGGTTCCGACGAAATCGTGCAGAAGATTCAGGGGGGCTGGCTCGACTTCGATGTCGCAGTCGCTACGCCTGACATGATGGGCACGGTTGGTCGCCTCGGTAAGATCCTTGGCCCGCGCGGCCTCATGCCGAACCCGAAACTGGGGACGGTCACGATGGATCTTCAGAAGGCAATTTCTGAGGTAAAAGCAGGCAAGGTCGAATACCGCACCGATAAGGCAGGCAATGTGCATGTCGTCATCGGCAAGGCGTCGTTCGATGCTGAGAAGCTCCAGCAGAACTTCCAGGCCCTGATGGATACGCTGATTCGTGTCAAGCCGGCAGCAGCGAAAGGCCAGTACATCCGCTCCGTCACTGTGAGCGCGACGATGGGCCCGGGCGTGCCTGTCCAGCTTGCCTGATAATCAGCAAGGCTCCGGCCTTGAGCGCTCCAGCACTGGCAGCGCTCCACAAATGAATATCTTGGCTGTAGACAGCAGGTTTGATTTCTCATCTAACGGGTAAAACCGCCTGCCGAGGCCGGAGCACATGAACTTGAATGTTATGAGCCTCCGGCGTGCAGCCGGGGGTTCTTTTGCTTCGCTTTACAGAGGTGGCGTGCAACATCTGCAAGGAACGGTTGCGCGCAGCCTGGAATCTAACTGAATGGAGGTGTAAACATGGGTGTATCTGAAAAGAAACAGGCCATCGTAGCCGAGCTCAAAGAACAGCTCGCGTCTGCAAAGGGCGTCGTCCTTACGGGCTACAAGGGTCTTACGGTCGCACAGGACACGGAGCTCCGTCGCGAGCTGCGTGAGGCTGGCGTATCGTATCACGTCGTCAAGAACACGATGCTCCGTCTCGCTGCGAAAGAGGCAGGCGTCGAGGGTCTTGACGAGCATCTCGAGGGCACGACGGCCTTCGCTTTCTCGACGGAGGATGCCGTTGCTCCGGCAAAGGTCATCTGCGGCTTCATCAAGAAGAACAAGCTCGAGGACACGGAGGTTCTGACGGTCAAGGCCGGCATGGTCGAGGGCAAGGTCATCGGCCTCGATGACATCAAGGCGCTCGCTTCCCTGCCGTCTCGCGAGGAACTCATCGCCAAGCTCCTTGGCAGCATGAATGCCCCGATCTCGAATACGGTCAATGTCCTGCAGGGCGTTATCCGCAACGCGGTCTATGTGCTTGATGCAGTCCGCGCACAGAAGGAATCCGCATAAATCAATCAGCGAACCCTTCGTTTGCGGGATCTGTCCCGCAGCATGAATCTGAATAAAACCAAATTAATGGAGGTATTTGAAATGACGAAAGAAGAAATCATGGAAGCCATTGAGAACATGACGGTTCTCGAACTTTCCGAGCTCGTGAAGGCTATGGAAGAGAAGTTCGGTGTCAGCGCTGCTGCTCCGGTCGCTGTTGCTGCTGCTGGCGGTGCTGCCGGCGGCGCTGCTGCTGAGGAGAAGACGGAGTTCAACGTCATGCTCACGGCTGTTGGCGACAAGAAGATCAACGTCATCAAGGCTGTTCGTGAGGCTACGGGCCTTGGCCTGAAGGAAGCAAAGGCTCTCGTCGATGGCGCTCCGGCTGCTGTCAAGGAGAACGCTCCGAAGGCAGAGGCTGAAGAGCTCAAGAAGAAGCTCGAAGAGGCTGGCGCTACGGTCGAGCTGAAGTAATTTCAGTTTTTGGGCACAGGGAATCGCTCCGTTGGGGGCGGTTCTTTTTTTCTAAATAGGTATTGACAAATAAAACTTCCCATGATACAGTAAGGAACTACAGGAAAAGAATAGGGCGAAGTGTGCACAAGTGGAAAGGAAGCAAGCAAGGGAGAGCAAGATACCTTGTTTTTTTATTGTTCTTTCATTCCGCCTGTCGTATTGTTGCCCAAATTTCACAAACTATGTATTACAGGCTAAGGGGTGAAGGATTTGTTATTTAATCCTGTGCCGGTGGGCAAAAGAACCAGGTATAGCTATGCGCGAATCAAAGAAGTCATGGAAATGCCGCATCTTCTCGACATCCAGCGGGAGTCCTACAAGTGGTTCCTCGTTGAGGGGCTGCAGGATATTTTCAATGACATTTCGCCGATCACGGATTTCACGGGAAATCTTGTGCTCACGCTCGAGAGCTATTCGCTCGGCGAGCCGAAGTATGACCTCGATGAGTGCAAGGAACGTGATGTGACGTGGGCTGCACCGATGCGTGTCAATGTCCGCCTCGTCAACCGCGAGACAGGAGAGATCAAGGAACAGGAAGTCTTCATGGGTGACTTCCCGAAAATGACGGACACGGGTACCTTCATCATCAATGGTGCCGAGCGTGTCATCGTCAGCCAGCTCGTGCGTTCGCCGGGCGCTTACTATGGTGAGACGATGGATACGACGGGCAAGAAACTCTATAACGCGACGGTGATTCCGAATCGCGGTGCCTGGATCGAGCTTGAGACGGACGCGAGTGACGTCGTCTGGGTGCGCATCGACCGTACGCGCAAGATGCCTGTGACGTTCCTCATCCGCGCCCTCGGCTACGGGAGCGACGAGCAGATCCTGCAGCTCTTCCACAACGATGAACGCATCCGCGCGACGCTCGCGCATGACCCGGAGATCAATACGGCTGACGAGGCGCTCAAGGTCATCTATAACCGCCTGCGTCCTGGCGAGCCTGTGACGGTGGACAACGCGCGCGCACTGCTTGAAGGTCTCTTCTTCGATCCGAAGCGCTATGACCTCGCGACGGTCGGCCGCTACAAGCTCACGAAGAAGCTCGGCTGGCGCCGCCGCATCCTCGGCCGGGTGCTCGCGGATCCGCTCGTCGACAAGGAGACGGGCGAAATCGTCATTCCTGCGGATACGTATGTGACGGAGGACATGATCGATGCCATCGACGAGAAACAGGAGCACGCGATCTTTGGTGATGGCGAGGAACTCTGCGCCGTCTATCTGAAGCTCAAGGACGGCAGCCGCATGAAGTTGCTCTGCTCGCCAACGCTCGAGTATCATTTCCGCACCATCACGAAGAGCGATATCATCGCTTCTATTAATTATCTGCTGAACCTCATGGACGGCGTGGGCACGACGGACGATATTGACCATCTCGGCAACCGTCGCGTGCGTGCAGTCGGCGAGCTCCTGCAGAACCAGTTCCGCATCGGCCTCTCGCGCATGGAGCGCGTCGTGCGCGAGCGCATGACGATCCAGGATGCAGATGTCATCACGCCGCAGGCGCTCATCAACATCCGTCCAGTCGTGGCCGCTGTGAAGGAGTTCTTCGGTTCCTCGCAGCTCTCGCAGTTCATGGATCAGCACAATCCGCTCTCTGAGCTCACGCATAAGCGCCGTCTCTCGGCGCTCGGCCCGGGCGGCCTCTCGCGTGAACGCGCTGGGTTCGAGGTACGCGATGTCCATAACTCCCACTACGGTCGCATGTGCCCGGTCGAGTCTCCGGAAGGTCCGAACATCGGCCTCATCGGCTCGCTCGCAACGTATGCACGCGTGAACCAGTTCGGTTTCATGGAGACGCCGTACCGCCGTATCGATAAGGAAGCACATAAGGTCACGGACGAGGTGCGCTACCTCACGGCGGACGAAGAGGACGATCTCGTCATCGCTCAGGCCAACGAGCCGCTCGATGAGAACGAGTGGTTTGTCAATGAGCGCGTCACGGCGCGCTTCCATGAGGAAACGGGCCTGCACAGCCGTGACAAGGTCGATTACATGGACGTGAGCCCGCGCCAGGTCTTTTCCATCGCGACGGCCATGATCCCCTTCCTCGAAAACGATGACGCGAACCGCGCGCTCATGGGTGCGAACATGCAGCGCCAGGCAGTGCCGCTCCTGCGGACGCAGGCGCCGCTCGTCGGCACGGGCATGGAGTATAAGGCAGCCTGTGACTCCGGCGTCATGATCCTCGCGAAGCATGCGGGTACCGTCGAGACGGTAACGGCGGACTATATCGACGTGCGTACGGAGGACGGCGACCTCGACCACTACAAGATGCAGAAGTTCCTGCGATCGAACCAGGGTACGTGTATCAATCAGGTGCCAATCGTCTACAAAGGCGATGTCGTCAAGAAAAATCAGCCCATCGCTGACGGCCCGGCAACGGATCACGGAGAGCTGGCGCTCGGCTATAACATCATCGTTGCCTATATGCCGTGGGAGGGCTACAACTACGAGGATGCCGTGCTGCTCTCGGAGAACCTCGTCAAGCGCGACCTCTATACCTCCATCCACATCGAGGAGTACGAGTGCGACGCGCGCGATACGAAGCTCGGCCCTGAGGAAATCACGCGCGACATCCCGAACGTTGCAGAGGACGCGCTCAAGGATCTCGACGAGGAGGGCATCATCTCCATCGGCGCTGATGTGCGCCCAGGCGATATCCTCGTCGGCAAGGTCACGCCGAAAGGCGAGACGGAGCTCACGGCTGAGGAGCGTCTGCTGCGCGCTATCTTCGGCGAGAAGGCGCGCGAGGTGCGCGACACCTCGCTGCGCGTGCCGCACGGCGAGCAGGGCAAGATCGTCGATGTGAAGATCTTCAGCCGCGACAACAACGATGAGCTGCCGCCGGGCGTCAACCGCCTCGTACGCGTCTACATCGCGCAGAAGCGCAAGATCTCCGTCGGTGATAAGATGGCGGGCCGTCACGGTAACAAAGGTGTCGTCTCGCGCATCATGCGCCAGGAGGATATGCCGTTCCTGCCGGACGGCACGCCGGTCGATATCGTGCTGAACCCGCTCGGCGTCCCGAGCCGCATGAATATCGGTCAGATCCTCGAGGCGCATCTCGGCATGGCCGTCAAGGTCATCGGCCAGCAGATCAAGGACGGCGATCCGACCGTCGAAGCGCGTCTGCGCGCAGCCGGCTATGATTTCGACAAGCTCGGCATGCCGAAACCGGACGTCGCCGGTCTCCACATCGCGACGCCTGTCTTCGACGGCGCGAGCGACGCGGATGTGTTCGGCACGATCAAGGCGGCGGGCCTGCCTGCCGACGGCAAGACAATCCTCTACGATGGCCGCACGGGCGAGCCGTTCGAGAACCGCGTCACAGTCGGTTGCACCTACTTCCTCAAGCTGCATCACCTCGTAGCTGATAAGATCCACGCGCGTTCCACGGGCCCGTACTCCCTCGTCACGCAGCAGCCGCTGGGCGGCAAGGCTCAGTTCGGCGGCCAGCGCTTCGGCGAGATGGAGGTCTGGGCGCTCGAGGCCTACGGCGCTGCCTATACGCTGCAGGAAATGATGACGGTCAAGTCCGACGATGTCGTCGGCCGCGTGAAAGCGTACGAGGCCATCGTCAAGGGAGAGAACATCCCTGAGGCGGGCGTGCCGGAGTCGTTCAAGGTCCTCGTCAAGGAACTCCAGTCCATCGGTCTCGACATCAAAGTGCTCGATGGCGATGCGAAGGAAGTCTCCATCCAGGATGATGACGATGATGACGACATCAACGCACGCGCCAAGGACCTCGACCTCGACGTCACGGGCGTCGACCCGACGAAGGAAAGTCCGGCCCAGGCAGCGCCTGAGACGGCTGATGCCTTCGACGAGGGGGCGCAGACGGACGATGAGCACACGAGCACCGCAGATGACATCATCGCGGATATCGGCAATATGACGGTCAATGAAACGCCTGACAATGACGGTGAGGAATAAGAAGGGAGTGTCATCTCTTTGCTGGATGTAAATAAATTTGATTCGATGCGCATCGCTCTCGCTTCGCCGGAAAAGATTCGCGAGTGGTCCTACGGCGAGGTCAAGAAGCCGGAGACCATCAACTATCGCACGCTGAAGCCGGAACGCGACGGACTCTTCTGTGAGCGTATCTTCGGGCCGACGCGCGACTGGGAATGCCACTGCGGCAAGTACAAGCGCATCCGCTACAAGGGCATCATCTGCGACCGCTGCGGTGTCGAGGTCACGCGCGCCAAGGTGCGCCGCGAGCGCATGGGCCATATCGAGCTCGCTGCGCCGGTCTCGCATATCTGGTATTTCAAGGGCATCCCGAGCCGCATGGGTCTGATCCTCGACATCACGCCGCGGAATCTTGAACGCGTGCTCTATTTCGCGCAGTATATCGTGCTCGATCCGGGCGACAGCAACCTCATCAAGAAGCAGCTGCTCGACGAGGCCGCGTACCGCAAGGCGCGTGACGAGTACGGCAGTACATTCAAGGTCGGCATGGGTGCCGAGGCCATCAAGGCCCTGCTCGAAGAGCTCGATCTCGACAAGCTCAGCGAGGAGCTCAGGAAGCAGGTGCGCGAGCTCTCCACGCAGAAGAAGATCCGCGCCATCCGCCGCCTCGAAGTCGTCGAGGCGTTCCGCAAGTCCGGCAACAAGCCGAGCTGGATGATCCTCGATGTCGTGCCGGTCATTCCGCCGGATCTGCGTCCGATGGTCCAGCTCGACGGCGGCCGCTTCGCGACGAGTGATCTCAACGATCTCTACCGCCGCGTCATCAACCGCAACAATCGTCTGAAGCGCCTCCTGGAGCTCGGCGCGCCGGACATCATCGTGCGCAACGAGAAGCGCATGCTGCAGGAAGCCGTCGATGCGCTCATCGACAACGGCCGCCGCGGCCGCCCTGTCACGGGCCCGGGCAACCGCCCGCTCAAGTCGCTCTCCGACATGCTCAAGGGCAAGCAGGGACGTTTCCGCCAGAACCTGCTCGGCAAGCGCGTCGACTATTCCGGACGTTCCGTTATCGTCGTCGGGCCGGAGCTCAAGCTCCACCAGTGCGGCCTGCCGAAGGAGATGGCGCTCGAGCTCTTCAAGCCGTTCGTTATGAAGAAGCTCGTCGCCTCAAACGCCGCGCACAATATCAAGTCCGCGAAACGCATGGTCGAGCGAGCGCGCCCCGAGGTCTGGGATGTGCTCGAGGACGTCATCAAGGAGCATCCGGTGCTCCTGAACCGCGCCCCGACGCTCCATCGCCTCGGCATCCAGGCGTTCGAGCCGGTGCTCACCGAGGGCCGCGCGCTCAAGCTCCATCCGCTCGCCTGCACGGCGTACAACGCCGACTTCGACGGCGACCAGATGGCCATCCATCTGCCGCTCTCGGCGGAGGCACAGACGGAGGCGCGCATCCTCATGCTCGCCGCCAACCACATCCTCGCGCCGAAGGACGGCAAGCCCATCATCGTGCCGACGCAGGACATGGTGCTCGGCTCCTACTACCTGACGATCCTCAAGCCGGGCGCGCTCGGCGAGGGCAAGGTCGTCACGAGCATTGCCGAGGCACTACTCGCGTACCAGCAGCATGAGCTCGCCATCCAGGCGGAGATCCGCTGCCGCATGGTGACGCCGGACGGAGAGACGAACCTAGTCAAGACGAGCCTCGGACGCATGATCTTCAACGAGATCCTGCCGCCGGAGCTCCGTTACTTCCATCAGGATGAGGACGGCACCTGGGGCCTCGGCATCCTCATGAAGAAAAAGCAGCTCGGCGCGCTCGTCGCGAACTGCTACAATCATTTCGGCGCGACGAAGACCGCAGAGGTCATCGACGGCGTCAAGAACCTCGGCTATCACTACGCCTGCATCGCCGGCATGACGGTCGCCATCTCCGACGTCATCGTACCGCCGAAGAAAAAGACCATCATCGCCGACGCGCAGAAGCAGGTCAACAAGGTCGAGCGCCAGTTCAGCCGCGGTCTCGTGACCGAGGAGGAGCGCTACAAGAAGGTCATCGGCCTCTGGGCGCAGGCGACCGACGATGTCGCGGATGCCATGATGGAGAACATGGACGCCTTCAACCCCATCTTCATGATGGCGGACTCCGGCGCCCGCGGTAACAAGCAGCAGATGCGCCAGCTCGCCGGCATGCGCGGCCTCATGGCTGACCCGTCCGGCAAGATCATCGATCTGCCAATCACAGCGAACTTCCGCGAGGGTCTCTCCGTTTCCGATTACTTCATTTCCTCGCACGGCGCCCGTAAGGGCCTCGCCGATACGGCACTGCGCACCGCGGACTCCGGTTACCTCACGCGCCGTCTCGTCGACGTCGCACAGGATGTCATCGTGCGCGAGGAGGACTGCGACGTCTCGGCGCTGAGTCTCGTGCTCTCGCGCGCGACGCTCGCGGAGAACACGATGGACGCCCTCGAGATCCTCAACGACACGCTGCTCGGTCGTCTCCTGGCTGCCGATGTGCTCGATCCGGAAACGCAGGAAGTGCTCTTCGAGAAGGATACGGTGCTCGGCGACGAGGAACTCATGACGATTGGCGAGCACGCCGTGCCGGAGCTCATGGTGCGCGGCGCATCCGTGCAGACGGCGGCCTCTGTCTCGAGCGCTATGGTCTCTGAGGTCATCACGCTCGGTACGCCGGACGCGGCGGAGCGCCAGAAAGCACACGACACGCTCGTGCACGAGATGCTCGATAAAGAGATCACGAAGGATGTCGTGGACAGCGAGGGCAATATCGTCCTCGCGGCGCACGACCATCTCACGGCGGAGAACATCGAAAAGGTGCTCGCCTCCGATGCCAAGGTCATCCATGTCCGCAACAACAACGTGCGCGGCATCGAGGTCGAAGCCATCAAGGAGGGCGACGGCATCATCGAGTCGCTCGAGGAGCGTATTGTCGGCCGCGTGCTCGCGGAGGACATTGTCGATCCGGCGACGGGAGAGAAGATTGCCTCCCTTAACGATACGGTCGATGAAGCGCTGGCGAAGAAAATCGCCGCTGTGCGCGAGAAGGTCTCCATCCGCAGCGTGCTCACGTGCAAATCCCAGTTCGGTGTCTGCATCAAGTGCTACGGCCGCGATCTCGCGAACCAGACAGAGGTCGAGGTCGGCGAGGCCGTCGGCGTCATCGCCGCGCAGTCCATCGGCGAGCCGGGTACGCAGCTCACGATGCGTACGTTCCACTCAGGCGGCGTCGCGGGCGACGATATCACGCAGGGCCTCCCGCGTGTCGAGGAGCTTTTCGAGGCACGCAAACCGAAGCACCATGCCATCATCGCCGAGATCGGCGGCACGGCAGAGGTCGAGGATACGGGCAAGGGCATGCGCAAGGTCACGATCCATCCCGCCGAGGGCGACGCGCGCGAGTACGCGATCCCCTTTGGCGCGCGTATGGCGGTCAAGGACGGCATGAAGCTCGCGCCGGGCGACAAGCTCACCGAGGGCTCCGTCAATCCGCATGACATCCTGCGCATCTGCGGCCTGCAGGCCACGCAGCGCTACCTCGTCTACGAGGTGCAGAAGGTCTACAAGTCCCAGGGCGTCGAGATCAACGACAAGCACATCGAAGTCATGGTGCGTCAGATGCTCCGCAAGGTCAAGATCGAGGAGTCCGGCAATACGGACTTCCTGCCGGGCGAGTACATCGACATCAACCAGTTCGAGGCGGCCAACACGAAGGCCATCGAGGAGGGCGGCGAGCCGGCTGTGGCGAAACCGATCCTGCTCGGCATCACGAAGGCCTCCCTCGCGACGGATTCCTTCCTCTCCGCGGCCTCTTTCCAGGAGACGACGCGCGTGCTCACCGACGCCGCCATCAAGGGCAAAGTCGATCCGCTCGTCGGCCTCAAGGAGAACGTCATTATCGGCAAGCTCATCCCTGCCGGTACCGGCATGAGCCGTTATCGCAATCTCGAGGTTGTCGAGACGGACAAGAAGCCTGTGGATGAGGCGGAGGTTCCCTCTGAGGGTGATGCGCCTGCAGAGGAGCAGGCGCCAGAGCCTGTGGCCTGACCTGCGCACGCAACGGCTCAGCGGCCATGCGTGCATCTCGGAGCGAGATGGCTCGCTGCCTGTCTTGTACTCCGGGGAGTGTGAAACGAATTTTCTTATCCTGTAACATAGTTTGAATTTTTATTTTGCGGGCGCGTCCCGCGTGTTGGACCTGGACAAGGCAAACGAATTGCCTTGTCTCAGGTCTATTTTTTTGTCCTGGTGCCGAGCAATCAATGCTTGACGCTTGCAAGGCTGGTGATATAATTTCCATATGGTTTTCAGAAAAACGCAGGGATGGCGGAGAGGAATCTATCATCGCCTGACGTTTTGCCTGCTTCGCATAACTATGAAAGGATCTGATGCGCTCTATGGAACTTTCCCTGTTACAGCTCGTCATCATTGCAGCGACGATCGCCGTCGTCCTCGGCTGCGGCATTTACGCGGCGCGTTCCGTCCATTCGGCGGAGGGCTTCAGTCTCGGCGGACGCAGTGCCGGTGTGCCGCTCGTCGCCGGCAGCATTGCCGGCACGTGCGTCGGCGGTGGCGCGACGATCGGCACGGCACAGCTCGCCTCGACCGTCGGGCTGTCCGCCTGGTGGTTCACGATCGGTGTCGGGCTCGCGCTCATCATCATGGGCATCTTTTATGCGCGCCCGCTGCGCCGCTCGTCGCTTGAGACGATCCCGCAGTATCTCGTGCAGAATTACGGCAGGGCAGGCGGCGTCTTCACGAGCGTCGTTTCCTCGCTCGGCATCCTTTTCAGCGCGGTCTCGAGCTGCCTGCCAGGCATCTATATCATCGAGGCCGTCCTCGCCATCCCGTTCTGGCCGGCCGCGGGCATCCTGCTCGCGCTTGTCGCCTGCTATGCGTTCTTCGGCGGCATGAAGAGCGCGGGCGTCGGCGGCATCCTCAAGATGGTCGTCATCTGGGTGAGTATGCTGATAGCGGGCGGCGCAGCCGGCTATGCGGTGCTCTTTCAGCCGGAAATCCATGAGGTGCTGCCCGCCGACACCTGGTTCAACCTCTTTGCCGGCGGCATGCAGATGACGCTGGCGAACCTCGTCTCTGTCATCGTCGGCATGATCTGCACGCAGACATACGTCCAGGCCATCTTCTCCGCGACGACGCCGAAGACGGCGTCTGTCGGCGCATTCGTTGCTGCGCTCATCTCGCTGCCCATCGGCCTGCCCTGCGCGATGATCGGCATGTACATGCATGCGGCGCATCCCGAGGTGCCGGCCATCCTCGCGCTGCCGACATTCCTGCTCTCCTATCAGCCTGTCGTGCTCGGCAGCATCGCGATGGGCGGCATCATGCTCTCGCTCATCGGCTCGACGGCGGGGCTCTCGCTCGGCATCGGCACGATGCTCTCGCGCGATATCTTCTGCAAGGTGCTGCATGTGACGAAGAGTGCGACGGAACTCTGGCTCACGCGCGGCCTCGTGCTCGCGACCATCATCGTCGCAGCTGTCATCGCCGTGCTCAACGAGGGCTCGCAGGTGCTCTTCTGGTCGTACCTCTCGATGGCGCTGCGCGGCGGCGGCATCTTCCTGCCGCTCACGGTCGCGGTTTTCCTGCCGCGTGCCATCGAGCGCCACTGGGCCGTCGCGTCGATGGTCATCTCTACCTGTGCCGCGCTCGCCGCGAATTTCCTCGGCGTCAAGGTGAATCCGCTTTTCGTGGGTCTCGCCGTGAGCGTCGTGCTCATCGTGCCGGGCATCCTGCAGCAGCGGCGTCGCGTCGCGGCCCTGTATGCGCGCATGAAGGAATGAGGGCAGCGCGATGCGGTGCCTGGAAGGCATGAGGATGGCACTCGATAGGAACGCATAATAGAACGACCCCCGTCGGATGCTTTTCCATCCAACGGGGGTCGTTGTCATTGACGATGAGCGGCGCACCTGTCGTCAGTCGTGGTACCAGTGCCCGTTGCCGATCCGGATGCTGCCGATGATGGCACCCGTGTTACTCGTATGCGCCGTCTGCGCGGGAACGCGCGCCATGAGGCGGTCAGGCGTGTCGGTGAGCCAGGCGGTGACGAGCACGGCGTCGCCCTTGATCTTCTTGTAGTCTGTCCGCTTGATCTCCGCCTGATAGATGACGCTTGCGTGCGCCGCGATGGTGGAGGTGGTCAGCGCCTGTGTGAAGGCCATGCCGTCTGACCAGGTGTAGAGCGCCTGACCGTTCTTGTCGAGCAGGGCGAAGTCATAGAGTTGACCGCAGCGGTGCTCGATGGTGTAGGGAGCGTCGCCGCTGTTCGTGACCTTGAGCTCGAGCAGCAGGCGGCCGCTCTTTTCCTTCACGGTGAGTTCCTCGATGAGAGAACCGCTCGCAAACGCGGCATAGCTCTCCGTGGGGACGCTTCCTGCCGTCTGTGAAGAGGAGCCGCCCATTGGAAAGGCGATGCCGATGTCCGCGCCGAGATGCGCCTCAGCGGCGGGCGGCGGCAGGAGGGGGAGTGCGAGGCTGGCGAGGAGCAGGGCGGCGGCCAGGCGTTTCCTGCCGCGAGAATGCGGTGCGCTTGCCAGGCGGCACTTCTCATTTGCGGGCAGAGAAGGGCGAAGAACGCGTGCGATATGGAAAAACTTCATGATTTTTTCGCTCCTTTCCGGAAGATAAGGGCCTCTTTCCCCCGCCGCCGGGATTGCAGATAGAGGAAGGCCGCTGCGGCGAGCGCGAAGCAGACGACGCTCGTCATCTGCGCGCTGTGCAGCAGGCCGAGGACTGGCGCTGTGTAGTCGCCGCGGAAGAATTCGAGGAAGAACCGCGCCGTGCTGTAGAGCATGACGTAGAGTGCGAAGCACTGCCCGCGCGCGTGTCCCGTCGTGCGGTAGAGCAGGAGCAGCGCGAAGATGGCCGTATCGAGTTGTCCCTCCCAGATTTCCGCGGGCCAGAGCGGCTGGTCGCCGTATGTATGATAGGCGAGCGTCGTCGTCGGATAGAGGATGCCGAACGCGCTGCCCGTCGGCGCGCCGAATGCATCGCCATTGAGGAGGTTCGCACAGCGGCCGAGCGCCTGGCCGAGGATGATGGCCGGCGCGAGGACATCCATGAGATGCAGCGTGTCGAGCCCGTGGCGGCGGCAATACCAGATGCCCGTGAGTACGCCGAGCAGGACGCCGCCCTGGATGGCCATGCCGCCCTGCCAGACACTCAGAAGCTCCGTGAGATGGTCGTGGTAATACGCCCAGTCGAAAAAGAAGACATCCCAGAGGCGGGCACCGACGAGCCCCGCGATGCCGCAGTAGATGCCGAGGTCTATGATGTATTTCTCATAGCCGCGGCCGTCGGCTTTCGCGAGGAAATAGCCGACGCCTGTCGCGAGGATGATGGAAAGGGAAAGCACGAGCCCGTAGGCGCGGATGGGGAAGTCCCCGAGGAAGAAGAGATACTGGTGCATAACAAACGACCTTTCTGGCAGAATTCCTTCTCATTATACATCAACTGGCGCTGTGGAA
>Ga0256405_10003404_pt1 | contig 32844 bp, 33 predicted proteins | sample RumenRJG_02DNA_FD_189096 | JGI IMG/M metagenome (GOLD analysis project Ga0256405, IMG submission 189096) | Bovine rumen microbial communities from Lethbridge, Alberta, Canada - RJG_02 | ecosystem: Host-associated > Mammals > Digestive system > Stomach > Rumen | place: Canada: Alberta...
GCAGATAGACAACAGCAATGCCAATATACAGACGTTGAGCGGTGACGTTGCTACGAATGCAGCAAACATAGAAACAAAGGCAAACAAATCTTACGTTCTTGAAACTGAAAAGAACACGGCCAATGTCCTTTGTACTATCAATGACAGGTTTGACGGTATAACGCTTAAGCGCATAAGTCAAACTGACTATGATAATTTGACGACCAAAAATCCAAACACATTATACATAATTTCCTAAAAAGCAATTACATATATGTCAAACGGAAATATTGGAAATCTACGCGCAGGTGCCACTATTGAATATACCATTATCAATAGTGGCCAAACCTACGGTAGCAATAACATACAGTTGGTATGGCAGGCCAACGATGGAGGGGAAATAACTACAGGAACTAACTTTACGGAACACGGCGTATGGTCAATAGTGTCCGGACCTGCAACGATTGACCAAAACGGATTGGTAACCATAACAGGTGACGGCACTATAGAAGTGGGGTTAAACCCCATAGACGGCGGGTATGCGGAATTGACGTATGAAGTGGTATATTACCAAACCAATTCTATATTTATCGGAGGTAATGCGATTAATAAAATATATATCGGTGATACAGCCGTTAAAAAAATAATGTTAGGCGAAACAACACTTTACGTTGAAATGGAAATGGAGGAAGATTAAAACGATAAACTATTATGGAAAAGAAACTACATTTATATAATTCAAAATCAGACTATCTGAACGAAAAAGATAGTTTCACACCTATTTACAACGTAAGTTATGTTATAGACACAGACGAAGTGTTGTACAACTACGTAAGCGGACAGGGTGACACACCTATTGTATTTGCCGACAGTGAAGTGAAAAGACTATGTGTTGAGAATTGGGGTAGTAATGGAGAAATCACATATAACCAAGCAGCAGCCGTTACGGATTTAGGTGGTGTATTTGGTTATAATACAGCCATAACGTCATTTGACGAACTACAATACTTTACGGGATTAACAAGTATTGGAGTTGCTGCATTTGACGATTGCTCAAACCTTAAATCTGTAAAAATCCCAAATAGCGTAACGATAATTAAGGAATGTGCCTTTTTTAATTGTATAAGCCTTAAATCTATATCAATGCCAAATGGTATTACAAAGATTGGGAATATAGTATTTACTAATTGCCCAAGCCTTACATCTATATCAATGCCAAATAACTTAACAAGTATCGGAGTTGGTGTATTTGACGGTTGTACAAGCCTTTTAAGCATCAACATTCCAAGTGGCGTGACAAATATCGGTAGCAGTGTCTTTTATAACTGTTCAAATCTTAAAACGATAACATCATATGCAGTATCAGCCCCGACAATAACAAACACTACGTTTAAAGGCGTACCAACAGACGGTAAATTATATGTCTCTGCAAACGCCACAGGCTACAATGTTTGGATGGGGACAGGTGATTTCTATTTAGGAAAATACAATTGGGCATTATCTACACTTTAGACGTAATTTCCATTTTAAAATCTTTGAAAAGTTTTGAAACTTTTTGTATATTTGCATCGAACGACAAAATACTTTAAGAATGAAAACTATTGAAATATGGAAGTCGGTAGAAGGCTATGAAGAACTTTACGCCGTATCGGACTTAGGTAGGGTAAAAAGTTTGAAATATGGCAAAGAAAAGATTTTGAAACCTAATAAGAATGGAGGTGGCTACTTGTTTGTTTGGCTATACAGAAATGGAAAACGTAAAATGTTCTTAGTCCACCGACTTGTAGCTTCTGCATTTCTACCCAACCCGATGGGCCTTCCTGAAGTTAACCATAAAGACGAAAACAAGACTAACAACATAGTTTCCAATATCGAATGGGTCAGCAGGTGGGACAATATAAATTACGGTACTCGAAATGTAAGGAGTGCTGCTGCTCAAAGAAACGACCCTGCTAAAAGCAAATCTGTTGAAGCGTCGAAGTTTCCTGACTTTTCTGAAATTTGCTTAAGATTTCCTTCTACAATGGAAGCCGAAAGAAATGGTTATAAATTCCAAAACGTTTCTGCTTGCTGTCGTGGCTGTTTTAACCGTGAAGGAAATAACAAATATAAGAACCTCTATTGGCGTTTCGCTGTTTAATAAAAATTATAAAGATAAAAAATGCGACAATTGGACACTTTCAACAATTTTGATTTCAAAAATCAAACCTAATTAATAATAATAAATAATCTAAAAACCAATTAACTATATGAGTACATACATAAAGTCATTTGCCACTGAAGCAGACTATATCGCAGCCAAGAAAAACGGCTTGTCATATCCAAATGTAAGTTATGTCGAAGCAACTAACGTTTCGTACTTTAATCCAAAAGTAACTAAGGGCATTTCTAAGAGTGAAGCCGTGGTAGGTGATGCAGTTATTGCCGATTTGAATAACGTCGGTTATAAATACTATTGCCATCAAGCCGATTATAATACTAACGATTGGCCTACAACGGATTATAAATTGATAGGCGTAGTAGTCAACAACGATACTGAAAACGAGGTTGTAAAGGCTATATCGCTTGCTAATATGTCATTGGCTGACCCTGTTAATGGAACACTTGTTGACCAAAATGCAGATGGTGTTGATAAAATGCCTTGGGGTGCATTTACTGATATTAGCGGACTTACAAACTACGCAACAAACGATGAAGCAAAAACGGACTTCAACGGATGGGCCAATACGCAGGCCATTATGGAATATGTAACAGATAAAACAATTGACCCAATCCCAAGCGGACAAACTGAAGGCGTATTCCAAGCCGCAATGGTATGCCAAAGATATAATCCTGACGGAAATACTGCAGGACAGTGGTATTTGCCTTCGGTAGGTGAATTTTATAATTACGTTGGTTTAAATAATAGCGCAGTAAATACAGCACTACAAACTTACGGTGGACTTGGTTGGATAACCAATAATAACCATTACTTGTGTAGTAGCGAACGTAATAACCAATACACTTATCACGCATATAATTTAAAAAGTTCTATTTTGTTAAGTTCTAACTACAAGTATCAAAATTATCTTGTCCGTGCCTTCATTCAGTTATAAAAATAAACAATATCAAAAAGAAATAGAAAAGCAACTAAGAAATTAGTTGCTTTTTTTGTTTGAAATCAGAAATAGCAGGGTATTTATAATATAAAAAACCAAATGGACTACAACATAAAACTAAACATTAAATCATTGATTAAATGGGAGCAACTCACACAGAAGCCATACAGTGAGTTTGAACCTACGGAAGATAACTTACAATCCCTGTTGTATTGCATTCTGATAGCGAACAACGATAATTTCACATTTACGTTTGAAGAATACAAAAAATATGTACTTACGGACAAACAAACAGTGTTGGTTATTACAACGGAGTTGGCCGACCATATGAAAATGTTGGAGCAGTTCAAGCCGATACCGTGGACGGATGAAGAAACAGACGAAGAAACAGAAACAGAACCAACCAAACATAAAATATATATTAGCAGGCTTTTACCTCTACTTATAGACCAATGCCATTTGTCCGTAGATTATGTTATGGATAGGATGCAATACACGGAAATTGATATGTGGCTGCAATATCTCAATTTAAAGGAAAAGAACATTTTAACCACCAAACGCCTGTTTACATACCTTACTATGTTGCCCCACTTAAATCCAAAGAAGAAAATCACGGATAAGGACATTTTACCATTCGAATGGGAAAAGAAGGAAAAAGAAAAGATAAATAAGAAGAAATTAGACGATAAAGAAGCCTTGAATAAACTACATAACTTCTTGAATAGCGGAAAAATAACGGAAACCAAAGAATAAACGAAATATGGCAAGAAAAACTGAATTTGGCATTAGTATAAAGCTGTTAAAGGACAATTTTCAAAAGAACCTTAACAGCGTGAAAAACAGCGTGAAATCCTTTACATCTACTGTGAAGGGTTTGTTTGCGGGTTTGGGGGCAATTGCAATAGGCCGTCAAATGTTGCAGGTTGGAAGCGATTTTCAGAACGCTATGGCGAGGGTGAAGGCAGTAACCAACGCCACAACAGAGCAGTTTAAAACGATGGAGCGTGAAGCCGCCAAACTTGGAGCAACAACCAAATATACGGCAACAGAAGCAGCCAACGCCCTTGAAAACCTCACCCGTAACGGCTTGAAACCCGTTCAGGCAACAGAAGCGTTAAGTAAGGTGCTGCAATTGGCACAGGCCAACAGTATAGAATTGGCAGAAGCGGCAGACCTTGCAACCAATACTATGAATGCGTTTGGCCTTACCACTAAGGACCTTACCCGCGTGAATGATGTACTGTCCACGACAGCGGCAAACAGCGCCACAAATGTACTGTTATTGTCAGAAGCATTGAAAACTGCAGCACCTTTGGCAAATAATGTAGGTTTGTCAATTGAGGAAACAAACGCCGCATTGGGTACATTGGCAAATGTAGGCTTAAAGGGCAGTGATGCAGGTACGGCACTACGTCAAACCATATTGGGTTTGTCCACGTCAACACCTAAGAGCGCTAAGGCATTGCAGCGTTACGGATTGGTGATTAACCAAGCCACCATTCAGGCTGACGGATTGGGCAAGACGTTGGAAAAGATGGCTAAGGCAGGTATAGGCAACGACACGCAGGCATTGGCAGACATATTTGGCCGCCGAGGTTTTGCAGGTGCAAGCGCATTAATAGCCAACTACGAGAAAATCATTAGTTTAAACACCACCTTAGAGAATTCAAACGGCACTACCGCACGAATGTTTGAACAGTCCGCAGGTGAATACACCAAAGCCATAAAATCATTACAAAGTGCGTGGGAAGCGTTTGTTAACAAAGTGTTTAAGAGCGGAAGCGGATTGTTTACAGCGCCAATTAAAGGTTTGACACAGTTTGTGCGCAGTCTGATGGACTTACCAACGGTATTAACGGCCATTGGCGGTGCTATGTCAGTATTGGCGGTTAAAATGGTTTCCAATTTCAAGAACATTGGGACAAGTGCCGTAGTGATGGGCACGCGCATAAAGGCAGCATTCGGCGGTTGGATAGGTTTGGCACTTACGGCGGCAACGGTGATAGGTACTACGTTGGTTGCAGCGTTCAGAAAATCAAGCGAAGCAGAAAGGGAAGCCGCAAGAATACACGGTGAAATGGAAGCCCAAAACGGCAAATTGCAGGGTGAGTTCTTACATTTGGTGGACGTGCTAAGACAAAGTGAAAAAGGCAGTGCCGCATATAACTATGCATTGCAAAAACTACGTGACAACTACCCCGATTTGCTGAACAGTCTAAAGTTGGAGCAAATCAGCGTAAAACAATCCGCTAAGGAATACAACGCCTTACGTAACAATATATTGGAAACAATAAAGGCCCAACAGCAATACAATAAGATTAAAGCGGCCTTAGACAGTGCGGAAGCAGGCAGAAATACATTTAACGAAGGGTTGGAACAATCTACGTTCGGGGGCAGTTACGGCAGCAATATAGCGTCAAGTATGTTTTCACATCTGAAAAGAGGGACACACCAAGCGTTAAACGGCCGTACATTGACCGAACAAAGGACAGAGAGCGCAGAAATTATCAATACGGCGATACGCCAAATATCCGAAACATCTAAAACAAGCGGTGAGTTTACAAGAAGGCTTACACAGGCAGTTATAGAAGAAAACAAGCGTGTATATGGCGCACAGGCTAAGTTAGACGGCAACGTTACGAATGCAATAAAGCGCGTTGCGAAAAACTATTACAACACCGTAGGACAATTTAACGATGAAGCCAATAAGATACAATCCACACTATCCACTACGGCAGAGAATACACCGACAACACCCGTTGACAATGAAATGCCCGTAGTTCCTGATGCAACAAGCGGCAAAGTAAAGAAATCTACGGACAAATTGGCTGATGCACAGGATGATTATTCCAAATCAATTGCACTGATAAACAGAAAATTGCAGGAAAATATCATAGACGAAACAAAGGCAGTGCAGGAGCGTATAACAGCCATTGAAAAGTATATCAGTGCGTTGGAAGATGAATTAGGTGCAGAAGCCTTTAACAAACAGATATATTTGGAATTGCAACAGTCATTAAAGGAACAGACAAAGGCAAGCGAGAAATTACAGCAGGCAGAAAGTGACTATGCAAGAGGGTTGGAGGTTGCAAGAAACAGACAGTCCAAAGCGCAGGACATTTCAACATCTTTTGACAACGCCAATAAAACGGAAGTGGAGTTGCCTAAAATAAACCTTACGTTTGACAAATGGGAAACGGAAAGCAAGCAGTTGGACGGCGTGTTGGAAAAACTGAACAGCCTAAAACAGATAAAGGAACAGTTCAGCGATGAAGATATACTGACACTACGCGCAGAAACGGACGATGCAGCGGCACAGAACTTAGTGCGCTTGTATGACACGTTGGAAGATGAAATAAGCAGACTACAACCGCTTGCAGACGATTTAAACAAAAAGGTGGAATTAGGCAAGGCCGCCGAGAAAATAAAAGAGTTGAAAAAAGAGTACGGCAAAGGCTTGTATCAGGCCATAAACGCCACAGACGGTGCGATGAGCGGGTTATATACCACGTTCAGTAAGTTTAACAGCGAAGATTTCAGCAGCAAAGATGTTGCCGAACAATTCTTTACGATAACAGACGCGATATTTCAGACTATAGATGCAATTTCAAATCTTGTTACATTATGGCGGCAGTTGTCCGATATACTGTCCACTAAGGAGAAAATAGAAGGGGCAATCAGCGCGTTTGAAAATGTAAACAACGCAGTGGGGGCACAGGAGCAGTTAACGAAGTCGGTAGGTGCAGCAACGGAAGCCGTTATAGAAGGCAATGCAACGCAAGTGGCAAGCAATACGGCAGCGGCGACCACCAACATAGCGGCAGATACCGCAGAAGGTGCAGCGGCAGCAGGTAAGAGTGCGGCGAAAAGTGTACCGTTCCCGTGGAACATAGTGGCTATAGCAGGTGCAATCAGTGCGGCAATAGCAGCGTTCAGCGCACTACCTAAGTTTGCCGAAGGTGGTATTTTCCATTCAAACAGCAATGTAGGTGACAAGGGTTTGGCAAGGCTGAACAATAACGAAATGGTATTAAACACCAAGCAGCAATCACAGTTATGGCGTGCAATCAGTCAGGGTTATAAGATGGACGGACCGTTAAGCGGTAAGGTTGAGTTCCATATAAGCGGTAAATCGCTAAAAGGCGTACTGAACAACTACAATTCCAAATTGGAAAAAATATGATAACATAAAAGCGGCTAAGAAATTAGTCGCTTTTTTTTATGATTTCAGAAATAGCAGGCTATTTATAATTAAAAAAACATTGCAATGAAATACATAGGAAATTTCCACAGTTTAAGCGGCGTACCTTACGAAGTGGTGATTACAACCAATTATAACAATTCACCGTCACCGGACACAGGTACTACAACCACAGAAGCAACTACAACTACAACGACAACAACGACAGCACCGACAGACGAGCCGACAACATACATAGACCTTACAGGAACAAGCCCGTTTGTCACAAATATGGACAACGATAGTGAAATGTTCTATACGCCTATTAAAGGGCAAGGCGCAACAGTCAGTATAGTTAACAACGGCACAACTGATTTCAAGTTTGATTTGTTTTCTATTTATCCGACACAAACTAAAGTGGTGCTTAAACGTACCGACACAAATAAAGTGGTGTGGGTCGGATTTGCAGATTGTCAGATATACGACAACCAATACGAAGGTGAACACGACATATTGCAATTGGAATGTGTCGGCGGTTTGTCTGTATTGAAAAACATAGCCTATACGCCCGTTGGTGTGGAAAAGGGAAATGTAAGTATGTTGGACGTAATGTTAAACTGTTTGCTGAAAATAAACTGTTATTCAGAACTGAACGTAAGCAGAGCGGTAAAACTTACGCAATCGGACAACGGCAACATATTGGAACAGCTTTATATTAATGAAGGCAATTTCTTTAAAGAGCGGAAAGACGAAAAGCAAACGGATAATGAATTGGCTTTTACGTGTTATGACGTTATAGAAGCGATATGCCGTTATATGAATTATACGGCAGTGGCAGAGGGTGACAAATTGTATCTGATAGATTACGACAACATACGGAACGGAAACAACCAATACACCACTTACGATTTGTCAGGACCGACACTAAGCAGCACGGCGGTAACCATTGCCGACAATGTTACATTGCAAGCGTCAATGTATCAGGGCAGCAATAACAATATCAGTTTGGACAACGTTTATAGCAAAGTGAGCGTTACGGACAACCTCTATACGTTTGATAATGCCTTACCCGAACTGTTCAACTATCAGGCAACCAATATAACAGCCGCAGACGATTGGACAAAAGAGGATAGAGTATTTACAGGAAGTGGCATAGACGATTGGGAATTGCAGACAGTGGCAAGCGGCAATACTATCCAAACAGCAGACGGCCTTATGAACAGTATAACCGACAGGAACTACCATACGTTTATGAAATACTACCACAACCAACCTAACTACAAGTTCTATTGGTATGAAAAGGATGCGGAGTTATGGCGTAACAGTCACACGTTAAATCAAGTATGGCCTACCGAAGGTTTCAATTACAGTGAAACAACTACAAATATCGGCGCAGTGGGGGCAAAAATGCAAGTGGACGAAATAGACAAATGGGAAAATGGAAAAGTGAGCAAGTTGGATTTAAACGAATATGTTGAAATAGTATGGCAGGACCTCGACAACTACGGAAGTGGAAGCAACACCGATTATGATGTGGACGGCTACGAAGATTTCCCCGCTTACTTACCTATGATGTCCACCGTTACAGATACGGCACTACCGTTTGGCGGTGAAAACGCTTATATAATAGTGCAGGGCAGTGTGGTATGTATGGACAGGGAACAGTATTACATTACACCGACCGCACAGAGTGAGAGTAAAACAAACTATCTCAATTGGACAAGAGCCTATTTAAATTGTCAGTTGGAATGGGACGGCCTATATTACAACGGCCACAATTGGACTGAAACACCGACCACGTTTAAACTACCTTATTTGGAGCGTGACAAGCGCGTAAGTATTGCTGAATATATGGCGAAGGAACTACCAATTAGAAATACCGTTACGTGGGATATGGGTTTGGATTTACAGGGATATGCCATTAAATTGCCTAATGACAGAGTGTTTGTAACTAAACCGAAGTTTACAATCTATAATCTGTTCAGAAACAGCCACCAATATAGAATGGTAAGTTTGTGGATAAAGAATTTCAAATTGTCCACAGTTATTGCCAACCCTTTATTTGATGAAAATCAAGACGATAACACGTTATATACCAATGTAATTGACGAAAACATCTACGACAACGAATATACAACGGATTGGAACATAACCACTTGGGATGATAAAAAACCAAACCTAAGCAGTGTTATGTACAAGCAGGACGGCAAATATTATTACGTTGACAAACTTTACAACACGGCAACTAATTTGGCATTAAGGCAGGAGGAACAGTTTATAGTAAAAGCCGTAAACCAATACAATGCGGCAGGAAAACGCCTTAGCCTTATATTAACGCCTGTCCACCCTTATACCATCGCCACTGAAACACTGATAGACAACATTAAATTAATCATAGATAATCAAAGTATAGACTATCAGACAGACAGCGCAGAAATAGAATTAAGAGAAATAAACCCGATAACCAATTTACCACAATAATGAAATTAGCGAAATACAACATATCAAAGGACGGTAACACCACCTCACAGCGTATATACTACACGGCAACCAATACAGCCAATGCAGGAACTACAGTTACCGCCACAACAGCGGACCAACTTACAAACACGCACTACATATTCGGACAACCGTTCAATGGCACGCAGGACGTGGAAGGTGAGTTGAACAACGTTACCAATATTAATGCCACAGGTACTATCAGCGGCCAATCGTTAGACGTAAAGAGTGCAACAACGGAAAATCTGCAAAGTTACAGCGCAACCACAGAATATCAGACTACGCGCTATTTTAAGGGCGATACAGCCGTTATTAGCAGCCTTACGGGGGATAATGCCACCGTGAACAATTTAAACGCTACAAGCGCAAATACGCAAACCCTGACAGCCAATACAATCGTTTCAAGCAGTATTACGAACTCTGACACCATCTATACAAAAAATCTTGAAGTGACGGGGCAGGCACATTTCTTTAAACTGATAATAGACGAAATAAAGAGTGTAGGGGGGCAGTTGCTTATCACTGCAGCAAACGCGAAAATAGATATGGTGAGAAAACAGCAGTCCAATTACCAACTGTTGTTCCGTTCTACTGACCCTGACGGCAGGGAAATAGACAATCAGTTTGTCAGAAACGACCAAATCATTTGTCAGACATTCAACGTGGCAACGGGTACAACGTTTAATGCGGCAAACAAATACTATTGGGCACTTGTAAACGCAACAGGCAACACTACAATTAACGGTATCAATTACCACTATATTACTATTAGTGATGCAGTTAAGGACGGTGACGGCATACCCGAAGCAGGTGACGAAATAGCGCAGTTGGGATATAGAGGTACTGACGATGCAAACAGGCAGAACGCAATTATAATCAGTGCTTATAACAGTCCTGACCCAAATGTAGAAGCGCCAAGTATTGTGCAGTACAGAGGGATAAACAGTTTCTCGCTCGAAGGTAAGATAATGAACCAATGGGCAAGCAATGGAAACATAATAAGAGGTAATCTAAGAGTGGAGAGCGGCGAAAACGTTGAGGATTTAATTAACTCAATGGCAAGCGGTACAACGGCCTATTTGCATATCGCATATGCCGACAATATGAGCGGAAGCGGATTTACGACCAATCCCAATCAAGCCAATGGAAAAGCCTATTTAGGTATGTACAGCGACTACACGCCAACGGGCAGTACAAACTACCGTGATTACACTTGGATGCGCATAAAGGGTGACAAGGGTGATAACTACAGTTCACAGATTTACACGTTATTCGCTGAAAAGGCCATTGCACAGGTGGGGTATGACGATGTACTAAGTTTGGACTTACAATATAAAATCAAAGAGATAAGCGGTAATTCAGTGGTGGACTATAGCGGAAGCGATTTAAGTGTGTGGTTTAGAGTGAATAATAATAATATAAACAACACCTTCACCCAACTTAACGGAACGGGTAATGTATTTACATACTACGCAAGCAGTTATATTGCAGACTATCACAATCGCACAGATTTAAATAACACCATAACCGTATTGCTTACAAATGGCAACCCGAATGGAGATACGACACCGACATCAACACCGACAACATCAGAGCCAACCGTACCGTTTACAATTTACGAGGAAAACACGTTGCCAATCGCGTTCAAGAAGGGGGCTTTGTTTGAAGTCAGGGAAGATGCAATTAATATAGCCGTTCAGAATGTGCAAGGCGATATAAACACCATATCAGCCACGGCAACAGCAAATACGGCAAGTATAAGAAACTTATCAGGACAAACCAACCAATTACAACAGACCGCAGACGCTTTACAATTGAACATAAGCAACCTAAGCGGCGATGTGACAACCATAAGTGCAAATACGGAAAATATTGTTTTACAACTTAATCAGACGGGCATAAACATTGAAAACGGTAAGATTACATTAAACGCCAACAACACGGACGTATTAGGTAATTTAAATCTAAAGGACAGTTCCACAGGATTGATAATCTACGATGCAGAAGGTAATCCAAAAGTGATTGTAAACAACGGTCAAATAGGAACATTTACAAGTTATTCGGACGTTACGACATATGACTATAGTTATGGTAACGTTCAGGATAAGCAGGCAGGGCAGCAGATTAATGTAACTGTTGGTCCAATTAATCTTGGAACAGTCAAAGCCACGGACAAAGTTACGATAAGCGGAGGTTATTATTACTTAGTAAACCGCAGCACAGGAAGAAAATTGGAAATACCGACAACCAACTATAATTTGCAATTGCTAAATGGAAACGTAGTTATCTATACTTTGTCAGGAACTCTGACACGCTCTACAACTACGGACAATTTCTATTTGCCGACATTCACGGCAACAGCCACGACAGCCAATAACTTATATCTAAACATCACCATAACAGCCAACGACACCACCAATTCGGAAAGCATATTGGCGCAGGTATTTGGAGATGTGGCAAGAAGTATTAGCAATATTACGCATATCGGAACGGATGGCATAATGTTAAATCAGGGTGAAAATAAATGGGTATGGCTTGGAACTGACGAACTTAGGATGCAATGGCAGAATGACGGCTATTTATTAAATGACAATGGTTTACAACGTATTGCATACAACAATCAAGGGGACGTTCGATATTTCCCGTTGGAAGGGTATCACAGAATTAAAACCCTTACTTACAGTGACTTTTCAACCGTATATTCACCTTCGTTAGGAAGAAATGTATTGGCCTATACTGTTACAGATAATGACGATTTGTTATATGTTATGCAGATGTACACAGGCAGCACGGGCGGTGAAGTGCGTGACGCTTACATAATATTGTCCAACGACAGTTTGACCGCCGTAGCAGGCAGAACTATTAAAATCAAAAATAACACGACAACAAACATTCATATCATTTGCGATGAAGCCTACACGAAAATCTACAGTAAAGACAGAGGGCGCGACAGTGCTATAACTGACTTTAACGGTTTTAATGACGACCCTATCACAGCAGTTTATTTAGGTGCAGTAAATACAACCAATACGAGTTACTATCAGGCTTGGCAAATATGGCAGCAGAACTAAGGATAAAGAGCGGCTAAAACAAAGTCGCTCTTTTTTTTGATTTCAAAAAGCGACAAATCAGAATAATATAAAACAACATACAAAATGAAAGAGACTTGGAATAATATAGGAATTAAGGACAAAATGCAGGTCATTAACGGAACACTGCTTATTGTATCGGCAATAGCGTTATACTTTGTAAGTTTTATTTTGACAATGACAATAGGAATGGGGGTTATAAGCGCAGGGGGCACTATGTTGGCTTCAGGTCTTGCATTCTTCGGTATTATGGCATACGTCAAAACTGAAATAACAGAGTTCAAAAATCAAGTTTTGTCAAAAGAAAAAGAAGAATAATTTATTGAGAAATATAATATTAATGGCAAGTTTGTTTTATTTCGCACCATTACTTAAAAGGCTCGAAGGTGGTTACGCAGGCAACATAGACGGCAAAACGTGTACGATGCAGGGCATAACGCTTGGTGTGTACCAAAAACATTTCGGTAAGCATAAAACTTGTTCAGACCTAAAAAGAATTTCAGATAGTGAGTGGTACACCATTACGAAGATTGATTATTGGGATGCAGTAAGGGCCGATGAAATTGCAAATCAGAGCGTGGCAAACATCATAGTTGATTGGGTATTCAATAGCGGAAAATCAGTAGTGAAACGCATTCAGAAAATAGTTGGAGTTGTCCCCGATGGTATATTTGGAAAAAGGACTTTAGCAGCCATTAACAACGCTGACCAAAAAGAACTGTTTGAAAAGATAAAGGCTTCAAGAAAAGCATTTTTTGACGAAATCATTGAGCGTAACCCGTCAAAGGCTAAGTTTCGAAGGGGATGGTACAATCGCCTTAATCACTTTAAATTCGTGGATTAACTTGCGAAATTACCGTTAATACTTGCAACTGCAGTAATTAACTTGCAAACCTCCAAAACAAGCCCTTATAGAAATTTCCTCTACTGCAGTAGCACCCACGACAGCAAGCAGCAACATCGACTTGGTTGTAGCCATTACGTCCTGCTTCTTGCGTAGAAGCAAACCTTAAGTAGATTTCAGAGAAATCTTCGTACTTCGATGCTTCTACAGGTTTAGAAAGAGCAGGGTGATTTGTCATAGAAGCAGCCTGTCTTTTAGTTCGATTTCCGTAGTTGCTATTATATTTAGGAGTACAGAACTCTAAGTTACTTACGCAGTTATTTATCTTATTCTCATCCTTATGGTTTACTTGTTCAAAGCCATATGGGTTTGGTATGAATGCTGTAGCGACGAGTCTATGAACTGAGAATTTCTTTACTTTTCCGTTTCTACAAAGAATAACTTGCAAATAGCCATCTTTACGCTTGAAAGGCTTTAAAATCTTTTCTTTACCTGTATGACTATAATTCAGGCTCTTAACTTTACCTAAATTACTAATTTCATAATTTTCATAGCCTTCTACAGGCTTCCAAATTTCAATTGTATTCATAGTTATGTTATTAAAAAAAGTGATTTGTGCAAATATACAAAAAATAATATTTTCATTTTTAGCAGTTACATTGCTTGTGTCGTGCTCTCCAAAATACATAACAAAAACCGACGTTCAGAGAGACACGGTGTATCAAGTGCATCACCTCCGTGACTCTGTCTATTTACACGACAGCGTTTCAGTGTCCATACACGCATCTAATGATACTGTGTATATAGATAAGTATAAAAGTGTCATACGCTACAGAGAATATCTAAAAACGGACACTGTTAAGCAGATAAAAGAAATTGTCAAAAAAGACACCAAAGTGGTGGAGGTCAAAAAGAAAAATAGTTGGTTTTCCACGTTTATATATGGGTTGTTATGTGGGGGATTTCTGTTATTGATTTTGCAAAGTAGAAATAGCAAAATGAACTAAGCCTAAAATATTTTTCAAAATTGATTTTTTTGTTACTTTTAATCTAAATGTTTTAATTACAACATTTTCCAAATAGTTTCAAATCGTAAAGTTCATTAGTATGGGTTTTACGATTTGAAACTTTTTTCATTTTTTTGTTTGGTTTGTCCATTGCAATGTCTATCTTTGCAGTGGAAACATTATAAATTAACTAAATAACCAAACTGAAAATGAATGAAGAATTAAATCAATCGGCGAAAATGTTGTTAGACGCATATATGGCGATATGCGAAGCAGATTACCAATTGGAACAAATTGGCGCAACCAAAGAGGAACTTCGCACGGAGTTGGAACAGCTGTTACTCTATGACGATGATTATGCGGTATTGGATGAAGATGTAATCCCTTTTCTTCTTAAACTTATAATCCGTATCAAGTAAGATGGAAAAGGCTATAATTTGGGTACGAGTCAGCACTAACCAACAGGACATAGAGGACCAACGCAGAGAGTGTTACCAAATGGCTTACGCTGACGGTTGGACAGATGATAATATCATTGAACTTGGTGCAAAGGGCGCAAGTGCGAGAATGCACGGCAAGGCAATGAGCGCAGAGTATATAAACCAACTCAACAAGCTGCTGAATTACATTAAAAACGACCCTGACGTGAAAGCCTTATACATTTGGGAACTATCACGTTTGGCACGTGTTTATATGTACCTGATTAATGTTGTCGAATATTGCAAGATTAACGGCGTTCAATTTGTATGTAAAAATCCGAATATAAGATTGTTGGATATAAACGGCAATGTTGACAACAACGCCGATATAACCATTACTGTTGTCGGTAAATTGGCGGCGCAGGAAATGGACATTAAAATTGCACGTATGAAGCGAGGAAAAAACGCCAATACAGAAAAGGGACTTGCAACAGGAAATAAAAGAATGTACGGCTATGACATAGTCAATAAGCAATATGTAATTAACGAAGCGGAAGCCGATATTATCAGAACGGTTTATCGCACGTATTTAGAGAGTAAAGGCGGTTATAACGATACCGTAAATGAACTGAACAGAATTGGTATTAACCTTAATAGAAACCAAATTGTTTACATTCTACAAAAAGAAGCCTACACGGGTAGTATGAAAATGAAAAGCGGACTAACTAAGCCGTACCCGCAAATAATCACCAAAGAATTGTTTGAAAAGGTTAGACAAAAACGCGAAGGTAGGGACATAATAAAAGACAAATCGCGTAAATACTATCTGTGTACATTTATGCTAAAATGCCCTCACTGTGGCGCTATGCTGAAAACGATGAACGGCAAAAGTTACCAATGTTGCAGATGTAAAAAACTCTATGCTCCGATGTATGCAGCAGATACTATATTGTGGGACGTTGCCACGAAAACAAGAGCCAATATATTGGCAGGGGACGCAAAGAAAATAAAAGCCGACATAGAAGCGACAAACGAAGAATTGGCAATGGAAATCAAAGGACTTGAATTGTCCAAAGAGAAAACCAACAGAAAACTAAAAGCCCGTCAAAGACTATTTCTTGACGGCGAAATAACGGAAACAGAATATGACGAAGGCAAGCTGAAAATAGAAGCAGAGAGAGCAACTATTAACACGCAGATAGAAGCAATTAACGACCGTATAAAAGCCAACAACAAACGTATGGCAACCATTACGGAAAACGATGCAGATACCTTAAAACTCTATGAGCGTTTGCATATATCAGAAGAAATGGACCTTACCACGACCAATTGGCGCGAAATGTATAATATCATTCGTACTTACATAAAGGTGGGGAATTGCTCTTATGTACGGCTTAAAAAACTGAATAGTGATTGGCTGATGGTGGAAGGTGAAAACGAGCGTTACAGAGCCTTACGCATAGACGTGGAAACCATTAATGACCGCAAATGTACATATTACTACCTATCGCCTAAAGGAAATCAAAAAGATTTACGGAAGCCGAAATACTTATACCTTAGTGACGATGGCTTAGTTAAGCCAATGCATTTTTATATTGAAATTCCGAAAAGAATGCCAATAACATAAATCAAAAAACCCTCTAAAAAAAATAGAGAGTTTTTTTTTGCCTTAAGGGTGTTATCGCAACAGCCTAATAGGCTTGTAACCAATAAATAAATAATAAATTAATAATTAAAACTAATTATGAAAACAAAATTTATTCTACGCTTAAAATGAAAATTAAACAGCAAACCTCCAAAACAAACCCTTGTATCTGTTGTTTCCTTCATAGTAGTAACACCCTCTACAACAAGCAGCAACGCCGCCTTGATTATATCCATTCCTTCCTGCTTCTGCTGTTGAAGCAAATCTTAAACAGATTTCTCTAAAATCAGGATACTTTGAAGCCTCAACTGCTTTGATTATTCTTTCTTGGAGAGTTCCATAATGCATATTGTACCACCTGCTTGTCCATTCGATATTGCTAACTGCATTATTTGCCTTATCCTCATCTTTATGATTTATTTCAGGGAGTCCTAATGGGTTAGGGATAAATGCCGTAGCCACAAGACGGTGGACTTGGAACATTTTACCTTTTCCATCTCTGTATAGACAAACTTGCAGGTAGCCTTTTCCATTATCAGTAGGTTTTAAAATCTTTTCTTTTCGCAACTTATCGTTGCCAAGACTTTTAACCCTTCCCAAATTCGACACGGCGTAAAATTCTTCATATCCTGCCACAGGCTTCCAAATCTCTTTTTGCATATTCATATTATTTAGAAATTCTGTAGAGTCCATCACCGTATGTTAACATACTATAGTCGGTCAAAGGCATTGGCATTTGCCATTTAATAGCCCAATCATATGGAAGATTATAACATAGTTTCGTAACAGTTGTATTATCACTAAAATCAGTTGTTGCAGGGCATTGCATTTCTATCTTAGGTAATTTAAGTTCTATGTCTTTCCATAGTTTATTTAAGTTATAACTAAGACCGCACCAATTGTAAATTGATACGTAGTATTTATGTTCATTTCTCTTTTCATCCATTATGCGATTATATTTGTCCACTTCCATTAACGCCCCGTCATAGAAGGTATATTGTTCAGGTGATATTTGCCGATATTTCACTTCTACATCAGCAGTATATGTATGGCCATTAAGTGTTGTTGCTGTTATAGCCATATCCGTAGTATTGTATTTGTTATTTTCAAACAAATCAAATGTTCCTGTGCTGCAACGTTCCATAATGTGCGAAATATATATTTTTTTGCCTAAAATGTCATTTTTACTATTCATTGCAATCGCTTTTACAATAAATATCAAACCAAAGGCAAAAATGCAATAGATGGCTATTATTCTAAATAATTTATTATCTAACATATTGAAATTAAAACAGATTGATATTAAATTTTTTCTTATTTAGAATTAATCAATTACGTAAATAATTCCTCTCTTTCATCTTCTGTGGTAATTTCATCAAATATTTCATTAATCATTTCTTCATCCAATCCATCTTCCACCATTACACCAATAAAGGAATTAAAGATGTCCGCTTTGTTGTCGTGGTATTTTCGCATAAGAGTAATCATTGACTTCAAAAGTGTGGTAATTACGAGTTTCTTTTCTTCATTAGTTGTGTTCGTGCTATTTTTCTCCATTATGTATGTATTTGTTTTTGTGTTTTATCTGTTCGTTGCAAATATACAAAAATTATTTTCACATATCCCAAAAATAATAAAAAATATTTTTAAAAATATCCTCAACGCGCTTATTTTTAGCGCGTTTCGACATTAAAATTTTCTATTAAAATTAGACGATTTTATAAGGCTCACGCCTTACACCACCTGAAATTAGACGATTTATTTATTATTTAAATAAGGTAATGCCCTGCGGCGTGTGTGGAAACTTCTAATCCTTGTCACGCATCATAGGACTTTGTCCTTTAATCGCGGTCTTGACCGCTTATCTGCGTGTACTGCGGATTGTACGGCTTTATGCCGTGGCTTCGCTCTCTCTTTTAGCCGCAACGCGGAGCACTGCGGGGGGTGGGTTACTATATAGTACAAACTCTATATAGTAGAGAATTTATTACTATATATATTTATATTATATATATAATACATTAAAACATCAACAGACATTATCTTACTTCACCGGGTTAAATTCAATATCTAATTTATTAAAAACAAACAAGTTAAAATGATTTTTAATGAAATTTTTTGTTGATTTTAATGTCCAACACGCTAACAAACAGCGTGTTGGGATAATTTTAAAAAAATATTTAAAAAAATCTTAGAAAGTTTCAAAGTTTTTTGTATATTTGCATTGAGAATTGAAAATCACGTGATATTTATCTGTAAACACAAAAAATTAATATGATGGAAATTTCAAAGAGTTTAATAAATTACAGTTCTAAACCCAACAATGTTGAGGTCGCTACTATGCGTTTCAAAAATGAAAGCGTTGATGTTATCGGTTTGAAAGAAGCTTTGGAAAACGGTTATGCCGTTAATTATACGTTAATTGATGAGAATGGACGTAGGACAAAAGCAAATTACAAAAACAAAAGTTTCGTGACAATAGACTTTGACAACGTGGATTTCACGCTTGATGAAGCCGTGGAAAATGCAATTGCTAAACCGAACTTAGGCTACTACAGTTATTCTGACAATCCTATTGCGATAAATGGCAGAAGGTTTCATTTAGTTTATTGTTTTGATGAAGGTTTGACGGTTGGGGAAGTTGAAGGTCTGTGGCGTTCCATTAATAAAGAAGTCGAATGTCTTGGTAAGACTGACAAATCAACTAAATCGGCATACCAAATAACTTATGGCACAGACAAAGAAGTTATTATGTACAATGAAATCCCTTATAAAAAGACAGATTTTACAATCCCCGAAGAAACAATAAAAGCGTCTGTTACTTTGGAAGATATGCGGTTAAAAAAAGAAGATTTCGAAATCTCAATCAATGAAGATTTCTTGAAAGATTTTAATGACTTGAAAGCAAGAACGTTTTTGGTTAAATATCAAAATGACTTTATAGACAGGGAAAAAACTAATGTTGTCGGGAATGCTGACTATCCGTTTGTCTATGCCCCTGATAAGTTCTATGAAATACGCCGTGTATTTACGAAAAACCCCGAAGGTAAAATCATACCTGTTAGAACAAAAGACGGTTATAGACGTAGAAAGACGCTTTTCCTGAATGCCTTGATTAGATTAAATATATGTCCTACGCTCTCAATTGAAAATTTAATTTACAACCTCTATGGAGAATTGGTGAAACACGTAAACAATACCTGTGGCGATAAAATCACCAAACGTGAAATTGTCCATATCGCCGTCAATGCTTTTAAAGAACGTGGCAATTACCCCGAAGTGGGATTGGTTGAAAAGAAGTATGTTGTCAACCCGTCGTTTTGCAGAAAATACGGTGTTACACCTAAGGAAGTTATGGAACAGTTCGGGGGTGAAGGAAGGACAAAATACAGAATTGCAATTATTCATCCGAGGACGGGTTTGGTGCTTAAGAGGGTGAACGGCGCAAAAGACGCTGCAGAATGGATTAACGTGGATATAACCACGGTTTACAGCGCGTTAAAGAACGGACACAAATGCGGTGGGTATATACTTAAAAAAGTCAAGTATAGAAAACCCAAAAAACTATTTACTAAACCTTTGGATATTTAAATAAAACTCTTTGAAATATATTCATTTGTGATGCAGCCCTTTTGATTGGGGCTGCATCGTTGGTTTTATTAGTAGTAAAAACATCTAAACGCAAAATAAGGCGATTTAAGCCCTTGAAATTTTCCATTGGTACATTTTACCATTTCGTAGAGAAAACGTCTTAAATCGCTTCTAAATGCCCTTAAAACGGAAATTAGGAAATATATCACACTACACACGCACGCACGTACCTTAAAAATATCATTCTGTCCAAACATAAACACCTGCGTTCTTCTTATCGTAGGTATATGGCTCAAATATCGGTATCAGTTCATCTGAGTTATCGTCATTTATTAAACCTGCTTTGACTAAACAGTCCTGTAAGGTCTGAGCGGCGTTAATGTAGTCAAACCTTCTATGGCTGTCCCTGACGAATTGGATATGCAGCCGTAATGGTTTGGGTTTTCCTGCTGTTTCTCTTAGCCATTTGGGTTTGATGGCTATTAGTTGTGGTATGTAGGTATCAAAGCATTTCATTGAAAGTTTGGATTTAATAAGGCGCTTGCCAACAATACGCTGTGAGTTCTTAGACGAAGCGGTATTTCCGCTGATAAAAAATTTCATAGTAATAATAGATTTTTTGTATATTTGCAAAAATGAGTTTTATATTTAATAAATATGAATAAAGAAGAAAAATGGAAAGCAATAGCGGGATATGAAGGATATGCGGTTAGCAATCTTGGGAAAGTTAAAAGCCTGAAGTATGATAAAGAAAAAATCCTAAAGCCTTACAAACATAGAGGCGGTTACTTGTTTGTTTACCTATACAGAAATGGAAAACGTAAAATGTTCTACGTTCATAGGCTCGTAGCTTCTGCATTCATACAAAACCCTGAAGGCTTTGAACAAGTGAACCATAAGGACGAAGTTAAAACTAACAACTGCGTAAGTAACTTAGAGTGGGTCAGCAGGTTGTACAACAACAACTACGGCACTCGAAACGAAAGAATTTCTGTTGTCCAAAGAAACGACCCTGCTAAAAGTAAAGTTGTCGAAGCGTCTAAGTATCCTGACTTTAGAACAATTGAACTGCGTTTTGCTTCAACAGCAGAAGCCGGAAGGAATGGTTATGGCCACACCGCCGTTTCTGCTTGCTGCAATGGGTGTTTCAACCGCGAAGGTAATAATAAATACAAAAATCTTTATTGGAGATACGCAAGTTAATATGAAGAAATAATAATCGGCTGTTAGCGATTATAAATAACATTCCATTTTTTAATTGTTTTCATTAAAAGCCATTCTGTTGTGAAACAGGGTGGCTTTGTTGTTATTTTAACGCTTTTGCTCAATTTTAATGAGCCTTAAAATGAAGCAAAAGTATGATATAACCAACCACAGATGGTAATTTTATCTTTAGTGGATAAAGTGTATTGTAGTGTACTATTTGGTTGGTATTTGGGTATTATAATTTACAATTTGGGGCGTAAGTTTTTGGTAGTCAGATAGTAATAGGCGGGTAGTTTTTTTTTGAGCAACTTGCCTACTATAAACGCACGCCAACCAACTTTTTACGACATACTTAATTTAGGATTTCCATAAATACCATAATTACAGAAAGTTATATTTTTGCCATTTATTTTTTTAGTGAAAATCCCACTTTTTGACAAGTGGGATATATTTATATACAAACACATATGATATGAAAAAACGGACGAAGCAAATAATAATATACAGTCTGCTTGCAATGTCGTTGACATTAAACATTATGCAATTGCTATACATTTCCGCACTGACGAATGTAATAGGCAGGCAGCAGACAATAATAAACTACCAACAACTTAGAAAATGAACTATCCGAAAAATAAAAATGCCATATTCTTTAGACTAAACGACAGGGACTATAGGCAATTGAATGAAACAGCCGCCCTCCACGGTTTCAGAAGCGGTCCTGACCTTGCACGGACGGTTGTAAGGTTTGCGCTTAATTGGTTGGAATACCAAAGCCGTAAGAAGCGAGAAATAACGATTGGTGAGGAAATAGAAGAAATGTTCGACAACTACATAACCTCTACTGACGATTTCGTTTTCACAAGCCAAACAAAACCGAAAAACACCATATGACTACAATACGATTGGACGGCCTGAATGAATTGAAACTACGGTTGCTGTTGCTCTCTAAGATAGACGGGAAGAAACAGAAAAACATATTGCCAAGCAACCGCAGTATAATGGAAAAATGGATAGCGGAACACTACGAAGAACTATTTGCGAAGTTTGACGTATGGAAACATCAGTTGGACAAAAAGACGTTGAGCAAAACCGACATATTGCACGACACCATTATCAGACTTTACTATGCCGACCACCAACTGACTGAAAGAGAAATAAACAGGAAATTCAAAATCAATGATAACCACGGGGAACAAACACTACGGGGAGTTGATCCACAGCACGAAGTGGCAGAAATTGAGAAATGCGAAAATAGCGCACAATCCGATGTGTGAATGTTGTAAGGAAAAATTAGCCACGGAAGTGCACCACGTAATACCAATCGCATACATAACAGACCCCGCGGAACAAGAAGCGTTGGCGTTTAACGTAAACAACTTGCAGTCGCTATGTCGGGAATGCCATCACGAAATCCACCGCAAACTGAATATGGAACGGCATAACAAGCGCACGAAGCAGGACAACGACAAAGACAGAATAAATGATTTTATTACAAACTATCTAACTAAGAAAAAATGAAACAGTTAAGCGAAATATTAAAGACGAATAAAGAAGTTAAAAACCTTATAGAGTTTATCACCGAGATATTGAAAGAGCGGCAGTTATACACCAACGCCCTTGATGTATTGGTTTACAACACAGCTTGCCAACTTGTAACGTATAACAAACTGATGCGTAATTATCTAAAGAGTAAGGACACTACAGCAAGAAACAGTGACGGAACGGAAAAACGAAATCCCACACTTATGGATATGACGCAGATAGCGGAAACCATACGTAAGAACTGCAAGGCATTGGGTATAAGTTATGAAAGTAAGGCGCAGGGTGTAACGGAAAATGACCCGTTAAGCCAATTGTTAGAAACAATGGGTGACGATGACTAAAAAGCAGGTAGAGAATAAAATAAAGAAATACAAACAACTGTTGGCCAAACACAAACCTGTATTGGATGAAGCAGACAACCGTATTGCAGGTTACATAGGCGATGTATTTGCAGAGCCGAAAAAGCACAACAAATACGAATTGTTAATGATTTACCGCACGTTGGATATGCTGAACGACCAAACTATCTATTTCAATACCAAGAAGGTAAGCCGCTTTTTCAAGTTTTATGAGTTTAGCAAGTTTCCGAGCCAAGAAGGTATGAAGGCGTTTAAACTCACGCCGATACAAGCGTTTATTTTTGCCAACATCTACGGCCTTTACAATGTAGAAGATAATACGCGCGTGATACGTAACGCGCTGTTGTTTTTTCCGCGTAAATGGAGCAAGACAACGGCAGTGGCAGCAGTGGCCGAATATGATTTGTTATTTGGCGATGCAGACGCGCAGGCGTATATAGCAAGTAATAGTTTTAATCAATCTAAGATTTGTTTCGACATTATTTCCAATTCTCTTAGGCAGTTAGACCCCAACAATAAGGCGTTCAGACGAAACAGGGACATTATTTATTCTCTTATGCCAAACCGCAGTAGTCTTATAAGATGTCTATCAAGCAAGGCCGACAAATTGGACGGCCTGAATGCTTCTACGGTGATTATGGACGAATATGCCCAATCGGAAACGCAGGAACTTATGAACGTGCTTACAAGCAGTATGGGAACACGTAAAAACCCGCTTACGATTGTGATAACAACGGCTTCAACGAAACTGACTACGCCGTTTACTACAATGCTGAACGCCTATAAACAAGTGTTGGAAAACAATATACAGTCCCGAAACATATTTGCGGCCATATTCGAGCCTGACGAAGGTGACGACTACGGAGCAGAAACAACGTGGGAAAAGGTGCAGCCACATTTGGGTGTGACGGTTAACAAAGCCTTTTATAGAAGTGAGTGGGAAAAGGCGCAGTTAAACGCGGACGATAAAACCAATTTCCTGACGAAGTTGCTAAACGTGTTCGTGCAGGATATTAGCACGAAATGGATAGACAAAGACGTGATATTGAAATACACCAAGCCGCTTAGACTTAGCAAACTGAAAACACGCCCGAAGGCATTTGTAGCCGTTGACTTATCGGTAAAGGACGATTTCAGCGTGGTATGTTACGCACTCTACGACAGTCTGAACCACCGCTTTTATTTCACCTGTGATTTCTATATCCCGAAGAATACCGCCAACAACCACCACAATTCAGAAATGTATAAAGAGTTGATAAAGAACGGGAAAATGAAAATATGCGGCAATGATGTCATAGACTATACAATGATAGCCAACGACATAATAGGCAACGCGAAATACGTGGATATTGTCAACTTAGGATATGACCCTTACAAATCAAAGGACTTTATCAATGTAATGCGCACGGTTGGTATGAAAAACCTTACGCCCGTCAGTCAGACGTTAGGCAGTTTCAGCCCCGCAGTTGCAGCGTTTGAATACGGCGTTTACAACGGCAACTACCAATTTGACGATAACCCGCTTATACTCTATTGCTTTAACAACGTGGCAATGGACGTGGATAAAATGGAAAACCGCAAGCCGATGAAGAAAACCGCCAACGATAAAATAGACGCGGTGATAACTATATTAATGTGCATATTGTTGGCAATGAATACAAAAAGGCAAATATTTTAGGTTTTTGATTTCAAAAAACAAATGTAATTTATAATTATAAAACACAATTGATATGAAGTGGTTTAACTTTAAAAAATCCAACGACATAGAAACCCGTGGAAAAAAGAAAAATGAAATAATAAACTGTGTACCTCCGCGACTGAACGTTTACGGTCCTGTCAACTCGCCCGACCTCGCACTTACAAACAGCGTGGTATATCGCGGAACAAGCATATTGTCGGACAGCGTGGCTTCCATACCGCTTGAAATATACCGAAAGAAAAACGGTTATTGGACGGTGGACACCACCAACAACCTGCATAAGCTGTTCACGGTAAAGGCCAATAAACGCCAAACCATCTACGAACTGTTGGAAGGTATTGTTATACAACTAATTTTATTGGGAAATGCTTATATCTATATCAGGCGTTCAGCAGATGAAGTAAGGGAATTGATTTTAATTTATCCCAATTGCACGTTTTATGACGTTATACAAAATAAGTATGTTATAACAGACCCTTACAATAAGATTAACGGAACGGTTGGGCCTACAAACGTCATACATCTAAGGCATAAGAGCATAAAGAACTTAGTAGGTGACAGCGTGGTGGACTACTGCGCCAAGACATTGGGCATTGCCAACGGTGTGGACAGTGAAAGCATTAAGTCACTTTCGAACGGTATGCGTATGCGCGGACTGTTGAGCGTGGAAAGCAGCGTGGTAGGTTTCAGTGAACAGACCGACACACAATTGCAGGACATTAGGGACAATATGCAAGCAGAACTGAACAGCGGCAACGACCTTTTAACAGCACCGAGCGGCACGAAGTTCCAAGCGTTCAGCCAAACCAACCGAGACAGTCAGGTGGTGGACATCAAGCAATACACGTTAAGCGACTTAGCACGCTTTATGGGTGTTAGTTTAAGTAAGTTGTACATAACGCAGGGCAGCAACTATCAAGTGGCATTGCAGGAGCAGATAAGTTTTTACGAAGATACGCTGAACCCGCTGTTGGTGAAAATAGAAAAAGCCTTTAAAGAAAAACTGATTGCTGAAAATGTATGGGATGATTACAAGATTGAGTTTAAGCGCATTACGTTACCTTACTACATTGAAGTGTTGAAAACATACGAAAAAGCCATACAGTTAGGCATTTACAGTGTTAACGATGTACGTTTGATGCATAACCAACAACCCGTTGAAGATGGTGACAACGTAGTAATATCCACCAACTTACAATATGTGGACCGACCCGATGATAGCAAAATTAATGAATAAATTATAATAATGATATGGAAGTTAGGTATATAGACAATAATTATAATCCATCGCAGGAAGCAGACCAACCGCGTAAGATGGAAGGTTATGCCATTCTGTTCAACGTGGAAAGCAACGTACTTTACGACCCTGAACGTAAGCGTTATTTTCGTGAGGTGATAGCGCCTTACGCCGTAACGCAAGAACTTATAGACAACAGCGACATTAAGTTTTTGTTCAATCACGATGGGGACGAACTGATAGCCCGCCGCCGTAACGGTAAAGGCAGTTTGAATGTTGAGTTGCGCGAAGATGGTGTGTATTTCAGTTTCGAAGTGCCAAACACAACAATGGGAAACAACCTTTGGGAAATGGTAAGGCGTGGCGATGTAAGCCAATGCAGTTTTGCATTTAAGCCCGTCAGCGACAAATGGGATTTCTCCGATGAAATACCGCTTAGGACCATAACGGAAATCGGTGGACTTTATGACTTAAGCGCAGTGGTGAACCCCGCTTACGATGAAACGGAAATAACGGCAAGAAACATAGAAGCCGAACAGACGAAGCAAAATGCGTGGCGTGACGAACTAAACGAATACAGGAAAAAGATAATAGACTAAAACACAATCTGATATGGATAAATTAAACCAAATAGCAGCCATTAACAAGGAAATGCGCGATATGTTGGACAAAGCCGAAGCAGAGAAACGAACCCTTACGGATGAAGAAAAGGAACAGTTTAATGCCAAAGAGCAGGAAGTAACAGAATTACGCGCCGAGTTGGAAGCCGAGCAGAAAACGGAAGAAGTGGTAGAACCCACGGAAGAAGATAAAGAGGAAAAGAGAGAAATAACTGAAAATAAAGAAAATAAACAAAATATTCATATGGATAAAAGAAACTTTTATAACGAAATTGCCGTGGCTGTAAGGGCCATTGCCAACGGCGAAAACACCGCCGAATATGCCAACGTGGCCGGTAACAGTGTTTCATTACGTGCATCGGGCACGACCCTTTATACTGACAATGCACAGCCCAACGCCGCCAACATTCAGGCAGAAGAACTTACCGAACTTGTTGAGCCGCTGCAGGCCGCTTTGATTGTTGACAAACTCGGTATTAAGGTGGTTAACACTAAAAACGCCATTGCCATCCCGTCCGTTAACAACGTGGAAGCCTCCATAGAAGGTGAGGTTACGCAGTTGGTAGGTCAGAAGTTAGAGTTTAAGAAATCTAAGGTTGAGCCGTTCCGCGTAGGTTTGTCGTTGCCATTCTCTATGCAGGCCATCAAGAGCGCTGACATTGACCTTATCGCCTATGCCATCCGTCTTGCAGGTAAAGCCGAAGCACAGCTGATTAACAAGATTATGTTTGCCAAAGAAGCCGTTAACGGCAAGAAGGGCGCATTTGTTGACGTATTGGCCGATACCGCTACCACTACCGTTGCCGCAAGTGCCATCACTTATCTTGACGTGGTTAACCTCGCCGCAGGTGTAGCACAGAAGAATGTACCGTTTGACGGAACGGAAGCTTACGTTATGTCACCTAAGACAGCCGCCGTACTTAAGACCACCCCGAAAATGGCAGGCAAGCAGGCAGGCGCAGCAGGTTTCATTATTGACGTTGACGGCAAGATTGACGGTTACCCCGTACTTATGAGCAGCGACGTTGACGGTTACATCGGTTTCGGTGTATTCTCCAACTACCTTATTCAGCGTGTCGGTGAACCTTGGATTGTAGTGGACAACCTCAGCCGTTCTAAGGAAGCCATCACGGAAATCAACTTTAATGACCTCGTAGCCCTCCAAACCGTAAGGGAAGAAGGCTTTAGTGCTTTGAAACTCTCTTAATCGAAAATAAATGTTGTAAGCAGGGGAAATTTAATTTTCCCTTGCTACAACTTGTTAAACCCCAATATATTACACTATGAAAACACTATATTTGACGATTGAACAGCTTAAGAAGTATTTATACATTGATTTTGAAGAAGATGACATCACGTTAGGTGATATGATTGGGGCAGCACAACAGACCGTCAGCAACTATTTGGGTGTACCGCTTTATACGCTTGAAGATGAATACGGTATGATACCCACACCGCTGTTGCAGGCCATTAAGATACTAAGCGCCAATATGTATGCCAACCGTGAAAGTGTAGCGTTCGGACAACCGCATAAAATCCCTTATTCACTTGAATATCTGATACAGCCATACAAAAACTATAAAAGAGAAAATAACCAAACAAATTGCCAATGCGATGCGTAGCGGACTATTAGCAAGGAACAGGATTAAAGTATGGCGTTGGGATGAACAGCAGACACCCACAGGCGAGGTAAAGCGGATAAAGGTGGAAATATGCACCGCACACGCTTATCTGTACAAGCAGAGCGGCAAACATTACATAGCCGCCAAAGAACTGTTTGACGAAGCCACGGAAGTGTTTACAACGCGCTACACGGACCTTATAAAAACGAACTACTTTATTGAATATAAAGGAAATAATTACCAAATCACCCACATAGAAGAAAACATCTACGACCGCACGTTGAACATAACGGCTAAACTACTGAACGACTGATGAACAACGCTATTACGACAGAAATGTTTGGCGTAGAGTCTGTTTTAAGAAAAATATCTGAAATAGACAACTTTACGGCAGACAAAGAAGTGAGAAAAGGACTTAGGCAGGGCGGACGGCATTTAATTAAAAAAGGCCGTCAGCGTTTGAAAAGCAGAATGAAGTCAGGACCTAAAGGCGTAACGGGAAATCTTTTAAGAAGTTTCAGATCTAAAGTGAAACGTAACAACGCAGGTGTGATTACAGGCTTTAAAGGCGGCAAGGGCGGAGGTAACCACAGTTGGTTGGTGGACAAAGGAACGACAAAGAAGCGCACCACACGTAAAGGGTACAACCGTGGCAGAGTCAAAGGCAACAAATATTGGAGCGAAACAAGAGCAACCGACACGGGTAAGGCGATGCAGTTAATAACAGACGGTTTGGACAGAGCAATCAGTAAATTAAGAAGCAGATGATTATGTACAATCTAAAAGAGAAAAACAAGTGGGGTGTATGTACCGTTATACGGCAGATGTTATTAGCCGATGAAACGATTAAATCATTGGTTGGTAATAAAATATATCCTATTGTAGCACCCGAAAAGACGCAAGGGAACTATATAGTTTACCAACGTGACGAATATAGCATAGACCGTACTAAGATGGGCATAGCAACGCAGAAATGCGTGGTTTACATCAGTTGTGTAAGCAGCAGTTACGACACGGCACAGGAAATGGCCGTTGCAGTTTTCAATCTGCTTGACGGTGAATATGACATTAACGAAAAACAATGCAGTATCAAGCAAATACATATGACAGACAGCACGGAGGACTACGAAGGCGATTGTTATATTGAGACGCTGCAATTTGAAATACTCTAATTTTAAATAATAACCTAAAAAACAAATACTTTAAAAATATGGCAGACGCTTTATATAATTCTTTGGATACCATTCTTGGTGACGAAATGTTCTTGTATGTAGAGGTAGCAGGAACGGGCGAAACTTCAGGTACAACCACTTGGGAGCCAATAGCATTTACCACCACTTGTTCATTATCAATCAATGGTGACAGTATTGACGTAAGCAATAAGATGGACGGCGTATGGTCCGCCGCTAAGATGGGTAAAATGGGATGGACCGTTTCATCTTCCAACCTGTTGGCTGAAAAGACCGAAACTACTACGGGCTTCCTTACCGACTTTGACTATTTCTACGATAAGATGGTAACCCGCAAGCCGTTTAAAATGCGTTTCGGACGTATCACGGATATTGCCACACGCGATTTCACGCTGAACACATCTAAGACGTACTACGAAGGCTCAAGTTATATGACTTCTTGCGAACTGAACGCCGACAACGGCAGCGCCATTTCAATGTCAGTGGAACTCACAGGTTGCGGCGAACTTAAGAAGGTAACACACTAAGCAGACGAATAAACAGAATAGAAAAGCGACTAATTTTTTAGCCGCTTTTTTTGTATATCGCATTACATTGGTATTTCTGTCGGTTAACGGCTGCATAAGTCGGAAAAATTGCAGATTATCCCAACATATTGGCAATTTGATTTCAAAAACAGTAAGATTGATATATTTATAAATAAGCGATAAACATTTCCGGAAATGATTATTATAAACAAAAACGAAGATTTAAACTTCTCTCTATTAGAGATTTCAGGACAAATAGAAACAGCCGAAGCAGTGGAGGTTACGTTTTGGACTACCGACCCGAACTTTAGTTTGAAGAAAAACAAAGCAAACATAACCTCAACATATTCAATCCCTTTAAGTTGGAACGAACTAAACTTGATGGGCAGGGGCATTATGTTTGTCAAAGTGAATGTAGGAACGTTTGATGTAAATTACAATGATTTTATCTACAATAAGATATTGGAGCGTCAAACGGAGTTTTACATTATGTCAGACTACACGGTGAACGACCAAAACAACCTCACTGAACAGGTGGCAATAAACACCACTGACATACACAACCTTAAGCTTACCGATATGCAAATCAGCGGTGACGTTGAGACACTGAAAACAGATGTTGACACACTGAAAACAGACGTTGACGATTTGGACACCCGCGTAGAAGTGTTGGAAAACGAAAACGAAACGAATAAAACCAACATACAAGCCAATACAGACAACATAACAACGGTAAGTGGAAATGTAACGGCTCTTAGAAGCGGTTTAGAAGCCGTCAGAAGCGATTTAAACAGTTTGTCGGGCAATACCTACACCAAAGCAGAAACAGACGCTAAAATCGCCGCTATTGACGTTAATGTATTTGAAGTTGTAACTACATTGCCTACGGAAAACATAAACCCCAACAAAATATACTTAGTACCGAGCGAAACAACGGGTGAAAGTAACATATATACTGAATACACCTACAAGAACGGAGCGTGGGAAAAGTTAGGTGAGTACAAAGCCGATGTAGATTTGTCCGCATATGCATTTAAAGCCGATGTAGAAGCGTTGAGCGGAACAGTAGAGGATAATGAGCGTGTAACCGCAGAAGCCCTTTATAAGTTGAACAGCGGCCTTACGGAAACCAAAAACAGTTTGTCGGGATATGCCACTACAGCCGTTACAACCGCCTTAAGAAACGATGTAGATGCAATCAGCGGCACAGTAAGCGGATTGTCTTATACATACTATGCCAAAGTTGATGATTTGACAATAGGCGAGGACGAAGAAAACAACCCGATTGTTAAATTAGATATGAAACAAGACGGCGAAACGTATAAATCGGTTGTAGCAGGCCAAAGCGGATTTTATGTTAATATGACAACAGACGGAGCGGATGAACATTATAACGAAGGATATTTATATAATGACGAAATCAGCGTCTCAAAACGTGAATATTTCGAAGGCGATACAGCAACGGATGAAGCGCTTTACGTTTGGCTAAACTATTATGACGGTATATGTTTGCAGCGTGAGTTAATAAGAAACGCAACAAGCAATTTTGAAGAACAACAGAAAGTAGAACTTACAAAAGACAATTTAGTAATTAGACACAACGAATGGGACAGCAATAACGAATTGTCATTAAACCGTGAAGTTAAATTGGAAACATCAGGCTTGACACTTGATAATTTCGAAGATGGTGCAGACGAATGGACAAACAACATAACAACGGTTAATAGCGAAGGTTTTAAGGTTGTTGACAGGGCCAATCCGTCTAACGTACTGTTTGGTATAGACCGTAACGGCGTTGATTTCTATGCAAGTGAATACACGAGTTTGGGAAGTGCTGCTTTACCAATCCACTATAGAAAAGAGTGGGCAGAACTTACAACGAGAAACGAAGTTGGAATTGCCCTTGATAAGAAGTACGACAAAGTAAGCGGTTTGACGTTTGAAAATAGCGGCATTACGTTTGTGGACCAAGAAGGAAGCGCCACAGCAACGACCAAATACACCAACAAAGGCATTAATCTTAGTGTTAAGAACAACGGAACAGTACGTACACTCTTTAACCTTGATTTCTTGGATGGCATAATTGAAGCAAACGGCAGCAGAAAAATAATTTCAGGATTAGTGGAAAGTCCCGATTTAGACTCACTTAGGACTGAAATGGAAGAATACGTGGATGAGGCCATTTCAGCAGCAACAAGCGGTGGAAGTCAGGCCGATACATCTGAAATAGAGTTGGCAACGGCAGCAGCGTTGAACGACCTTAAAGGCTCGAAAGCCACTTACAAATGGGTAAGAGAAAACTACGCAAGTAAAACTGTTACAGATGATTTACAAACGCAGATAGACAACAGCAATGCCAATATACAGACGTTGAGCGGTGACGTTGCTACGAATGCAGCAAACATAGAAACAAAGGCAAACAAATCTTACGTTCTTGAAACTGAAAAGAACACGGCCAATGTATTATGCACTATCAATGACAGGTTTG